>JAEAMF010000150.1_pt1 | contig 124939 bp, 117 predicted proteins | sample 8958721 | NCBI WGS metagenome assembly JAEAMF01 (sample SAMN16933255, study PRJNA681124) | bioreactor sludge metagenome | isolation source: anaerobic bioreactor treating anionic surfactant - SDBS | place: India: Bengaluru | collected 2019-02-28
GGCCATGCAGCAACGGACGCTTGTTTTTAAGCAGCCAATCGTCCGGGACCCGACATCTACGGGAACGACCGGCGGTGGGTGCGTGGTTGACCGCTGAAGGTCGAACAGTGATAACTGTTGACGCCAATCCGTTTGATTAATCGCAATAGGTCGGCTGCTGTCAGTGAGCAGTTCAAGCATGCCGTTCAACTCGGAGCGAAATGCCAGTCAAAGATGACCCGGGACCTCATGCACAGCAAATTGCCACCGCGCTCATTCCCGAACTGACGCATGCTGATTCAGCGACCTGAAGGCTGCCCGAAGCCAGCCTGCAATAGCCGCAGTTCGCCCATGCACAGTCCGTGATCACCACGGCGCAGCCTTCACTCCACACCCGCGCGCAGCCTGCCCGCTGCCAGATGCCGCTCCCGCAGCAGCAGGAACAGCGGCAATGCCAACGAAGGACCCACGGCCAGGCAGCACAGGGGCAGCCACCACCGCGGAATGGCCAGCCTGCCCCCTTCCACCACCACAAACACGGCCACCGCGATGCCTGAGACCAGCACATCCGCCCAGGCAAATGCGGCAATATGGCTGGCGCTGGCCTGTTGCAGCAGCAGCGGCAGCGGCAGATGCAGGCCGTGCGCAGCCAGCCAGGGCACGAACTGCGAAAGGGGTAATGCTGTGCCCGCCAGGCAAAGAAGGAGGTAGATGGGTTGCATAGGGCTTTCTGCGTGAAGCTGACCGCGCTGGCCTGTTGACCGTACCGGAGCGCTTGCGGCGTGGATGCAATGCACTTGGGTGCCCGGCCATGGTAGCCAGCCCGCCGCCAAGGCCTGTGATCTGCATCACCCCACATCGCCCCATCACTCCTTCAGGGCGCGCACTGCGTTCTCCCATGGCCTGCCCAACCGCAGTACAGTGGCGGAAGGCACCACGCCTGGAAACATCCGATGCACGAGGACTACTTTGCGCTCCAACTCAAGCTGGCAGAGCACTACGCATCCGTCGCCAACGTGTCTTTGGGCTTGGCAATTGATCGCTGTACCAACCTGCGCAGACGCCTGAACCTGTCGGGCCCCGCTGGGGCCGCAGCTTGGGCCGGTGTTCTGAAGTTCGCCAACGCCCCGCCCAACAGCATGGCGGCCGTGCTGCAAAAGTGCCTGCAGCTCCAAACCAGCCATGTCACCAAGGCTCCGCCGTCGGCCTTCGGCTCCTTCTCCTACGACGCCCCTGACGATGCAGGCACGGTGCGCATCCATTTCATGCCGCCAGACAGGCCCGACAGCAGCCCGCTGTCTCGGGCGAATCTGTCCCAGCGGCACGACGAACTGTGCGCCATGTTTTCCCACATCCGCCGGGTGGAGCATCGTGCCCAAGCGGTACGCGGTGTGTCATGGCTCTACAACCTGAGCGCCTACCTGCGGCTCTTTCCGGGCGACTACATTGCCTCCATCGCACCGCCCCGCTTTCCCGTCCACCTCAACGGCAGCTCCACCTGGGGCCAGGTGCTGGATTGGCGGCACAGGGTCAAGCCGGAAATGCAAAGCGCGCTTATTTGCCGGATGCCCCATATGCGGGCCGATGCGCCCTGGGAGATTTTTCCGCTTCAGGCACTGACGGCCCACTGCGCCATTGGGGCGTTCTACGCACGCTACACCCGGTGATGCGGGCCCCATGGGCTTGCGGCCTTCGCGGCCTGTGCATGCCACGGCTGACCGGCAAGGGCTGTGCGGGCGTACACCGCTCATCCGCCCTGGCCGGGCCTGGTGCGCGCCACGGCCTCGGCCAGGCGCTGAATGCCTGCCGCGATGGTGTCCGACTCCAGCAAGGCATAGCCCATCACCAGCCCGGCGGCGGGGTTCGCCTGACGCTCGTCCGTGCCCGGGAGATACAGCGGGCTGATGGGGTAGACACGGACGCCGCATGCGCGCGCGGCGTCCACCAGCGCCGGCTCCATGGCCGCAGGCACGTCGTTGAACCACACCACCAGGTGCAGGCCGCTGGCTGCACCTTGCACCGTGACCTGCGGGCCCAGGTGGCGCTCCAGCGCCTGCACCAGGGCATGCTGCCGTGCCTGTTGCAGGCGCCGTATGCGGCGCACATGGCGGTCGTAGCTGCCGTCTTCCAGGATCCGCGCCAAGGCACGCTGCATGCCGGTTGCGCCGTGCCGGTCGCTGACGCGCCTGGCGGCCGCAAAGGTCTCGGCCAGTGCCGGCGGCAGCACCATATAGCCCAGCCGCAACTGCGGCGACAGCGTCTTGGAGAAGGTGCCGACGTGGATCACACAGCCGTGCGCGTCCAGCGACTGCAAGGTGGCTTCGGGGCGCACGGTGTAGCGGTACTCGCTGTCGTAGTCATCCTCGATGATCCAGGCATGGTGCCGGGCCGCCCAGTCCAGCAGCTGCCGGCGGCGTGCCATGGGCAAGAAGGCGCCCAGCGGGAACTGGTGGGTGGGCGTCACATAGGCCAGCTTAGCGTCGCCGGCTGCGGCCAGCCGCTGCGTGACCAGCCCCTGCGCATCGACAGGGGCAGACCACAGCCTGGCCCCATAGGCTTCGAATGCGTGGTGGGCCATCCGGTATCCCGGGTTCTCCACCACCACCGAGTCGCCGGGATTGATGAGCAGGCGAGCGCACAGATCCAATGCCTGCTGCGAGCCGTTGACGATGAGGATCTGTTCCACCGCGCAGGTCAGCCCCCGGGACTGGCTGAGGTGCTTTTGCAGCGCACGGCGCAGTTCCAGGTTGCCGCGCGGGTCTTCGTACTCCAGCCTTGGCATGCGCTGGCGTTCCACGGCACGCAGGGCCTTCATCCAGGTCGATGTCGGGAAATCGCGGCCCGCCAGCGGCCCGTAGACAAAATCGATCTCTCCAGGCTGCGTGGGCCGGGGGTCTGCCAGCTGCAAGGCCTGCATGTGCTGGCCGATGCGCGACAGTCTTCCGGCCAGCCCGCCCGCCGCCGTGGCGGTAACCGTTGCTGCGGCTGTGGTGGCGGCGCGTGCCCGCCTGGGCGGGGCCGGCGCCGCCGCACCGGCGGCCACACGGCTGGCGGCCCCTGCGCGGCTGTCAATCAACCCGTCGGCGGCCATCTGCTCGTACACCAGGGTCACGGTCGCCCGCGACAGCCCGCGCTCCGCCGCCAGCGCCCGGGTGGACGGCAGCACCGCCCCCGCCGCATAGGTGCCGTCCGCGATGCGGGCGCGAAATTCCTCGTAGAGGGCCCGGCTCAGTCCGGTCCGTCGTTCGTTGTGCATGGCCATGGCGGTCAACTGGTCTGGTGGAATTGCTCCAAACTGGCTATTCTCCACCAGCCGCAATGGCGGCACAGTGGTGGCTTCGCGGGCGCTGCCCGCTGCACCCGCCATCAAGCGCCATGTACCTTCCCACGCAATTCACCGAACCTCGAACCGAGGAACTGCACCGCATCGTGCACGACAACGCGCTGGGCATGCTGGTGACCCACACCGCCAGCGGCCTGGAGGCGAACCACCTGCCCTTTATGCTGGACACCAGTGGCGGCGGCGCCGGTGTGCTGCTGGCCCATGTGGCGCGGGCCAACCCGCTCTGGCAGGAGGTGCGTGATGGGGAGCAGGTGCTGGTGGTGTTTCGGGGAGTGCAAGGCTATATCTCCCCCAACTGGTATCCCGGCAAACAGGAAACCCACCGGCGCGTGCCCACATGGAACTACGAGGTGGTGCATGCCCACGGCACCATCCACGTCCGCGACGACGAGAAGTTTGTGCGGGGGGTGGTTGGCCGCCTGACGCGGCAGCACGAGGCCGACCAGCCCGTGCCCTGGAAGATGGGGGACGCACCTTCGGACTACATGGCCCAGCAGCTGCAGCACATTGTGGGCATCGAGATCCGGCTGAGCCGGCTGGAATGCAAGCGCAAGCTCAACCAGCACCACCAGGTGCAGGACCGTGAAGGCGCCATCCGGGGGCTGGAATCCGTGGGCAACCATGGCCTGGCGCAGGCCATGCTCCACACCGCGCCCCAGCCATGAGGGCCCTGCACCCGCCTGGTGGCGACCCGGGCAGCCGCGCCCATGCACCGGACGGAGGGTGAGATGTACAGCGCCACCTTTACCTTCGCCCCGGGCGACTACGACGACGAATTCCACCGGCTCGACGCCATCATCGCCGACGTGGCCAAGGGTATCCCGGGCTATCTGGGCGAGGAAGCGTGGGAGAACCCTGCGGCAGGCCTGGTCTCCACGGTCTACTACTGGGAGAGCCTGGAAGCCTTGCAGCAGCTCATGCAGCACCCTGCCCACCTGGCCGCCAAGCAGCAGCAGGCGCAGTGGATCAAGGGCTACCACGTCGTCATCGCCCAGGTGCTTCGCGCCCATGGCGACGGCGGCATTGCCCACCCGCTTTCAGCGGCAGCGGGAGCCGTTGGGGCAGCTGGGGCTGCTGGGGCTGCTACCGCGGCCCCCTCATACCATCCTTGAACATCCTCCATGTCGTTGCTTTCTTTTCTTTTCGCCGCCCTGGTGCTGGCCATCACGCCGGGCCCGGGCATTGCCTATGTCGTCGCCCGCACCGTGGCCGGCGGCCGCCCGGAAGGGCTGGCCTCCTGCCTGGGCACCGCGCTGGGCGGCCTGGTCCATGTACTGGCCGCGGCGTGGGGACTGTCCTTGCTCATCGCCCAATCCGCGTGGGCATTCACCCTGGTCAAGTACGTGGGCGCGGCCTATCTGGTCTATCTGGGCGTGCGCATGCTGGTGCGCCGCAGCCCGGCGGGTGCGCTGATCGACTTCGATATCGGCGCGCGGGAAGAGGTGCTGGATCCCGCCCATCTGTACAGCTGAGGCTACTGGCTCAAGCATGCATGCCGCTGCATCCAGGGGGCCGATCTGGCGCAGCGATTTCCGGCATTCCGGCCCTCCCGCGCTATTGCCAAGGCCCTCAACGGCGACTCTGCACGAGTGCTGCAGGGCTACGCCGCGCGCATCGCCGGTGCGCAGGACCAGCACACCCTGCGGCGGCTGCAGAAAGAGGTGGCCCGCAAGCTGGTATGGGCCACCCATGTGCTGCGCCCGTCTCAGACGGCTATTGGCCAAAGACTCTGGAGGACTACGCCAGCCACTTCGCCAGCCTGTGTCCCGGCAAGGCGAAACAGCTCGCGCTCTTTATGGCGCATGCCCGCCCCCCCTGGGCGCCGGGCGATGTGTTCAATGCAAAGCTACCGCAGTTCACCGGCTGGATGCAGCACACCCAGCGCGCGCAGGCGTGCGCTTAGGGGCGGTCCATCGCCAGGGCCATTGGGCCGGGAGCTGGCGCTCCACCACCCGTCCACGGCGTCAGTCCCCGCCTGCCTCGGGGTTGGCCTGGTACAGGATCCAGCCGGCAACGTTCGACGCACCACCGGGCCGGTCCTTGGGATGCACCCGGCCTTCGCTCACCGGCACCTTGTCAAAGTCAAAGGGGCTCATGCCTTCGATGCAGGCCACATTGATGCCGTATTGGTCCGGCGAAGAGCGGCGCTGGTGGAAGGTGTAGATGCCGCAGCGCGAACAAAAATAGTGCTTGGCCTCACCGGTGTTGAACTGGTACAGCGTGAGCGCATCCCGCCCTTGGGTCACGGTGAGGTCGCTCAGGTTGGCGGACACCGCCACGGCACCGCGCATGCGGCAGTACGAGCAGTTGCATCGGCGGACCGTGCGCAGGCCATCGGTCAAACGCAGGGAAAAGCGCACCGTCCCGCAGTGGCAGGCGGCCTGGTAGACGGGGCGTTCATCGGTAGGGCTATCGATCATGCCGGCCATTGTCGCCGGGTTGCCCGCGTACGGCCAGGCGGCCGATGCCCCCCTGCGACAGAGCACCTGCGGCCGCGCCTTTCCCGTTCCGCTCAGAGCCGGTGCACGCGCTTTTGCAGCTCGGCCTGGCGGGCCTCTTCTGCGTCATAGGCGGCCTGTGCCGCGGCCACCGCATCCATGTTCTGCTCGGCCCAGTGCGCCAGCGCGGCCACGGTTTCCGTCAAGGTGGCCCCCAGGGCCGTCAGCGCGTATTCGACGGTGACGGGCTTGGTGGCATACACCGTGCGGGTGACCAGGCCATCGCGCTCCAGCTTGCGCAGGGTCTGGGTCAGCACCTTCTGCGTGATCTGCTTGATCTCGCGTTTGAGTCCATTGAAGCGCTGTGGGCCGGTTTCCAGGCGGTCCAGGATCAGCAGCGCCCACTTGTCCGCCAGTCGCTCCAGTACCTGGCGGGTCGGGCATTGGTCTTCGTAGACGTTGTAGGCATAGCGGCCTGCATGCAGCCGCAGTGCGTCATCGGTCATAGGTTTCCTCCAGGGTATCTGGTGCCCTCCAGGTGCGTTCTTGGGCATGCACAGACAACGATGAAAAATATACCAAGTATCTGCTGAATACCTTTAACCACCGCCCCAAGACAGCCCGCCACCGACGGGTTTGTGTGTCCAGAATCCGGATGTGCGCCCCGCCATGCAAGTGGCGGGCACATGGCGACTGGATGGGCCAGGTTCAAGGGCAGCACTACGGGTGAAGGCCGCGTTGCGCAACGCCGATGCGGCCTTTGAATCGCCATTCTGCAATCTGTCCCATGATCTTTTTCTCCCACACCGCTGCTTCCCTGATCCTGGGCGCTGCGGCGCTGCTGTCGGCCCCCTGGGCCGGCGCCCAGACGCCCGCAGCCGATCCCCATGCCGTCGCCATCGCTTCGGACAGCGAGTTCATTGCCGCCGGCAAGTCCTACTTTGTGGACTTCGGCGACCAGAGATTCCGCCTGGATTTCAAGTCCGCCCGGGAGATGGTGTTCACCTCTCCCGATGGCAAGAACACCGCCAACGTACCCATCACGGTCACGCCGGTGGGTGACGGCGTCTACATGATCTATTGGTCGCGCCGCGCGGGGCAGCACGTGGTCCATGTGGACGACTTCCGCAACGGTGTGGCCTACACCAACATTTTTCTGCCCGATGGCTCTGCATCCCGCCGCAAGGGCAGTCTGGTGCAAATCCCCTGAGCCTGGCACCCCGGCTTGCGCCCGGCGCAGCCGCTTTCCCCAGCCCCATCTTCACCGCCAATCCGCAGGAGGACCTATGGCAAAAACTGTAGTGGTCTATTTTTCCGGCTACGGCCACACGCAACGCATCGCTGAAGCCGTAGCACAGGGTGCACAGGCGCAACTGCTGCGCATCGACCCCGAAGGCAACCTCAGCGACGAAGCCTGGGACGCGCTGACCCAGGCCGACGCCATTGTGCTGGGCGCACCCACCTACATGGGCTCCGCGCCCTGGCAGTTCAAGAAGTTTGCCGATGCCAGCTCCAAGGCGTGGTTCACCCGCGCCTGGCAGGACAAGGTCTTCGGAGGCTTTTCCGTGAGCGCCAGCCTGAACGGTGACAAGCAGGTGACCTTGATCGGCATGCAGACACTGGCCTCCCAGCATGGCGGCATCTGGGTGAGCCTGGGCGTGCCTCCTTCCAACACCCTGGCGGCCACCCGCAACGATGTGAACAACCTGGGCGGCTCCGTGGGCCTGCTGGTGCAAGCGCCGTCGGATGCCGATGCGGCCGCCATTCCCGACGGGGACATCGCCACGGCACGCGGCTACGGGGTACGGGTGTCCCAGGTGGCGCAGCGGTTCAACCCGGGCGCTTGAGGCAGGCGGTCTGCGGGCGTGCGCAGGCCTTTTTTATTTGCGCCGGGCTGTTGACAGGTCGCTGCCAATCCGCAGAATCGCCACCCTTTTGACGATGGGAAGCCGTTCATGCAGAGGATTGTGATTTTGGGAAATGCAGGCAGCGGCAAATCCACACTGGCCCGCGCCCTGGGCGCGCGCCTGGGCCTGCCGGTGGTGCACCTGGACACCCTGTTCTGGGAGCCGGGCTGGGTCGAGGCCGATGCCGAGGTCTTCCGCGAACGGGTGCGCCACGCAGTGGCGCCCGATGCCTGGGTCTGCGAGGGCAACTACGCCCGCCGCACCTTCGATCTGCGCCTGCCCCGCGCCGAGCTGGTCATCTGGCTGGACACCCCACGATGGACCTGCCTGCGCCGCGTGATTGCGCGCAGCTTCAGCAAGCGCCCCCGCACCGACCTGGCCCCTGGCTGCCAGGAGCAGCACAACCGGGCGTTCCTGACGTTTCTGAAATATGTCTGGCACTATGACAACGCCAACCGCCCGGGCATTGAAGCCATGCGCCTGGCCCAAGGCCCCCAGGTGCCCGTGGTGCACCTGCGCGGCAACCGGCAAGTGGCCGCGTTCCTGAATGGGCTGCCGGTGGCTGGCGCAACGGTAGCCTGCTGACTTTGATGTGACCGAAGAGCCCACCGCCACTCCCAGGCATGGAGAGCATGAAGCTCCAGCCACTGCGGTCGTCTGCCATGTCTGCAATGTCGGGAGAAAGGTGAAGGCTGCAGACGGCCCGAAGCTGACCTTGGCCCCGCGCGCCCAGTCCGCCCGGCCCGCGTGCAGTGGCAGCCGCGCATGGGAGCATGGGAGCATGGGAAATAGAATCCCAAGATGCAAGAAACGGATTGGCTGGAACCCTGGACATCAACCACTGGCGCGAGGGACAGCTACCTGCGCACGTTCGCCGAGCAGCTGGCGCGCGAAACCAGTCCGGGCCATGCACTGCACGGGGTTCCCGTCCAGCTCATCGGCCGCGGCAATGGTGACGACGCGCTGTTCGCGTTGCTGGACGGTACGGGCCGGGTGGCCCTGGTCCACCTGGTCTGGCAAGGGCAGCAAACACCGCCATGGCCAGGGACCGCCATCTTTGCCAGCCTGGAAGCCTGGCGAACGGAACACATGATTCCGGAGAGCCGCGAATGGCTGGAATAGAAGAACGTGGGATCGATTGCATTGGAGCAATTGCGTTGGAGCGATGGGTATGAGCAGCGTGGTGGAAAAGAGCAAGTTTTTGAGCCTGGTCCTTCGCCATGCACCAGAAACCATCGGGCTGTCATTGGACAGTGCGGGGTGGGCGCAGGTAGACGTTCTTCTGGAACGCGCGAATGCCCACGGCATGGCACTCAACCGCGCATCGCTGAGCCAGATTGTGGCCGGCAGCGACAAGCAACGGTTTGCCTTCAGCGACGACGGGCAACGCATTCGCGCCAACCAAGGCCACTCCGTTCCAGTGCAGCTTGCGCTGCCGCCGCAGGAGCCGCCAGCACGCCTGTTTCATGGCACTGCATCCAGGTTCCTGGAGTCCATTCGCCGCACGGGCCTGCAGCCGATGCAGAGGCAGCATGTGCACCTGTCGACCGACGCGCAGACGGCAGAAACCGTAGGCCGACGCCACGGCAAGCCCTGCGTGCTGTGGGTGGACGCGCAGGCACTGCATGCCAGCGGGCAGGTCTTCTTGCGCGCCGAGAATGGCGTCTGGCTCACCACAGCGGTCGCGCCAGAGTTCATCGGCTTTCCCTCCGACGCGGTGTGACCGCCACCGCAGCGCGGGCAGGAACGGCCGCCCCGGAGGATGGCCTGGCTCGGGCGCCCAAAAAAACGGCCACTGAGGCCGCTTTCTGTTTCCTGTTTCCTGTACCTCTGCAGTCCGAGGCCACACCCTCTAGAGCGTGTGATGAACGTCCCGTCGAAGCCAATATCTGCGCCGCTGCCGGTCGCATGAGCACTGCAAAGACCCAAAAGTGCAAGCCACCCAGAACCTGTGGCAGCCGCTCCCGCCTTGCGGCCCGTCTGCAGATACGCTCTCCAGTCGCGGAACCTGCCCCTGCCCTTCTCAGCCCCGCCCCATGGCATAGAACTCCTTGTTGGGACGCATGCTGGTGACATTTGCCAGGCGGTTGGACATGCCGAAGAACGCCGACACGCCGGCAATGTCCCAGATGTCGTCTTCGGTGAAACCATGCTGCTTCAGGGCGTCGAAATCCGCTTCACCGACCAGGTGCGCCGTGGCCGACACCTTCATGGCGAAATCCAGCATCGCCTTCTGGCGGTCCGTGATGTCGGCCTTGCGATAGTTGGTAGCGACCTGATCGGCAATCAAAGGGTTCTTGGCGCGGATGCGCAAGATGGCCCCATGGGCGATCACGCAATACTGGCACTGGTTCACTGCGCTGGTGGCCACCACGATCATTTCGCGCTCGGCCTTGGTGAGGTTGCTGGCACGTTCCATCAGCGCATCGTGGTAGGCAAAGAAGGCGCGGAACTCATCGGGACGGTAGGCCAGGGTGAGAAAGACGTTGGGAATGAACCCAGATTTCTCCTGCACCGCCACCAGCCGCTCGCGGATGTCTGCGGGCATGTCCTCCAGTGGGGGCACAGGAAAGCGGCTGATGGCGCCAGCATGGTTTGGGGTCATGGTCATGGCTTGTCTCCGGTTGTAGTCAGGCGTTGAGGGGGAACGGGTCAGCGGTTCACATCAACAACGATGCGGCCCTTGACCCGCCCTTGCAGGAGTTCCGTCGCCAGCGGAATCACCTCGGTCAAAGGCACCTCGCGGCCGATGGTGCCCAGTTGCTTCAGATCCAGGTCCACCGCAAGCCGCGACCACGCTTGGAGCCGGTCGGCTGTGGGCCGCATGACGCTGTCGATGCCCGCCAGCGTCACGCCCCGCAGAATGAAAGGCGCCACCGTGGACGGGAAGTCCATGCCGGCGGCAAGCCCGCAGGCCGTCACCACGCCGCCGTAGCGGGTGGTGGCGCACAGATTGGCAAGGGTGTGGCTGCCCACCACGTCCACCGCCCCGGCCCAGCGCTCCTTGCCCAGCGGCTTGCCGGGTTGCGAAAACTGCGCGCGTGGCAGCACCTCTTTGGCCCCCAGGCCGACCAGGTAGTCGGTTTCATCGGTGCGCCCGGTCACCGCCACCACGGCATAGCCCAGCTGGGACAGGATGGCGATGGCCACGCTGCCCACGCCGCCGGCGGCCCCGGTCACCACAATCTCGCCATCGCCGGGCTTCACACCGTGGCGCTCCAAGGCCATGACACAGAGCATGGCCGTGTAGCCCGCCGTGCCCAGGGACATGGCCTGCTGGGGAGTGAAACCGGCGGGCAAAGGAATCAGCCAGTCCCCATTCAGGCGCGCCATCTGCGCCAGGCCGCCCCAGTGGGTTTCACCCACCCCCCAGCCGTTGAGCAAGACCCAGTCCCCCTGCTTGAAAGTGGTATGGGACGAATGCTCCACCTGACCGACCAGGTCCACCCCCGGCACCATGGGGAACTTGCGCACCACGGGCCCCTGGCCGGTGATGGCGAGCGCATCCTTGTAGTTGAGCGTCGAATGGGAGACGCGCACCAGCACGTCACCCTCCGGCAGCAGCGACTCGTCGATGCGCTGTAGCTTCGCGTGGTAGCCACCGTCGTCTTTGCCGATCAAGATTCCACTGAACATCGCCACTCCTTCACATTTAGACTGATCGTCTATTAAAAGGCCAAAAAATCAGGCCCTGGGCAGGCCTGCAGCAAAAAAACGGGCAAAGGTGTGCAGCGGCTGGGCACTTCGCTCCAGCTTGGCGCGCAGCACCGCCCCTTCCCATCCAATCCAGAATGCACAGGCCAGCTCGGCCGTATCCGCGCCGGGGGCAAGCTGGCCTTGGGCCTTGGCGGCGTCCAGGCAGGCGGCGGTGCGCCCCTCCCAGTCGCTGAAAACCTCGGTCAGCCGCTCCCGGAAGGACTCGGGCAGGCCGTTCATTTCCTGCCCCAGGTTGCCAATCAGGCAGCCCCGCTTGAAGTCGTACCGCTCCATACCGGCCACGGCATCCGCGACGAAGGCATCCAACCTTGCCAGCGGCGCAAGCGTCTCATTGCCAAAGTGGCTGTCCAGCTTGTAGGCAAAGTAGTTGGCGTAGCGTTCAATCAGCGCCAGGCCAAAGGCTTCCTTGCTGGGGAAGTAGTGGTAGAACGAGCCTTTCGGCACCCGCACCCGGGCCAGGATTTCATCGATTCCGGCGGTGGCGAAACCTTTTTCGGTGAGCGTCTCCAGACCTGCACGCAGGAGCAGTTCGCGCGTGTCAACGTCCTCGACCCGGGGCCTTGGCGGCCTGCCGCGCCGGGGTTTCAGGAGTGGGTCGGTGTGCATGCGGCAAATATAGACTGGCTGGTCTATATTTTCAAGTGGCGACGGCCAGCAACCATCCACCCTGCAAAACGGACCATCGCTTTCGGCCATCAACACCCCGTCTGCGGCCCATGCGGCAGGCTCAGTCTGGCCTTGCTGCGCTGACGCTGTCCAGCTGCAGATGCTTGCCCGCAGTGAGCAAGCGGGCCGGATTTCCGCCGAAGGCAATCGTGGCGCGCACGGCCATGTCCAGCAGCGCACCCACGGCCGCATGCATGGCCTGCGGCACGCCCAGGCGCGACAGCGGCCCCGACACGGTCAACGCCCCCTTGAGTTCACCCAGGGCACCAAACACCGGCACCGATGCGGCGCAGGACTCTGCATCGCGTTCGCCATAGGAGGTAGCCCACAGGCGCTCGCGGACCGCCACCATGTCAGGCTGCAACTCGCTCTCGGTGAACGCCAGCAGCACCTTGCCTGCCGCACCGTGCCGGATGTCGAAGTCTTCCCCCACGCGGATGGAGACCCGTACCGCCCGCGCGGGCTCCACGCGGCTGACCACCAGGCGCCGCTCTGCCGCGCGCACATAGAAGGACGCGGTCTCGTTCAAGGTGGCGCTCAGCTCGGCCAGCAAAGGCTCGATCACGGAGTCCACCCGGAACGACCGCTGGTAGATCGCGGCCAGGCGCATGGGCTGGGGGCCCACGGCATACAGACCGTCCTCCAGTTTGCGAATGAAGCCGCCATGTTCCAGCGCCACCAGCAGGCGCAGCACCGTGCTTTTGTACAGCCCCGTGCGCTTGGACAGCTCGGTCAGGGTCAACCGGTCGTCCGTGGGGCTGAAGGCCCCCAGGATGGAAAACGCTCGGTCGAGCACGGCCACACCGCTGCTGGATTCAGCGGTGTCCGGTGCGGTCATGGGGGGTTCACTGGGCATGCAAAGAGCTCTGTGTGCGGTGTGGAGGCTGTTCTGCCTAGTAGAACATGATTTCGATTTGATCCAGATTTAGGTACTTACCCTGAATCGATTGGGCTTTCTTGGTTTTATAGTTCTTCTACACAGAACATAGTTCTACTAGATAGAACAAATAACCAGCACTCTGCACCTTGCAGATGCGCTGGCTGAATTTCAGGCAGTGGAAAGTGGAGACAGGAATGTTGCTTGTACCCGGCTACGGCACGGTCATCACCCGCACGGTGCGGACCCTGGCGCAGCGAATGGCCGCCGTGGTGGCGCTGGCACCGGTACAGACACGGGTGCAGACACCGCTGCCCGTGGCCTGCGGCCGTGCCCGTACCCGTGTGACCGCGTCACCGGATGCGGCCGCCAGCACGGTGGGCCATGGCGCCACCCGCCTGGCACCGGCCGGCGCATGGTGGCTGGGCACGGCGGTGCTGCCGGCCGCCACAAAAGGACCACGCCCATGAGCACCAACTACCTTCCCGTGCGCGCAGACTGGCTGGCGCTTGGGGCGGAAACCGCCCTGGAGCCGCAGCTGCCTATCGTCGACGCCCACCACCACTTCTACGACCGACCGGGCTGGTCGTATCTGAAGGACGACTATCTGGCGGACGCAACATCGGGGCACCAGATCCGCGCCTCGGTCTATATGCAGGCGCTGACGCGCTACCGGCCCGGTGGGCCCGACACACTGCGACCGGTGGGCGAAACCGAATTTGTGGTGGCCGCCACGCCGGCTGCTCCCGTTGACCCGGCTGACCCCGCTCAATCCGCCGAACCGCAAATCGCCCAGGCCATCGTGGGCTACGCGGATCTGCGCCTGGGCAGCGAAGTGGCCGCCGTGCTGGAGGCGCACCAGCTGGCCGGCCAGGGCCGCCTGCGCGGTGTGCGCCACCTGGTCACCTGGGATGCCGATGCATCGCTGGCCAACCCCTTGACGGCCGCGCCGCCCCACCTGCTGCGGGATGCCGGCTACCGCGCCGGTCTGGCGCAGCTGGCACAGCGCCAGCTGTCGTACGACGCCTGGCTGTTCTGGCCCCAGCTGGCCGAACTGGCCGAGGTGGCCGACGCGTTTCCGAACCTGCCGATCATCGTGAACCACTGCGGCGGCATCGTCCGCATCGGTGCCTATGCGGACCGTGGCCCGGAGATTTTTCACAGTTGGCGCCAGGCCATGCAGGCGCTGGCACGCCGGCCCAATGTGTACGTGAAGTTGGGTGGCCTGGGCATGCGCATCAACGGTTTCGGCTTCCACGAAGGCGCGCAGCCCCCCTCTTCCCTGCAGCTGGCCGAGCACTGGGCGCCCTGGATGCAGACGTGCATCGACCTTTTCGGCCCCGAGCGCTGCATGTTCGAGAGCAATTTCCCCGTGGACAAGGGCTCCTACAGCTTTGTCAACGGATGGAACGCATTCAAAAGGCTAAGCCAGGACTTTTCGCCCGCAGAGCGACAGCAGCTTTTTGAAGGCACGGCAAGCCGCGTGTACGGGCTGGGCCGGTAGCCGCGGCAACTACATCAACGAAGGAGACAAAACCATGGCCATTCTTTCCCGCATTGCAGGGGCGTGCGCGCTCGCCACATTGGCACTGGCAGCCCATGCCCAGCCTGCCTACCCCAACCAGCCCATCAAGGTCATCGTGCCGTTTCCGCCGGCGGGTGGGACCGACATCGTGACGCGCATGGTGCTGGAAAAAATCCGCCAGTCCACCGGCTGGAACCTGATTGTGGAAAACCGGCCCGGCGCTGGCGGCAACATCGGGCTGGACGGGGTGGCCAAGGCGCAGCCCGACGGCTACACCCTGGGCATGGGCCAGACCGCCAACCTGGCCATCAACCCCTCGCTCTACGCCAAGATGCCGTACGACGCCGCCAAGGCCTTCGCTCCGGTGGCCACGGTGGCCGGCCAGCCCGTGGTGCTGGTGGTCAACAGCAACTCCAAGTACAAGACGCTGGCCGACCTGGTCAGCGCCGCCAAGGCCAAGCCGGAAACGCTGACCATGGCGTCGGCAGGCAACGGCACGGTGGGGCATTTGACGGGCGAGGTCTTCACACGCCAGGCCGGCATCAAGACCCTGCACGTGCCCTACAAGGGCGCAGGCCCTGCCGCCAATGACCTGCTGGGCGGCCAGGTGGATTACTACTTTGCCACGCCGCAGACGGTGCTGGCGTTTCTCAAGGCCGGCAAGCTGCGCGCCCTGGCCGTCAGTTCGCAGGCGCGCCTGCCCGCGCTGCCGGACGTGCCCACCGTGGCCGAAGGCGGGTACAAGGACTTCCAGACCAGCGACTGGAAGATGCTGGTCGCCCCGGCAGGCACCCCGCCCGCCATCCTGACCAAGCTGCAAGCCGAAGTGGCCAAGGCCCTGGCCCGCCCGGACACCATCAGCACCTTGCAGGCCGAAGGCAGCACGCCCATGGGCGGCAGTTCGCAAGAGGCCGCCAAGCTGCTGGCGACGGAGCAGAAGCGCTGGACCGCCGTGGTCCGCGAAAGCAACGCCAAGCTCGACTGAACGCCACGCCATCCAGGAGAACACCATGATCTTCACCCGTGCCCTGGCGGCGGCAGCCACTGTCGCCACCGCCGTCACCGCGCTGACCCTGTCTGCAGCGGCCGTTGCCCAGACCCCCGCCTACCCGACCAAGCCCATCACGGTCATCGTCCCCTATTCCGTGGGCGGCACCACCGACATCGTGGCCCGCCTGGTCACCACCCAGCTGGGCAACAGCCTGGGGCAATCGCTGATCGCCGACAACCGCGTGGGCGGCGGCGGCCAGATCGGCTGGAGTGCGGCAGCGCGCTCGGCCCCGGACGGCTACACCCTGCTGACCACGGAGATGTCCTTCACCATTGCCCCGGGCCTGTTCCCCAAGCTGCCGTTCGATGGGCGCAAGGATTTTGCGCATGTCATCACCGCCGCAGCGGCGCCGCACGTCCTGGTCATCAACCCCAATGTGCCCGCCAAGAACGTGCAGGAGTTTGTGGCGCTGGCCAAGGCCAAGCCCGGCAGCATGAACTACGGATCCGGCGGCAACGGCACCAACACCCATCTGGGCGGGGAGCTGTTCAAAAGCGCCGCCGGGGTGGAGCTGGTGCATGTGCCCTACAAAGGCGCCGGCCAGGTGCTGACCGACCTGATGGCAGGCCAGGTGCAGGCGCTGGTGACATCACTGCCCACCGCGCTGCCGCACATCAAGTCCGGCAAGCTGCGGGCCCTGGTGGTGACCAGCGACACGCGCTCGCCGCTGCTGCCCGATGTGCCGTCCGCCAAAGAGGCCAAGCTGCCCAGCTTTGTGATGGATTTCTGGGTGGGCTTTGCGTTGCGCGCAGGCTCGCCGGCGCCCATCATCGACCAGCTGAACCACGCGATTGCGGCCACCCTCACCTCGGCGGACGGCAAGCGGCGGCTGGCAGAACAAGGACTGACGCCGGTGGCCAACACCCCTGCGCAGGCAGGCCAGCTGGCCGCGTCAGAAATGCAACGCTGGGCAGCCGTCATCAAGGCTGCAGGCATCAAGGCGGAATAAGGAATCCCACCATGGCTATCAAACCCCTGCACGGCATCCGCGTGCTGGATCTGACCAACGTACTGGCCGGCCCGTTCGCATGCCATCAGCTCGCCCACATGGGCGCCGATGTCATCAAGGTCGAAGCCTGCCAGGGCGGCGACCTGGCCCGGCAGCTGGGCGCGGACCCCGCGTTGAACCAGGTCCACATGGGGGTCTCCTTTCTGGCCCAGAACCCCGGCAAGCGCTCCATCACGCTGAACCTGAAGCACGCGCAGGGCAAAGAGGCGCTGCGGCGCCTGGTGCGTACGGCCGACGTGCTGGTGGAAAACTACCGCCCGGGCGTGATGCAGCGCCTGGAGCTGGGCTACGAAGACCTGTTGAAAGAGAACCCCAAGCTGATCTACTGCGCCATCTCGGGGTTCGGCCAGGACGGGCCCTTGCGGGACCTGCCCGCCTATGACCAGATCATCCAGGGCATGTCCGGCATGATGAGCATCACTGGCGCGCCAGAGAACGCGCCCTACCGCGTGGGCTACCCGGTGGCAGACACCATCGGCGGCATCACCGCGGCCTTTGCCGTGGCCAGCGCCCTGGCCGACCGCCACCGCACCCAGGGGGTGTTCATCGACGTGTCCATGCTGGAAGCCGCCATGGCCACCATGGGCTGGGCCGTCTCCAACCACCTGATCGCCGGGCGCGAACCCAAGCCGCTGGGCAACGACAACGTGACCGCCAGCCCCTCCGGCACATTCCGCACCGGGGACGGGCTGCTGAACATTGCCGCCAACAAGCAGGAACAGTTTGAAGCCGTCTGCCAGGTGCTGGGCCACCCGGAGTGGATCAGCGATGCGCGCTTTGCCGCCCGCCAGGGCCGTTTGCAGCACCGCGCGCAGCTAAAGGAACTGATCGAAGCCGCGCTGGCGAGCCAGTCCGCCAACGCCTGGTGGGCCTTGCTGAATGCGGCGGGGGTGCCCGCCGGGCCGGTCTACACCGTGCCCCAGGCGCTGGACATTCCCCAGATTGCCGAGCGCGGAATGATCGGCACGTTCGAGGACGTGCCCGGCGTGGGCCGCGACATCCGGGTGCTGCGCACGGGCTTCAAGCTCAACAGCGAAGCGCCGACCGTGGACACCCCGCCCCCGCAACTGGGCCAGCACACGGCCGACATCCTGGCCGAGCTGGGCTATTCCCAGACCGACATTGACACCCTGGTAAAGGAGAAAGTGGTATGAGCACACAAGACCCCCGCGTCAGCGACTGGTGGCGCACCTCCATCATCGACATGCAACCCGGCGTGATCCGCTACAGCGGCTACGCCATCGAAGACCTGATCGGCCGCGTGAACTTTGCGCAGATGATCTGGCTGATGACCCGGGGCGAGCTGCCCAGCGAAGGCCAGGGCCGGCTGCTGGATGCCGCGCTGATGTCGGCCGTGGACCATGGCCCCCAAGCGCCCAGCATTGCCATTGCCCGCATGGCCACCACCTGCGGCGTGGGCCTGAACAACGCCATGGCCTCGGCCGTGAACGTGCTGGGCGATGTGCACGGCGGCGCCGGCGAGCAGGCGGTGGAGATCTACCAGGAGATTGCCGCGCACCAGGCGGCAGGGGTGGACCTGGAAGCCGCCACGCGCCTGGGCCTGGACAGCGCCATCGCGCGCCACGGCAAGTTCGTGTCCGGCTTTGGCCACCGCTTTCACCCGGTTGACCCGCGCGCGCCGCGCCTGCTGCAGCTGGTGGACGAAGCCGCCCAGGCCGGTGTGGTGGACGGCAAGTTCGCCGCCATCGGCCGCGCGGTCGAAGCCGAGCTGGCCCGCCGCAAGGACGGCCGCCGCATCCCCATGAACATCGACGGCGCCACCGCCGTCATCTACGCCGAGCTGGGCTTCCCCGCCCCTCTGGCGCGCGGCCTGTTCTGCCTGTCACGCTCGGTCGGCATCCTGTCCCACGCCTGGGAGCAGACCGGACAAGGCGGCCGCAACAAAGGCCCGATCCCGCGCGAATATCTGTGGACCTATGAAGGGCCCCAGCCGAGGGAGGTGCCTTGAGTTTTTCTGCAGGGCAACGCCCATAGCTTTGGGACGCGGGCCGCTGGGCGGCCAGTGGTTGGGCATTTCTGCGCCGAGCCACTCTGCGGGTTTGCGTGCAGCGTTGATGTGATGAAATGGGTTAAGCAGAAGCGGTGCGTGGGGCGACCTTTGGTAATCGCCATAAGCAGACCCTTGGCCGCTTCTTCGCCTGCGACTCCTACAGGCTGATTGCAGAAGTTCACCAACGACTGCTGTGGGACAACTTGGTGCAGGTCAACGAGCCCAATGGGCTGCGAGCCGCGCCGCAACCCAGCTCGCTCGTTATGCCTATTTGCCCTTGAAGCCACCCCAACGCTACCACGATGCGTTCCAGCGCATCCATCACCAGCAGCCGTAGCTGCTTGTCAAACACGTACAGGTCAACCGCATTCTGGAAGGTGGTTCCAGCCCGGAAAGCATCAAGCGCGAGCACTCTTCACGCATCTTCTTCGGCTTGCGGCCCTGCTCATCCAGCCGACACAAGGGCTCGCCGCGCTCACGGAACGCGAACCAATAGGCACTGGGCGGTAGTAGCCGATGCGCTCTAGGTAATCCAGCCCGCGCGCCAGGTCGATGACGACCATGCCTCGGCCGAACAACTGATCTAGTTGTTCGGCATAGCTCTTCCTGGGCTTGGGCTAACTCACTTGACCAATCCGATAACGGGCGAGCGTCGTCTATTGCAGAAACTCAGCAGTAGCACCCGGGTTGCACTTTGATTTGATGAATTCAAAAATCGGCCTGAATGGTTCAAAACACGGCTTACCAAGCGCGGGGACAATCTCCTTGGCGAAAGTGGTTTTGTCTCTATCCGATTTGAAGACCACTTTCGAGCCACCAACGCAGGGCTCCTGATGGTAGTAGTCCGCTGTCGCCGCTTGCCCGTAAAACAAGTGCTCTATTTCACAGCACGACTCACCACCAAAGGTTTCACCAGTTGCTGGGTTTCGGATAACCTGCTTCTGAATATCGGCATGACCAGGGACGGGCAGCATGACTGCATAAGACTCGCCATGGGCCCATTTCTTAATCAAGCCTTTGAATGGATCGTTGGCTGTCACCTCTCCGTTGAGGCCATTCCATTGGTCATACGCCTTATCAAAATCGAATAAGGCGAAAATAGGCAGTCCGCCCATCTCGCCGTGAATTCGGTTGTCGGTCAGCAGCTGATTGATGTAAGTGCAGCTGAAGGCATAAAACGGGATGAAGGGCATCTCCTCCTCATAAAGCTTGTACCAAGCTTCCTTGAGTATGACCGGGTCGGTGCTACCCTCAGTAAAAAGAACGGGTTTCTTTTCGATCTGGACTGCATTAATAATGCTGAGCAGCTGCTCCTGTTCTGAATACTTGATTAAATCCGAGCTCAGCTTCTTGATTGCTATCGCTTTAGGCAAATCGTAGCAATTTGCCTGATTTTCCTTGATGTCAAAGAACTTGATCTTTTTCTTGTCGTGGGGAATGAGCGTCACAGCGCTGTGGCTGCTCATCAAAACGTGGCTGGTTTTCGCTGCCGCATCCGTGATATCAAAAACCTGCCGCAAAAAATCAAACTGCCATTCTGGATGAAGAAAAGCATCCGGCTCATCCAGCAGGATCAGGCAATTACGGTCTTTAAAGAGTTCGACAATAGAATAGATGTAGACCGACTGGAATTGACCGTCGCTGAAGTGAGCGATGGTGGCATTCAGGCCACTGGTCAGCGTGAGCGGGATCGATACATCCGCCAGCATGCCCAGTGTCTTCAGGTTATCGAATTGGCGGAAGATGTCCGATAGCGACTGATCAGCAAAGCGCTGTTGAAACAGTTCGATGTTGACGGGTATTTGATAGCGGTCTTTCTCCCCATCAAACACATTGCCATGATTAAACTCGCCCTTGACGCATGTGACCAATTTGTCCAGAAAATCACGCGTGATGCCATCTGCCCCCCAATAGTGGGTGCGAGGGTCGAAGTTCTCGATGTTGTCTACGCCAAGCTTCTTAAGGGCCCCGTCTGCATATGACGGCCGCTGCAACACCAGTTGCAGATCAGCGCCAATACTTTGTATTCCCAGTTTCTGGCACACGAACTGCCGCGCCTTGACGCCCTCTGGCTGTGTCAGCAATACGGATAGCAGCAGAGCCTTGTACTCTGGGCCAACGCCGACAAAGCGGCGGCTTTCGTCGAGATTTGCACCTTTAATACGTCCACGAAACTTCTGTTCGTAATCGACAACTAGGTCGGTAACAGTGGTGTTGTGGCCAGAGTAATAGATCAAGACGTTGTCGGGAAATGGTGTTTGCCCAAGCGTTTTACGATCTTCGTCTTTGTTGATTCGTAGCTTGCCCGCTGTCCATTCAATCTCGGTCTCTTTCCCTTCTATTTCGTAAGTCAGGAGGTAATCAAAGGCGATGTCATTGGCGGGGCGACCAATTTGATCTAGGTGACGGAATATCTCAAGCAGGGCCTCAAACAGATTGGATTTACCGCTGCCGTTCTTGCCAACGAACACGTCGATAAAACTGCTGCCGTCGAAGCTCAGAGAGAAGTCCCGGAGGTTTTTGTACTGGCTGATGGTGAGTGATTTCAGGCGCATGGCAGTTCCCTACACCTGCGCCATCACGGCATTGAGTAATTCGGTCTGCTTGTCCGTCGCGTCGTTGATCTTCTGCTCCAGCGTGTCGCACAGGGCCATCAACTGGTCGATGCGGGCGACGATGCGGCATTGTTCGGCAATTGGTGCTAGCGGGATCGGTAGCAAGCGCATTGTTTCGCGGCTGACATTTTTCATAGAGCTGCTAGTGCCAGATGCATTTTTTGTGTAATGAGCGCGCGAAGAATTTGCGACATTGACATGATTAATAAAAACCTTGTTGACGTGGCTGCTCAGATTGAATCGAACAATTTTGTCGCTCAACATGAGGCGTGGAGGTGTATTCCCAACGATTACACTCCGAGCAACAAGCTCATCTGTGTTCGCACGAGAAATCAAGAAATCGCCGCTTTGGACCTCACATTCAGGCCGAGGCTGCGCCAAGATGGGAAGAGCTTTGTTTTCATTGGGATTAAAGGCTCCCCATGAAACAGCGCTGACTTTGAGCACGCCCCATTGATTGCCTGTGCGAGGCTCAGAATTGCACTGCGGACTCCAGCCGGACTCGCTTGACAGGGCGACATTGCCCAACCTCACCCACTCCCAGCCCTGCGGCAGTTGGTAAGGCACTTCCTCCGGTTTGATAGTCGGCAAAGGCTTGTGCGGTTTGATCTTGCCTGCCTTCACCAACCGCTGCTTCTCGGCGTCGATTTCTTTCAACAGTTCCGAGGCCGGTTGATCGGTGGGGTCTTGCGGCACGAGACGGCCCATGACGGCGAGCTGGAGGATGGCTTTGCGCAGTTCGGCGACGTTTGCCTTGACGCTGTAGAGCTCGCCGAAGTGCTGCTGGATAAAGTCCCAGGCCGAACCGCTCGGTGCGGAGAGCAGTTGCTGGATGGCGGCGGCGTGCACGGCCAGCCGCTTTTCTTCCCGTTCTTTACGCAGGGTTTCCAGCGCATCACAACGCGCCATCAACTGATCGATGCGGGCGACGATTCGGTGTTGTTCGACAATTGGCGGCAACGGGAAAGGTGTTGCAATGATCTTTTCCCTCGATATGTTTGGCTGAGCAGCCCCGGCCCCTTGAGAGATGAAATACGGCTTAAGTGATGAAATAAGATTGAGAAGGTATCGCTCATCAAATGCAGTGAATGTCTGACATGCACATATCGCTTGGTTGGTAGTGGCATCGATCTCCAAAATTCCGACTTCACCGATGTTGGCGCCATACATGGCGACTAGCACCGAACCTTTTGGATTCAAAGATAGAGAGCATTCATTCAGTGCCAGCTCGGTGATCGTCTCTTCCGTCTGGGTAATTCGCCCTTGTTTAACCTCTCCCGATTTAACCCACGGGATATTCCCGCCGTAATAATTGCAGTTGGTTCTGCTGGGAGTGGAGCCGGATTTCCAAACGCCTATCTCACCCAGCCTCACCCACTCCCACCCGTGCGGCAATGCGTAAGGCACCTCTTCCGACTTGATGGGCGGCAGCGGTTTGGGCGCTTTGATCTTGCCCGCCTTCACTAGCCGCTGTTTTTCGGCGTCGATGTCTTTCAGCAATTCCGTGGCAGGCTGATCGGTAGGGTCTTGTTCTACAAGCTTGCCTTGCATGGCTAGCGTCAAGATCAGTTCGCGCAGCTTGGCAATGCCATCGCGCGCGGCAAAGGCAGTGTCGAAATGCTGTTCGAGCAGATCACGGGTCGCGTCAGTCATGCCTTGCCCCCGAGACACGCCATCAGCTCGGCTTTCAAAGCAGCCTGCGCTGTTTCGAGCTGGGCGACGATTCCCTGATATTCGCGCATCAAGTCTTCTGGCTTGCCATGCTCTACTTCCACCAAGTGCGGGTTCTTGCCAACGGCATCCAGGTTGTAGTTTTTGTCGGCTATCTCTTTTGCAGAAACTTTCCATGCGTATTGCGTTATCTTGCGACCCTTGCGGCTAGGGCCACCCCACCAGGCTTTTTCGAGATCGAATTCCTCGATGGTCAGTGGCCTAGAGCGTGAATAGCTCTTGTAGCCCTCCGGGTAGGGGTGATCAAAGAACCAGACGTCCTTGGTCGGCTCGCCCTTTTCGAAGAACAACACATTGGTGGCGATACTGGTGTAGGGCGCGAAAACGCCCTTGGGCAGGCGCACGATGGTGTGCAGGTTGAACTCTTCGAGCAGTTCGCGTTTAAGCGTGGTCTTGGCCCCTTCACCGAACAGAAAGCCATCCGGCAGCACGACGGCGGCGCGGCCCGTGTCATGCTTGAGCAGGTGCATGATCAGCGCCATGAACAGGTCGGCGGTTTCGCGTGTCTGGTACTTGCGCGGAAAGTTGTTCTCGATGCCGTCTTCTTCCATGCCACCAAAGGGCGGATTGGTGAGGATGATGTCCACCCGGTCTTTCGGGCCGTAATCTTTCAGCGGACGGCTCAGAGTGTTGTCGTGGCGGATGTTGCTGGGCACATCGATGCCGTGCAGCATCAGGTTGGTCATCGCCAGCATATGGGGCAGCGGCTTTTTCTCTACGCCATGGATGCTGTCTTGCAGCGTGATGCGGTCTGCCGCTGTTTTGACTTGGGCTTTCAGGTGTTCGATGGTGCAGGTCAAGAAACCGCCTGTGCCGCAGGCCGGGTCCAACACGCTCTCGCCCAACTGCGGGTCAAGAACATCCACCATGAACTGGGTGACGGCACGCGGCGTGTAGTACTCGCCAGCATTGCCTGCCGACTGGAGATCGGCGAGGATTTTTTCGTAGATGTCGTTAAACAGATGCCTGTCTGTGGAGGAGTTGAAATCAACATCATCTTCAATGGTGTTGATTACCTGTCGCAGCAGGGTGCCAGATTTCATGTAGTTGTAGGCATCCTCGAACACCGAGCCCACCACCTTGCCGTGGGGCGTGACCCCGGCAGAGGTGGCCAGCTTTTTCAGCGAGGGGAAGAGTTCATTGTTGACGAAGTCAATCAGCTCTTCGCCGGTTATGCCCTCGGCGTCTTTGGCCCAATTGCTCCAGCGGAATCGGCTTTGCAGCGGCGACTTATAGCCGGGAATAGTGAGCTGCCATTCATGCTCTTTGTCGTCGAAGATTTTCAGGAACAGCAGCCAGACGATCTGGCTGATGCGCTGAGCGTCGCCATCCACGCCGACGTCCTTGCGCATGATGTCTTGGATGGTTTTGATCAGGGTACCGATGGACATGAATGTGGATTCCGTGTTTTTTGTTATGCGCGCAGCTGTGATGAGCCGTATAGCGCTTGTTCGAGTTCGTGCACCGCGTGCTGGTATTGATCAAGCCCGCCAAAGGTGCGGATGATTTCGATGGGGGTGCCGAAGCTGGTGAAGGGCGCGATGGTGAGGATCTGGGTTTCCTCAATGGGGCCCACGCCTTCATCGGCGTATTTATCCAGCAAGGCCTGCAGCACGCGCTGCGCCTGTTCGCCATAGCGGGTGAAGTAGTCGCGCTTCTTCACCTGCTCGGCACGTTCCTTGCGGGTGAGCGGCGGTTGGTCCCAGGCGACATGGCAGACCAGATCGAAAGGGTCGAACTCCTTGCCCGACTGACGGCCAATTTCTTCGGCCAGCGCCTCAAAGAACACGCCTTCGTTGGCCAGTTCGTCGATGATGGCCTGCTTTTTCTCGGCATCGTTCCAGCGCCGCAAAAAGTCATCGAGTGAGCTGAACTCTTTGGCGAGCGCCTTGCGTGTGTAGTCTTTGAGAGATTCGGTGATCAAGCGGCCAGTGGAATCGAAATGCTGCACCCGCTCGGACGCCACCTTGACTTCTACATTGGCGACCACATAGCGGCGGATGCCGCTGCCTTCTTCGCCGGGCAGAGGTTCAGCTACGCCCGACCACTGCGATTCTTCTGCCGGTGGATAGGTGAAGCCATCTTCGGCGGGTGAGCTCTCGCCATCCTCCGGCGGTACTGGCGAGTCGTCGCCCTTGGGTTCATAAATCTGCACCGGGTCGCCATCAAAGTCTGGGTCGGCAAACAGCTCCGTTGCCTTCTTGAAATCAATGATGGTGAAGTAGTACTTGTCGCAATCCTCATTGATGCGCGTGCCGCGCCCGATGATCTGCTTGAACTCGGTCATGGACTGGATACGCTGATCCAGAACGATGAGTTTGCAGGTCTGCGCATCCACACCCGTGGTCATCAACTTTGAGGTGGTGGCAATAACGGGGTACTTGGACTCTGGGAAGATGAAGTTGTCGAGCTCTGCCTTGCCCTCTTCGTTGTCGCCGGTGATGCGCATCACGTACTTGCTGTTCTGTGCAACGAGATCGGCGTTCTCGTTGACCAAGGCTTGGCGCATGCGCTCGGCATGATCGATGTTGTCGCAGAAAACGATTGTTTTATCGAAGCGATTGGTTTGCTTTAGGAAGTCACTGATTTTTTTGGCAACCAGTGTAGTGCGCTTTTCCAGGACGAGTTTTTTATCAAAATCCCGCTGGTTGTAAATCCGATCCTCAATTTCAATGCCGTGTTTATCGACCATGCCTTTGTCAGGGCGCCAGCCGGTGAGGTCTTTATCCAGGTCAATGCGTACCACCTTGTAGGGGGCAAGAAAGCCGTCGTCGATACCCTGCCGCAGGGAGTAGGTGTAAATCGGTTCGCCGAAGTAATCGATGTTGGATACTTCTTTTGTTTCCTTCGGGGTGGCTGTCAAGCCGATCTGTGTGGCCGACGAGAAGTATTCCAGAATCTCCCGCCAGGCCGAGTCGACTGCCGCGCTGCCACGATGACACTCGTCGATGACGATCAAGTCGAAGAAGTCACGGCTGAACTGTTTGTAGATGTTGCGTTCTTCTTCCGTGCCAGTGACGGCCTGATATAGGGACAGATAGATTTCATACGACTTGTTGGCCTGCCGCTTTTGGATTTTGGTCATGGCCGACCCGAAGGGCTTGAAATCGTTGCTCATGGTCTGATCGACCAGGATATTGCGGTCGGCCAGGAACAAGATGCGTTTTTTGGCTTTGGATTTCCACAAGCGCCAAATGATCTGGAAGGCGGTGTAGGTTTTGCCGGTACCGGTGGCCATGACCAGCAGCAAGCGGTTCTGGCCGCGAGCGATGGCTTCAATGGTCTTGTTGATCGCCAGTAATTGGTAGTAGCGGGGGGCTTTGTTGCTGCCGTCACTGTAGTAGTCCTGCGAGACCAGCTCGCTTTGCGCCGCGTTCAGGCCGAGGTGTCCTGCCCACCATTGCCAAAGCACATCCGGGCCCGGCAATTCGTGCAGAGCCAACTCACGCTCGATGACCCCATCCTTGGCAATCTTGTTGTGAAACAGGAAGCCGTCGCCATTGCTGCTGAACACAAAAGGCACCTGCAGCATTTCGGAATAACCCAGCCCTTGCTGCATACCATCGCCCAACGAGTGCTTATTGTCTTTTGCCTCGATGACCGCGATCGGCATGTTGGGCTTGTGGAACAAGACGTAGTCGGCGCGCTTGTTTTGAGCGCGGGTGTGTAGCTTGCCTCGGACGATGATGCGTCCCTTCGTAAGTGGAAACTCTTCTCGCACCTGGGTGGCAATATCCCAGCCCGCTTGCTCAACCGCGGGGGTGATAAACTTGGTACAGATGTCCCGTTCTGACAGCTCTTTCTTATTCATGCGCCATTCCCTTCCGGCCTGTGCTCAGCGAGGCTGGTCTTCAAATCGTGAACTCGCGCGTAGTCCAACACCAAGATTTCGATCATCGAAGCCACCGAACGGCGCTCGCGATCAGCCGCCAAGCGCAAAAGCTGCTTGATCTCGGCGGAGGTGCGGATGGAAAGGGTTTCGTCTTTCAGGCGTGACATGGCAGCCTCTCGTCAAGGTTGACATGCAAATGTACTGCCTTTGTATGTTTCTACGCAATGTCGAGTTGCACCTTAGGCATCACCCTTCTAGAGCGTGTTATGAACTTGCCCCTGAAGCCAGCACCCAAGCGGCTGCCGGCAGCATGAGCACGGCAAAGACCAGGAAATGCAGACCGCTGAGAACCATGGGCAAGCGCTCGTAATCTCTGGCCAGCCGATGAAACCGCGCCAGCCAGCCAAAGCTGCGCTCGACCACCCAGCGTCTGGACAGCAGAACAAAGGCCTTGCGGGGCATCGCTCCACTCTGCCGCTACGACGCCACTTCGGTCGAAAGTTCATGACACGCTCTAGCCAGCGAAATTGGCCCATTTGGCGAAGGCATTGCCTCATCGAGCCGGGGCGACAGCCCTCTGCGCGGGTTTGTTCGGCTGAGCTCAAACGTTAGGCGTCTGCTTTCGGGTGACGAGTTCGGCAATTTGAGGGACGGCACCCGCTGCACAGCAGACATTGCCGGAGGCAGCTAGAACGGCAGGAGGGGAGGTTAAAACAAACCTCGCGTTCGGCTAGCATGCATTCACCAGAAGCGCACCCACTGCGTCCCGCTGGCCTCAGCCTCACGCCGACGCCCCCTTAAGGAACAGGGCTTCCAGCGTGGGCGCAATACTGGTGCGGGCCACGCGGCCATTGCGTTCGGCGTCGACCAGGCCGCAGAACAGGCCGCCAAAGGCTTCGCTCAGGGCGGCGGCCGAGATGTCGATGCGGAACACCCCTTCGCGCTGGCCGCGCAGGAAGAAGGCGTCCATGCGGTGGGTGAACTCGTCCCACTGCGCGGCCTGAGCCGGGTTGTCCAGCGCATCGGGCCGCCAGTAATAGATCATGAACGCCATCAGCTCGCGGTGTTCCAGTTGCGCCGCAATGAGCTTGGGCAGCACCTGAATGGGCGAGCCCTCTTCGATTTCCACCAGATCGGCCGTGGCGTGCAGCAGCGCCGTGCCGTGCGCCATCAACCGGTCGATCAACTCCTCCCGCGTGCGGCAGAAGCGGTAGAGCGTGGCCTTGCTGATGCCCACCGCCTTGGCCAGTTCCTGCAGCGAAGCGCGGGGCTTCTGCACCAGCGCCAGCGCCAGAGCGGCGAGCAAACGGTTGTCATCCGGTGCGGACACGGTCATCTCAAAGTTCCAAGGTGGTGGAGGAAAAGTCGCGGCAACAGGGGATCTGCGCCCCCAACTTTGCACACACGGGTTCAATTTTACGCCCTCCCACCCGCAATGACCTTACAAAGAATCATGTGAATCACATTTGATTCATTTGATACAAATGAGTGATAATTTTTCCCTACCCGATTCACGGGTCCTGCACAGAACAGCATGAGGGAAGAAGATGGCGTGGAATGAACGGCGGTTGCCGGTGGCGGTGGCAGCAATGGCGGTGGCGGGCTTTTTGACGGCTTGCAGCCAAGGGCATACGGAAGCCGGAGGCCCACCGGGCGGCCCGGCCGTGGTGGAGGTACAGGCCGCAGGCACGCGCGCCTTGTCTCTGGGTGAGGAACTGCCCGGGCGCGTGGAAGCGACCCGTGTGGCCGAGGTGCGCGCCCGGGTGGCCGGCATTGTGCTGAGCAAGAACTTTGTGGAAGGCTCGGACGTGAAGGCCGGGCAACTGCTGTTCAAGATCGACCCCGCCCCCTACCGGACGGCACTGGCACGCGCCAAGGCCGAGCTGGCAAAAGCGGAAGCCGCTGTGGCCGATGCCGATGCCGTGGTGCGGCGCTACAGCCCGCTGGCCAAGCTGGAGGCCGTGAGCCAGCAGGAATTCGACACCGCCCAGGCCACGCTCAAGAGCGCCCAGGCGGCGCGCCAGTCTGCGGTGGCCGATGTGGACACGGCGCAGCTGAACCTGGACTACACCAGCGTGGTGGCACCGATTGCCGGGCGCATTGGCCGGGGGCTGGTGACCGAAGGCGCGCTGGTGGGCCAGAACGAGGCCACGGCCATGGCCGTGATCCAGCAGCTGAACCCCGTCTATGTGGACTTCACCCAGGCCGCTGCCGAGGTGATGAAGGCCCGGGCACAGGGCGCCGGTACGGCGGCCACACGCCTGTCGGTCACCATTGAAGGCACCGACCAAACGCGCGACGGCAAGCTGCTGTTTGCCAATGCCTCGGTCGACAAGACCACCGGCCAGATTGCGCTGCGCGGCGAGTTTGCCAACCCCGACGGCCTGCTGCTGCCCGGCATGTATGTGCGCGTGAAGATGGCCAATGCCGAACCGACCCAGGCCGTGGTCGTGCCCCAGCGCGCCGTGAAGCGCGCTGCCGACGGCAAGCCGCTGGTGATGGTGCTGGGCCAGGACGGCAAGGTGGCGGCCATGCCGGTGGAGACCGGGCGCATGGTGGGTCCGGACTGGCACATCACCACCGGCCTGCAAGGGGGCGAGCGGGTGATTGTGGGCGGTGCCCCGGTCAACCCCGGCGATGCGGCCACCGCCGCTGGCGCCCCAGCAGCTGAAGCACCTGCAGCGACCGGCGCACCTGCTGTCGCTCCTGCGGCTGCTGCAGCGGAAGCGCCCGCCGCACAGGCCGATGCCAAAGGACCTGCCGGCACCTGAGTCGTGACCCAGTCCCCGGGTTTCCGGGGCACGCGCCTGCGGGCGCTTTCAAGCACTGAGCATCCATGTCCAAATTTTTCATTGGACGGCCCAACTTTGCCTGGGTTGTCGCAATCTTCATCACGCTGGCTGGCGTGTTGTCCATCCCGTCGCTACCGGTGTCACAGTTCCCGGTGGTGGCCCCGCCGCAGATCACCGTGGCGGCCACCTACCCTGGCGCTTCGGCCAAGGACGTGTCCGAATCGGTGACCAGCATCCTCGAAGAGGAAATCAACGGCGCCAAGGGCATGCTGTACTTCGAGTCGTCCAGCTCCAACGCCTCGGCCGAGATCACGGTCACCTTCAAGCCGGGGATGGACGCCGACCTGGCCCAGGTGGACGTGCAGAACCGCCTGAAAAAGGCCGAAGCGCGCCTGCCGGCGGCCGTGACCCAGCAGGGTCTGCAGGTGGAGCAGGCCAATGCCGGCTTTCTGCTGATCTATTCGCTGCGGTACAAGGCCGAAGACAGCAGCAAGGACGTGGTCGAGCTGGCTGACTACGCGGCACGCCGCATCAACAACGAAATCCGCCGCATCCCCGGCGTGGGCAAGCTGCAGTTCTTCAGTTCCGAAGCCGCCATGCGCGTGTGGGTGGATCCACAGAAGCTGCTGGGCTACGGCCTGTCCATTGCCGACGTCAACAGCGCCATTGCGGCGCAGAACGTGCAGGTCCCGGCGGGCAGCTTTGGCAGCCGCCCCGGCACGGCCGAGCAGGAGCTGACGGCCACCCTGGCGGTCAAGGGCATGCTGGAGTCGCCCGAGGAGTTCGGCCGCATTGTGCTGCGCGCCAACACCGACGGCTCCGCAGTGCGCCTGGGCGACGTGGCGCGGCTGGAGATCGGCCGCCAGGACTACAGCGTGGAAAGCCGCCAGGACGGCCGCAAGGCCGTGGCCGCTGCCGTGCAGCTGGCGCCGGGCGCCAACGCGCTGCAGACTGCCGATGCGGTCAAGGCCCGGCTGAACGAGCTGTCGGCCGCCTTCCCCGCCGACATCGAGCATTCCATCGCCTATGACACCTCGCTGTTCGTGAAGGTGGCCATCGAAAAGGTCATCTACACCCTGCTGGAAGCCATGGTGCTGGTGTTCCTGGTGATGCTGCTGTTCCTGCAGAACCTGCGCTACACCCTGATCCCGACCATCGTGGTGCCGGTGTGCCTGATGGGCACCTTCGCCGTGATGTCGCTGCTGGGCTTTTCCGTCAACATGATGACCATGTTCGGCATGGTGCTGGCCATCGGCATTCTGGTGGACGACGCCATTGTGGTGGTGGAGAACGTCGAACGCATCATGACCGAGGAAGGCCTGTCCCCGGCCGCAGCCACGGTCAAGGCCATGTCCCAGGTCAGCGGTGCCATCGTCGGCATCACCCTGGTGCTGGCCGCCGTGTTCCTGCCGCTGGCCTTCATGAGCGGCTCCGTGGGCGTGATCTACCAGCAGTTCTCGCTGTCGCTGGCGGTGTCCATTCTGTTCTCGGGCTTCCTGGCCCTGACCTTCACGCCCGCGCTGTGCGCCACCCTGCTCAAGCCGGTGGCCATGGGCCACCACGACACCAAGCGGGGTTTCTTTGGCTGGTTCAACCGCAGCTTTGAACGCCTGACCGGCCGCTTTGAAGCGCTGAACCACCGCCTGCTGCGCCGCACGGGCCGCTACATGGTGATCTACGCCGCCCTGGTGGGCGTGCTGGGCTGGATGTATGTGCGCGTGCCCGAGTCGTTTGTGCCTTCGGAAGACCAGGGCTACATGATTGTGGACATGCAGCTGCCCCCCGGCGCCAGCTACGCCCGCACGGAAGCACTGGTCAAGGATGTGGAGCAGTACCTGGCGGAACGCAAGACGCTGTCATCGTCCTTCTCGGTGCTGGGCTTCAGCTTCTCGGGCACCGGACAGAACGCGGCGCTGGGTTTCCCGACGTTCAAGGACTGGTCCGAGCGCAAGGGCGCGGGCGAGTCTGCGGCCGACGAGGCCGGCGCGCTGAACGCCCGCTTTGCGGGCAACCCCGACGGCACGGTGATGGCGGTGACCCCGCCGCCCATTGAAGGCCTGGGCAATGCGGGCGGCTTTTCGCTGCGCCTGCAGGACCGTGGCGGCGTGGGCCGTGAGGTGCTGACCCAGGCCCTGGGCACGCTGCTGTACAAGGCCAACACCTCCCCGGTCATTGCCTACGCGATGATGGAAGGCCTGGCCGACGCGCCCCAGCTGCGCCTGGATGTGGACCGCGCCAAGGCCCAGGCGCTGGGCGTGGGCTTTGACACCATCAGCACCGCCTTGTCGACGGCCTTTGGCTCCGCCACCGTGAACGACTTTGCCAACGCCGGCCGCCTGCAGCGGGTGGTGGTACAGGCCGATGTGCGCGACCGCGCCACCCCGGAGAGCATCCTGACCCTGCACGTGCCCAACCGGGCCGGCGACCAGGTGCCACTGAGCGCGTTTGTGACCGCGCAGTGGGAGAACGGCCCGGTCCAGATCTCGCGCTACAACGGTTACCAGGCCTTCAAGATCGGCGGCGACGCCCGTCCGGGCTACAGCACCGGCGAGGCCATGGCCGAGCTGGAACGCATCATGAAGGAGCTGCCCGAAGGCATTGGCTACGAGTGGACCGGCCTGTCCTACCAGGAACGCTTTGCCGGTGCCCAGGCGCCCATTCTGTTTGCGCTGGCCATTCTGGTGGTGTTCCTGCTGCTGGTGGCGCTGTATGAAAGCTGGGCGATTCCCGCGTCCGTCATGCTGATCGTCCCCATCGGTGCCCTGGGCTCGGTGCTGGCCGTCACGGTGGCGGGGCTGACCAACGATGTGTACTTCAAGGTGGGGCTGATCACCGTGATCGGCCTGGCGGCGAAGAACGCCATCCTGATCGTCGAATTCGCCAAGGCGCTGCGCGAGCAAGGGCTCTCCCTGGTGGAAGCCGCCGTCACGGCCGCGCGCCTGCGCTTCCGCCCGATTGTGATGACCTCGCTGGCCTTCATCCTGGGCGTGGTGCCGTTGGTGATTGCCACCGGTGCGGGCGCTGCCAGCCAGCGTTCGCTGGGCACGGGGGTGATTGGCGGCATGCTGAGCGCCACCTTGCTGGGTGTGGTGTTCGTTCCGGTCTTCTTCGTGTGGGTGCTGTCCCTGCTGGGCGACCGCAAGGGCAAGAAGCAGCAGGCTGATGCAGCCGACGGACAAACGGCCCCTGCGGCAGCGGAGTAACTAGGCAATGAACAAGCAACGGACATTTCAAACCCTGCCCCTCGGGGCCCTGGCACTGGCACTGGCCTTGGGGGGCTGCTCCCTGGCCCCGCCCCTGCAAACGCCCGAAGCCCCCATTCCCCAGCAGTGGGCCGGCAACGTGCCCACCGCTGCGGCCAGCGCCGCCGTGGACTGGCAGGACTTTGTGACCGATCCCACGGTGCGCAAGCTGGTGGAGCAGGCGCTGCACAACAACCGCGATCTGCGGCAGACGCTGCTGAACATTGAGGTGGCGCGCGCCCAGTACCGCATCCAGCGGGCCGACCGCCTGCCGGGCCTCAACGCCCAGGCCGGTGGCACCCGCCAGCGCACCCCTGCCGATCTGTCGGCCGGCGGCGCGGCCAGCATCGGCAACACCATCCAGGCGGGGGTGGGCATCACCTCGTTCGAGCTGGACCTGTTCGGCCGCGTGAAAAGCCTGTCGGACGCGGCGTTGCAGGACTATCTGGCAACGGAGGAAGCCGGGCGCGCCGCCAGGCTCAGCCTGGTGGCCGAGGTGGTGCAGGCCTACCTGACCCGCGACAGCGCCCAGCGGCGGCTGGAGCTGACGCAGCTGACGCTGGCTGCACGGGAACGTTCGCTAGAACTGATCGAACAGCGCCGCCGCAACGGCGCCTCCAGCGCGGTGGACTACCAGGAGGCCCTGGGCCTGACCGAGCAGGCCCGCGCCGACTTCGAGCGCAATGCACGCGAGTTCAGCCAGGCCACCAATGCGCTGGCGCTGCTGGTGGGCGACCACCAGGCCGTCGCTGCCCTGCCAGCGTCGGTAGCCACCGGTCCGCTGGTGCTGCAGCAACTGGTGCCGGACATGCCAGCCGCCTTGCTGACCCGCCGCCCGGACATTCTGGCGGCCGAGCACCAGCTGCAGGCGCGCAACGCCAACATCGGCGCTGCGCGGGCGGCCTTCTTCCCCAGCATCTCGCTCACGGGCTTCTTTGGCAGCTCCAGCGCAGACCTGTCGCGCCTGTTTGAAGGCGGGCAGCAGGCATGGTCCTTTGCCCCGCAGCTGACCTTGCCCATCTTCGATGGCGGCCGCAACCGCGCCAACCTGGACGTAGCCAAGGTTCGCAAGGACATGGCGGTGGCCAAGTACGAAGCCACCATCCAGACGGCGTTCCGGGAAGTGGCGGATGCACTGGCCGCCACGGACACCTTGCGCCGGGAAGAATCCGCCCGCCAGGCCCTGGCCGCCAGCAGCGCCGAGAGCATGCGCCTGTCCGAGGCGCGCTACCGCGCCGGGGTGGACAGCCACCTGCGCTACCTGGATGCGCAGCGCAGCAACTACACCAACCAGGTGGCGTTGATCGAAGTAACCACCCAGCGCCAGACGGCCCTGGTAAGCCTGTTCCGCGCCCTGGGCGGCAGCTGGTCGGCCGCCCCGAAGGCGGATGCCGGGAACAGCTGATGGCGGTGCAGCACACCGCTGCACGGGGCGGGATGGGGGTCGGGCCGCGCCCTGCCCCACTACCCTACTGCTCCACAGCCCCATCCATGCAGCCTGCTGCATACAAGCGGCGGCTTGCTGAAACACCGCAGGGGACCCGGCCACGTGCCGGGTCTTTTTGCGATGGCCCGCGATGACGCGCGCTGGCGCACGATGGCACACCACCCCGCCAGCGACGCGGCAACCTCACCGGCCCAGCCTGAACACACGATATGACCGATCTGCTGACACTGAAAGGCGGCCCGCTGGACCGCACTGACCTGCAAGCGCTCCAGCGCACCCGCAGCGGCCAGGGAGTTCGCCTGGAGGGCTGCGAATTGGACGATGCAGACCTGTCGGGCCTGGACCTGAGCGGGATGCAGTTCAGCGAATGCACGTTCTCCGGGGCCCAGCTTGAAAAGGCCGACCTGTCCCGCACTACCTGGAGCCGCTGTCGCGCGGCCTTTGCCCGGTTCGACATGGCCAATCTGACCGAAGCCCGGTTCGACGGGGGCGACTTCAACAACGCATCGTGGACGCGGGCGCGCCTGGCTGCCGCCACGTTCAGCGAGGTCAAACTGACCGGGGCAAAGTTCTACCAGGTGCAATCTCTGGGGTTGACCCTCCAACGCTGTCTGCTGGTGAATGCCGACTTGCGGGGCATGTCGTTTCGCAAGCTGCGCCTGGAAGGCCTGAACTTCGCGGGTGCCGACCTGGGCGGCTGCGACTTCTACCAGGCCGTGTTTGCGGGCGGCAGCCTGCGGGATGCCAACCTCCGGAACGCCAACTTCACCTCGGCCGATGTGCGGGATGTGGAGCTTGGCAAGGTCCAGGTCGGGGACCTGCAGCATCACTTCAAAGGCGCCATCATGTCCACGGACCAGGCGGCGGCCATCGTCGCCTCTCTGGGCGTGACCGTGCTCTGACGGGGCGGCCCCTCCGCAGGGGCCGGGTTTGGAGCAGAAAGCCAAGGCAGCAGCCACCCTGCCCTCTCCTGCCTCCTTACCCGCCAGCGCCTCCCTAGCACTCCACTGGTCGCGCTGCGCGTGCCCCGTCACACGATGGTCAGCACATCCGCCACCGGTTTGCGGGGCTTCTGGGGCCAGTTGCCCGGCTCAGCATGGCCCACCACCACGATCAGCACCGGCAGCTCAGTGCTTGCCAGGTCCAAGGCCTGCGCGACCTGCGCGGCGTCAAAGCCGCTCATGGCGCACGATCCCAGGCCCATGCTTTCGGCCGCGAGCATCAGGGTCATGCCCGCCAGGGATGCGGAGCGCACGGCCTCGTCCCGCTGCAGCGTGCCATTGCCTGCATGGCTGCGGTGCGCCTGCGACTGCCAGGCTTCGGCCATGGCCTGCGGCATGAATCCCGCCTGCACGCTGGGAGCCAGGGCCGATGCCAGTTGCGTGTGCGCCTCCAGCGTTCCGCAGACCAGGAAGGCGGCCGAGGCATCTGCAATCTTCTGTTGTCCATAGGCCGCAGCCTGCAGGCGGGCCTTGGCCTCTGGCGAGCGGGCCACCACAAAGCGCCAGTTCTGCAGGTTGTAGGCCGACGGTGCCTTGGTGGCCAGGTCGACCAGCGACGCGATGGTGGCATCGTCCAAAGGACGGCCGGGCTGGAAGCTGTTGACGGAAATGCGGGATGCGATGGCAGCTTGGACGGACAGGGTCATAGGGGTTACTGAAAACAAGGGGTAGAGAAAAAATGATCGAAGTGATCGAGGGAGTGATCGGGAAAAAGTGATCGTGAAGGTGGTCGGATCCAGGGAGAAAGCTTGGCCGCTGCACTGCGCGCCGCTCTAGGGCTTGCGACTTGAAGCCCATTGCACGCCAAAGACACTGGCCAACACCACCAGCAGCCCCAGCAGCGAGGCCCCGGTCATGGACTGCGACAGCAAGGCCCAGCCCAGCACCACGGCGGTCAGCGGGCTCAGCAGGCCCAGCGATGCCACAGCCACGGAAGGCAGACGGGCCACACCACGAAACCACAGCACATAGGCGACGAGTGCGCCCGCTCCGCTCAGGTAGGCATAGGCGGCCCATTGCGCCCCGGTCAGCGCCGGCAGCGGGGCATCTGCCAGCCACGCCACCGGCGCCAGCATCAGCCCCCCCAGTACCAGTTGCCAACCCGTCATGGACAGCACAGGCAAGCCGATCTGCCAGCGCCGGGTCAGCCAGACCCCCGTGGCCATGGACACCGCCCCCAGCAAGGCCGCAGCCATGCCAATCGGCTCAAACACGGTTTGAGGCGACAGCAGCAGCACGGCCATGCCAAACACACCGGCTGCAGCGCAACACACCGCCACCACGCCCGGCCCACGGCGATCGACAGCCCAGGCCAGCAGCATGACCAGCAGCGGCTGAATCGCCCCCAGCACCGCCGCCAGGCCACCCGGCAGGCGGTAGGCCGCCACAAACAGCAGCGCCTGGAACACCCCGATGTTCAGCGCGCTCAACACCCACAGCCGCCACCAGTGCTGCCTGTGCGGCAGCTGCCGCGTGATCAGCAGCAGCAACAGGCCTGCGGGCAGCGCCCGGATCAGCGCGGCGGTGAAGGGCCGGTCCGGCGGTAGAAACTCGGACGTCACGATGTAGGTGGAGCCCCAGATGACAGGGGCGCACGCGGTCAGCAAGGCATCGCGCCAGGGGTGGGGAGAAATGTCGGCAGGCATGTGTTATCTTCAAATCAAGACAATTCATTGTGCAAGCCAGTTATCTTGAAGTCAAGACAAATGAAAGACCATACGCTTTCTCCGCCGCGCGATGCCGTGGACACCATCCTGACCCAGTGGCGGCGCGAGCGCCCCGATCTGGATGTGAGCCCCATGGGCCCCATCGGGCGCATCAAACGTTGTGCGGCGCTGCTGGAGCAGCAGCTGGAAGCCGGCTTTGCGGAGTTCGACCTGAGCGTGTGGGAGTTCGACATGCTGGCCGCCCTGCGGCGGTCTGGCGCCCCTTACTGCCTCAGCCCCACGGAGCTGTTCTCCACCCTCATGGTGACCTCGGGCACGATGACCCACAGGCTCAAGCGCCTGGAGGCCCGGGGGTGGGTGGCACGCGTACCCAACGCCCAGGATGCGCGCAGCACCCTGGTACAGCTCACCGCGGACGGGCTGGCGCTGATCGAGCGCGCGGTGGAGGCGCATGTAGACAACGAACGCACGATGCTGTCGGTATTGCCTGCCGACGTGCTGCGCGACCTGGATGCGCAGCTGTCCCACTTGCTGCGCGCCCTGGAGCCTTCCAACCATGGTGCCGATGCGACGCCGGCATCCTGAGCGGCATGGGCACCGCAGCGGACCCCGGCCACATGCCGGGTCTTTTTTGGGCAGGAGGCAGAATGGGATCCAAAGGAGTTCTGCACACATGGCACGCGCGCAGCAGGTGGTGGTCACTGTCGGCGATGTTTTCAAGACAGAGGAGCTGCATCAACGCCTGATGACGGCGCTGTCATTTCCGGGCTTCTACGGCCGCAACTGGGACGCCTTCTGGGACGCCATCACCGGGCTGGTGGAGATGCCCCACACGCTGCGGCTGGAGGGGTGGCAGGCACTGGAGGCACACCTCCCCCGCGATGCCCGCGTACTGCGGCAGTGCCTGGAGCGCATGCAGCAGCAGTACCCCGCACTGGTAGCCCGGGTGGAGTACGTGTAACCCGGCTCACCCGTGGCAGGCCGTCTGTCTGGATGGGCTGTTCGGCCGCCTGAAGCCAGCACAGGGGCCAATGCTGCGCCGCAGCGCGACGACTGGAGGCTGCCCCGCCTGCGCCGGCAAGCCGTCACGGGGTGTGGAGCGCCCCTCCACCAAGTGGTTCAGTGACGGTAGTGAGCAGGCCTGCCTGCTTTCGGCCATGAGCAGTCCTTGAGATCATTGGTTTTGTATTCCGAATGGATCGCCAGGACTATTGACATGCCGTAGCCAGTGGAGCTTGGGCAGAGTAGCTGTGCACCTGGTTACGGCCGTTTGATTTAGCGTGATACATGGCAGCATCGGCCTGGGTCAACATGGTGGATACATCGGCGCAGGCCGAGTCCGCCTCGGCTACCCCGACGCTGATGGTGACTTGCAGTGTGGTGTCATTGACGGGCTCCTTGATGGCCTGCACGGCAAGTCTGATTTTTTCTGCGATCTGTACAGCCTCTTGCATATTCGTGCCAGCGAGCAGTACCCCGAACTCCTCGCCCCCAAGTCGACCGCACAGGTCCGCTTCACGTAGCGCTGACTTGATCTGCCGCACCACGGCTTGCAACACCTTATCGCCCGCTGCGTGACCGTGGGTATCGTTGATCTGTTTGAAGTGGTCAATGTCCAGCAACAGTGCACACAGTGGGACTCCGTAGCGCCGGGTATAGGCGAATATGGTGTTGGCCTGTTCATTGAAGGCGCGACGGTTGTTTACCCCTGTCAAATCGTCCGTACGGGCCGCTTTACTGGCGATATTGTGTTGGATCTCCAACTCACGGCGCAACCGCAGAAGTGACTGCAACGCGCCCGACAGCTCCCGGGTTGCGCGCACGACGAAGGCGCAAAACGCTAGGGAGGTCAAGGCCAGCAGGCGCTGTTCGGTGCTTGGCTGGATGAGCAGCCACAGTGTGGTGGGCAATAGAACCAGACCGACGGCAATCAGCGGCATGTAGCGGTAGGCCGAGTAGGCAGAAATTGCACTGCCTGCCATGCCGACCGCAAAAAAGAGCGTGATGACCTGCGACAGCAGACTGTTGCTGGACGTGAGCAGAAAAGCACCGATGCCCCAGACTCCGGATGTAAATACCAGAGTGGCCCAATACACGCCTTCCCAGCGAGCCACGGCACGATGTTCGGTGAGGCGGTGGTTGTAATCCCAGAACAGAACCAGGCGAACCATGGCGGCCAGACATAGCGTGACAAGCCACGGTGCGATGACGCTGCGGTTGCCCAAATCCAGCTGCAGCCAAGACAGCGCCATTGCCGCACCAACACTACCGAATGGAGCCGGAAAGGATTGGCGGAACAGAAGCTGCAGCTGGTCCGTGCGCACCTGCATGGCAACGGCCCCAGTGGTGGGAAGCTCGGGTGCTGGCAAGCGTGACATGGTCGGTGTTGGGACTGTGCAGGGAATGTTGTTACATCATACTGACGCTTGATGAACCACCTAGTTCTGGAATACGGCCATGTTTTGATTGCGAGGTATCTGTCGGATCCCGGATGATTCGCTACTGACATTGAGCGACATCGTGCCTCGCCATGACCGCTTTGGGTCGCTAACGGGCGTCGCGGAGGCCTCTTCTCGGCCAAGCAGCCGTTCGCGCAGGCTACTTGGGCGACTGCTTCCAGCTGAGAGCTGACGCAGGGGCTTCAACACCGAATGTCGGCGGCGATCAACAGCCGAACTGGATGGACTCTGGCTGCAATCTTCCAGAATCGGCATTCCAGGATTTCCGCAGCCCTTAGCCCTTGTCGGAGACCACCCCACGCCGGCCCGGCCCCTTGGCGGCGATTCACCGTGCCTTCAGGCAAAATCCAGAGGATAGGGGCAAGCCTGGCGTCAGGTCTGCCGGGAAGCCCACCTTGAAGAATGGAACAGCATCAATGGCACTGACGAAGAAGGGCGAGTTCTGGTACGGGACGACGTCCGGCGACACCCAAGCCGAGCTGCGCAGCTACAGCGTTGCGAATGGCTATGAGGCCGTCCGGTTTGCATCGTCCAAATGCAATTGCGGGAGCCGGACTTTTGCGCTGCAGACGGATGAGGAAGCCGGCGTGGCAATCCGCACCTGCACCGACTGCGGGCAGGAACACCTGATGGGCGACAGCGCGGACCACATTGAAGAGGCCGCCCCCGAGGCGCACGAGTGCGTGTGCGAGAACGAGGTGTTCGAGCTGGTGTCCGGCGTCTCCGTGTACGAGGGCACACATGACGTGCGCTGGTACTACATCGCTTGCCGCTGCGTGGAATGCAATCTGGTGGGGGTCTTCGCAGACTGGAAGTGTGAAGCGGGTGATGCCGCGGCCTTCCTCGCCAAGGTATAAGCGCACTCCCCCCGCAGAGATCCTGCTCATAGGCTCGATCGGCCGGGGAGCGTCATGGGGTGGTGTTGTGGTACGGCTGGCCGAAGTCTCTGGGCTGTGGAGGAAGGTGCCGGTCAGCAATGTGTCGCCGAGAGTGGCTCTTAGTGGTGGGTTGATGTTTCGGTTTCGGCACTAGCTCCACGTTGAAGTACACGTGTGAATCCAAAAGCCGTTAAATGGCGTATGGACTGCATGCCTATCTTTTCCAAGCTTTCCACACCAATGAGCCGTCGCATAGGCCTCATGGGCATCGGGTCGCCATCGCGGCTTTGGTGTCAGGCTGTTCTGGTGCCCAGGTGCTCGACCATCTGGTGCCCCATGACACCTACCACGGCCCCACCGGCGTGTCCTACGGGCCCGATCCGCGGCATCTGCTGGATGTGTACCAGCCACAGCCAGCCACGGATACCGTGCCCGGCCATGCACCGGTGGTGCTGTTTTTATACGGCGGCAACTGGACGAGCGGCGAGCGGGCCATGTATCGTTTCGTGGGCGAAGCCCTGGCAGCCAACGGCATCATCGCTGTGGTGGCCGACTATCGACTGAGCCCCCAGGTGCACTACGACGGTTTTCTGGGTGATTGTGCTTTGGCCCTGCAATGGACCTTGTCGCATGCTGCCAGCCTGGGAGGCAACCCCGAGCGGGTGATGGTGATGGGCCATTCCGCCGGGGCTTACAACGCAGCCATGCTTGCGCTGGACCCGCGTTGGCTGGCGCCTTTGGACTTGACCCCCAATCGCCTGGCCGGCTGGATTGGTCTGGCCGGGCCGTACGATTTTTTGCCGATTGTCGACCCCGAGGTACAACTTGCTTTCGGCTGGCCGCACACCCCGGCTGACTCCCAGCCCATCTTCCACGCCAACGCCAAAGCTCCCCGCGCCTTGCTGCTGGCCGCGCGCAACGACACCGTGGTAGATGCGCAGCGCAACACCGTCGGCCTGGCGAACCGGTTGCGGACTGCGGGTACCGAGGTGGAGATGCGGATCTTTGACCACATTGGCCACGTGACGACCGTCGCTGCCCTGGCCCGCCCCCTGGGCTGGTTGGCCCCGATACTGCCGACCGTGGTGGCTTTTGTGCGCGGGGAATCACTGCCTCAGACATAAGGCGAGCGGGTGCGACCGCTTTCCGGCCATCGGGCACGTGACCACGGGCCTGTGAAGCATGGGCCACGCAGATCAAGGACATGCCGGGCATGCAGTCGCCTCTATCTGCAGCACCGGTCCGGGCGGAGGCCATCCGGCCGGTGGGGACTGCTATGGCACCAGGCGCCAGCAGCGACGAAGAGGCCGCAGCCAATGCGGCCGCAAACCAGTCCAACCGCATGAAGCACCGCGTTGCACTGGCTGCACGCTGCCCATCAGCGTCTGGGGCAAGCCGAGCCTGCACCTGATCTGCGGCGACTGCAACCAACGCTTCAATGCCTAGTGAATTACTTGCGGATGAACGCCGGAGGCGGCATACGGCCAGAAGCTGACAGTCGATGCTTGCAGCACAATATTGCTCGATCAGGTTTCTCGTAGGTGGTACGAGACGGCCGCTAAAAGGAGTCGCATGAATTGGCTTGATGAAAGGCAAGTGGCCGAGGCACAAAAGGCGGTTATAGGCACAGCCCATGGTCTTGCTGGTGGCTCAGTTCCATTCTTAGACGGTGTTCGCCAGCTTGCCTTTTTGAGATTCCAAGCATCAAAACTGGACAATGACCCTGACTTTATGTTGTTCGTTGGCATAGCTAGCGAAGCAGATCACATTCCGCCTCAAGAAATTCGCAGCCAATGTACTAAATTGTGGCTTGAACAATGCGACAACGAAGCGAAGGAGCTGGAAGCCTTGTACCAACAGCAGGTTCGTGCGACATGCGAGCGACTTATTCGGAGATTTTCCTGATTGCAGGTATCGAGGTGGTGGCTGATTCCCGCCAAGCTGCGCATTTGAGCAAAGCCTCTTGACATTGAGTAATTTGCAGCTATCCGCTGAAAGACAGCCTCGGGTCTACAGGGACTTTCCGGCGAGAGCTGCTGTCGGCCATGAGCCGTCGCTGATGGAGTCAAGAAGCAGACATTCAACGCCTGACATGAGCGGCTTACCTTAGGCGAATGCGCTCGATGGCAGGGTCAGGCGCCACGTGCGGGTCAGGTGTCATAGTCGCCACTGTCCCAAGGCTCGAAGAACGCCATGTAGTTGCCCGGTTGCGCCTCAACGGCCCAGTCATCCTCTTCATCTTCGGGTGTGCGAAGAACCAAGCCAAAGGTGGTGCCGAACTTGTCGACCGAGAACGGGGCAACGCTGATTCTTTGGTACTTCACCGGCTCTATCTCGGACAAAAGCTTCTTGTGAAACGCTTGGCGCGCAGCTTCATCCATTGCATCGCGAGGGCCGAAGCTGTCGATCTTGGCTTCGACAAGCGCCCCTTTCTTGTCGAACAGATAGAGCGCAACGAATTCTTCTCCCGCTTGCCCTCTGATTGCAGGCTCAAACGGTGTCGTCAGAAAGAACTGACGACCGTCTGCCGTTTGGCCAACGAATGCCGCTGCGTAGTCGTCGTGGTTGATAGCGATGAGCTTGGGTGGTTGGGTTGGCATGTTCTTTACGCCCAGGGTTTGAATTCAGCGGCCGCCGGAGGCGGCCCACTGGAATGAATGGTCAGGGCGCATTCATGGATAGCCGCTGTTTCGAAGGAGCAGCAAAACTATTGTTGATTGATAGAAGAACGAAATTCCGTCTGGCGCTTGCGGTCTAAATTGGCATGCAAAAAGAGCCGCAAGAGACTTGTCGTCTGACTCGGTGGCAGGTGTTTTGTATGAAAATTCAGTACCGAATTTAGCTATGAACCCGTCACCTCTCCTGTGGTACGCACCACGCGGTTGTTGAATCAGATCCGCGAGCGAATTTGTAACAAGCACTATATCCTACGCACGGAGCATGCCGACCTGCAATGGGTGCGGCTGTTTGTGCAATGGCACGGTTTGCAGCGTCGCGAGACATGGGGCTGCAGGAAGTCGCGGTTTTTCAAGGCATGTTGGCCACAGAGCAACCAGCAACGAGTCCCCTCTATGATCGAACAGAACCAAGTCATGCCATTGCTGCTTCAAGCATGCCCATCCTTCGAGGAGGATTGGTTGGCTCACCTAGCTGAGTATGGCGATGAACCATTGCTCTATGTGATTGCAGGAGATTTGGCACGGCATTTGTTGATGCTGCATCGCGCTGGCCGAGATCAAGAGCTGATTCCAGTCGTCGGTGCCATAGAGCACATGCACGTCGAGGGCTCTCTCTGGGTCAAGGAGTTCGCAACCATCGGCATTTTGGAGGGCGTGCAGAACGTCTGGGCTCACGATCGTGCCAGTTTGAACGAATTTGAACAGATGCTCGGGCCTGAAAGTCGGCGTTGGTGGTTAGGTCTTAACGACTTCTGGGATGGAAAGACCGCGCAGGTATTGCCTTCTGCGTAGGTCCGCTTGGGGTCGCTAGCGGACGTCGCGGAGGTCTGTTCTCGGCCAGAAGCAGCCATTCGATGAATAGACATTAACAGCTCATGTCAATCTCCTATTTCGAAATTTTTAGGTTTTCCTAAAAGGCATGCTTGCGATCGATCACTCTCATCATTTCGGATATATTTATTTTATGAGAACGGCGAGCGATTCTGCCTGTCGTCTAAATCTAGGTAGGCTGCACAAAGCATGCGCACTTCTCCACTTTACCGCTCAGTAAACACTCGGACTCATGGCGTGAAACATGGCGTGGGTGGAGAGTTCCGACATGACCGTCAAACGAAGAGCTCAAAAAACAGTGAAGCCAGCCGTACATCTATGCACGGCCGGCTAAAGCACGGCCGTGACTACACTCCACTTTTCCGCTTTTTATTATCAAAGGTGGGAGATCCTTGGGATCGAGTATTTGGGGAGGCTAAGTCTCGCCTTGACACAACGGAGCCAATATTCTGGCTCGTTGCAAGATGTGAAGAACAGAAAGAAAAGTTTGTGCGCGTAGGCGAGAGCAGCTATTTCAGCGGGCTATTCGTTGATGGAGAAGGTCTACTTCAGTTAGTAGATTCCAGTTTGAGGGCTCAAGACATGAAGCCGTTCTGCACTTGTTGCACGCACACATTTAATGGCGTTCAGTTCGGTACCAAAGATTAAAAACTACGATTGGGTACGGCCACCTCAGGTTCAGCCTAGCAATTCATCCAAGCCGAACCCGCTTCGCTGGTCGGTTTAATTCAGGCACTATCGAGTGACTGCAATGGGTCGCTAGCGGACGTCGCGAAGGTCTGTTCAAACGCCACAGGCGAAAGCCCTGCCGCCAACAAGTGACAATGTTCCTTCTATCGCACGTTCCATGACTGGACCGGGCAGACACCCGACGGCGCACGCCAGTCCATGCGCCTGAACTGAGGGAAACCGTATGCACACACAACGAACCGTACTGCTGGCTGGGGCTACGGGCCTGGTCGGTGGCTTGATGATCGAGGCACTGCTGGCCGACCCGCAGGTCACGACGGTGCATGCCTTGAGCCGCAGGGCGCTGCGTATCAGCCACGCCAAGCTCCGCGTGCATCTTGTCGACTTTCAACAGCTACCCGAGCTGCCGCAGGTGAACGAGGTGTATCTGGCACTGGGAACAACGATCAAGGTGGCAGGCAGCCAGGCCGCATTCCGCGCCGTCGACCTGGATGCCAATCTTGCGGTGGCAGTGGCAGCGGTAGCCGCCGGTGCGCGCCGCGTGGGTGTGGTCAGTGCGGCCGGTGCGGATTCCACATCGTCCGTGTTCTACAACCGCACCAAAGGTGAGCTGGAAGATGCGCTCAAGGCCTTGGACCTTGAGGCCTTGGTAATCGCGCGCCCTTCTCTGCTGCTCGACACGCGAGAGCACCTGGATCAGCCTGCACGGCTGGGCGAGCGGATTGCGATTCCGGTGGCCAAGCTGCTCGCCCCCATTCTGCCGGCCACCTATCGGCCCGTACATGCACGGGCGGTTGCTTTGGCGCTGGTGCGCAGCGTTCCTGCCGCACAAGGCATCGTGGAGCTGCCCTCTGACGCAATGGTTCGGCTTGGTACCTCTAACCCATGAGCACAGCCCTGTGAAGGCATGGGAGAGACCCCACGGAAGGGGGCACCAACCTCCCCCCAGCTGGCGCGGTTGGCACGGTTAGCCTGAACTAACCTGAACTGAACTGACCTGAACTTGCCTGAACTGGCATGAACTGGCCTGAACTGGCCTGAATCAGCCTGAAAACAGGCATCTCCTGGAAGGCTGCCTGATTCACGAACGCTGCAGGCCGGCGGCTGGCGCTCAGCGGGGAAGGCGCAAGAAGCCGCTGTGCGCCCCAAACTGCCATCGACGCCATCTACGTCATCGGCACCATCGGCATCTCCCGCTGCCAAGTGGACTGCCCTGCTCCAGCCGGTGAGCGCGGCGTCCATGGCTTTGCGCCAAGGGCCAGGCTCCCGCATTCAACCGGTCACCCGCCACTGTCGTCGCTTCGCTGCGCAGCAACGGTTGGCAGGTGCAATCGCCGCCGTGTCACAAAAGCTTCTTGGAAACATCACCCCCATGTCATGTGCGACGGGTGAAATGAAAACGTTTACAGAAAACGATTTCATTCATGAGCATTGCAGAAGTGGCGCGGCGTGCCGGGACATCGGTCGCAACGGTATCGCGGGTTTTCAACAACCCGGGCATTGTCAATGCACAGACCTGCAGCACCGTGCTGCGTGCAGCGCATGAGCTGGGCTATGTGCCCAACAGCAGCGCCCGCACCTTGCGGACCCGCCGCAACAAGGTGCTGGGCGTCATGCTGCCCACCTTGGCCAATCCCGTGTTTGCACAGTGCCTGCAAGGCATTGCGGAAGAAGCGGAAACACGCGGATATGCCATTGTTCTGACGACGACGGAATACAGCCCGGAGCGGGAGGCCGCAGCAGCGGAGCGCTTGCTGAATGCAGGGGTGGAAGGGCTGATCCTGGTGGTGTCCAACCCGGCCACGTCCCAGGTCTTGCAGCGCACCCAGCAAACGAAATTGCCTTATGTGCTGGCGTACAACCAGGCGCAGGAGCACACCTGCATCTCCGTCGACAACCATGGTGCGATTTTCCAGCTGATCCAGCGCCTGCATGCCGCCGGACACCAGCGCATTGGCATGGTCACGGGCCAGCTGCATGCCTCTGACCGTGCCCAACAGCGCTGCAAAGGCTATGTGGAGGGCATGCAGGCGCAGAACCTGTCGCCATTGCCCGTCTGGGAGCTTCCATTTGCCGAACAGGCGCTGGAGCACCTGCAACAGGACCTGATGAAGGCCACCAGGCCGACGGCCTTGGTGTGCAGCAATGACGTGATTGCCATTCGCAGCATCCGCGCAGCCACGTTGGCCGGATTGCGCGTTCCCCAGGATCTGTGCGTCGTGGGGTTTGACGGCATAGGCCTGGGCCGCGACCTCACCCCCTCGCTCGCATCCATCACACAACCCAACGAGGCTATCGGTCAGCAGTGCGTGGCGCTTCTGTGCAACGCACTGACGGATGGCATTCCGCTTCTGCCTTCGCACAGCGTGCAGCTGCCATACGGCTGGCGTGCCGGGGAATCTTGCTCACCTTTGCCGCTGTGAGGCGGTGCTTTTACTTTTACCAACCGAGGAAATCTGATGTCTTTGCCTAAAGCAAACTTTCGTGGCCTGGCCGTGATGGCTGCTGCCACCACCATGTGCGGTGCCGTGCTGGCCCAAAACGCCATTTGCTACAACTGCCCTCCTGAGTGGGCGGACTGGGGAAGCCAGATCAAGGCCATCAAGGCCGATACGGGCATTACCGTCCCGCCGGACAACAAGAACTCCGGCCAGTCGCTGGCGCAGCTGGTGGCCGAGAAATCCAGCCCGGTGGCAGACGTCACCTATGTAGGCGTGACGTTTGCCATCCAGGCGCAGAAGGATGGTGTGGTGACGGCCTACAAGCCCGCCACATGGAACGAGATTCCGGATGGTTTGAAAGACCCCAAGGGGGAATGGTTCACCATCCACTCTGGCACCCTGGGCTTCATGGTCAACAAGGCAGCCCTGGGCAACAAGCCTGTGCCCAAGTCCTGGGCGGACTTGCTCAAGCCTGAATACAAAGGGCTGATTGCCTACCTGGACCCTTCGTCTGCTTTCGTGGGCTATGTGGGCGCAGTCGCCGTGAATGAGGCAATGGGCGGAAGCATGGACAACTTCACCCCCGCCGTGAACTATTTCAAGCAGCTCCAGAAGAACGAGCCGATTGTTCCCAAGCAAACCTCGTACGCGCGTCTGCTGTCGGGAGAGTTTGGCATCTTGCTGGACTACGACTTCAACGCCTACCGGGCCAAATACAAAGACCACGCCAATGTGGAATTTGTCATTCCCCAAGAAGGCACCGTGGTCATGCCCTATGTCATGAGCCTGGTCAAAAACTCTCCCAACGCTGAAAACGGCAAAAAGGTTCTGGACTACGTGCTCTCGGACAAAGGGCAGTCGCTGTGGGCCAATGCCTACCTTCGCCCCGTTCGCGACGTGAAGATGCCCAAGGAAGTGGCCAGCCATTTCCTACCGGCATCGGAATATGCACGCGCCAAGTCCGTCGACTACCGCAAGATGGCCGAGGTGCAAAAGAGCTTCTCCACACGCTACCTGCGTGAAGTTCGCTAAGGAACACGAGGCTGATTCATGACGCGCCACAGTATGTCGGGCTCTGTCTCTCCCCGTTTCCTTTTGATTGCCTGCAGTGCCCCTGCTGTGGCGTTCTTTGCCGCATTCTGGCTGCTTCCCGCCGTGATGTTGATTGCCCTGCCTGCCAGGGAGGGCTGGAAGACCTATTTCGCCACGTTCACCGATGTGCTGTATCTGCAAAGCCTGTTGCAGACGGTCGGGCTGTCCCTGCTGGTCACTCTGGCCACCTTGCTCATCGGGGCCATCATGGGCATTGCCATGGCCCGCAGCCGTTTTACAGGACGGGGCCTGCTGCTGTCATTGCTGACGCTGCCCCTGTCGTTCCCCGGGGTCATCATCGGCTTCTTCATCATTTTGGTGGGTGGCCGGCAAGGTGTGGTGGCCGATCTCTCCGCCGCCCTGGGCATGGAACGCATCACCTTTGCCTATGGCTTCTGGGGATTGTTTCTGGGCTATCTGTATTTCTCGCTGCCACGCGCCATCGCTTCGTACACGGCCGCAGCAGAAGCCATGGATGCCCACCTGGAGGAAGCCGCCCGCTCTTTGGGTGCCCGCGGCTGGGCCGTTGCACGTGATGTGTGGTGGCCGCAGCTGATGCCCACCACCATGGCCTGCAGTGCCATCGTATTTGCCACGGCCATTGGGGCGTTTGGCACGGCATTCACCTTGTCCAGCAAGTTTGAGGTGCTGCCCATCAGCATCTACAACGAATTCACCAACTACGCCAATTTCGCACTGGCAGCCAGCTTGTCCATCAGCCTGGGGCTGATGACCTGGCTGGTGCTCTGGCTGGCCCGACGCTTTGCCGGGCCGAATGCATCGGGGGTCTGACCATGCACCGCACATCTCAAAAAATGCCACCGCTCATGTGGGCGGTGACACTGGTCGTCACCGCCTTCATGCTGGCACCCATGCTGCTGTCCATTCTGGCGGGCGTGGTGGTCAATTACAGCCAGGGCATCTCCAGCGGCTTCACGACGCGCTGGTTGCTTGAAGTCTGGACAGGCTATGGCAATACGGTGCTCATGTCCTTGTTCATTGCGTGCGCCTGCGTGGTGCTCGCATTGGTTCTGGGCGTTCCGTGTGCCTATGCCCTGGCGCGCAGCCGCTCTGCCTGGGCCCGCCATTTTGAAGAGCTGTTGACGCTGCCGGTCGCCATTCCGGGTTTTGCAAGCGCATTGGCACTGCTGCTGGCCTACGGCAGCGTCACCCACTTTCGCCAGAGCTTTGCGTTCATTCTGGTGGGCCATGTGATCTTCACTCTGCCCTTCATGGTGCGCATGGTGGGCTCTGCCTTTCGCAGGCAGGAGCTTGTTTCTCTGGAGGAAGCGGCACGTTCGCTGGGGGCGTCCTTCTGCCAGCGCTTTGTCGGCATTCTCATTCCAGCCGTGCTTCCAGCCATCGTTGCCGCGTGCCTCATGGTTTTCACCTTGTCGGTCGGCGAATTCAACCTGACCTGGATGTTGCACACCCCTTTGACCCGCACCTTGCCCGTGGGGTTGGCAGACAGCTATGCCTCCATGCGCCTGGAAATTGGCTCGGCCTACACCATCATTTTTCTGATCGTCATCCTGCCTGTGATGTGGGCTCTGCAAGCGATCGGTCACGTTATTGAAAAGCACTATGGAAAATAAAAGCACCAGCATTGACATTCGCCAATGCGCCAAAACGTACGCCGACGGAACGCGTGGACTGCAGCCCACCGACCTGCATGTGGAGCCTGGAGAAGTGCTTGCGCTGCTCGGGCCTTCGGGGTGCGGCAAGACGACCTTGCTGCGCATCATTGCCGGCCTGGAGAGCGCGGATACCGGCAGCTACATCGGCTTTGGCAGCCAGGACGTCACGCACATGCCGATCGAGCAGCGTGAGGTCGGCATGGTGTTTCAGCACTACGCCCTGTTCCCGCAGATGAGCGTCCAGGCCAACATCGGCTATGGCTTGCGCATCCGCGGTGCCTCCGCGGAAGAGCAACGTCGCACCGTAGGCGAGCTGGTGGATCTGGTGCGTCTGAACGGCCTGGAACACAAGCGTCCCGCAGAACTGTCGGGCGGTCAGCGCCAGCGTGTGGCGCTGGCGCGGGCGGTGGCCTCCAAGCCCCGCGTACTGCTGCTGGACGAGCCGCTGACGGCTTTGGATGCCAAGCTGAAGGAAACACTGCGTGATGAACTGGCCCAGCTTCTGCGGCAGTTGCGCATCACGGCCGTGCACGTCACCCACGATCAGCAAGAAGCCATGGCCATCGCAGACCGGATGGCGGTCATGAAAGCAGGACAGATTCTGCAGATCGGTGATGGGGAAAGCCTCTATCGCCATCCCTCCCATCCCTTTGTGGCGACGTTCCTGGGACGTGTGAATCAGCTGGAGCGTAGCGGCGAACTGCTCGCCCACAACCAGATCATGCTGGGCGATGTGGTGCTCCACTGCCCGGATTCCTGTGCAGGGGCTGCGCAAGTGCTGCTGCGCCCGGAGGACATCGAAGTCTGCGCTGCAGGCACCACTGGCGCCGTCACCTGTGCGGTGTCTCGCCGTGTGTTCCTGGGCGATCGCGTCCAGTTGACGCTGAACGTTGGCGGGCCAAACCCCTTGATTGCCGATGTGGGCCGTGACCATGCCGCCAACGCCGGAGACCTGGTCGGCATCCAGATCGCCCACCACCACTGGATGGCCAGCCGCGTTTGATAGGGATGTTGGATATGACGACTTTTCTGCTGCAAATCACCGACCTGCATATCCGGGAACCAGGCCGGCTCACCTATCGACGCATTGACACTGCGGACTATCTGCGCCACACGATCCAGGCGATCTTGCGACTGCCCCAGAAGCCTCACGCCATGGTGATCACAGGCGATCTCACAGACTTTGGCAGAGCTGCGGAGTACGCGCACCTGCGTGAACTGCTCAGCCCGCTGGGGTCCTTGCCTATCTACCTGCTGGCCGGCAACCACGACGAGCGCCACGGCCTGCGTGATGCATTTCCAGAATTTGCCTACCTGCCATCGGATGGCGAGTTTCTGCAATACGCGGTGGACATCGGCGATTTGCGGCTGCTGGCACTGGACACGGTCACGCCAGGAAAAAGCGAGGGCAGCCTGTGCGCCCAGCGCCTTGCATGGCTGGAAAATGAACTGGCATCCTCCCAAGGTCGCCCGGTGGTGATTGCCATGCACCATCCGCCATTTCAGACACTGATTGGACATATGGACCGCATTGGCTTGGTACAAGGCGCTGCAGAGCTGGAGGCCATCATCAGCCGTCACCCCAATGTGGAACGTGTCATTTGCGGCCACCTGCACCGCAGCATCCAGGTGGCATTCGGGGGCACGGTCGCCATGACTTCGCCAGCGCCTGCACACCAGGTGTGTCTGGACTTATCGGAGGACGCGCTTTCTGCCTGGACCATGGAGCCCCCCGGGTTCATGCTGCATGCGCTGCCAGCGTCGGGGCGGATGGTCAGTCACACCGCATACAGCGGCGCCTTTGATGGCCCACACCCGTTCTGGGATAGCAATGGCAAGCTGATCGACTAGGGCCGTTTTGCCGTTTTGCCGTTTTGGCCGTTTTCTTGCTGCCTGGATGATTTTTCTTTCAGCGAAGTAAGCGGGTACCGGCGGAATGCGGTGCCCCCCCGCACAGCCAGCGACCGCGGCTCCCTCCCCTCCAAAAAACAGCCATTGAACTGAAATGTCCTTTCAGGTTGGCTTCACACCTCCAAGCTGTCACTCGGTCACTGGGCATATGCCAGGCTCGAGTGACGGCTTTTGCGTGTTTTGCAGTGGCGCTACCGACCCGGCGCGGCCCTCCCCCCCCTCATTACCGGCCGATTGCACGGCTGGCCCACACGGTCGCCCTGGCGGGGGGGGGGGGGGGGGGGGGGGGGCGGGGGCGCCCCCCCCCCCCCGGGGGCCCCCCCCCCCCGGCGGGGAAGCGGCCCCAACATAATTGCCCGAGTTGGGTGTTGTGTTTTGTTTGGGGGGGCCACCCCCCCGGCGCCGCCCCCCCCCCCCCCATTTCCGCCCCTTTGGCGGGGCGGCCCCCCCGGGGCCCCGGGGGGGGGGGGGGGGGGGGGGGGAGTTATCGGTGGCGCAACTGCGCGCCCTGGAGCCAGCCAGCCATGGCGCTGAAGCGGCACCAGCATCTTGACACGCTTGGCTGTTGGCAGCCCCTCTTGCGCTGGCATGCCATCACGGCGTGTGGAGCAGCACCACCTCCTGCGGGGCGCCGCAACGGTGGTGAACAGACCTGTCTGCAGCCGGCCAAGAGCAGACAATCGATAAGACAAGCGCTATCGCGGATAGAGCATTCGTCCATCGAAACGCAGACCATCCCAAAAAGAAAGAAAAATCCAAAAAAATAATAAAAGTTGTCTTTTTTATAAAAAAGACTTATGATAAACACCGTTGCGAAGCAGCTTCAACCAGCTTTCTCGCGACGTACTTCAGAGGTCAAAATTCCTCTGAAAAAATTTTCGCGAGGTTTCTCGCGCCGTTGGCTGTAGAGCTTCAGCCAATCGAGTTATCAAAAGCTCATGCAGGCCTCTTGGTCTGCTCTCAGATTGAACTAAATTCCACTTTCTCCTATTGCCATGGGCAAGTACTTTGTTACGCCCACATCGCTTAAGACCCATTGCGGTCGCTTCCAAGCTTCTTTCGCACTTCAGCGCACAAAGCAAAACAGCAGCTACTGCCGTATTTTTCGCTTTGACAAAACATTTGCCTCAACCGAAGCAGCAAAAATTTATGCTGTGACGCAAGGCTGGCTGCATACGTCCATGCAGCCCTCAATGAGCTGAGCTGTAGACAAGCGCTCAACTTTATCCGGTTGCTACGGACTCCCACTCCCACAGCCATATTCAAACGATGCGTCCATCATTGGCACATCACAAATAGAAAAGGCTCCTTCCATGAGCACCAAAATTTACGTGGGCAACCTGCCTTACTCCGTGACCGATTCCAGCCTGAAAAGCAACTTTGCTGAATTCGGAAGCGTTACCTCCGCCAAAGTCATGATGGATCGTGACAGCGGGCGCTCTAAAGGCTTTGCATTTGTGGAAATGGCATCTGCCGATGCGTCCCAAGCCGCTATTACTGCGCTGAATGGTATGTCCGTCGATGGTCGTTCGATCGTCGTCAACCTTGCAAAACCTCGCGAGGAAGGACGTGGATTCGGTGAAAAACGCGAATTCCGCGCCAGCTCTCGCCCGAATGTTGGCTATGGCAATGATGGCTATGGCGGTGGTTCCAGCTACTGATCTAGCAGCCACACAGCACAGAAAAACGCCCCACGATTGAGGGCGTTTTTTGTACTTGGGAGTGTGCATTGCCGAGCAGGATTTATCGGCCTTTGGATGACTGCAATGGTTGCATCGATCTGCTGAATCCGCAGTCGGGAGCCGACGTTCAAGGTAGCCTGTTGTCAGCCACAGGCCTCCACCCGCACTGCTGACAGGACAGTTTCTGGCGGTGGATTCGCACGCGCCACACTGCCCTTGCCACACCGGCCCGCCACTTTGGGTTGAAGAGGCTTGCTCCACATCATAAGCCGCAGACAGGAACTGCGCCGCCGCAGGCACCCGCGGGCTGGAGCGCAGGGTCATGGCAATCCAGGCCTGCCATACCGGCACGCCGGCCAGGGTCAGAAAACAGCCCGGCTCCAGGCTGGAGCACACACCACCCGCGGGTTCCATGCCGGTGGTGCGCACGCATGCCTAACTGCCTGTCTACCTGCTTTCTGCTGCCAGAAACAGCCGTAAATACTGCCCTGCACTTGCCAGTGAAAGGGCAGCATGCACCGCATCAGCCTGCGCCGTGGCCACATCGCATGGCGGCGTTGAGCACTGCCAGCACAGAGGCTTTCACGATATTGGCATCCTTGCCCGCACCAAATCTGGAGCCCGGGACACCGGGGAAGGACGCTTCCACAATTGCGACTGCCGATACTTCGGCACCGGCCCCCACGCTGCGCTCCTCGTAGCTGTCGATGCGGACAGGCAGGTTCAAGGCGGCCACAGTCGCCGCAATGGGGCCGTTGCCAGTGCCAATGCTGGTCTGCGGCTGGCCTTGTGCATCCAGCCACCGCAGTTCAATCCCTTGCCCCTGGGCGTCGTCAAACAGCCGGTGGCCCAGGTAGTGCATGGATGCCGCTGTCTGGTGTGGCTGCATATAGGTGGACTGGAACAAGTCCCATATCTGCTGGCTGGAGAGTTCGGCTTCGCTGCCGTCCGCCATGGCCTGCACAATCGCGCTGAATTCAATCTGCATACGCCGTGGCAGCACGATGCCGTGGTCCCGTTGCAGCAGGTAGGCGATCCCGCCCTTACCCGACTGGCTGTTGACCCGGACAATGCTGTCATAGGTACGCCCCAAATCCTTGGGATCGATGGGCAGGTAAGTCACCCGCCACAAGGCATCCGGTTTTTGCGCGGCAAAGCCTTTGGCAATGGCATCCTGGTGGGAGCCCGAGAACGCGGTGAACACCAGATCCCCCACATACGGATGGCGCGGGTGGATGGGCAGCGCCGTGCATTCCTCGGCAATGCGTGCAATGCCGGAAATATCCGAAAAGTCCAGTCCCGGCGCAATGCCCTGGGTGTAGAGGTTCAAGGCCAGCGTGACCACATCCAGATTGCCACTGCGTTCGCCGTTGCCAAACAGGCAGCCCTCCACCCGCTGGGCACCGTCCAGCAGCGCCTGCTCGGCGCAGGCCACGCCAGTGCCCCGGTCGTTGTGCGGGTGAACGGACAGGACGATGTGTTCACGCCGGGCCAGGTGTCTGTCCATCCATTCGATCTGGTCGGCGAAGACATTGGGCGTGGACACCTCCACGGTGGTTGGCAGATTGATGATCATGGGCCGCTGCGGCCCTGCGTCCCAGGCGGCAATGGCGGCGTTGCACACCTGCAGCGACACCTCCAGTTCTGCCATGCAAAAGGTCTCCGGCGAGTACTGCAGCACCCATTCGGTCTCCGGGTGTGCCTGGGTCAGGCGCTTGAGCAGGTGGATGTGGTGTTCCACCATCGCAATGATCTGCGGCACGTCCATGCCGAAAACGATCTCGCGAAAAGCCGGGGCGATGGCGTTGTAGAGATGGACGATCACGCGCCGGGCACCGGCCACGCTGTGCACCGTGGTGGTGATAAGGTCTTCACGCAGCTGGGTGATGACCATGGGCGTCACGTCGGCCGGAATCAGTTGCGCATCAATCAGGTGGCGCACGATGCCGTAATCGGTCTGCGATGCCGAGGGGAAGCCGACTTCGATTTCCTTGAACCCCATCCCTACCAGTTGGTGGAACAGGCGCAGCTTGCGTTCACGGTTCATCGGCTCGAACAGGGCCTAGTTTCCGTCACGCAAGTCGGTGGAGAGCCAGATGGGCGCTTGCGCCAGCGTGCGAGATGGCCATTGGCGATCAGGCAGATGGACAACAGGAAAAGCGCGGTATTTTTGAGAGGGAATGGCCAGCATGGAAGCCTCAATGGGGGAGATGAATGTGCTGGTTTCCCTGCTCTCAGGAGCTTGGCTGCGGTCGGGATCTGGGGAAACCTGCATGCAACCATGGGCAGCCGCATGCGTACAGACCCCGACCGGGTGTCAGGGCTAGCAGGCATAGCGGGAAGGTGTGCATGGGGTTCACGAAGAAAGACTTGTGGGAAGCAATGCACACACTCTAGACTTCTGCCCCAAAGGCATCTATCAAAAAATACCCATTCTTTTTATCAATTTGGACACTCCACCATGGGCTTTGCTGCACACAGCCGTGGCGGCCACAGACTGGATCTGGACCCCGCACATGCATCCCCACTGGCCGCAACCGGGGTGGTGGAGCGCTACCCCGCAGAGCATGTGGTTCCCTTCCACAGCCACCCGCGCGGACACCTGATTTACGCGTCGACAGGGGTGTTGCTGGTGCAGGCTTCAACCGGGCAGTGGCTGGTGCCGCCCACCACGGCAGTCTGGCTGCGCCCTTGCGTACAGCACCAGCTCAAGGCGATGACAGCCGTCACCGCCCATGGCATTTTTGTGGGCGAGCACCTGGACGCGGGGCTGCCCCCCATCGATTGCGTTGTGCACATCTCCCCGCTGATGCGGGAACTCATCACCGCCCTGGTGCAGGTGCCCCACCAGGCGCCGTTCCAGCCGCGCGATGCACTTTTGGGTCAGCTGCTGGTGGAGGAGCTGAAAACGGTGGCGCACCTGCCGTTTCATCTGCCCTGGCCCGATGACAAGCTGATGGGCACCGTGTGTGAACACCTCGTGCGCCATCCGGCACAGGCCAGCACGGCTGAGGATCTGGCCCAACGCTATGCGATCACGTCCAAAACCCTGCACCGGCGCTTCCTGAAAAGCACGGGCATGAACCTGGGGCAGTGGCGGCAGAAGATGCGCTTGATGCAGTCCATCGAAAAGCTGCTCCAGGGCATGCCCATCACCCACGTCGCCCTGGAGAGCGGCTATGAAAGCCACAGCGCCTACTCTGTGGCATTCAAGAAGACTTTTGGATGCCCGCCATCGGAGTTTGTCGCGGCAGCATCCGGCATGCCAAAAGGTGCGCAAAGGCTGTCCGCCTAGGGTGGTGGATGCAATCGGCACAGCCACCCTGCGCCCCCTGCCCCTGCCTCACTGTTGCGCAGCTTGCAACTTGCGGTTTGCGGTTTGCGGTTTGCGGTTTGCGGTTTGCGGTGTGGCCGGCTTACTCCACCTCAAAAGCCGCAGACAGAAACTGCGCCGCTGCGCGCACGCGGGCGGTGCGCTGCAGATCGGGGTGCATGACCTGCCAGACTTCGTAGTCGTTCGGGCGGCGGCGTTGCGGCCAGATGCGGACCAGGCCTTCGCGTTCACCCATCCACACGGGCATTTCCCCGAGGCCGATGCCGGCCACCACCGCCTTGCGCACCAGCAGGCTGGAGCGCACGGTCATGGCAATCCGGGCCTGGCGTGCCGGCACGCCGGTCATGGTCAGAAACGGGCCCTGCTCCAGGTAGGGGGCGTACACCACCAGGTGGTGGCCGCGCAGCTCGTCCTCCGGAACAGGTTCGCCAAAGCGCACCAGATAGGCTGGGCTGGCAAACAGGCCCACGGGCCACGCCGCCACCCGGCGCACCACCAGATCCGGGGCGTCGGGCCGGACATTGCGGAACGCGATGTCTACCTGCCGGCGGCTGAGGCTGAGCAACTGGGTGGAGACTTCCAGGTCCACCCGGATGTTCGGCCACTGCTGCTGCAGCCGCTCCACCGCAGGCAGCAGCAGGTCGATGGCGATGGAATCGGTGCTGGTCACGCGCACCAGCCCGCCCGGGTGCTCGTCCTGCCCCTCGATCTTGGTGCGCAGCTCCAGCGCGGCGCTTTCCATGCGCCGCGCGGCGGCCAGTGCCGTTTCGCCTGCGGCGGTGAGCAGGTAGCCGTCCTTGGCGCGCAGAAACAGCTTGGCCCCCAGCTCGGATTCCAGCGCGTTCAGGCGCCGCCCGACCGTGGCCTGGTCCACCCCCAGGCTGCGCGCAGCGGCGCGCAGGGAAGGCGTGCGGGTCAGGGCGAGAAAGATGCGGGTGTCGTCCCAGTTCATGGTGATTGGCCTGCTGACTGACTGATGTTTGGCGGGTGTTTGGCTGATGTGCGACCGGTATTCTGTTGATGCAAATTTGCATCACTACAGAGCGAAATCGCTGCATCATAAAAGCAGGCGGGCGGCGTAACCTTCGGGGCCTCAAGATATTTTCAGCACACGCCTATGTCCACCCTTTCCGCCCCATCCACCTTGTCCCTCTCCGCCCTCCCCGCCTCGCAAGCCGCCCCACTGCCCACCACCATGCAGGCCATTGTGTTTGACGACTTTGGCGGCCCCGAAGTGCTGGTGCCCCGCGACCTGCCTATTCCCGAGGTGCGCCCGCACGACCTGCTGGTGCGCAACGCCTCCATCGGCGTGAACCGCGCCGACCTGCTGCACCGCAAGGGGGCCTACGGCCGCGCCTACTTTGGCGATGCCGACACCATGGGCCTGGAGATTGCGGGCACCGTGGTGGCGCTGGGCCCGCAGGTGCAGGGCTTTGCCGTGGGCGACCGGGTGATGGGCATTGTGGGCGGCGGCGCCTATGCGGAGCTGTCGCGCATCGACCACCGCATGGCCATGCATGTGCCCCAGGGCCTGGACCTGGTGGAGGCCGGTGCCATCGCCGAGGTGTTTGTGACCGCGCACGAGGCGCTGTTTCACCTGGCCGGCCTGCGCGCCGGGGAATCGGTGCTGATCCATGCGGCGGCGGGGGGCGTCGGCTCGGCCGCCGTGCAACTGGCCCATGCGGCGGGCGCCCGGGTGTTTGCCACCGCCAGCGGCGACAAGCGCGACGCGGTGCTGGGCTTTGGTGCGGATGTGTGCATCGACTACCGCAGCGAGGACTTCCAGACCGTGGTGGCCCAGGCCACCGAAGGCAAAGGCGTGGACGTGGTGATCGACTTTGTGGGTGCACCCTACCTGGAGGCCAATGTGCGGTCCCTGGCTGTGGGCGGGCGCATGGTGTGCGTAGGCCTGCTGGGTGGCGCGGCCAACGCCAGCCTGCCCATGGACGCGGTGCTGTACCGCCACCTGAAGATCTTTGGCACAGTGATGAAGTCACGCACACCTGAAGTCAAACAGGCCATGGTGCAGCGCTTTGCCAAGCAATGGCTTGCCGCCCTGGAGGCGGGCACGATCCGGCCGGTGATCGACCGCCGCTTTGCGCTGGCAGACGCCGCGCAGGCGCACCAGCACATGGAGTCCGGTGCCAATATCGGCAAGATTCTGCTGCTGCCCGCAGGCACGGAGCGCTGACGTACAGAGCCAGCACAGGCCTGCCATGCCGTGGGCTGGCCGTGGACTTGCGTCGGGGCGGCCGTCAAGGCAGGTACAGCATCTGGCCGGCGATGGTGACAGCACCCCAGGGAAAGAACCTCCCCCTCAGTCACGCGGCGTTCGCCGGGCCTTTGAGTTCCACCCGGTTGTGGTCCGGATCGCTGCAGTAGAGGGAGGGCCCTGTGCCTTCAGCCCCCAGACGCTCCTCGGCTTTCTCTGCCGCTACGCCATGGCTGGCCAGATGCGCCAGCAGCACGGCTTCGTCAAAAGGATCGATGCGCAGGCACAGATGGTCGACGTTCCGGCGCTCGCCGGGCAAGGCGGGTCCACCGCCCGCACGCCCGAGCGGGCCTTGCACATCGACCAGATCGATCAGGGAAGCGCCGGCACGCAGATGGACCATGCCCAGGTCCTCGCGCCGCTTGACCAGCTCACAGCCCAGCACCTGCTGGTAAAAGCGGATGCTGCGTTCCAGATCACTGACCCGCAGCACGATGTGGTCGATACGCTGGATGCGGAATGGATGCATGGGAATCTCCTTTGAAAGCCTGGTGCGCTGTGGGCCGCGCGCCTTAGGGGCGTTCTCACCCCAACTCACACTGTCGCCTGGAGCCAGGGGACCCTGGTTTCATCCTGTACTTCACCCTGTGCATGATCCGGTGTGCACGCCGACTTGCCCAACCTTGTCGAGCAATATGGGAACGGGGCCGGCGAAGGTCACCCAGGGGGTGGTGTGCGCAGTGCGGCGTGGTGCGCGGTGGCTTACCCACCACGGGTCCCCAAGCGCTCCGCATGTTCTCTGTCCGCGCTCAGGAGGTGCCCAAGCCGGTGCCGGCTGGCACGGGCATGGCCACCGGCTTCACCGGCTGCTTGCTGCCCCCGCCCTGGATCAGAAACACCCCACTCAGAATCAGCAGCACGCCCAGCACCCGCATGGCGTTGATGGGCCGGGGGGTCAGCCCCATCAGGCCGTAGTGGTCCACCAGCACCGCAGTGACCATTTGCCCGGCGACCACGGCCACCAGAAAGCTCCCGGCGCCCAGCTTGGGCGTCAGCACGGTGGCGCTGCCCACGTACAGCGCGCCCAGCACCCCGCCCACCCACAGCCACCAGGGGCCGTGCAGGGCGGCGCTGACATTCGGGCTGGGGGCTTTGACCGCCAGCAGCAGCGGAACGATCACGGCCACGCTGACGGTCAGCGAGGCCATGGCCCCCCACAGCGGGTGGCCCAGCGCGCGCGCCACGTTGGCATTGGCGGCGGCCTGAAAGGGCAGCACCGCACCGGCGGCCAGGGCCATGCCCAGTGCGGTCATCAAGGCCATCTTGCTGTTCATTTCGGTCATTCCTTGCATTGTTGTGAACCAGTGACTGCATGGTCACGCATCCGGTGTGTTTATGGAAATCGTTTGTACGCACATGTACTATTCGCCGCATGGATGATTTACGCCGCATCGACCTGAACCTGCTGCTGGCACTGCATGCCCTGCTGACGGAAAAACACGTGACCCGGGCCGCCTTGCGCCTGCACAAAAGCCAGCCGGCCGTGAGCCATTCGCTGGCGCAGCTGCGCGAACACTTCAACGACCCCTTGCTGGTCCGCAAGAGCGGCAGGCTGGAGCTGACGGCCCGGGGCAATGCCCTGCTCCAGCCCCTGTCGGAAGCGCTGGGCAAGCTCAACACCCTGCTGGGCACCACCCCGTTCGACCCGCTGCAGGAGCGGCGCCGGTTCCGGCTGGCCTTGTCGGATTACGCAGCGCGGCTGGTGCTGCCGGATCTGATGCGCTATGTGCGCGTGCATGCGCCAGGGTTTGACTTCGCCATCAACCAGGCCAGCCGCGACGCGATGCTGGCGCAGCTGGCCGATGGCGAGCTGGATCTGGCCTTGGGCATCTTTCCGGAGGTGCCGCAAGACATCCAGGTGCAGACCCTGTTTGAAGAGGACTTCATCTGCCTGGCCGACAAGACGGCCGTGCCGGACCAAAGCGGCCTGACCCTGGCGCAGTGGCTGGAGCGCCCCCATGTGATGGTGGCACTGCGCCCGGATGCCAACGATGAAATCGAGCGCGCTTTGGCGGCCATGGGCCTGCAACGCCGCATCACCGTGGCCCTGCCCCACTGGAGCGCCGCCGTGGAACTGCTGCCCGACACCGATCTGGTGCTGACCATTGCACGGCGTGCGGTGGGCCCGCTGCGTGCGTTCCGGCAGCTGCGGCAATTTCCGCCCCCGTTGCAGTTGCCCAAGCTGGCATACCAGCAGGCCTGGCACATCCGCAAGGACACGGACCCGGCGCTGACCTGGTTGCGGCAGGTGATGGCGGACTGCTGCACCACGGGCATGCCATCTGGCTGACTAGCTGACTGGCGGAGGGCCCGGCAGCGGCAGCGCTGCACGGCAACCGATGGCCCACCGCAGCGGCCCACTGCCGGGGCGACTGCATAGGCGTCAGTCAGCGCCAGTCCATCGCCAGCCCCCTCCCCGCTCAGCCCATCACCCAGTGCTTGCGCGCCTTGCGGGTGGTCTCGACAAAGGCGGCAGCCGCCGGCGAGAGTTTGTCAAAGCGCAGCGCCGCCAGGGCGATGGCCCGGCTGCGGCGCGGCTTCAGCGGGCGGTAGACCACGCCGTCCGGAGGGCTGGGCAGCGCCAGCCGTGCCGCAATGGTGAGCGCATCGCCCTGGGCTACAAAGCCCATCATGGAGCTGAGCTGTTCAAACCGGAACAGGGTGCGAGGCACGGCCCCTTCCTGCGCCAGAAAGGCGTCGATGTGCGGGCCGGAGCCGGCCGAGGTGCGGATAAAGGGCTGGCCATGCAGATCCATGGCGCGCACGGCGGACCTGGCGGCCAGCGGATGGGCGGACGGCAGCACCGCCACCAGCTCGTCCTCGGTCAGCGGCAAGGTGTCAAAGCGCTCGTCGGGCAGCACCACAAAGCCCAGCTCCACCCGCCGCTCCAGCAGCCACTGCACGACCACCTCGTCGGTGGCCTCCTCGATCTGCACTTCCACCAGCGGGTGCGCGCTCTGGTAGCGCGCCAGCAACTGGGGCAGCAGGCGCAAGGACGAGGTGGCGCCGAACGATGCAATGCGCAAGGTGCCCCGGGCCATGCCCTGCTCGGCATCGGCTTCCTGCTGCAGCGCCTCTTTCTGCTGCAGGATGTCATTGGCGCGGGCCAGCAGCCGGCCCCCCACCTCGGTCACCGTGGCGGCCGCCCCTTCGCGCAGGAACAGGGTGACGCCCAGCTCCGTCTCCAGCTGTTTGATGGCATGGCTGACCCCGCTTTGCGAAATGCCGAGCATCTGCGCAGCCCGGGAAAAGCTGCCCCCCCGGGCCAGTGCGGCAAAGACTTCAAGCTGCGTGAAGGTCATGAGCGTTTACTCATTCGACGATGAATATGAATGAACAGATAGTACCGCGCCATGCAGACACACCGCACTTTCACCCACCTTCAATTGATTGGCATGGCCGCCCTGTGGGGCGCTTCCTGGCCCTGGGGCCGCGCCGTGGCGCAGGCCATGCCCCCGCTGGCCGCCGCCAGCCTGCGTTTTGGGCTGGCCAGCGCTGTATTGCTGCTGTGGCTGTGGCGCAGCGGCCGGCTGGGCAGCTTGCGCGCCCTGTCCGCCGGCCAGTGGCTGGGGCTGACCGCCGCCGCGGCACTGGGCGTGCTGGGCTATTCGGTGTGCTTTCTCTGGGCGCTGCAGACCGTGCCTGCGGGCAAGGCGGCCATGGTGGTGGCGCTCAACCCGGTGCTGACCCTGGTGTTTGCAGTGCTGCTGTTCCGCGAACGCTGCAACGCGGTGATGTGCCTGGGCCTGGGGCTGGCCGTGACCGGCGCACTGTATGCCCTGGGTAGCGGCAATCCGCTGGCCCTGCTGTCGACAGCATCCGGCGCGGGCGAATGGCTGCTGCTGGGCTGCGCCGCCTGCTGGGTGGCCTACACCCTGGTGGGCCGCACCGTGCTGACCCGGGTGGAGGCGCTGACCACCACCACGGCCACCGCCCTGCTGGGCGCGGTGCTGCTGCTGGCGTCCAGCCTGGTGCTGGAAGGCCCTTCCGGCTGGGGCAGCCTGGTACACGCCCCGGTCACGGCCTGGTACAGCCTGGTGGCGCTGGCCGTGGGCGCCACGGCGCTGGCCTATGCCTGGTACCTGCAAGGCGTGCAGGAACTGGGCGCTGGCGCCGCAGCCGCCTATATGGCACTGGTGCCGCTGTTCGGCATGCTGTTTTCCAGCGTCTGGCAGGGTGAGGCCCTCACCGCCAGCCTGCTAGGCGGGGGCGCCGCCGCCATCCTGGGCATGCTGCTGATGACCACCGGGCGCATGCGGCTGGCGGGCGCAGGACAGCAGGCCAAGGCCTGATGTGATGGGGCACCACCGCGCCCGCAATGCCCAGCCGGGCTACCGCCAGGTCCCGGGCGGCAAGCGCCCTCCTGGCCCGCCGCACGGTGCAGCGGCCATGGGCCCTGCCAGACACCGTTCATGCGCCTGTTATGCGCCAGTCATACACGCGTGGCGTTGGGCTGCAGGCGCTGGCGCGTAAGCAAGCCCGCCACCATCCGGGCGCCAAAGGCCAGCGCCACCACGGCCAACGCCCCGAATCCCCAGATGGCCCAGGCCAGCACAGTCACCAGCCCACCAAGCGCCGGCACCATGGCCAGCAGCGACTGCACCATCGGCCCGAACGAAGCCACCAGGGCCTGGAACAGTTCCACCATCTCGGGCGGCATCCAGATCTGCAGCCATGCGGGCACCAGAGCTGCATCTATCGCAGCGGTTCCGCCGGCCATCGTGCCCGCGCTGGTGATGGCCCACAGCGTGACGGCGTGCAGGCTCCAGCAGGTCAGCGACCACAGCGCCAAAAGTACAAAGGCAAGGCCCCAGGTGAGCGCAAAAAACATCCAGCTTCCTTCACAAATATCGGTCGAACAGTATCGTTAGCTGGCACCATGCGATCTATCAGTTTTTACCGAATCAAGTATTCGGTTTTATCGATATGAGCATGCTGAACTTCCGACATCTCTATTACTTCTGGATCGTTGTCCAGGAAGGCGGCTTCTCGCGCGCGGCCGAGCGCCTGGGCATGGCGGTGCAGACCGTCAGCATGCAGGTGCGCGATCTGGAGAAAGCCCTGGGCCACCAGTTGCTCAAGCCGTCCGGGCGGGGTGTGGCGCTGACAGATGCCGGCCAGGCCGCGTTTGCCCGGGCCGACGAGGTGTTCCACCTGGGGCAGCGCATCACCGACGAAGTGCGCGAGGCCGCAAGCGCCGGCACCGTCAAACTGTCCGTGGGCTTATCTGACGGCATATCCAAGCTGGCCGCGCATGCGCTGCTGGAGCCGGTGCTTGCCACCCCGCAGCTGCGCCTGGTGTGCCATGAGGGCGAGTTCGAGGAACTGCTGTCCGAGCTGGCCTTGCACCAGCTGGACGTGGTGCTGGCCGGGCAGGCCGCGCCGCCCAACCCCAACCGCCGCCTGCGCAGCGAGCGCATTGCCCGCTCCACGATCCAGTGGTTTGGCCCCACCACCTTGGTGAAGAAAGCCGCGCGGGACCATTTTCCCCGGTCCCTGGCGCATCTGCCGGTGCTGTTGCCGACCTCCCATTCACCGCTGCGGGCGGCGCTGGACCAGTGGTTCCATGCCATCCACGTGCGGCCCCGGGTGGTGGGCGAGTTTGAGGACAGTGCCCTGTTGGCCGTGTTTGCGGCCAGAGGGCTGGGGGTGTTTCCGGTGAGCGAGCTGGGCGCCAAGGATGTCAGCCTGGTGCGCGGACTGCGCCAGCTGGGCAGCAGCCCCGACGTGGCCGAAGAGGTGCACGCCATCTGGTCCAGGCGCGGCCAGAACCATCCCTTGGTGCGGCGGCTGCTGGCCGGTGGGCAGGGGGCGGCGCCAGGGCCGTGACGGTTACGACGGAATGCTGGCCCGTTTGGCCGGCTCGGCTGCATTCCCTCACCGCCGAGGCCCGGTGTGCGGGGCAGCCCCCCCCCCTGCTGCCGCAGCCGGGGGCCACGGGATGCCGCTGACGCCCGGGTCACCACACGGCCTGCCGCAGTAGCGCACCACCGGCACATCCACTTGCGCGGACAGCGCCCTGTTCCACTGGCGCACCGGCTCCCGCCTGCGCTGTTGCTTGCATACAGCACCCTCCTCTGCGTCCCTTCACGCTTCCCGCTGGCACTGCTGGACAGCATGTAACCAAACATGACAACATCGCCCGCACACACAACCAGGGAGCGGGCACCATGAAAAGCATGCTGGAGAGTTTCGCGATTGCCTTGTGCGGTCTTGCCACATCCGTCCTGGCGGCGCTGGCGAATGTGGCCATTGCCCGCGCGACCGGGGCAGACATCTTCACCTTGGCGCTCTGGGTCGTGGTTCCGGTCGGCGCACTGATGGTGGGCTGTGTTGCGGCATCCGGCTACTACTTCGGTTCCCGCTATTTCCACAAACGGGCGAGCGCCGGCCTGCTGGTCCAGATGCTGCTGATCGCGGCCTTCACCCAGTTCCTGATCTATTGGACCGGGTACGCCACCATGGTGCTGGACGACGGGCGCAAGGTCGCCGATCTCGTGCCGTTCGGCGCTTACATGGAGCTCATCCTCACCAAGTCCCACTATCGCATTGGCAGGGCGCTGTCCGATGTCGGAGAGGTGGGCCGCCTGGGCTACGGCATCGCCACCCTGCATTTTCTGGGTCTGCTGGCGGGAAGCCTGGCCGTATTTCTCTACCTGAAGGAGCTGCCCGTATGCGAGGCGTGCAGCCGCTATCTGCGCTCCATGGCCAACAAGACCAAGAGGTTTGCAGACGCCGACAACGCCGGCGCCTATTACGACCGTCTGCTTGCCGTTCCGGTCGACGGACCCGATTTTGCGGCCCTTATCCAGACCGATGCCCAGGTGGAAAAAGTGGAGCAAGGCGCTCTACAGGTTCACACCACCCTGCTCGGCTGCCCGGTGTGCAAGGCCCAGATGATTGAGGAAAAGGTCCAGGGCTATAACGGCCAGGACTGGAAAGACCTGCACCAGCTGTACCGCAAGGTGCGTATTCCAGCGGAGGTTGATCTGGTGCCGGTGTTTCGGGGTTGAGTGAGAGGGATGACTACCTGGCCACCGATGGGTCCAGTATCTGGGGCGATGGCGGCGGGTGTCATGACTAACGGGCTAGGGGTGAGCATTTAGTGCGCCTGCAGATGACATAGGAGTGCACCAGACGGAGGGTTATGGGAATGGCTTGAGGCCGATTAAAGACCGGTCAGAAGTAGCCCATAGACGACGCGATGCGTCCGTTGGCCGCTTGAGGCCGACCGCCGTCGTTAACTGCAGAAATCTCAATGACGACCAATGCGCAGAGCAGCCATTGTGTTAACACCTCTACAGAAGACTACTCATGACTTGGAATCTGGCCAGGACAAGTTGATCAATTCATCTTGGTCAACGACAGGTTATAGATATGATGTAGTCAGTGGCTAATATGCTACGAGCTATCAAAAAAACGCTAGTCGATTGAGCTTACTTACAAAGGGTTTTCACTGAGATATTGAATACTCCATCGCCGGGCAAATTCACTGCACGCGCATGTCCCTTAACTCACTCTAACCAACGCTTTCGCATGACTGTAGCCATCCTCCATCTCACTGACATCCATATTAAAGAACCAAACGATGCTGTGCTAGCGCGTGGAAATTTGATCGTAGCGGCAGTTCAGAGGCACCTCCCTGAGGCGAGCAAGGTGGTAATTTTGCTCTCTGGTGATATCGCTCAGGCTGGCTTAAAAAATGAATACGTACTGGCTGAGAAATTTCTGAATGAAATCAGAGACTCAATTAATGCGGAGTTTCCTGGAAAAGATGTTTTTTTGTTATAGCTCCTGGAAATCACGATTGCGATTTTTCCGAACCCAGTATGGTTCGCGGGCTGGTATTAGACAAAATTGATGAGAGCTACCCTAATCTTCCAGATGAATATATCCAACAGGCAACTATATGCCAAAAGCATTTCGAAGATTTCCGTGAGCGAATGAGTGCGAACGCGTTAAAAAAGAAAGTCGACAAACTCTGGACTACATATGAGGTAAATACGGAAGGCAAATGCATTTACTTCGATGTTCTAAATGCGTCATGGATGTCGTCTCGCCATGAACAACAAGGCGGTCTTATTTTTCCCTGCGAGCGTTACCAGCAGCTTGATTCGCGTGAAGCAGACCTTCGTGTCGGAGTCTTGCATCATCCCTACAACTGGTACAGCCAAAAGAATCAACTCAAATTCCGAGCATTCTTGCAGGGACTATGCGATATCATATTTACGGGACACGAGCACGATAGTAATGCCCGAGTTTCAGATGATTTGAATAATGGTGAGTGCGCCTATGTTGAAGGCTCCGCTTTATTCGAACGCGCAACTGGCCACTCAGGCTTTAATGTCATAGTCTTGGACTTAGAAAAAGAAAGATTTCAGTACGTATCATTTGATTGGGCAGATCAGCGATATGAGCCGAAGGACACTCGCGACTGGACAGAATACCGCGCTATGCCCAAAAGAACGCGTGGTGAATTTGATTTTTCTGAAGTATTCTACAAAGATTTGACTGATGTCGGCGCAACGCTGCGGCACCCAAGCGGCCGGGAACTCACACTCGATGACATCTATGTTTTTCCCGACCTTGATTCACGGAGAGAAACAAAATCTGCAAGAAACCGTGTTAGAGCCACGATCAAACCAAGCTCACGCCTGCTCTTGGAATTACCCCAGTCAAAAAAGAGTGCGCTAATTGAAGGGGAAGAAAGCGCAGGTAAAACACGCCTCCTATATCAACTACTGCGCAGATATCATGTTCAGGGGTTAGTTCCAGTTTATTTGCAAGGCGAAAAACTGCGAAATGGCTCAAAGGACGGACAAATTGATAGCATCATTAAATCAGCATTACTATCCCAGTATGGATCGCAAGCCCCAGAGGCTTTTGCACAACTAGAGCGTTCCAAAAAAGTCTTGTTACTTGATGATTTCGATGCGTGCAGAATCAAAGGCGAGCACCGCGTCAAAATGTTAAATAAACTATTGGAAAGATTTTCCTTCTCCGTTGTAACAGTCAGCGAAGACTATGAGCTTTCTGAAATGTTAAATTCAGAAGAGATGCTGCTCTTTGGTGATTTTGATACATATCGAATTTCTCCTTTTGGCTATCAACGCCGCAGCGAACTAATTCGAAAGTGGGTAACATTAGGCGCAACCGAAGAAACCGATAGAAATGAATTACTAAGGATTGAAGATCAAGGGGCTAAACTTATCGAGTCTGCAAGGTTGCAACATGTAGCCTCTACTGCACCTATATTTATTTTGTCGCTTCTTCAAGGATGGGCTTCCGGACTCTCTTCGGAGCTACAGAACTCTTCATTTGCCAATTACTACCACTTCCTTATTATTGGAGCTCTAGAAAAGGGCAAAGTTGCTCGAGACGCGATGCAAACGTATATTGCAGCATGCACGCACTTGAGCTGGTTCGTAAAAAACCATGGAGTTGAGCAACGCATCACTGAATCCGATTTTCATAATTTTGTTGACGATTACTCGAAAAATTGGACGGCAACGGATCCCAACAAACTTTTGGAGGTTCTTATTGGAGCAAGAATTCTAAATAAAGACGGTGAAAATATATGTTTTTCGTATCCTTATGCGTTCTACTATTTTCTTGGAAACTATGCCAAAATTTCGCTTGACAGCCAAGAGGTCAAGGATTACCTCCGTTACTGCATAAAAAACCTCTACGTCAGAGAATGTGCAAATACTCTGCTTTTTCTAGCACACCATACCGGCACAAGCGCAGTTCTAGACCATCTTGTTGAAAGCTTGAAAAACCATTTCACAGAGGTATCTGCAGCAACCTTTTGTAGAGAAGATGTGGCGAAGGTCCGATCACTGGTCTCCGCTGCACCAAAACTAAAATACAACGAGCAACGCCCTGACGATTATCGTGACGATCAAGCAAAATGGAGCGATGCGCATGATAACGGCTCTGATGGTCTACGTGACAAACCTCGCACAGAGGAGACTCGAAAGGACTTTTTGGATGAGATCGTAAGTCTTACGAAGTCAATAGAGATTACTGGAGCCTTGCTTTCACATCAGTTCCCGAACTACAACCGTGAAACTAAAGAGACTGCAATCAAGGAGCTATTTGATGCATCCATGCGGGCAGTTCGGATGTTTTTTAGTGTATTCGAGAATGACGAGACAGATAAATTACTTCAAACCCTGGTTGCGCGAATAGCTAGCAAAAATGACGTAGATAACACACGAGAAAAAACAGAAAAGCAAATTCGACTAGTAGTTGGGTGGGCGCTCCGTGTCATCGCTACTAGTTTTGTTTATCGCGCAGGGACCACGCTTACAGCAATTGAGTTAGATGACAATGTCAGATCAGTCATCGCGTCAAATCCGACTAATGCCAACCGTTTGATTCGTCTAGCTCGCGTATTAGCTACACCAGCACCTCTTCCAAGAGTTGAAATTGAGTCCCTGGTTAAAGATGAAGCCGACAACGTATGTGTAATGGGTGTACTGCATAGCTTACTGCTTCACCGCATTTATATGTACGAAACGAAATTCAAGGATAAAGATTGGGCCATCAGCCTATTTGAGTTAGGCGAGCACTCTAAGGCATTTGAAATGCGACATCGTCAACAGCATTCTCTAGCAAATTAATCGCTGAATCGATCAGTCGCCTCTAAATAGCTTCCGACTTCACCACCTATCTCATCCGTGCACTAAATGGCTGCTACTCATAACAGGCCAGCCATTTAAGCTGCGGAGTCCATTGGCAGAAACTGCTGCACAGCAAATATAGGCTGGCGCAACTTGGCGGCCGGCGTCGTGGCCTTGATTACTCCAAATGGGCTCCGCCATCCTGCTGACAGGCCTCCAGTCCACGCCGCAATGGTGCTATGTGCTGCGCTGATGTAGAAACCCCGCCAGCACGCTTTGCGTCTCTGCCGGAACCTCCATCGGGATCATGTGCCCGGCGTCCAGCACTTGCAGCTGCGATCCCAGGATGCCCTGGTGCAGCTCCTGCGCTTCATCCAGGCTGCGCAAGCGGTCTTGCTGGCCGGCAATGACCAGGGTGGGGCAACGGATGTCGCCCAGGCGGTTGGTGTCGCCGTCGCGGCGGAGCTGGGCCTGGCAGCGGAAGGCGTCGCCGCCCAGGCGCACGCTCATGGCGTGGATGCGGTTGACCAACGCATCGTCATCCTCCCGCGCTGGCGCCAGGGATTGGCGGATGGAGCGTTTGCTCACCCCCGCAAAGGTTTGGGGCGCGGCCAGCACCGCGTCGGCCTTGCGGCGCGCTTGCAGTGTGGTATCGCCGCGCGACGAAGTGGCCATCAGCACCAGTTGCTGCACGCGGCCTGGCGCGATGCGGGCGATTTCGCGGGCCACGTAGCCGCCCATGGAGAAGCCGATGACGTCAAAGACGCCGTCCGGCACCGTGCGTAGGACATGGGCTGCCATGTCTTCGATGGTGCTGGCGGTGCTGAGGTCCGCATGCACCAAGGGGCCACGGGTCTGCAGACAGGGGTGGATGTCGGTCCATAAATCCTGGTCAAGCATGAAGCCAGGGATCAGAACGGTGGTCAATGGTGACTCCTGCTGTGTGTTGGAGGTGTTGTCCTATTTGCCGCTGCAACCGCTTCAGCCGCTGCTAACGCTTCGGCCGTTTCTACCGCTTTCTTCGTGCTCACCGTGTTCGCTATGTCCGCCGTTTGCGCCATCTTCACCCTGCTCTCCATCGTCGACTTCTTCGACCTTCTCTTTCTTCGCCCTCTTCCCGCCGTTTTGGCTGCGCCCTACCGGGACAGCGAACGGCAGAACGCCTGTATGGCCTGGCAGGCCGTGTGCAGCGATGCGTCGTCCAGCGCATACGCCAGCCGCACATAGGGGCCTAGCCCAAACGCACTGCCGTGCACGGTGGCCACACCTGCCTCGTCCAGCAGCGCGTTGACTACGTCTTCGTCGCTGCCCAGCAGGGTGCCCGCGGGTGTGGTGCTGCCCAACAGCCCTTCGCAGGAGGCAAAAGCGTAGAACGCGCCTTGCGGTACTTGGCATTGCAACCCCGGCGCCTGGTTGAGTGCGGCCACCACGGTATCGCGCCGACGTTGGAAGACGGCGCGTGATTGTGCAATGAAGTCCTGCGGCCCGGTCAACGCCGCCAGCGCAGCGTGCTGCGAAATCGTGCTGGCGCCCGAGGTCTGTTGGCCTTGGAGTTTTTCCATGGCCTCCACCAGCCAGCCGGGGCCTGTGCCAAAGCCGATGCGCCAGCCGGCCCGCAGCGAAGGCAAGGCTCCATATCGCAGCGCTGGCGCCTCCCGTCCCTTTCCTCTGTCTTCTCCCTCTGCGCTGCCTTGGCCCTGCTCGATCTCCCCCATCCGGTGCGATCGGCCGCAGATCAGCGCACGGCCGAAGGCAGATAGCCAAAGCGCGCCTTAAAGCGTTCGGCAAACCGGGCGCGTGACTTGTAGCCACAAGCCTGGGCAATCTCCGGAACGCTCCAGGACGTGGTTTGCACCAGCATCATGGCGTGGTGCATGCGCACGTCGATCAGCACATCCTCAAACCGCGCGCTTTCGCCGGCCAGGCGGCGGCGCAAGGTGGCCTCGCTCACGGCCAGTGCTTTGCCCGCTGTCTGCGCCGTCCAGTGCTGGCTGGGTGCTTCGCCAATCAGGGCACGCAAGCGCCCGGACAGCCCCGGTGACTGCGGCGGTCTGAACACACCGCCACGCTCGGCCAGCGCCGCCAGCAAATCCAGAGCCCGGTAGCGCAGGCGCTCGTCACTGAGCTGCCGGTCTGCGGCGCTGGCCAGCAGCTGCTGCAGCGAGGATGCCAGATCGGCATCCAGCGCAATCTGCTGAAAAGGTGCGCCCGCCTGCCCCGCCTCTGCCCCCGTGGCGCGCCCCCGGCGAAAAGCGTCCAGCATCTCCGGCGACAGTGTTAGAAACACCGACCGGAAACGCTGTTCCACCCCGCCAGGTGTCTTGCGCAAATCGGCACAGGTGTTGGCGTCCACCAGCAGCAAGGACGCAGGCGTATCGATACCGATTCGGTGGGTGCCGGAATCCATGTCCAGCCGCCCCGCCGCAATCAGCAGCACCGTCGCGTCCTGAAACAGGAAGCGGGGCGTGTGCTGCACCTGCTTCAGACACGGCTGGGCCACGGTACACAGGCCACGCCGCCAGATGGGCGCGCCCGCAGGCAGCCGCCATGGCAGATTGCCCGCATCGGCTGCATCGGTGGCTGCTGCCAGCGGGGCGGTCTGGGGAGCTGGCTGCGCAAACGCCATGGCCGACTGGCCTTTACTGCGCGCTGGTCTGCAGCGATACCGCAGGGTTCAGGCTGTAGACCCCGGTGAGGCTGGCCTGCCCCAGCACCTGGGCCGATGCCAGGGCGGCGCGCACATTGGCGCCCGTCAGCGGCCCGGTCACCGCCAGCGTGGGGGTGGCCAGCGCGTAGATGGTGAACACGTAGTGGTGCAGCAGCGTGTCGTTCCACGGCGGGCAAGGGCCGTCATAGCCGTGGTAGTCGCCCTTCATCTGTTCGTCACCAGCAAACCACCCGGTGTAGTCGTTCAGACCGTGGCGCCAGCCTGCGGGAGCGGCAGGGCCGGCTTTGCCCCGGGGGGTGACACCGTCCGAATGGGAGCCCGCAGCGATGTGCGTGACGTTGGCGGGAATGTCCAGCAGCAGCCAGTGAAAGAAGTCCACGCGCGGCAGGGAGGACGGAACCTCGCGGCCCTCCTGGTTCACATCGTCGCCCCGGCTGGGCACATCCGGGTCATGGCAGACGATAACAAACGACTGCGTGCCCGCTGGCACATCGCTCCAGGCCAGATGCGGGTTCCGGTTGGACGACAGGGCCACATGGGATGCCGCATCAGGCACCGCAAACGCGAATTCACCGGGAATGGCCTGGCCGTCTTGAAAACTCTGGCTGATAAGTTGCATGGAAATCCGTCCTGCAGTGGGTTGGGCTGATGCGACATGCATCCACCGTTCTGCAGAAGTGTAGGGAGTCCGACGCCCTCCAAAGCACCAAATCCGATCAATCGAGACAGCACAGGCTGTCAATTTGTATGTATTAGGTTCCGGCGGGCAGCTGCTTGCCCTTCGCGCATCAGCTTGCAGCATGTCTGCGACCGGAGATGCTGTGGGCCAGAAGCCCCCCCATGCATCCCGGCAAGGGAGGGCTTCCGGCTGGTTGCGGCCCCTGTCAGCCAGCCAGCCCGCGCCCTAAACGACAGCCAACGCCGTTCGCTGGCACGGGTGCGGCGGGATACCCTGTTGACGTCGCTTGCCAATGCCTGAAGATGCCCTCTTCATGCCGACCTTGAAAGGCCCACATGTCCCAGAAAATCTTCGTCAACCTGCCCGTCGCTGACCTGCCCAAGGCCAAGTCCTTCTATGAAGCGATCGGCGCCGTCAACAACCCGCAGTTCACCGACGATACCGCCGCCTGCATGGTCCTCTCCGACAGCATCTACGTGATGCTGCTCACCCACCCGAAGTGGGCCACGTTCACCCAAAAGCCTATCGTCGACGCCCACGCTGCCAGCGAAGTCATGCTGTGCCTGAGCGCCGACGACCGCGCGGCGGTGGACAACATGGTGGCGGCCGCTTCCGCCCACGGCGGCAAGGCGGACGTGACCCCGTTGCAAGACCTCGGTTTCATGTATGGACGCAGCTTCGAGGACTTGGACGGCCACATCTGGGAAATCATGTTCATGGACATGGGCCAGATGCCCCAAGGCTGACGCAAGTCGACTACAGGCAACGCCTGCTGATGGACGCCTCCCGGCATTGCCTCTGAAGGCATGCACACCATCGGCCAGGAGCCGCCGGTCGATACGCTTGCCTGCTGGGCGGCCGCAGGCTGGTTGCTCACGTTCACAGGTATGCCGCAGGTGACGGCTGCGCGCCATAAGCCGCCCAGGACTACGTCGGTTCGTCGTACTGCGCGAACACCTCCGCCGCCCAGTCAGCGAAGGCCCGGATCTTGGCACTCAGCTGCCGGTTGCTGGGATAGACCAGCCGGATCGGATGCGGTGGGCGGGACCAGTCGGTCAGCACTTCCTGCAGGGTGCCGTCGGCCAAATACGGCGCGGCAGCGAAGCGGAAGGTCTGGCCAATCCCCAGGCCATGGACCAGTACGTTCAGGTGTGCAGTGCTTTCGTTGACCAATGTGGCTTCGTCGGCCTTGACCTGCACCCGTTCGCCGTCCCGGTGGAATTCCAGCGCAAAGGCGCGGCCGCTCAGGGACGAGAAATAGCCCGCTATCGTGTGCGCCGGCCCACCACCCTGCGGCAGCCGGGCCAACAGGTCATCGGGGTGCCGGGGCTGTCCGTGAGCGGCCAGGTAGTCCTTGGACGCACAGCTCACCCATGCCAGATCGGCCAGGCGCCGCGCCACCAGGGTCGAATCCGGCAGATCGCCGCCGCGGATCACGCAGTCCACGCCGTCGCTGATCAGGTCGGCCGGGCGGTCACTCACGCCCAGCTCAAGCTGCAGGTCCGGGTACCGCTGCCGGAACTGCGGCAGCGCCGGAATGAGGATGCGGTTGGCCAGCACCGATCCCACATCGACCCGCAGCCGGCCCCGCAACTGGGCACGTGCGCCGCCGGCCAACTGGTCCATGTCCTCCAGCTCGGCGATCAGGCGTTTGGCCCGTTCGTAGTAGGCCGAACCATCGGCTGTCACGCTGACCCGCCGCGTCGTGCGCTGCAGCAGCCGCGCGCCAAGGTGCTGCTCCAGGTCCTGCACCAGCTTGGTCACGGTGGGCCTGGGTATGTTCATCGAATCGGCAGCCCGCGAAAATCCGCCGGTTTCTGCGATACGTACGAACACCTTCAATGCAAGCAACTGGTCCATGGCGCCGATTATTCACAACCATGAATTGAGTTTCAATATTTATCTAGTTTATTCACTGAACTGAACTATCTAACCTTGAGGCTCCTTATCACTCACGGAGAAATCTCATGGTTCAGAAACTTGCAGGCAAGGTCGCTGTCGTCACGGGTGCAACCACGGGCATCGGCCTGGCCGCCGCCAAGGCCTTCGCCCAGGAAGGCGCCACGGTCTACATCACCGGCCGCCGCCAGGCAGAACTCGACGCCGCCGTGGCTGCCATCGGCCCGAAGGCCCGCGGTGTGCAGGCCGACTCCACCAAGCTCGCCGACCTGGATCGGCTCTACGCCCAGGTGCAGGACGAACAGGGGCGCCTTGACGTTCTGTATGCTAACGCCGGTGGCGGCAGCATGCTTGCGCTGGGCAGCATCACCGAGGACCATTTCGACGAGACCTTCGACCGCAACGTCAAGGGCGTGGTGTTCACGGTGCAAAAGGCACTGCCGCTGCTCGACAAGGCCACGGCGGGCGCATCGGTCATCCTGGCAGGCTCGACCACCAGCGTGCTCGGCACCGCCAACTTCAGCATCTACAGCGCCACCAAGGCAGCGGTGCGCAACCTGGCCCGCAGCTGGATCCTGGACCTCAAGGGCCGCGCCATCCGCATCAACACGCTGTCGCCCGGGCCCGTCCACACGCCGGGCCTGGTGGAGCTGGCGGGACCGGATGCTGCGCAGCAGCAGGGCCTGCTCGATTACCTCACCTCCCAGGTGCCGCTGGGCCGCATGGGCCAACCGGAAGATATCGCCAAGGCCGCCGTCTTTCTGGCGTCGGACGACTCCGCCTTTGTCAACGGGGTCGAACTGTTCGCCGACGGCGGCCAGGCTCAGGTCTGAGCACACCACGCGCAGGAGCCCACCATGACCCAGCCCACCGCCACCGAACTGCTGCGTGCCTACCTCGGCAGCATCCGTACACCCTCGACCGCCGCCGCCCTGTTCGCCGATGACGGCGTGCTGGAACTGCCTTGGATCCAGGTTCGGGCCCACGGCCCCGAGGCCATAGGCCAGCTTGTCACCGCCCTGCTGGCCAAGGTCCCGGACTTCGCCTTCAAGGACATCCGCGTCTGGATCGATACGCCCGACAGGACGTTTGCCGAATATGCGGTGGATGCGGAGGTCGCGGCCTCCGGCAAGCCCTATCGGCAGACCTATGCGGGCCTGCTCATCGCCGAGGGCGGGAAGATCCAGCTGCTGCGGGAAGCGTTGAACACCGCCGCCGCGGCCGAAGCGTTCCACCCTTCCTGAGCCCGGGCCAGGCTGAACGTGATTGCAAAGGACCTTGGTGCCGGGCGATGCCAGCGCTGCACCAAGGCTTGAGGGTCTGCCTTGGGCGTCTGCTGTCGTTTGAACCACATCTGTGACCGGCAGCGATCGCTGCATGGCCATCTCTCACCTGCGGAATCCGCACCCATGGCCCCCGCTCTGGCAACCATGCGCACGACGCAGATGCCCCATGGGCGTCCAAGCAATCAATTCGCAGCGGGCCGCCGGGGGACGGTGCAGCACATGCGCTGAACGTCTCACTCAGCCTAGATCTGGGGCATGCTCAGTCCAGATCAAGCACCGCGCGATAGCGGTCACCGTTCACTTCCTTGAAGACCAGCAGATAGGGGGAAGGCCCGACGGGCTCAGTCCAGCCGATCTCTGCAAAGGTCTCGCTGATCGCCGATCGCACTGCATCGATCGCCAGCAAGCCCTTATCCACTCCGTAACCCAGAAACGCCATGGGCATGCTGTCCAGCACCGGCCATTCAAAGGGGTTGAAACAGGCGACCCCGGGCGTGCGCTCCAGCAGTTCTTGCTCCAGCGCAGGGTCCGCGCCATCGAGTTCGACATCGTGAAAACTGAAACCCTCTCCTTCCAGGAGAGCGCCCAGCCTGCCGTCCGCGATGCAGCATGCGCAAATGGTTGGACTGTCGGCACGCATGTAGATATTGCCCCGGTACTTCCAGCCACAGGGCTGGGCACAGACACCGCAGGTCTCATCAGACGGCTCGAAAGCACGACCTTCTTGGTAGGCACCGGGGTTGAAACGGAAAAAGGGCTGTCTTTCGCTCATGGTGGTGGCATTGTCACGTCGATTACTGCGACTGGAATCGTTGCGTGCGCATGAGCGGAAGATTGGGTGCCCTGCAGAAGACACAGACGGGTGTCGCTCGAACGGAACCTAAAGGGCACGGACCGGTCTGTGACAGCGGCAGACCGGTTGCTACAGCGCCCCGCTGCGCCCCTGCATGCGGAGCAGCGCACTCACCCGCCGCCGGCACTTGCAGCCGGCTGCGGCTAAGCCAGTCCCCGCCTACCGCACCGCCGGCAGGACCTCTTGCGCAAACAGTTCCATGCCGGCCAAAGCGGTGGCGTTGCTCCACAGTCCGTTGGCGTTGAACACGCAGCGCAGCTGGTGGATGCCGGTGCGGGCTTCCAGCGCCTGGATCTGGGCGGTGCAGGCTTCGGGCGTGCCGTGGATGAACAGGTCGCGCAGCAGTTGCTCGCGATCGAGGGGCGGCACATCGGCAGGCGCTATGCCGCGCTTGCCGGCGAAGTACACCCTGCGCTGGTAGTACGGGGCCCACAGCGTGTCCAGCTGGGCTTGCACCTGTGCGTCGGTGGCGCCTATGCACACATAGCGCGCCAGGGAGGAGCGGGCGCGCAGCGGGGCGCAGTCCTGCCCGGTCTGCTGGGCCACCTGCGCCAGCCGTTCCAGCTGCCCGGTTTCCGGGGGTTCCAGGCTAAGCAGCAGCGGCAGGTCTTCGCTCAACGCAAAACCCAGGGTCTCGCTGGTGGAGCCGGCCACGTAGATCGGCGGGTGCGGGCGCTGCACGCCGGTGGACGCCAAAGTGCGCGGGGCGAATTGCCAGGGGTCCTGCGGGCCGCCCGCAATGGTCGCCCCACTCAGGCCGGCGCGGATCAGGTGGCATGCGGTCTCGAACCGTTCCCGCGTCTGCGAGGGGTCGATCTGCAGGGTCTGCAGCGACGCGGGTTCCGTACCGCGCCCCACTCCGATGTCGATGCGCCCGCCGCTCTGGCAGTCGACCTGCGCAATCTCTTCGGCCAGCATCAGCGGGTGGTGCAGCGGCAGCACCAGTACCGAAGTGCCCACGCGCAGCCGTTCGGTGCGGGCAAGCAAGGCGGAGGCCAGCAGCAGCGGCGACGGATACGGCCAGTGGGCATCGGGCACGCGGAATTCGCTGAACCACACGCCGTCAAAACCCAGCACGTCCGCACGTTCGAACAGCGCAAAAAAATCGCCGGGCTGGCCCAAGGTGGCCTCCCGGGTCCAACCCGCCAGATCAATCCGCACAGCCATCCTCCTTCTTGCGGCGCGCCCGCAGCAGGACCTGGGGCGGCGCGTCGATACGGTCAAATTCCACCTGGAACACGGCGTCCAGGGCAGGGTCGGTCAGCAGGTCCTGGGCAGCGCGGTCCTGCACCACGCGCCCGCGGTCCATGGCGATGACCCGGTCAAAATAGGCAAAGGCCAGGTCCAGGTCGTGCATGACCACCAGCACCAGCTTGTCGCGCCCTCTCTGGGCCAGCGCATCGACCAGCTCCAGCCGGTGGCGCACGTCCAGGGCGGCACCGGGCTCGTCGGCCAGCAGCACCGGCGGGTCCGTGGCCAGCACGGTGGCCAGCAGGCAGCGGGCCTGCTCGCCCCCGGACAGCGAGTGCCAGCGCCGGTTGGCAAAGGCCTGCAGCCCGTGCTGCTGGAGCACACCGTCCATGTCCACAGACGGGCCCAGGCGCATCTGCAGCAGTTCGGCCAGGGTGACGTCCCAGTACGGCGAGAAGCGCTGGGGCATGTAACCGATGCAGCGGGCACGCTCCGCGAAGGACAGGCGCTGCAGCGGCGCGCCGCGCCACAGCACCTGGCCCTGGCTGGGCGTCTGCAGCCCCGCCAGCATGGACAGCAATGACGATTTGCCGGCCCCGTTGGGGCCGATCAGCGCAATGGCGCCGCGTTCGGGCAGCGCCAGCGAGACCTGGTCCACCACTCGGCTGCCCCGGTGCTGCAGCACCAGGCCCTGGGCGGCGAGTACGGGCTGTGCACCAGGTGTATCCGGCGCGGCAGCTGTATCCGGTAGGCCCTGTGGGTCGTGCATGGAAAACCTCACGGTCATGACGCGCGCAGGCGCCGCGCCAGCAGGATGATGAAGAACGGGCCACCCGCGATGGCGGTGATCAGCCCCAGCGGCACTTCCGCCGGGGGCAGCACGCTGCGCGCCAGGGCATCGGCCACGGTGACGACGATGGCGCCCACCAGGGCACTGGCAGGCAGCACCACCCGGTGCATGGGCCCCACCATCCAGCGTGCAATGTGCGGCGCGGCCAGCCCGACAAAGGCCACCAGCCCGCCGTAGGCCACGGCGGCAGCCACCACCAGCGACCCCACCAGCACGGCCAGGGGAATGAAGCGCTCCGGGTTCAGGCCAAAGCCCTTGGCCACCGTGTCGCCCAGTCCCAGCAGGTCCAGCCCGCGGGCCAGCGGGCGTGTGGCGACCACACAGCCCAGGGTGATGCCGGCCAGTACCAGCAGGCCATTCCACGACGGGGTCTGGATACCGCCCAGCACCCAGCTCATGACCACCTGCAGGCTGACGGTTTCATCAGACAGGGCAAGCATCAGAAAGGAACGCAGCGCGCCCAGCATGGCGGCCAGCGCCACGCCGGCCAGCAGCAGACCCGCCGCATCCAGCGCGCCCGCCGCCCGGGCGACGGCCAGCACCAGCAAGGTGGAACCCCAGGCGCCGGCAAAGGCCAGCACCGGCAGCACCAGGCCCTGGGGCAGGCCCAGCGGCACCAGCAGGGCCACCGTGGCGCCCAGGGCTGCGCCACCGGAGGCGCCCAGCAGATAGGGTTCGGCCAGCGGGTTGCGGAACACGCCTTGGAAGATGGCCCCCGACAGGCCCAGCAGCGCGCCCACGCAGGCCGCCGCCGCCACGCGCGGAAGCCGCCACTGCAACAGCAGCCTGCTGTGCAGGGAGTCGTCGCCGCTCAGCGCGCGCCACAGCTCGGGCACGCTGGCCCACTGGTGGCCAGCGCAGGCCGCCCCTAGCAGGCACAGGGCCAGCACCAGCAGCGCGGCCCACCATGTTGTGCGTGAAGTCATATCGGGTGCAGTTGCCGGGCCAGCGATTCGATACCGTCGAAGGTGCGCGGCCCGGGGATCAGGAATTCGGAGCGGGACACGGTCCAGCAGTGGCGCTGGCGCAGGGCCCGCATGTCGCGCCAGCCGGGCTGGTGCAGCAGATCGTCCAGCCCCGCCTGGTTGCCGGCGAACAGCAGCACATCCGGGTCGGCGGCCAGCACCGCCTCGGGTGACACCTGGGCCAGCACGCCCAGCGCCGGCAGTGCGTGCTGGCAGCCGGCGCGCACCATGGCTTCGCCGGTGTAGGTACCCGGGCGGGCCAGCAGCAGCATGCCATTGCCCGCGCGCCCGGTGACCATCAGCGCCCGCAGGTGCGGCCGGCCGGCCACGGTGGCATCCACCGCCCGCAGCCGTGCATGCAGGGCTTCGGCCAGTGCGGCGCCGCGTTCGGGCTCTCCGCAGGCCTGGCTCACCAGGCGGATGTTGTCCAGCACCTCCTGCAGGGTGCGACTGAGCAAGACCATGATGGGCACTCCTATGCGTTCCATGGGCGCGACGAGCTGGGTGGCGGCCTGCCGGGCCGGGGTCACGATGACCAGATCCGGGCGCTGGGCCACCACGGCATCCACGGAAAATCCCAGCCGGCCGCCGACCTTGGGCAGGCCCAGCACCTCGGCCGGGTAGCGGGTGAAGTCCTCGACACCGACGATGCGGTCCACCAGCCCCAGGGAGGCGACCAGTTCGGTGTTGGACGAGAAGATGGTGACGATGCGCCGGGGCGGCCGGGGCAGCCAGACGGCGCGCCCCAGTGCATCCTTCAGGTGGATGCCCGAGGCTGCCTGCATGGCCTGCTCTGCTGCTCCCGCAGGGCCGGCCGGACCGGCCTGTACCGTGGGCACGGCAAGGCCGGGCAGCAAGGCGCCGCCCGCCGCCGCCACGCCCCAGCGGCGCAGCACGGCACGCCGGGACAGTGCGTCCGGGAGTGCTTCCGTGCGTGCTTGCGGAAGGGGGCTGGCGGGCCTGTGCATGCAGCCTGGCCTCAGAAGTCGGCCTGCAGGCCGACCATCAGCTCGCGCCCGGGCATGGAGGTGCCGCAGCCGCCGTTCTGGAAGCGCGCATCCGCCAGGCAGGGCGAGCGGTCCTGCGCAATGAAGATGGGGCTGCGGTTCAGGTTGAAGACATTGTTCACCGCCGCAAACAGCTTCACGCTGCGGTTCACCCGGTAGTCGCCGCGCAGGTTCCACACCGTGAAGGCGCCCTTGCGGTGGATGTAGGTGCTGCTGGGTTCGCCCTGCGGCACCAGCAGGTTCTCTTCGGTGTCGTACCACATCGGTCCGCGCAGCAGCGCCGTCAGCTGCATGCTCCAGTCACCGGCATTGCGGTCCATGCCCTGGGCGTAGCGCATGCCGGCCGACGCCTGGAAGCGGTACATGCGCTGCACGCGGTCGGTGTTGGCGGTGGCCGCCGCGCCCTTGTCGCGCATGTCGAAGTGGTAGTAGCCGCCCGCAAAGGCGCTGAGCGACTGGCCCGGCAGGCCCAGGGCCAGCACCCGCTTGAGGTCGACGTTGGTGGTCAGCTCCAGGCCGCGCGCCACGATTTCTGCGGCGTTGTTGGCATAGTCCGAGGTGTTGGTGCTGGGGCCCCGGGATACGGTGGTGATGCGGTTGGAGATGGTGTTCTGGAACAGCGCCGCATCCACCTTCCAGCCTGGCTGCGTGAAGGTGGTGCCCACTTCGATCTGGCGGCTGGTCTCGGGCTTCAGATTGGGGTTGCCGAAGGTGCGCCCGCCGCCCACGGCGGTGAAGTCGGCGGCCAGTTCGGTGGCGGTCGGCGCCCGGAAGCCGGTGGCGATGCCTGCGCGCAGGTTCCAGTCGTCGGTGGCTTTCCAGGTCGAACCCAGGGACCAGGTGTGCGTGTCGTACTTGCGCACATTGGACTGGGCAAACGCCAGGTTGGGCGTGGGATCGAACCGGGTCTCGCCCCAGGTCTTGCGCAGGCCGCCGCGCAAGGTCAGCCGGTTGTCCAGCAGGGTGTGGGCGTCTTCCAGGTACAGCGCCTTGGTCTCTTCCGTCTGGTTGTTGTCGTACGGTGCCACCTGGCCCGCAGGGCCGCCGGGCATGGCCACGCGGAAGCGGTCCGAGCGCAGATGGCTGCGTTCCCAGTCCACGCCCACCAGCAGGTCGTTGGCGGCAGACAGGCGAAAGCGCGGCTGCAGGCGGATGCCGGTGGCATCCAGCTTGCGGTCGTTGTAGTCGCGCGCCGTGCCCGGCACCGGGTTGGTGCCGCTCTTGATCACGGGGGACGCCCAGTTGAATTCGTCCTCGTCCACAAAGTGGTAGACCTGCGCCAGCCAGCTGACAGACTGGTCGGCCAGTGCGCCGGTGTAGGTCAGGTCCAGCGAGCGGTTGTCGCGGTTGTCCTTGCTGTAGATGTTGGACCCGGATCCCCGGAAGCCCGCGTTGTAGATGCCGTCGGTGCGGGCCTGCAGCTCCACCCGGTTCAGGCTGTCGATCTGCAGCCCCAGGGCGGCCACCGCGCCACGGCGCTTCCAGCCGGTGTTCTGCATGACGGTGCCGCCGTCGCCGGACTTGTAGTCATCGCGGGCGCTGGTGTTCAGGCCCACATACCAGTCCAGCATGCCGCTGGCGCCTGCGGTCTGGGCCTGGGTGCTCCAGCCGCCCCAGGAGCTGCCGGTCACCGTGACACGGTTCAGCGGGCCGCTGGCACCGGTGCGCAGGATGATGTTGATCACCCCGCCCATGTTCTGGCTGCCGTACACCACCGAGGCGGGGCCGCGCACGATTTCGATGCGGTCCACATCCGTCAGGCTGAGTTTGGACAGATTGGCCGTGCCGGCGCGGCGGCCGTTGAGCAGCACCAGCACCTGGCCCTTGAAGTCGCGCCCCTGGCCGTCGGTGGCGGCGCCGCGCAGGTTCAGCGAGGTCTGGGCCGCCGTCCATTCGCTGAGAAAGCCCACCGCGTGTTCGGCCAGCAGGTCGGTGACCGAGCGGGCCGACGAGCGTTCGATGTCCTGGCGGTCAATGACCTGGGTGGTGGCGGCAATGCGGGCGCGGTCCTCGGGCCGGGCCGTGGCGGTGACGAAGACATCGCCCAGGGCCGCAGCCGGGGCCGATGTCAATGCGGAGGCAGTGGCGGCAGAAGCAGCAGACGCCGCGGCGTTGTCGGCCACCCCCTGGGCGTGGGCGCCCCACAGCGCGCAGCACAGGGCGGCGCCGGCGGTCACGGGCTTCAGGGCGGAAAGGGGAAAAGCGACAGGCCCGCAGAGGGGGCCCGGGGAAACAAGGGAAGGGGTGCGCATGCGCGGCTCCAGATGGCCCTGCTCTCCCGCAAGGCCGATTCAAGAAAACATCCGCAGGCATGCATGCGCAGGCGGGACAGCTCGGCGCACGAACCCATCCAACCTGGACTGCGCGCTCACCCGCGGCGTCCAACAAAAGTGACAAGGCCGGTATCCGGGCTCGCGAAATGCCGAAGTCCAGGGACATCCGTCCTGGAACTTTCGGCCCACTCCACGCCTTCCCACGCAGTGCGCAGTGGCTTCAGGTCTTACCTGGGTGCAGAGGGTGATTCGCTTACCGTTGCGGGGGCAGCGCAGGCATTGCACTCCATGGAGCGCACCTGCTTCCCGTTTAACTCCAGTGGCCGTCAGGCCAATGCAGCACCTCGTAACAAGCATTGAAATGTATCTCAATGCAGCGAGGAATTATCGTTCAAGACCCATGGCTGCAACGGCCAAAATACGCCGGACACATCCGGAATGCATGCCCTAGCGCCCGATGGAGTGCAGCGCTGCACAAAGGCTGCAGCCGGGCATGCACAGCGTCAGTCCCAGGCCGGAAACGGGTCATGAAAGCCGGTCCAGGCCTTGGGGGCCAGGGCCATTTCGTGGTCGGTCAGCAGGCAGGCATCCAGCCGCTGGCGCAGCGCCGCCTCGTCCATGCCGATGCCGATCAGCACCAGTTCCTGGCGGGCATCGCCCACGCGCTCGTCCCAGTGCTGGGTGATGGTGGCCAGCGCCTCGGGCTCGCGCGGCCACTGTTCCCGGGGCACGGCGGCCCACCAGCGCCCTGCCCGGCCATGGCGGCACACGGCCCCGGCCTGCGACCAGTTGCCCGCATAGAGGGGGCGGCTGGCCAGCCAGAAAAAACCTTTGGAGCGTATGACCCCGGGCCATTCGGCCCCCACCAGCGCGTGGAAGCGCCCCGGGTGGAACGGCCGGCGCGCGCGGTAGACAAAGCTGCCGATGCCGTATTCCTGGGTTTCCGGCGTGTGTTCGCCGCGCAGCTCTTTCAGCCAGCCCGGGGCCTTGGCCGCCTCGTCGAAGTTGAACAGCTTGGTGGACAGCACCGACGCCAGCGGTACCTTGCCGAAACTGGATTCCACGATGCGTGCACGCGGGTTCAGGGTCTTCAGGATGGCGATGAGCCGCTGGCGCTCTGCGCCGGTGATGAGGTCGGTCTTGTTGAGCACCAGCACATCGCAGAACTCGACCTGTTCGACCAGCAGGTCCACCACCTTGCGCTCGTCCCCCTCGCCCATTGACTCCCCGCGCCCCTGCAGGCTGTCCCGGGATTCGTAGTCCTTGAGGAAGTGGAAGCCGTCCACCACGGTGACCATGGTGTCCAGCATCGCAATATCCGACAGGCTGGCGCCCGCCTCGTCGGTGAAGGTAAAGGTCTCGGCCACCGGCAGCGGCTCGGAGATACCCGTGGATTCGATCACCAGGTAGTCAAAGCGCTTTTCCCGGGCCAGGCGGCGCACCTCCACCAGCAGGTCTTCGCGCAGGGTGCAGCAGATGCAGCCGTTGCTCATTTCGACCAGTTTTTCCTCGGTCCGGGACAGGTCGCTGCCGCCTTCGCGCACCAGCGCCGCGTCGATGTTGACCTCGGACATGTCGTTGACGATGACCGCGACGCGCAGGCCCTCGCGGTTGTGGAGGATGTGGTTGAGAAGCGTCGTCTTGCCTGCGCCCAGAAAGCCAGACAGGACGGTGACGGGGAGAAGCTTTGCCATCGCCGGTACCATGAACAAGATTTGATAATGATAACTCATTATCAAATATGGAGACAGGAAACGGCCGCGGACGCGTCACCCCACCCTGCTGTTGCCCAGCCCCTTGCTGGACAGCGCCCTCCGGGTCCGCATGCATCCCGAAGGCGCTCGGCAGCGCCGTGCACCAACCGGCATACAACAAAGCCCCCGCTGTGCGTACACAACGGGGGCGCTTGGTATCACTCGTTTCACAGGCTGCCGTGGCGTTGGCGATACGGGCGACCGCTGTCTGCAATCTGTATCCCGTACGGAGCACCGCACACGCGGGGCGATCGGCATCGGGCCGCCGCCACCCCACCCGCAACGGCCTGGGCGGCGACTGCCCTGCCCTGGGTTCAGGCGTCCACCCGGATTCCACGGGACTGGATGAGGTTGGCCCACTTGGCCCGCTCATCCCGCATAAAGGCCTCAAAGCGCTGCGGCGTTCCACCGCCGTCCTCGGCCCCGAACTCTTCCAGCTTGCTCACCACATCCGGCATGGCCAGGATGCGGTTGACGTCGGCATTGATGCGGGCCACCACTTCCGCAGGCATCCTGGCCGGGCCGACCAGGCCGAACCAGATGCTGGCATTGAAGCCGGGGTAGCCCTGCTCGGCCACCGTGGGTACATCCGGGAAGGCTTTCACGCGTTTGGTGCCGGTCTGCGCCAGCGCACGCACCTTGCCGCCCTTGATGAAAGGTGACGCCGTGGTCATGCCTTCGAACGCATAGTCGATCTGTCCGCCCAGCAAATCCGTCATCACATTCGATGCGCCCTTGTAGGGGATGTGCAGGGCCGACACCCCGGCCGTCTGCTCGAACAGCGCCAGCGCCAGGTGCTGGGCCGATCCCGTTCCGGAGGAGCCGAAGCTGATTTCACCGGACTTCTTCTTCAAGGCCGCCAGCAGCCCTGGCATGGAGGTGGACGATTTGGGGCTTGCCACCAGCACCTGCGGGGTCTGCCCCACCAGCGCAATCGCCGCAAAGTCCCGCTCGGGCGAGAAGCCAAGCTTGGGGTTGAGCGCAGGGGCAATGCCCAGGGCATTGATGTGGCCCATCATCAGGGTGTTCCCGTCGGCCGGGGCCTTGGCGACTTCGGCCGCCGCAATCAGGCCGGCCGCGCCGGGCTTGTTTTCCACGATGACGGGGATGCCCCACAGCGTGTTGAGCTTGTTGGCGATGATGCGCGCCAGGATGTCGGTGCCGCCACCGGCCGAGAAGCCGACCAGAATCTTGACCGGCCCCGCCGGGGGCTTGCCTTGGGCGAAGCCGGGCTGGGCACAGAGTGCGCCGGCGGCGGCAACCGTGGACAGAAATTGTCTGCGTTGCATGGTGTGTCTCCTTTTTTTATATGGGCCGAGGGGTCTTACGCCACCTTGCTCCAGCGGCCGAACTTCGCCACCTGCGCCTCGTCGAAGTTGAAGCCGAGGCCGGGCGTCTGGTGCAGAACGACACGGCCCTTTTCCTGCGACAGCTGGCGGTCCAGCAGGCGGCGGAAGTTCAGGACCTGGTCATCCCAGAAGAATTCGACGTAGCGCGCGTTCGGCGTGGCGGCCACCAGCGGTGCGTGCACGTCGTGGAACCAGTGCGGGCACATCTGGATGCCGTAGCCGGCGGCCATGGCGGCAATGCGCTTCCACTCGGTGATGCCGCCGCACACCGCCGCATCCGTCTGCAGAATGGAGGCGGCCCCCATGTCCAGCAGGTGCTTGTGGTACCAGCGGCCGTAGCCGATTTCCGCCGTGGCCACGGGGATGCGGGTAAGCTTGGCCAGGCGGGCGTGGCTTTCCACGTCGTCGGGGCTGAACGGCTCTTCGATGAAGTAGGGGTCGTACTGCTCCATGCGGCGCAGGTACTGCATGGCCTGCACGGTATCGACCCAGCCGTTGTTGCAATCCAGCATCAGCTCCACGTCGGGGCCAATGGCTTCGCGGGCGGCCTTCACGCGCGACTCTTCGCCCTGGGGCGACCAGCGACCGGTCTTCATCTTGACGGCCTGGAAGCCCAGCTCGACATAGCTGGCCATTTCCTCGCCCAGGTGCTCCGCCGTCTTGCCTTCCACGTAGTAGCCGCCGCTGGCGTAGGCGGCCACGGTGTCCAGCTCCACCGCGCCGAGGTATTTGTGAAGCGGCAGCTGGGCGGTGCGCGCGTTGAGGTCCCACAGGGCGATGTCCAGGGCGCTGAGCGCGCGCATCACCGTGCCCATGCGGCCTTGCAGCAGGGCTTCCTGGTACATCTCCTTCCACAGGCCTTCGACGGCCAGCGAGTCGCGGCCCAGCAGCACGGGGGCCAGCAGCTGCTCGACCGCCACGCGAAACAGCTCGCCTGCCGCGTTGCCGACGTAGCAGAAGCCTATGCCTTCGACCCCGTCGGTGCTGCGGATCTTGACCAGGCCGTAGTGGCGGTCCACCACGGTGCGGTTCGACAGGTAGGTGACTTTGTCCAGCGGCACGCGCGCGACGCAGACTTCGATGGATTGGATGGTGGGCATGCGGGCTCCTGAGGTGAGGTACGAAAAAAAGGAATGACCAAAAGGAATGGCCGCACTGTGCGCCGCATGGGGTCTACAAAAAAGATGGTGTTTGGTGGTTCAGATCACGCAAAATACGTTGTTATGGATTCGCGTTTTCTCCAGAGCTTCATTGCCGTTGTGGACTGCGGCTCGATGGCCGATGCCTCGCGCCGGCTGGACCTGCCCCCTACCACCGTGGCGCAGCAGATGCGTGCGCTGGAGGCGGACGTCGGCAGCGCACTGCTGACGCGGGTGGGCCGCACCGTGCGCCCCACCGTGGTGGGTGCGCGCATCGTGGACCAGGCCCGGGAGGTGCTGAAATCCGTGGAAAACCTGCGGTCCGTGGCCTCGGCCACCGAACTGCCGGCAGGCCCGCTGCGCCTGGGTGCCACGCCCACGGCGCTGATGGGGCTGGTTCCGCCGCTGCTGCGCCGCTGGATGCGTGCCCACCCTTCCATCCAGGTCTATATCGAACCCGGGACCTCGTCGCTGCTGCTGGACCAGGTGCTCGCCGGGAATCTGGATGCGGCCATGCTGGTGCACCCCACGTTCGCCATGCCCAAGACCTGCGAGTGGCGGCTGCTGCGCAGCGAGGCGCTGGTGCTGCTGACGCCCCAGGACATGAAGGTGCAGGACCCGCTGCTCACCGCTGCGCGCGAGCCCTTCATCCAGTACGACCGCAAGGTGGTGGCCGGCCGCATGGCCGACGAGTACCTGCGCGGCCACCACATAAAGCCCAAGGTGCGGTTTGAGCTGGATGGGATTGAGCACATCGCCCAGCTGGTGGCGGAAGGGTTTGGCGTGTCCATCCTGCCGGACTGGCCGGTCATCGGCCCTGCCGATCCCCGCATCCGCCGCTGGCCGCTGCCGGCCCCCTGCCCCTCGCGCGAAGTGGGCATGGTGTGGCAGCGCTCTTCCATCCGCTCGCCCCTGGCCGCCGCCCTGTTTGACCTGGTCGGCCCGCTGCAGTCCGGCAGGCCGGACTGAGCGTCAGCGCCGGGGCATTTGCGCCTTACGCCCTGGGCCTTGGGCGCCACCCGATGACATGGTGCAGGCCCCTGTCATCAAGCTGCAAACATTGCCCTGTCAGATGGTGCGGCGGGCGCCGGCATGCACTGTGCCTACGCTGTGCCTACGCACGCCTGTTCATTCCTGCCCCATCCCGAAGATCCATGACCGACACCACCGCCCCCCTGAATGTTCTGTTCCTGTGCACCCACAACGCGGGGCGCAGCATCCTGGCCGAGGCCTTGCTCAACGACATCGGCCAGGGGCGCTTTCACGCCTATTCGGCCGGCAGCAGCCCGCGCCCTGGCGAGCTGCCGCACCCGCTGGGCCTGCAGGTGCTGCGACGGGCCGGCGTGCCGGTCGACGGGCTGCGCAGCAAGAGCTGGCACGAGTTTGCCGCGCCTGGTGCGCCGCACATGGACCTGATCATCACGGTGTGCGACGACGCCGCCGAGGAAGTCTGCCCGGTATGGCCGGGCCACCCCGCCACGGCCCATTGGGGCTACCCGGACCCGGCCGCAGGCGATGCCCCGGACGAAGGCAAGCTGGAAGCCTTCCGCCAGACCCTGCACATGCTGCACCGGCGCCTGGAACTGCTGGTCAACCTGCCCACCGACAAGCTGGAAAAGGCCCGCCTGCAGGGCACGGCCCGGGACCTGTCCCACCACTGAGACGGCCCGTCTGCGCCCGCCGGGCGCTCCATGCCTGGTGCCGCCCTCCCTGACGCAGACACCCGACGCAGACACCCGACGCAGACACCCAACACGGACACCGGGGCACAACACCCCAGCCGGAACACCACCCCGGATCGCCCATAAAAAAACCCGGCACGGGCCGGGGTGGGATGGGAGCGCCCGCAAGGGCTGCGGCGCTCCACACAGGCGACTAGCGCCTTGGCTTACTTGCGGGGCAGCGCGTAGGCGATCACGTAGTCGCCACGGTCCGGCGAGTTGCGGGCGCCGCCGGCCGAGACCAGCACAAACTGCTGGCCGGTCACAGGCGATTGGTAGCTGATGGGCGTGCCCTGGCTGCCCACGGGCAGGCGGGCCTTCCACGCTTCCTTGCCGGTGCCGGTTTCATAGGCGCGCAGGTAGTAGTCCTGGGTGGCGGCGATGAACACCAGGCCGCCCTGGGTGGCCAGGGTGCCACCGATGGTGGGCATGCCGATGGGGATGGGCAGGCCCATCTTGATGCCGAAGGGGCCGGTGTCCTTGACGGTACCGACGGGCACTTGCCAGGCGATCTGCTGGGTCTTGAGGTCCACAGCAGTCAGCGTGCCGAAGGGCGGCTTCTGGCAAGGGATCTCCAGCGGCGACATGAAGCGCACCTTGGCGTTGATCGCGTAAGGTGTGCCGTCCAGCGGCACGGGCTTGGTGATGGCAGCGGCTTCGTTGCCGTCGGCCTTGGCGCCGGCGTCGGCCGGGTCGGCCTTGATCAGCTGCACTTCCAGGCCCACGCGCATGTCGTTGATGAACAGGTAGTTGTTCGTGGGATCGACCGACACGCCGCCCCAGTTCATGCCGCCCAGCGAACCGGGCAGGTTCAGCGAGGCATCGGTGCCCGGGGGCGTGAACAGTCCGGTGTAGCGCTTGGACTTGAACTTCACGCGGCACAGCAGCTGGTCGAACGGCGTGGCACCCCACATGTCCGATTCCTTCATGTCGGCAGCGCCGATGCTGGGCATGCCAACGGAGAAGGGCTGGGTGGGCGAGTAGGTTTCGCCTTCGATGTTGCCGGCGGGCACGGCACGTTCCTCGACCTTGGTCAGGGGCTTGCCGGTGGCGCGGTCCAGCACGAAGAGCTGGCCGGCCTTGGTGCCGAACACCATGGCGGGGGTGGTCTTGCCGCCTTCGCCAGGAAAGTCCACAAAGGACGGCTGCATGGGCACGTCAAAGTCCCACAAGTCGTCGTGCACGGTCTGGTAGACCCACTTTTCCTTGCCGGTGCTGGCGTCCACAGCCAGCATGGAGGCGCCGTACTTGCGGTCCAGGGCCGTGTGCTTCACGCCCCACAGGTCCACGGCCGCGCTGCCCACGGGCATGAACACGGTGTTGGACTGGGGGTCGTAGGACATGGGGGCCCAGACGTTGGGCGTGGAACGGGCGTAGGTCTTGCCTTCGGCCGGAGCGCTCTGCTGCTCGGGGTTGCCGGGGTCAAAGGCCCAGCGCAGTGCGCCGGTGACCACGTCGAAACCGCGCACCACGCCGCCAGGCATGTCGGTGCTGACGTTGTCGGCCACACGGCCGCCGATCACGATGGTCGTGCCGGCCAGCGTGGGAGCGGAGGTGGGGTAGTACTGGCCCTTGTCGGCGCCCTTGCCCATGCCGGCGCGCAGGTCCACGCGGCCGTGGGTGCCGAAGTCTTCGCAGAAGGCGCCAGTGTCGGCGTCCAGGGCAATCAGTTCGGGGGCCACGCTGTTCATCAGCACACGGCGCTGGCAGGCAGCACCGGCCGGCACGGACACGGCCTTGACGGGGGTGGCGCCGGCCACGCTGGGCTGCACCTGGGGCTGGGTGGCGTCAAAGTACGCCAGACCGCGGCAACGCATCCACTTCTTCTGCTTGGCGTTGATCTCGGTCTTCCACAGCTCCTTGCCGGTGGTCGCGTCCAGGGCGATCACGTTGTTATGGGGCGTGCAGACAAAGACCTGGTTGCCGATTTGCAGGGGCGTCAGCTGGTCTTCGGCACCGCCGCCGCCGGGGCTGACGGGCACATCGCCGGTCTGGTAGGTCCAGGCCAGCTGCAGGTCCTTGACGTTGCTGCGCGTGATCTGGTCCAGCGCCGCAAAACGTGTGGCACCAGGGGTGCTGCCGTAGTGGGCCCAGTCGGCAGGCGCCTGGCCGGGGGCCACGGGCTGCAGCACGGTGGCATCGGCCTTGGCGGACACGGAGGCGTGGGGCAGGAACATGCCGCCCACGGTGGCCAGACAGCCCAGCGCCAGCACACCCGCCACGGCGAACGATGCACCGCGCAGCGATGGCAGCGCATGGGCGCGGCGCAGCACGGGGAAAGTCAGGGCCACCAGGATGCCCAGGCCGGCCAGCAGCAGCACGCGCGAGACCAGGGGCCAGAAGTCCAGGCCGGCATCCGCCAGCGCCCAGACCACGGTGGCCACCAGGGTGGCGCCATAGATCACGGCACCGCTGGGACGCTGGCGCACCAGCTGCACGCCGGAGGCCACCAGGGCCACACCGCTGAGCAGGAAGTACCAGCTGCCCTTCAAGGTCACCAGCTGGTAGCCATAGAACGCGAAGAACAGGCCTGCGGCCAGAAGGCACAGACCCAGAACGAGCAACCACACCTTGGCAGCCAAGGAGGGTGGCGTTTGTTGTTTTTTCATTTTTACATCCGATTGGGTGTGCAAGGCGCCGCACCGCCGTGGGTGGGACAGTGGGCGGGCCTGGGCAGTCGGCCACTCGCACAAGCTATGAGGTATCGGTCTTGATCTGCGTCAAGATCCGAGGCGGATTATTGCGCCCCCGGAAAATCATCTATTGACAAGGTGAATTCGATACGCAGAAACGCGTAGCCGCTGCCCGCCACGCACCAAAGACCCTGCCGGTATTGCTTTTGAATGAAATAGACGACCGGTCTATTTTTCATACAATGCACACCATGACACTGAGCAAGAAAGCCGAAGCGACACGCCAGCACATCCTGGACACCGGGTACCAACTGGTGCTGCACAAAGGGTTTGCGGCGCTCGGCCTGCAGGAGATCCTGAAGTCCTGCAACGTCCCCAAGGGATCGTTCTATCACTACTTTCCGTCGAAGGAAGCCTTTGGCTGCGAGCTGCTGCAGCAGTATGTCGACGGCTATGGCCGCAAGCTGGAAGGCCTGTTGGCCGCCGAGGGCAACGGCTGCGAACGGCTGATGCGCTACTGGGATGCCTGGATTGCCGCGCCCCACGATGCCGCATGCGGCTGGGCAGAGGAATGCCTGGTGGTCAAGCTCGCCGCCGAAGTGGCCGACCTGTCCGAAGACATGCGCCGCGTGCTGGACACCGGGGTGCAGCGCCTGCTGGCACGGATTGCGGCATTGATCGATGCGGCCCGCGCAGACCACTCCTTGCCGGCCGGCGCGCCATCGCAGGCACTGGCCCGCGTGCTCTACCAGATGTGGCTGGGCGCCGCGCTGCTGGCCAAGCTGAGCCAGGACAAGACCTCTTTGGTGCAGGCGCGCGAGACCACCGTGCTTTTGCTGACCTGCGAAGCCGCCCGGGCCACCCACGCACAGGCCGCCCACACGCGGGCCGCCCAGTCTCCCTCCCCCATCCCCCATCCCTGAACACCCAAGGAGCCACCCATGAAAGTTCTGTTTGTACTGACATCGCACGACCGTCTTGGCGACACCGGCCACAAGACCGGTTTCTGGCTGGAAGAGTTTGCCGCGCCCTACTACGTCTTCCAGGACGCCGGCGCAGAGATCACGCTCGCCTCCCCTGCCGGCGGGCAGCCCCCGCTGGACCCCAAGAGCGACGCGCCGGATGCACAGACCCCGGCCACCGAGCGCTTTCGCCGTGACCCCCAGGCGCAGGCCGCGCTGGCAGCCACCACGCCGCTGGCCCAGGTCAACGCCCAGGATTTCGATGCCGTCTTCTACCCCGGCGGCCACGGGCCCCTGTGGGACCTGGCCAACGATGCCGCCTCCATTGCCTTGCTGGAAGCGTGTGAGCGCGCGGGCAAGCCGCTGGGCCTGGTCTGCCATGCGCCTGGTGCACTGATCCATGTGCAGGCGGCAAACGGCCAGCCCCTGGTCAGCGGACGGCGCGTCACCGGCTTCACCAACAGCGAGGAAGCCGCTGTCGGCCTGAGCGCCGTCGTGCCCTTCCTCATTGAGGACGAGTTCACCCGCCTGGGCGGCCGCTTTGAAAAAGGCCCGGACTGGCACGAGCATGTGGTCACCGACGGCCGCCTGGTGACAGGCCAGAACCCCGCCAGCAGCGAGGGCGTGGCCAAGGCACTGCTTTCCCTGCTTGCTTGAATAAGGACATTCACCATGCGCAGCGCCATTCACACCACCTTCGGCGAACCCTCTCTTGTGCTGGAGGCTAGCGATCAGCCGGTCCCCCAGCCTGCCTCCGGCGAAGTCCGCATCAAGACCTTGCTGGCCCCCATCCACAACCATGACCTCTGGACGATTCGCGGCAGCTATGGCTACAAGCCGGTGCTGCCCGCCATTGGCGGCAGCGAGGCCGTCGGGGTGGTGGATGCCCTCGGCGAAGGCGTCGAAGGCGTCACCGTCGGACAGCGGGTTGCGGTTGCCGGGGTCCATGGCACATGGGCGGAGTATTTTCTTGCCCCCGCCAGCCAGCTGGTGCCCATGCCCCCGGCCATCCCGGATGAAGTGGCGGCCCAGCTGATCGCCATGCCCCTGAGCGCCTTGATGCTGCTGGAGTTCCTGCACGTCAGCCCCGGGCAATGGATCGTGCAGAACACCGCCAACGGTGCCGTCGGCAAGACGCTGGCCATGCTGGCCGGCGCACGCGGCGTTCAGGTGCTGAACCTGGTCCGCCGCGATGAAGGCGTTCAGGAACTCTCGGACCTGGGCGTGGCCCATGTGCTGTCCACGGCCCAGGCCGATTGGAAGCAGCGCGCCAGCGCCCTGCTCGGCCCTGCGCTGGCGGTGGCGGCGGTCGACTCCATAGGGGGCAAGGCCAGTGCAGCACTGCTGGAGCTGCTGGGCGAAGGCGGCACCCTGGTGTCGTTTGGCACCATGGCCGGAGAGCCCATGCAGATCAGCTCCGGCGCCTTGATTTTCAAGCAGGCGACGGTCAAAGGCTTCTGGGGCAGCAAGGTCAGCCAAGCCATGGCGGCGCAAGACAAGCGGCGCCTGCTGGGCGAGCTTTTGCAGCGCACGCTGAGCGGCGAACTGAAGCTCCCGATCGAGGGCATCTACGACCTGGGAGACGCCGCCCAGGCCGCTGCCGCCAGCCTGCGACCGGGCCGCAAGGGCAAGATTCTGCTCAAACCCTGAAGCACGCCATGGCGCCCCAGGAAGTGGGGCCACCCAGCTTCAGAGTGAGGCTGGGTGGCCGCCATGGGGGGGTCTGCGAGCGTCGCGGTTCGGCCAGGAGCAGTCCTCCGAGGCATTGCCACAAGCGACGGCTTCAGGCTGATTCCAGTCAGCCAACTCAACAAGGGCAATGACTTCTGCTAACCAAAGCAGTCACTGGGTCTTCCTTAGAAGCCCGTCCTACACAGCTCACAGCAGTCATTGAAATCTAAGAATAGTGAAGAGAGCGCGATTTCCGAGAAGATCTCAACGCTCTAGGCAAGGCTAGCCGCTCGAGGGAGCCTATCCGGAGAGATTCAAATGATTGACAAGGCCACTGCAGGAGCATCGACTCCAAACTTTCGATCAACACCAAACGGCTGTGGGACACAGAATGTCACTTGTGTCCTTTCTCCGCTTGATCAGCCTCCGGTGCCCACTTCTTCAACTGCCCGCGCCAGGTTCAGCGCCAACAAGCGCCGCAGGATCTCGTCGTCTGACATCTCTGCGGTGTAGTCGGTCCAACCATAAGCCTGAGCCACGACAGCATCCAGCGCCCGATGGGCGTTATCTAACCATGCAGGCCGGGCGTTGTATAGGTTGGTCATGGTGCGCTTCTTGAGATCTGCGGCATGGGCCGGCTTGGGCACGATGCGTTCGGGGTAACCGGGCACGACTTCAGGCAGGCGCTCCACCCACTCGGCGGGGTTGAGCCAGTTTTCACGCAATATGTATAGGCGCTGTGCAGCGGCGGCAATGGCACGTGCAGCAGGCAGGTACGCTTCTTTTACGGGCGGCAGTTGCAGATCTCCTTCGGCTACTGGTTGACCACATGCGTCGGCTGGCGTGAGGCCTCCGGGGAAGGGGAAGGTTTCGAAGGTGCTGCTAGGGGTGTAGCGAGGGTCGTTACCCACGCCTAGGTAGGTGCACAGACGCAACGACCACAGTTCATGAAAGCGCGAATGGAGGATGCCGAAGGTTGTATCGTCACCCAATGCAATGGATACGGTGGCGTCGTCGCAATAGGTTCTCGGGTGACGAAACATGAATGTCCGGTGCTTTGCTACCCGTGGGGTGACCAGTACCCGTTGAAGACTAGACACAGCCTTACGCAGACCATCGCCGGTCTCACCATGTCGCCACCAATACTTCGCACGCGTTGCTCGAGCATTCAGCAGGCGCTTGGGCTTGACGTGTTCGACAACATGAGCAAAGGGTAGTTCATAAAGCGATGCGTCCAGTTCATCGCGTTTGAAGAAATCCACTATCCAGACGCCCCGCTCCCTGGTTGTCATGTCTTTAGCGTTACACAGGGGACGCAACACGTCGCTGTTTGGCTGATCGTGAGGGTTAGGGGCAGTCAACCATTGACGTGCCAAATCGCCAGGAACGTCGAAATTGCCAACCTTGACCGCTCCTTGAAAAGACACGCCCTGATTTGCAATCAGGCGTTTCGCTGCAGTCAGGTCAAATTCAGTGCCACTTGATGTGCCAGCACTCAGGTCCGCGTTGATGTGTTCAACCTCATTGCCATTCAGTAACGCCTTTTGAACTCTTGCAGACTCCGCAAAACATACCAGCGACACCCGCACAGCTGCACCATCGTTGACCCAGCTTTCGTCACTCCATGTGTTGAAGATGCGCAAGTTGTCGACGATGTCGTCCAGCACCTTGCGGTTGGCTCCGCCGCGGATGGAGTTGGTAGACACCAAGCCGGCACGCTGCAGTTTGCCTTCAGCAATGTGTCGGTTAGCTCTGTAGAACCAATAACAGACAAGATCAGCACCACCAGGCACCGAGCCTGCGTAGCAGTTGCGCAAGCGCTCTGTGTAGCTGGCACCTAACTCACCGCGCATGCGCTTGTTACCCAGAAACGGCGGGTTTCCCACGACCACATCCGCCTCGGGCCATTCGGCCTCGCTGCCATCGGCGTTCATCAAGGCATCACGGTGTTCAATGGTATCGAGCGAACGCAGGATGGGATTGTCAGCAATGGGGCGGCCATTGGCTTGGCTCCACTGAATGTCGCCGATCCACACAGTCACGCGGGCCAACTCGGCGGCGTACTCGTTGATCTCTAGCCCCAGGACATTTCGCGGCCCAGTCTCGATCCCGAGTTGCCGGGGAAAGCCCATTAGCTCTGCATCAATCTGGGCCTTGTGCTCCAGATCTTTCAACGCACGCATGGCCATGTACAAGAAGTTGCCGGAACCACAGGCTGAGTCCAGCACCCTGAAGTTGCGTAGGCGCTCGAGATACCCCTGATAGGCGCCCACTGCCGCCTTATAGGCATCGCTGCGTTTACCCTTGCCGCGTCCGGCCTCCATCACCTGCTTGGCGGCCTCCCATTCGGCAGCCAGAGGTTCCGTAATCATGGGGCGGATGAGCTTCTCGATAGTTTGTGTGTCGGTGTAATGTGCACCCAAGGAGGCTCGTGCGCTCGGGTCCAGCCCTCGTTCGAACAAGGTACCGAAAATGGTGGGGTCAATTGCTCTCCAGTCGAGCGTCTCAGCCGCGTGGCGTAGCGCAGCCAAGTCCTGACCCGTCAGCGGTGGCACGTCAATCTTTTTGAACAGTCCACCGTTGAACCATGCAATATCGTCGTTACCATATTGACCGTTTTTCTTTTGCATTGCCTCGAAGAGGCTGGTAATACGGCGAGCCGCCTTGTCAGGGTCGTCCTTGGCACCCTTGAGGATGCCGGTGAAGATATGAGGATCTTCTGTGGTGCCGCGGTTCAAAAGGCCTTCGTCTTCAGCATACATACTGAAGATGCACTGGATGAGGAAATGCGCCACACGCTGACTGTCGATGGACCGCTCGCGCATGGACTTGGCTACGGTGGCAAATTCGCCAGCCGCTTCGGCTGTAATGGCCGCGTTCGACTTGACAGGGCGCAACCGGTGCACTTCACCTTCTGAGAAGAGCCAGCGCAGGGCCTGGAGGTGCTCTGGCTTGCCAATGTCCTCTAGGGGAATGATGCGTGGCGTGCTGGGGTAGCCGGTGAAGCAGGGATGGATCTCGATGCGTTCACGATTGCAAACCACCAGGACTGGCGGGTTGTCCAATGCACCGGCGTAGTTTTTCAATTGCATCAGCGCAGGCCTGAGGTCTTTGTCCGGGCCCTTGTTTTCCCATGCGAAGCAGCCACGCTTCCAGACGTCGGCAAAGCCCTTCCCGCCTAGGATCTTGTCCAGCCCTTGCTCGTAGCAGTATTCGCCAGCCTGACGCGGCGGGGCAACACCAAGTAGCTTGCACAGGTCCTCGAAATGGGGTTGAGCGCCACCCTTCTCAGATAAGCTGTTGTCCTTCCATGTAGTGATGAACTGTTCCGGCGTCATTTGTTGATGTTGTGTGGAGCTTCCCAGAGGCCGCACATCTTAGCTGCTGTAACCGCCTCCGTTGGAAACGGGCCGCTCGCCTAAGCTTGCGCGGAAATGGATGAAATCGCTGCTAAACCGACACTGAGGTAACTGAGTGTGAGGAAGTCTGCACTTGCTTATGAGAACGGTCAGTTGGGTCTGCTGTCCCGTGCGTTTGTGGCAAAAGACGCAGGTGGCGGCACCATAAACGTCCAACTCCTGCGGCAGTTCATAGTCTGAGAGATTCAGCCAGAAATGAATCTCGGCACCACTACCTCCAAACGCTCACTATGTAGTACAACAACGCCTCGTAGGCGCTGTTCATGAGCAGGTACACAAGAGCATCTTGCAGGCCAATCGCTTCAACCAACTTACGGCCTTCAGGCCTGTCGCCGACTTGGCCAAGTGTTAGGTTCCATGCCAGCTCATCACGACATAAAGCACCCGTCAGGGGTTGACAGCAGTGAGGCTGCGATAACTGCTATTTGGCAAACAGCAGTCATTCATTTCGAAGATTCGACCGACAGCAATCGCTGCGCAGCAGACTTTGGCAACCAAGGCAAGAACGACTGCAACGGGTCGAAAGCGGACGTCGCGGAGGTCTGTTCAAACGCCACCGGCGAGAGTGCTGCCGTCCACGCGTGACGATGCTGTCGTTTTCGAAAATTCTGATGTAGCCAGCCCTACCAACAACGCAGAGACAGCGCGAAGACAGCGCAGATAATGCTTGGCTTGTCCAGAACATGCCCTGACCACAGGGCCGACTTCATGCGTTTCTCCGCCCTGCTCGCAGCCTTCGGCCTCACCTCTTTACTGACCTCGGCTACGCTGGCCCAATCGACCACCGCACCAGCAGGGCCCATGGTGCGTGAGCGCATCTCGGTGGTAGTGGAAGGTAGCGGACCCGATGTCATCCTGATTCCGGGTTTGGCATCTTCCCGCGATGTGTGGCGCGGTCTTGCCGCACGCCTGCAGCAAAGCCATCGCTTGCACCTGGTGCAGGTGGCGGGGTTTGCCGGCGCACCCGCAGCGCACAACCCGCAAGGTTGGGTGCTTGAGCCCACGGCAGCAGCCGTTGCGGAGTACATTGAACGCGCGCATCTTCAGGCTCCCGCTGTCATCGGTCACTCCCTGGGCGGCGAGCTCGCACTGATGCTGGGCGCGCGCCATCCTGAGCGGGTGTCGCGTCTGATGATCGTAGATGCATTGCCCTTCTACAGCCTGATGTTTGATCCGTCCGCAACCAGCGAGAAAGCTGCACCGGGCGCGGCCGCATTCCGCGCCACGTTGCTGGCGGCCACCGACGCCCAGATGGAGGCCATGCAATCCGCCGCCATCGCCAGCCTCACCAAGACCGAAGCAGCCCGCCCTTCACTGCTCGACGCCACCCTCCGATCGGACCGCCCCACCGTGGCACATGCCACCTACGAGCTGATGACCACCGACCTGCGCCCGGAGCTCCACCGCATCACGGCGCCCGTGCATGTGGTGCATGCCTACGACACCAGCTATGGCATCCCCGCAGACCGCGTCGATGCGATGTTCCGATCCGCCTACGCGGCCACACCCCACGTCAGTTTTCAGCGCATCGACGGCAGCTACCACTTCGTCATGCTGGACCAGGCCGAACCATTCGAGCGTGCCGTGATCGACTTTCTCCGCTCCACAACCCCTGTGAAGAGCCGCTAAAACGTAAAACGCCCCAGCAAACCGCAGGTGTGCGTTGGAGACAAGGCGCGAAGCCGCAGGCAGTACCAAAGTACGACCAGGCGAAACAACGACGTATCAAGGGGTGTGTGAGCGGCTCTCAGCGATAAAGCTGGCAAGGCTTCCGGGTAGTTCCTCCACAGGCGTTCCAACACCTGTTCCGCCTGGCCGGAAGCGGTCTCTGGCGAAAGTCCACTGACGGGCGATTGACTCCATCAAAGCCGATGCGGCATTCTGGTCAGTTGGAACCGCTTCGCTCGTGGAGTGTTCATGGAGGAAACTGAATTGAATCAATCTCAGGATTTCATCGAGGCCGCCTCAGCGCCACTCCGGACAAAGCCTTCGAATTACCCGGAAACATTCGCACAAAGAATGATGGGACGTGATAAGCGGCCCATTGGCGATTTTTTTGGAATCACGCAGTTTGGCGTCAATCTAACGACTCTGCACCCAGGCGCTGTCTCTGCACTTCACCACCAGCACACGCTGCAAGACGAGTTTGTTTACGTATTGGCAGGGGAAGTCACCCTCTACACGGGTACCCAGGAGCACATCCTGAAATCCGGTATGTGTGCTGGATTCAGGGCTGGCGGCCAAGCGCATCACCTTCGAAATTGCTCTGCATCCGATGCCACATACATTGAAATTGGAAGCCGGGTTGATGGTGATGCGGTGAGTTATCCCGAAGACGATCTGGTGGCCGTGATGGGGGCTGATTGGACGTGGTCCTTTGCACACAAAAATGGACAGCCGTACTGAGTTGTCCCGAACGGCTGCAATGGGCTGCATACCGGTTGCATACGGGTGAAAGCGGGTTGAAAGCGGACGCCGCTTTCCAGCGGTGGATGCAGCCGGCATCGGTCCACAGAATCGGGGGTCAGGGCCAGCGGGAAGTCCCGGCCAGGACCGGCTGCGGCACCATCAAGCCTGTGCCGTCAGGAAAGCGCGAAGGTGGTCGATCAGCACCCGCACCTTCGGTGACAGGTGGCGGCCCGAAGGCCAGACCAGATGGAAAACCCCGCCGCCGTCGGTCTGCGCATCGAGAACCGGGAGCAGCCGCCCATCAGCGAGTGCTTTCTTGGCCAGGAAGTCTGGCATGCAGGAAATACCCAAGCCGTCGACCGTAGCCTGCAGCACCGCCTCCATGTTGTTGCAGACCAAAACGGTCTTCAGTTCGGGCACTTCGTCAGGCGACAGGCCTGACAACGGCCACACCTGCAGGCGACCGGCATTGGGGTAGCGAAACCGGATGCAGGCATGGGCCCTGAGATCCTGGACGTAGCGTGGCGTGCCGTTGCGCTGCAGATAGTCCGGAGCGGCGCACAGCTGCATCCTGTACGGCGCCAGCGGCCGCGAGACCAGACTGGAGTCCGCCAGGTCACCGCTGCGGATGGCGAGGTCGATGTTCTTGTCGATGAGGTCGACCAGGCGGTCGTTGAAGTCGATGTCCAGATCCACTTCGGGGTAGCGTTGGGTGAAGCTGGGCAGCGCTGGCAGCAGGAAATGGTGGCTGACGATGGGTGCGCTCAGCCTGAGATGGCCGCTGGGGCGCGCTCGCGACTCGGACAACATGGACTGTGTGTCGTGCCAGTCATCCAGCATGCGCCGACCACGTTCATGCAGCAGGCGCCCTTCCTCGGTCAAGCTGATGCGCCGGGTACTGCGCTGCAGCAGCCGAACGCCCAGCTGCGCCTCCAGGCGCGCTACGGCCTTGCCAACGGCCGACGCCGACAGGCCCAGTACCTGCCCCGCAGCGACAAAGCTCCCCAGATCCACTGTTTTGACGAAGGCCGTGAGTCCATTGAATTTATCCATCCGTCAGCCCACCTATTCCAGCAATTTTTTCCGTATTCAACGGAAATATGGCCTGTTTCCATTTCATTCAGGCAAGTCTATCTTCTCCAGCTCCGCCACAGAAGACGTAGCCATGCCTCGTACAAACCATCCCGAAACCTTCTCACGACCCGGTTGGGCCACCGCAGCCGTGTGCCTGGCGTCTGCCGCCATGCCCATGACCTTTACAGGCCCGGCGGTCGCCCTGCGGGAAATCGAGGCCCATCTGGGCGGATCGCCGCTCGCACTCGCCTGGGTCACCAACGCCTTCATGCTGGCGTTCGGTAGCTGCCTGATGGCGGCCGGCGCCCTGGCCGACAAACACGGTCGGCGCAAGGTGTTCCTGGGGGCCATCGCCGTGTTCGTGGCCGCCTCATTGGCACTGATGGCATCGCCCAACCTGTGGGTGTTTGATGGCTTGCGCGCGCTCCAGGGTGTCGCCAGCGCCGGGGTGCTGGCGGCCGGTGCAGCCGCTCTGGCGCAGGAGGTGCAGGGGCAGGCGCGTGTGCGCGCTTTCAGCCTGCTCGGCACCAGCTTCGGTGCCGGGCTGACACTGGGCCCGGTGGCCGCAGGCTGGCTGACCACGGCCTTTGGCTGGCAGGCCATCTTCGTGCTGGTCATTGCCACAGCCTCCATTGCTTTCTCCATCGGCATGCGCGTATTGCGTGAGTCCCGCGACCCCGATGCGCAGAAGCTCGATGTGCCGGGCGCGTTGGCCATCACTTCCGCGCTGACGCTGTTCACCTTTGCCATCCTGCAGGCGCCCGCGCAAGGTTGGTTGCATCCCATGACGATTTCCGCGCTGTGTGGCACGGCCCTGCTGCTTGCCGCTTTCGTGTTTGTGGAGCGGCGTCATCCACGCCCACTGTTGGACCTGAGCCTGTTCCGCTATTCCCGCTTTGTCGGGGTTCAACTGCTTGCCGCCGCACCGGCATTCGGCTTTGTCGTGTTGCTGGTGCTGCTGCCCATCCGCTTCATTGGCATAGAGGGCGTTCCAGTGGCCCAGGCCGGGCTGTGGATGGCGGCCTTGTCCGCCCCGCTGGTGGTGTTGCCAGCAGTCGCTGGACGCCTGTCGCACTGGATATCTCCGGCGACCTTGTGCGCAGCCGGCTTGCTGATGGCAGCGTGCGGGCTGGTCAGCCTGTCTGTGTCCGCAGGCGGTGCTGCGGCACTGTGGCCCATGTTCGTCATCGGCGTTGGTATCAGCCTGCCGTGGGGCCTGATGGACGGTTTGGCCGTGAGTGTGGTGCCGACAGAACGCGCAGGCATGGCGACCGGCATCTTCAGCACCGTGCGCGTTGCCGGGGAAGGTTTGGCCCTGGCCATGGTGGGTGCGCTGCTCACCGCCCTGATAGCCCATGAGCTGCTGACCGCAACCCATCTCCCGTCTGACACCGCCGTTGCCGTGGCCCAGGTCCTGGTGAGTGGCAACCTGGCCGGAGCGCAGGCAGGCTGGCCTTCCATTGGCGCCGCGGAATTGATGCGGGCCTTCGAGGCCGCGTTCTCCACCTTGTTGATGGTATTGGCCGGTGGAACGGGACTGATCGCCCTCTTTGTGTTTCGCTTTTTGCGAACGCCCAATGTGCCGAGCCCTGCGAACTGCCTGGGTGAGTCTGCCTGATGTCCTGCAGAACATGGCAAAGGAGACAGCACATGGACAGAAACGGCGATCCTTCAGTGTCTGCCTGGGGGTCGATGGCTGTTCACGGTCAATCCCGCATGCATCACATGCACCACATCCACCGCCTCCTGCGGACATTGGCAGGTTCAACGCGCGGTGTGGACGGCGGTGCTGTGGAAATGGCCCCTCCCCCATCGCGCTGTTGGCGGGTGACGTATTCGTCCGCTGCCTGGGCCACTGGGGAAATCCGCATGCATCGGCGCTACCGCTTGGAGAGATGTGGCGTTGCCACCCTGAGCGCTTGAACCACCAGTGTGAATGCCGGTGATGGCTGGCGCCTGCTGGGATAGTACAAATGGTAGCCCTCGAACTTCGGGCACCAGTCTTCAAGCACACGCACCAGCCGACCATCTGCCATGTACGGACCGAGCTCGTCTTCCGGCAATAGCGTGATCCCCAGCCCGGCCACCGCCGCATCAATCTGGGGCTGGGTGGTATTGAAGATCAACTGCCCATCCACACGGACATTCACCTGCTGACCGCGGCGCTCGAAGTCCCAGACATAAAGGCCACCGGAGCTTTGCATGCGCTGGTTGATGCACTGGTGTGCCGTGAGATCCTTGGGCGTCCTGGGAATGGGGTGGACGGCAAAGTAGCCGGGCGATGCCACCACCGCCAGGCGCATTGGGGGACCGATGGGCACGGCAATCATGTCTTTGTCGATGGTCTTGCCCAGGCGCACCCCGGCATCGAAGCGGTCTGCCACGATGTCCCGGAAGCCGTAGTTCACATCGAATTCCAGCTTGATGTCTGGATACTCCCGGAGCAACGGTCCCAGCTTGGGCAACAAGATACTGTTCAGCACATGGTCACCGCAGGTGATGCGCACCGTGCCAGCAGGCTTGTCGCGCAGTTCGGTCAAGGCGTCGAGTTCTGCCTCAATCTCATCGAAGCGGTTGCCAATGGCCTGCAGCAGCCGTTCGCCAGCAGGGGTGGACGAGACGCTGCGGGTGGTGCGTGTGAGCAAGCGGATCTGCAGGCGCTCTTCCATCGCGCGGATGGTCTGGCTCAAAGCGGACTGGGTCACCCCCAGGGCAGCCGCTGCACGCGTGAAGCTGCCTTCACGCGCAACGGTGACGAAAGCCAGCAAGTCATTGAGGTTGCGCCGGGCCATAGACCGCATTCTTCCATGAGTACTAATTAGCTGGACTTATAAGCGATTTAAGGATTCATTAGATAGTCAACAGCACGTGGATTCGCAAAAATCGAGGACATGAAGCAGCCCATTCCACTCCTGCTCGCCAGTGCGCTGTGGGGGCTGGCGGCTTGCGCACCGTACCTCGCTGTGGCCCAGCCGGCGTCCAGCATCCCGAAGGACACGTTCATGAAAATTCGCCTGACTGTCGACGGACAGACTGCCACGGCCACGCTGTATGACAACGCCACCGCACGCGACTTTGCGTCCTTGTTGCCCCTGTCCCTCACGCTGGAGGACTACGACGTCATTGAACGGGTGTCCAGGCTGCCACGCAAGCTATCCACACAAGGAGCTCCCGAAGGGATGCAACCCATGGCCGGAGAGCTGACCCATTACGCCCCCTGGGGCAATCTGGCCATCTTCACCGAGCCGCGTTCCTATGCCCGCAGCTTGCTGCCCTTGGGCAAGGTGGATGAGGGCCTGCCGATCCTGGCGCGACCTGGCCCCTACCAGGTCCGGATCGAACGTGCCATGCCCTGAACTGACCCCGAACGCTGCCTGCAAGCAGCACCCAACATGACCAACACAACCAAGATAATCAAAACGAACGGCGATACCGGCATGCCATGTGTGGCCGAGATAGACCGCCGCAGCTTGCTGAAAATGACCGGCAACGGAATCGCGGCATTGGGCTTAGCGGCTGCGGTCACCGGCCCGGCGACGGCACAACCGCAGGTCGAGCGCCAGGGAAAGTGGGACAAGACGTTCCCCCAGAGCAGCAAGGTCCAGCACCAGAAGATCACCTTCAAGAACCGCTATGGCATCACCCTGGCCGGCGATCTGTACCGGCCGAAAAATGCCCGTGGCCCGCTTGCGGCGCTGGCAATTGGTGGCCCGTTCGGCGCCGTGAAGGAGCAGTCCTCGGGCTTGTACGCGCAGACGATGGCCGAACACGGCTTTGTCACGCTGGCCTTTGACCCTTCCTACACCGGAGAAAGCAGTGGATTGCCGCGCAACGTGGCTTCACCCGACATCAACGTCGAAGATTTCAGCGCTGCGGTGGATTGCCTGGGTCTGCTGCCAGAGGTCGATCGCGAGCGCATCGGCATCATCGGCATTTGCGGCTGGGGTGGCATGGCATTAAGTGCTGCGGCCGTGGACAAACGTATCAAGGCCGTTGTGGCCAGCACCATGTACGACATGACGCGCGTCATGTCCAAGGGCTACAACGACAGCATGACCTTGGAGCAGCGCACCCGGGCTCTGGAGCAACTGGGCCAGCAACGTTGGAAGGATGTGGAGGCCGGACAACCCGCTTACCAGCCACCCTACAACGAGCTGCACGGTGGCGAAGCACCGTTCCTGGTGGAATACCACGACTACTACCGTACCCCGCGCGGCTTCCATCCGCGCGCAGTCAACTCAGGCAACGCCTGGACGGTCACGACACCGCTGCCGTTCATGAATCTGCCGATCCTGGCCCACATCAAGGAAATCTCGCCGCGCCCCATCCTCCTGGTGCACGGCGAGAAAGCGCACTCACGCTACTTCAGCGAAACCGCTTATGCGGCGGCGGCGGAGCCCAAGGAACTCCTGATCATTCCAGGCGCCGTCCACACGGATTTGTATGACCGGACTGACGCGATCCCCTTCAACACACTGACCGCGTTCTTCCAGAAGAACCTGCCTGCCTCGGCGTAGCACCCGTGGAGCGGGGGCCCAGGCCTCCGCCCCCTTCACATTCACATCCACCATCGCGCATCCCCCCTGCGGATGGTGCGGCGCTGCTCCTGCTGAGCCCCCCCCAAGAGTCATCACGCCCATGGCCGTCAATCCTCCCCTGCCACCTCTACCCCCCCTGCCTACCGCGCCGCCGGCCTCCTGGAGCGCTGTCATTGCCATGTCGGTGTGCGCCTTTGTGCTGATCGCCTCGGAATTCCTGCCCGTCAGCCTGCTGTCCCCTATGGCCGCCGACCTGCATGTCACGGAGGGAATGGCTGGACAGGGGATTGCGATCTCAGGTGCTTTTGCCGTACTGACAAGCCTCTTCATCTCGCCGCTGGCTGGCAACCTCAATCGCAAGAGTTTGTTATTGGGGCTGACCGTGGCGATGGGTGTTTCCGGAGCCGTCGTCGCCATGGCGCCGAACTACGCCACCTACCTGCTGGGACGGGCACTGATCGGTGTGGTCGTCGGCGGTTTTTGGTCCATGTCGGCGGCAACCGCCATCCGGCTGGTGCCCACACCGGATGTGCCGCGCGCGCTGGCCATCGTCAATGGCGGCAATGCACTGGCCACCGTAGTGGCCGCACCGCTGGGAGCTTATCTGGGTACGGTCGTCGGCTGGCGTGGTGCCTTTTTCTCTCTGGTCCCGGTATCTCTGATCGCCTTGGCCTGGCAATGGAAGGCTCTGCCTTCCATGCCCCCTGCGGTACGCACGCCCCGCATGGCGCAGGTATTTCAGGTTTTTACGCTGTTCCAGCGCCGCAGCGTCATTCTGGGAGTGATGGCCAGCAGCCTGTTGTTCATGGGCCAGTTCTCGCTTTTCACCTACGTGCGGCCATTCCTGGAGACGGTCACGGGAGTACGCAGCACCACGATTCCCCTGGTCTTGCTGGTGATCGGTGTCGCGGGCGTGGTTGGTACCGCATTCATCGGCAGACTTTTGCAGCGAGGCTTCTACCTGACGCTGACTCTCATCCCGCTGCTGATGGCGGCAACAGCCCTGGCTCTGGCGGTGTTTGGCAGTTGGACGGCTATCGTCATCGCACTGCTGGGCATATGGGGAATGATGGGAACTGCAGCGCCCGTCGGCTGGTGGGCCTGGATCGCCAAGGTCTTTCCGCACAACGCCGAAGCAGGTGGGGGTCTGTTTGTGGCGGTGGTTCAACTGTCGATTGCCTTGGGCTCCACCGTGGGAGGCCTTCTGTTCGACCACAGCGGATACCAGCACACCTTTGTGGTGAGCGCCGCCTTGCTCACGACCTGTGCCGTAATGACGCTGGTGACTTCGCGCACCGCAGCAGGCTGAATCCACAGAGCTGCTTGAGGCCAGTTCCGGGCGTTACCACGCAGCCAGCACAATGCCCGGGCCGTCGACGGCTGCCTGGAGCACCGCCGCAGAGTTGTTGATCCGCATGCCGCGTTCCGTGGCGATGCCGGCGTACGCCAGCCTGCGACCGGGCCGCAAGGGCAAAATTCTGCTCAAACCCCGAAGCACACCATGGCGCCCCAGGAGGTGGGCCACCCAGCTTCAGAGGGAGGCTGGGTGGCGGCCATGGGTGGGTCTGCGGCAGGCGCAGTTCGGCCCGGTGCTGCCGGTGGTTGCGCCCCCGCTATCGATAGCGGGCAAGTTGCTGAGCGCCGAGAGGCTTTGAACTCTGCCGCGGCAGCGACAGCGGCATGGCACCATACGGCTTTTGGACAGCCTGGAGAGGGTGCTGATGCTGATCAACTGCGTTGCCTACGAAAAGGGATCCAAGCTGGCCGATATTCCGGTGGCGGATATCAGCGAATACATTGCGCGCCCTGGCTGCTTTGTCTGGGTGGCCTTGTCCGATGCGACGGCGGCTGAGCTGGACGAAATGCGTGAAGAGTTCGACCTGCACGAACTTGCGGTGGAGGACGCCCGCAATGGACACCAGAGACCCAAGATCGAGGAATATGGGCAATCACTTTTCGCCGTGATGCAGCTGCTGGAGCCTGATCCCGACCGACCGGGCCACTTCAATCAGGGGGAAGTGGACGTTTTTGTGGGCCCCAACTATGTCTTGTCGGTCCGCAATCGCAGCACCCAGGGTTTCCTGGGGGTGCGAGGCCGCTGCGAGAGAGAGCCCGAGCTGCTGAAGCATGGCGCGGGATTTGTGCTGTATGCACTGATGGATGCGGTGGTGGACCGTTACTTCCCCGTCATCGAGGCCTTGGAGGCCGAGCTGGACGCCGTCGAGCTGCAGATCTTCACGCACCGTGCTGCCCGCGACAACATCAAGCAGCTTTATGGTTTGAAGCAGCGCGTCATGGACGTCAAGCACACCGTGGCGCCGCTGCTGGAGGCCGTGAGCAAACTGTACGGCGGGCGTGTGCCGCAGATATGCGCGGGATCCCAGGAATATTTCCGCGATGTGGCGGACCACCTGGTCCGCATCAACGGGCTGATTGACGGGATGCGCGACACCATCGCAACGGCGATGCAGGTCAACCTCGCCTTGGTCGCCATCGATGAGAACGAAGTCACCAAGCGGCTGGCAGCGTGGGCCAGTATTTTTGCGATCTGCACCGCTTTCGCGGGCATCTGGGGGATGAATTTCGAGCACATGCCGGAGCTGAAGTGGCAGTACGGTTACCCCGCCGCCATACTGCTGATGGTCTGTGTCTGCAGCTATGTCTATCACCGCTTCCGCCGGGCAGGCTGGCTGTAGCGTTGGCTGCGCCCTCTGTCAGCCCTTACCAGTCCCTGCCGCGCCATTGCCCCGGCGCTCGATGCCATTGCGGCAGCGCGCCAGGGCAAGCTTGCGGTGTACAAGCTCCATGTGGATGAACATCCGGAGCTGTCTGCGGCCTTCCGCATCCGCAGCATTCCTGCCCTGCGCGTGTTCCAGGGCGGACAGATCGTGAAGGAATTTGGCGGCGCCATGTCCAGGCAAGCCCTGGAGCAGCAGCTGGCGGAATTTCTGCAATGAACAGCGCCATGCCAACCCCTGCGGGCGTCAACCGCCTGTACACGCAGGCTTGCGCTGCGTATTCTTGGAAGCAACTATGACCCAGTACGACAAAGATCTTCTCGTTATCGGTGGCGGCTCCGGCGGTGTGCGTGCCGCGCGCATCGCGGCCCAGCATGGGGCGCGCGTCGCCATCGCTGAAAGTGCCAATTTCGGCGGCACCTGCGTCAACCGCGGCTGTGTGCCCAAGAAGCTGATGGTCTATGCCAGCCGCTTCCCCGAGCAGTTCCGCGCCAGCCAAGCCTTTGGCTGGACGCAGGGCGAGCCGCCGCGCTTTGACTGGGCGCATTTCCTCCTGCACAAGGACGCAGAGATTGCGCGGCTGGAAAGCATTTACGAGCGCAACTTGCAAAGCGCGGGGGTGGAGACCCTCGCCGACCATGCGGAGATCGTCGACGCGCACACGGTGCGGCTGCGCGACAGCGGCCGGGTGGTCAGCGCCGGCACCATCCTGGTTGCTACCGGGGGACGCCCATCGGTTCCGCAGTTCCCCGGCAACGAGCTGGCGATCACGTCAGACGAAGTCTTTCACCTGTCCGAGCGCCCCCAGCGGGTGCTGATCGTGGGCGGCGGCTACATTGCGGTCGAGTTTGCTGGCATCTTTGCCGGGATGGGCAGCGAAGTGACGCAGTTTGTTCGGGGTCCGCACCTGTTGCGCGGGTTCGACCAGGACATTGCGGCACTGCTCGCCACCCACATGGAGCAGCGCCATATCCAGTTGCGCTACGGACACGAAGTGCGCCGCATCGACCAGGTCGCTGGCGGGCTGCAGGTCAGCGCCAGCAATGGTGACGTGATGGAAGTGGACGCCGTCATCCTGTGCACCGGCCGCCAGCCAAACACCTCCGGGCTGGGGCTGGCATCGACCGGGGTGGCAACCGCTGCCGATGGATCCATCATGGTGGATGACTTTGGCCGCACCAACATCGACTCCATCTATGCCATCGGCGATGTCACCAACCGCGTCAACCTGACGCCCGTGGCCATCCGGGAAGGGCATGCCTTGGCAGACCGGCTCTTCGGCGGAATGCAGGTGCCCCCGCTGAACTATGGGTTGGTGCCCACGGCCGTGTTCTCCACCCCGGAAATCGGTGTGGTGGGCATGACAGAAGCGGCCGCCCGGGCGCAGTTCCCCGCATTGCGGGTGCTCAGCACCCAGTTTCGGGCGATGGGGCAGGCATTTGCCGGCTCCCAGGAGCAGGTCTTCATCAAGGTGCTGGTGGACGGCACCACCGACCGCGTGTTGGGCATGCACCTGCTGGGCGATGGCGTGGCCGAGATGATCCAGCTGGCGGGTGTGGCACTCACCGCCAATGCCACATGGAGCGACTTCCGTGCCACCGTGGCGCTGCACCCCACGATTGCGGAAGAGATCGTGACCCTGCGGGGCTGAACCGCGCCCTGCCCCACTGGCACAGCCCATCCGGCACCGTGCAGCGCCAGCGCACGGCTGGGCAGGCACGGCACGGCATGCGCCACGGACGAGGCGCCCTGACCGGAAGGTGAAGGCGATGGTTGTAGCCGCCTACTGGGGCATGGTGGGTGGTCTGCGACAGTCACGGTTCGGCCAGAAAGAAGCAGCTGCTCGCAGCTGACCGCTTCCAGGAGGCCAGAACGCTCGTGTGCGACTAGCCGCCAGTAGCGGCGGGCGACAATATCGGCTGAGATGCCTACGTGCCAAGGACAGCCCCCGGCTGGCTGTTTGTCGTACCGAGGCATATCAGTCGGGGCTGCGGCCCCAACGCTATGAAGCGGGCATATCCCGATCCAGCAGGCAATCGATAAATGCTCCCAGCGCTGGCCGCGGATGCCGGCGGTTCGGGTAGTACAAGAAAAGCCCAGGCCTGCTGATGGACCAGTCGGCCAGAACTTGTACCAGTCGGCCCTGCGCAATGGCGTCGTCGATGCGGTCGTGATCGAAGGCATAGAGGATGCCAAGTCCCTGCAAGGCAGCTTCGGCTCCCAGATCGGCCTGGTTGGTCGTCAGTACCCCTGCCACGGAAACCTCAAGTCGCTTGCCCTTCTTCTCGAACTCCCAGCGATAGGGACTGCCGTCGGCGCGCAGGCGCCAGTTGATGCACGAGTGGTTGTGCAGGTCGTCGGGAGCGCGCGGCGTGCCTTTGTGCGCCAGGTATTCCGGCGAGGCCACGGCGATCATCTTCACGTCCGGCGTCAGGCGCACCGCGATCATGTCCTTCTCCAGCCGCCCGCCGACCCGGATGCCAGCGTCGAAGCGGCCGGCAACGATATCGCTCAATGCGTCATCGACCACGATATCGAGTACCACGTCGGGATGCGCCCGATGAAAGCGGGCCAGGCGGGGCGCAATGATCTGCCGCACGGCCATGCCCAGCGTATTGATGCGCAGCGTTCCTCCTGTCTGGCTTGCTGCAGCACAGGCCTGCGCGACCGCCTCGTCCATATCACGGATCAATGGAGCCATGCGCTCGTGCAATTGAGTGCCTGCGGCCGTGGGGGCCACGCTGCGCGTCGTCCGGTTCAGCAGCCGAACCCCCAGCCGCGCCTCGAGCTGGCGGATGGTCTGGCTCAACGCAGAGGGCGAAAGACCCAGGAATTCGGCAGCGCGCGCAAAGCTCGCCCGTTCGACCACGGCGACGAAGGCCTTCAGCTCGGCGAAATCAGAACCTCTCATTGTGTATTGATGACTACATAAATCAATCAGATTCTGAATTATTCACGAATACTTTCCGGAACGGCATTCTGAAAGCCTTCAAGCACAAGGCCTTCTTACCATGAGTACCCTGCACCTTCCCGATACTGTTACAGCCTATTTCGCTGCCGACCGACAAGGCGCCGATGCCGTCGCACGCTGCTTCACCATGCAAGGCGTGGTGAAGGACGAGGGCCGTACCTACACAGGCCCGGACGCCATCAAGGCATGGAAGCTCGCAGCATCTTCCGCCTATGCATACACGAGCGTGCCCCTGGCCGTGGAGCGGCACGACGGGGTCTGTCTCGTGACCTGCCGCGTGGCCGGCAATTTCCCGGGCAGCCCCATCGAGCTTCGCTATGGCTTTCGCCTTGAGCGGGGCTTGATCGCCTCGCTGGAGATCTCGGCTTGAGCTTCGATCTTCAACTGGCCGGCCTGCGTGCGCTGGTGAGTGGCGGCACCAAGGGTGTCGGCGCTGCCGTCGTGAAAGGGCTGAGCGAGGCCGGCGTCCAAGTCATCGCCACCGCACGGTCCCTGCCTCCGCATCCCATCGCAGGCGTGCGCTATCTCGCCGCAGACCTCTCAACCGCGCAGGGCGCTGCCGACGCGGCACGTTCGGTCCTGGAGCAATGGGGAGGCATTGACATCCTCGTCAACGTGCTGGGCGGCTCCAGCGCGCCGGCTGGCGGCTTTGCAGCACTGGACGACGCGCAGTGGTCCAAGGAACTGAATCAGAATCTGATGCCGGCGGTACGGCTCGACCGAGCCCTGCTGCCGGCCATGCTGGCTCAAGGCGCGGGCATCATCGTCCATGTCAGCTCGATCCAGCGCGTTTTGCCTTTGCCGGAGTCAACGATCGCCTATGCAGCGGCCAAGGCAGCCTTGTCTACCTACAGCAAGGCGCTCTCGAAGGAGGTGACGCCCAAGGGTATCCGCGTTGTGAGCGTTGCTCCGGGCTGGGTCGAAACCGAGGCTGCGGTCGCGCTGGCCGAGCGTTTAGCTGCTCAAGCCGGGACGGACTATGAGGGCGGCAAGCGAATCATCATGCAGGCGCTCGGCGGCATTCCATTGGGCAGACCGGCAAAACCGCAAGAGGTTGCCGACCTCATCACTTTCCTCGTGTCGCCGCGCGCAAGTTCGATCTCGGGGGCTGAATATCTGATCGACGGCGGCACCGTTCCGACGGTCTAGCAGCTTGCCAAACAGACGGATCCAAACCCAGGCGACAGTGGCCGGCAATGCTGCGAAATGCCGCACCCGGCTGTTCCAGCGTCAGCTCGAACCCTGCCGGCCACGGCAGGTTCTCGCGAATGTCCGGTTTTAGGACCGGATCGCGAGGGGTCAAATGTCTCCGATGGGTCGATTGCTATCCATGGTCACCTTTGCATACGCCCCATTGGCACTGGGCTGGTCCGTCATCGCCGGGCCTGTGGCACGCAGTTGATGCCTCAGCTTGAGAAGCAAAAATCTGGTCGGGGCAGCAAGGCCTCCAGCGCATCCATGCCCACGGCGTTGCGCTGTTTCAGCTTCATGAAGCGCACGGCAAAGTGCCTGCCACAGGCGGGGCCCAGGTGCTGCGCCTTGCACAGACAGCCCCTGATCCGCAGGGTCTCACTCAAGGTCTTGGGCGGCTTGCAGGGGCCGCAGGCCATAGTTCAGCTGCGGTCGTATTGCAGGCTGAAGCCGCTGCGCTCGCGCTGGATGCGGGCAAATCCCAGCTCTCCCAGGTGCATGCCGGCAATCAGCAGTTGGTCGGCACTGGCCATGTCCAGCATGCGCGAACGGGTGCTGGCAGACAGGGCAGCATCCTGGTCAAAGGCGATGGTGACATCGGGCCGCTGGATCTGGATATGGGGAAAGTGCACGATGTCACCCCACACCAGCAGATTCTGCGCTGCCGAGGTCAACAGATAACCCGTGTGGCCTTGCGTGTGGCCCGGCAAGGGCATGGCCTGCACACCCGGGAGCACTTCTTCGGAGTCAAAGGTGCGCAGTTGCTGGTGGTAGCGTTCAAACACGGTGCGGGCGATCTGGAAATTGCCACGTGCGCGTTCGCTGGCGCGGCTGAGGTGGGCGTCGTCCCGCCAGAAGTCCCATTCACTGCGGTGCACGACCAACTCGGCGTTGGGGAACACGCGCTCACCTGCGGCGTTGAGCAGCCCGCCCACATGATCGGGATGGGCGTGGGTCAACAAGATGGTGTCGATATCTTCGGGCGACACGCCCGCCAAGGCCAGGTTGTGCAGCAACAGGCCGCCCCATTGCCTGATGCCACCAGCACCCGCATCAATGAGCACGGTGTGCCTGGCGCTGCGAAGCAGGTAGCAGTTGATGTGGATGGACTCCGGTGGCCGCTGCCCTGCGCGGCTTTGCATCTGCGTGGCGTCGGCAAGGTCGATGTTCGACAGCAGGCCCAGCGGGGCCTGGAGGTAGCCATCGCTGATGGCCGTGATGTGGAAGTCACCCACGCGGTGACCGGGGAAGATGTGTTCAATCATGGGTCTCTGCAATCTGGATCAGTAGGTCGGTAGATCAGTGGAGCGCGTGTATCTGGCTGGCGCCGTAGCCGAAGCAGCGGATGCGCGCGGGAGATGCCGTGTGGCGCCCGATGGATGCCTGCAGCTTCTGCATGAAGCGCTGCAGCACCTCGGGCGTGCGAAGCGGCTCCAGGCGGTACTGGACTTCCACATGGATGGGCAGCCCATGCCCTGGGCGGGCTGCGACATAGATCACATGGACGTTCTGCTGCTGTGCTGCCAGCACCCCGGTGCACAGCTGCATGCAGTCGGCAGACAGCAGCGCCAGAGCGGCCTCGGATGGCATGGGCGCCGAGATATAGAAAGTCAGGTTGGGCATAAACAGCCTCACGGTCTCAGCAGGCGCCTTGGGGGGCCACGGTGCTGCGCAGCTGCTCTGTCATGGCTTCATAAGCCTGGATGTCCGGCGGCAATGTGGCCATGGCAGGGCGCTGCGCTGCAGGCAGCCTGGCCATCCAGCGTTGCGGTGGAAAGCCCTCCAGTGCCACCGCCTCCATGGCCAGTGGGCTGAGGCCCATCTGCTGCAGGCTGCCCGGGCCCTGCGGGCTTACCAGCAACAGGTCCCCCGCCAGCAAGGCTGGTGCGCTCTGCGCACAGGCATAGAGGTTGCGGTGCCAGTCCGTGATGTGCTGCTGCCAGCGCGCAAAGTTGCCGCCGCCTTTTTCCCGATATTCGTCGCCAGTCAGCACGCCCAGGTCATCGATGGTGTGCAACGCCAGGTACACGGGCACCGCCGCCGGCACACCGGCATCCAGCGCCTTGAAGCGCTGCGAGGTCTGAAAGCCGCCCACAGAGATCAGCGCGGGCAGTTTCTGCAGGCTGTAGAAGTCATTCCATTCGGCTTCGGTCTGCGCATCGGCGTAGCTGCATTCAACGGTGTAGATCATGGTGGATTCCTTGGAAAGCGGTGACTGCTTGGGCTGTGCAAGCGGTGTTTGAATTGACATAAAGTCATGCTATCCAAAGGAATCCAGGCTATATAGCGATATAAAATCGATCTTCATTGATGTTTGGTCAAGCTGCACTTGGAGCTTGCCTTCAGCCATGCGACGCAAGATTCCCAGCAATTCCGCACTCCAGGCCTTTGAAGCCGCCGCACGCCATGGCAGCTTTGCCCGTGCCGCGCAGGAACTGGCGCTGACGGAAGGCGCCATCAGCCGCCAGATCGCCAGGCTGGAAGAATTTCTGGGGATGGCGCTGTTTGAGCGCGTGGGCAACCGCGTGCGGCTGGCGCCCAGTGGGGTGCGCTATGCCGCACAGGTGGGCAAGATCCTGGATCGTCTGGAGCGGGAAAGCCAGTACCTGATGGGGCAGCCTGCAGGTGCGGCCAGCTTGCACCTGGCCGTCATTCCCACGTTCGCCACACGCTGGCTGATTCCGCGCCTTCCGCGCTTCCAGCAGGACCACCCGCATATCACCCTGCACATTGCCGAGCGCATGGAGCCCTTTGTGCTGGCGGGCAGTGGCTTTGATGCGGCGCTGCATTTCGAGCACCCGGCCTGGGCGGGCATGCGCACGCACCGCTTGCTGGAAGAAGTGCTGATTCCCGTCTGCAGCCCATCGCTGTTGGCCGGCTACCCCCAGGATGGCGGATTGGATGCCCTGCCCCGGCTGCATCGCATGCAGAACCCGGACGCCTGGCAGCGCTACGCCGAAGAGACGGGCATGGCGCTGACCCACCCCGCCGTGGGTTCGCGCTTTGACTTGCACGCCATGCTGATAGAGGCTGCGCTGTGCGGGCTGGGCGTGGCCCTGGTGCCGCGCCTGTATGTGGAAACGGAACTGGCGCAGGGCCGTCTGCTCGCCCCCTGGCCGCAGAGCCCGTCCGTTGCCAAGACCTTTTGCCTGGTGCTGCCGGAACCCCTGGGGCTGAGCGAAGCACCGTTGCAGGCCTTTGTCCGCTGGATGCTGGCGGAGGCGCAGACGGCCCGTTCTGCCTGAGCACGGGTCTGGCCCCCAGCCCGTGGTGACCCGGCATCGCTATGTTTCTGATAGCAACTATTGCTGCAGCAGTGGCTTCAAAGACCCAGCGCGGGCCTCCGCCGGCAGGTAGTCACCGCAAGCGAGAGGAATAGAATTTGTCGCTTCCGTCGCATGGGCTCTCGCCCATTGGCATGTATGCCATGTGCAACTGTGAGTGATCGTGATGAAAAATACTGCCCCACTTCTGGCGTCTGCTGCCGCAACTGCCGATGCCATTTCCGCGTTGGTTTCCAACACCTGCGTGCAGCCGCTGAATCGCCGCAAAGCCATGGGGCTGCTGCTGGCCGGTGCAGCTACTGCCCACCAGGTGCAGGCCCAGGTGCTGGTGCCCAGCACCGCTGGCACTGCCAGCGCTGCTGGAGCCGATACCAGGTTTCCCCGCAACAAGATTGTGAAGATTGTGGTGGCCTACCCACCTGCCGGAGACACCGGCATTCTGGGCCAGCTGATTGCCGAATTGCTGAGTGCGCAATGGGGCAGCAACGTGATGGTGGAATACAAGCCCGGTGCCACCGGCATCATCGGTACGCGCGAAGTCATTGCCAACGCCCCCGATGGCTATACCCTGCTGGTGGCCCCCAACTCGGTGGCCATTGCGCCGCACCTGACGCCGTCGTACGACGTGCTGAAAGACCTGACCCCCATTGCCAAGCTGATTGACCAGCCCATCATTGCGGTGGTCAACAGCGCATCGGGCGTTACCGATTTGCGCACCCTGGTGCAAAAGGCCAAGGCCGGTGCCCTGCCCGGTTACGCCAGCCCCGGCCACGGCTCCACCATGCACATCGTGGGCGAGCTGTTCAACCAGGTCGCAGGCATGCAGCTGCAAGAGATTCCCTACAAGGGCACCATGCCTGCCATCACCGATCTGGTAGGCGGTCAGGTGCCCCTGATGTACACCACACTCAACCCGGTGCAGAACTTCCTCAAGACGGGCCAGTTGCGCGCCATCGGCGTCATCGCTCCCCAGCGGGTGCCGTTCCTGCCCCAGGTCCCCACCTTTGCCGAAAGCGGCTACCCGCAGGTGGATATCTCCACCTGGCAGGCACTACTGGGCCCGGCCAACATGCCGGCGGCACTGGTGCAGCAAATCAACCACAGCGTGAATGCGGCGCTGCAAACCCCCAAGGCCAAGGCCTTGCTGCAGCAATGGGCCATGCAACCGGTGACCGAAAGCCCCCAGGCGCTGAAGCACACGCTGGAGCAGGACTACGCCCGCTACGGCAAGCTGATCAGCCAGCTGCACATTTCCTGAGGCAGGCACCCCATTGCATACGGAACAGGGCTGGATACACAACGTGCCTCCCTAACCTGTGCCTGCTCCCGTACCGCTGACTGCCCCCGGCACTGAGCGCCCGGCCACGCCAGACCCTTCCCTGCTTTCGCTGTTCTCTGTTCATTGCGCCCCTTGAGGGGCTGAGAAAGGACTTGTTCTATGGACTGCACCCTCACCTTGCTGACCGATGGCACCACGCCCTTCTTTCAGGTGCAAAACTCGGGCCCCGAGCCGCTGCGCATTCGTGCCCCGGCCTTGCAGCAGATGTCCACCACGGCGCCAGACGCCCCCGCGCCCGCTGGCGCGGTGCCCGCAGCCGCCTCCGGCACGGGTGCGCCGGTGCTGGCATCGCCGCTCGAAGTGATGCTCTCGGGCGCCACCGGCTGTTCGGCCTATGACATCACCAACCGGCTGCAGGAGCGTGGCATCCACGTCACCGCCATGACCGTGCACACCCAGGCCGAGCGGGCGACGACCGCGCCCCGGGTCTTCACGTCGGTGCACCTGCATTACCGCATCACCGCGCCCCAGGCCGACCGCGAAGCAGTCGCCTCCGTGGTGGACATGTCGGTGCACGCACACTGCTCCGCGCTGGGCATACTCAAGCACACCGCCCGCATTGGCTACACCTTGGATCTGACGGTGTAACGCAGCACCCGGGATCAAGGAAAACCACAAGGGGCGCAATGCAGGGGGCACAGCGGGGGTCTGCCCCCACTGTGTGGGCTATGGCGTGAAGCCCCGTCGCCGCCTTCCGCCATCCATTGCCGCCACGGTACGGCACCCGAGCGGCAGCAACCGCCGGCACCAGACCTTGCATGCGGCCTGTCTTGAACGGCCGCTTACGGCCAATTGGCCACTTGGCCACCTCCACCACGGGAGCAGCCGTTCGATGGCGTGGTGCGGCACCAACCGGCCCGCAGGGCCGCTTCAGGGTGTTGCAGCAGGCTCAGGTCGACCCGTTGCGGCCACCTGAGGTGGACCCGTCCACACCTGCCATGCACCCTCACCCGACTTCCGGGCTGTCAATTCTTAACAATTGAAATTAACAATCGAAATTTGAGCATCGATATTCTTCAACTTCCACATCACCTGTTTGTTGGAGAAAACTGATGACCCATCGCCATGCCATCAAAGACAAAGTTGCTCTCATCGCAGGAGGGGGCAAGAACCTGGGCGGCCTGATTGCGCGTGATCTGGCACAACAAGGTGCCAAAGCCATCGCCATTCATTACAACAGTGCAGCCAGCGAAGCCGAAGCCCTGGCCACGGTTGCGGCCGTCAAGGACCTGGGCGCCCAGGCCATTGCCGTGCGTGGCGATCTGACCAAGGCAGCGGCGGTGCAAAAGCTGTTTGCGGACACCGTTGCCGCCTTTGGCCGCCCGGATATCGCCATCAACACCGTGGGCAAGGTGCTGAAAAAACCGATGCAGGAGATTTCCGAGGCCGAGTTCGACGAGATGTCGGATGTCAACAGCAAAGCGGCATTCTTCTTCCTCAAAGAGGCTGGCATCCATGTCAACGACCACGGCAAGGTGGTGACGCTGGTGACCTCCCTGCTCGGCGCCTTCACGCCGTTCTACGCCTCCTACGCCGGCACCAAGGCGCCTGTCGAGCACTACACCCGCGCTGCCGCCAAGGAGCTGGGGGCCCGTGGCATCTCCGTCACCGCAGTGGGTCCCGGCCCCATGGACACGCCTTTCTTCTACCCTGCGGAAGGCGCAGATGCGGTGGCCTATCACAAGACGGCTGCAGCGTTGTCCGGCTTCAGCAAGACGGGGCTCACCGATATCGAGGATGTGGTTCCGTTCATTCGCCACCTCGTCAGCGACGGCTGGTGGATTACGGGTCAAACCATTTTGATCAATGGTGGCTACACCAACAAATAGGCCGCCGATCTGATCGCACTGTGAACCTGCGGCCTGGCGGGGCTCAAAGAACCTGAGCCCAGCCAGGCCCATGTCGGTACCAAAGGGGGTCGCCCCCAAGCGGGAACAGTAAGCGGGCCTAACGCAGCATCGAAACAGGCAGGCGCCATGCAGCGGGAGCGCCCTGCTGCCCTGATGACCTTTCCTGACTGTTCGCTGGGAGGGTACTTGTTACCATTTGCTCATAACGGCCTGGAGGGTGTACGTGAGCAAGGCATTACCGCAGCAAGCCCAGCACAGACGGTCCATGCGATCCAGCGTGCGCATGGTGACGCTGGGGGTGGCGTTCGCCTGGCTGGCCTTGGTGGTCAGTCTCGGGTGGTGGATGTCACAGAAAATTGTGGCGTCGGAGTTGGACCGTTTGGCGGCCAGCGCTGAATACGAAGCCAAAACCACCGCACGCATCATGGACCGGCTGTTCACCGAGATGGTGAGTGTGGCCAATATGGTGGCACGCCAGGGACTGGTGATCCAGCTCGCCACCCGCTATCGCACGGATCCGCCCGACCTGGCAGAGCTCACACGCCAGCAGCGTGCAGCGCAATTCACGCAAGACCCGTTGGTGCGCAAAGTGGGCGACTTCATGAATGAGCTGTCTGGCGATCTGCGCTATGCCCGCATCTACATGAACAATATGTCGGATGACACGGTCACCGCCAGCAACTGGGCGGAGTCCGACAGCATTGTGGGAATGATCTATTCCGGTCGCCCCTATCTCGTCGACGCATTGCGTGAGGGCAATGGCCATTCCTTCGGCATCGCGCGCCTGAACAAGACGCCATCCTATTTCGTGGCAAGCCGTATTGAGAGCGAGGACGACCAGCCCCTGGGTTCCGTCACGGTCAAGTTCGATGCCCCAGATATTGTTCCCTACCTGTCCGGGAGCCACATTGCCCTGATCCTGGATCGCCAAGGTCGGGTGACCAACACATCTTCCGCGCCATTCATGCTGCGCAACGCGAGCGCGCTGCTGCCGCCTGGTTCTGCGCCGGCTGCAGCAAGGACCAACGCCTTGGACAGTGATGAGCAGCCAGGCGAGCCCCTGGATGCACGTGTAGTGACCGGCTCGGATCAGTGGATCATTGACGGCAAGCCCTATCTGCTGCGGCATGAGCCGCTCTCCAACACCCAATATCAATTGATCACCCTGGCGAGCTTGGATCACCTGCCAGCCATGCGCAGGCTGCACCTTGGCTTGGCCGGACTGGTCGCGTCAGTGGGTCTGCTTTTCATTCTGCTCTGCGGTCACGTGATAGGACTGATGGTGGAGCGGCGGCAGGATGAGTGGTACGCGGCGAACCATGATGCGTTGACCAATCTGCCCAACCGACGCAACGTGCTGGGCCACCTGGAGCAGCTGTTCGCCCAGGCCAAGAAAACGCAGCAATGGGTGGTGGTGGCTTTCGTGGATCTGGATGGGTTCAAAGCGATCAACGACAGCTATGGCCACGAGGTCGGCGACCAATTCCTGGTCGAAGTCGGTCGGCGCTTGACCATGGGCTTGCGTCAGAGTGACATGCTGGGACGGCTGGGGGGTGACGAGTTCGTCGTCATTGGACTGATCGATCCGCCAAGCCCCGCAGACCAGGACCAGGCCCTGGAGGCCATGCGCAGCCGCTTGGCCCCCCTGTTGATTGGGCGGTATGCGTTTTCCGAGTGCAGCCTCGACTATCCGGGTGCCAGCTTCGGCATTGTGAGTGTCGACCCCTCCATCAGCTCGACACAGACCGTGCTCAGAGAAGCGGATCTGCGCATGTATGCGGACAAACAGGCAAGGCGGACGTCGCGACGGGATTCTGCAAAGGGTGACGCAGCCTGTGAAACAGGCGAACTGCCAGGGCACGATCCCCGGATGCCGCTCCCCACCTAGGTCCAGCCCCAGACATTCGCCAGTCACGCAAAACTGAGCCACCGGGGGCTAGTGGGTCACTTCTGGGTGGAAATCAACAGGTTTGCTCCCTGTAGCGACCGCTTCCCATCGCATCACTTGCCCACCTTCTCGGCGAGCATTCGCAGCAGAAGCAAATAGGTGATCGCGCCGGCGAGGAAGACCGGTCCGCTAACGAGCGCCTTGAGCGGCTCGTAGAAGAACGCGAACGGCACAACCCCGGCGATGTATACCCAAATCTTCTTCATTTGCGGCAAGTGCAATCATTCGTGCCACTGGCACCGGTGACTTGCTTTCCGATTGCTTTCACGCCGTGGAAGGCCACCTGCGAATCCACAACTCCCGACCAAGAATGAACTGAAGAAACGTAGCCCATCTATTTGATCCTTTCAAACAAGCGGACGTCGACTCTACAAATAGTCGCGAAACGAGGTGGATAACGATGCCAAGCCGGCACCACCAACTTGATTTCGCTGAATGCATCCAGCGTGAGCTTCAGAAGACCTTGCGTCAAGATGATTTCGCCAGATAGCCATGACCTTCTGCTGCGCATCGCGCCAGCGAGCTTCCAGTCCGGAATCGATTGCTGTCCACGGTCAATTCCGCCCCTCCAGGCACCAGACCGGCCATTGCGCATCCCGTCACAGCAGGGCATGTGGCACGCAACCGCTGCCTTAGTTTGGTTAAGCCCAACTATGGTTTAGGCAGCAAGGCCTCCAGCGCATCCAGGTCCACGGTGTCGCGCTGCTCGGGCTTCATGAAGCGCACGGCAAAGACTTCCCACAGGCGGCTGCGCAGGAAGTAGCGGAACAGGCCGGGGTCCAGGTGCTGCTCCTTGCACATGAAGGCCATGATCCGCAGGGTCTCGCTCAGGGTCTTGGGTGGTTTGTAGGGGCGGTCGGCGGCGGTCAGGGCTTCGAAGACATCGCACATCGCCATCACACGGTCCAGCACGCCCAGGCGTTCGCCGGGGATGCGCCGGGGGTAGCCTTTGCCGTCCAGGCGTTCGTGGTGCGTGGCGGCCAGCTCCGGCACCTGCTCCAACCCCGGCGGCCAGGGCAGGCCCTTGAGCATGATGTAGGTCTGCACCATGTGGTCGTTGATCTTGAAGCGGTCCTCGTCGGTCAGCGTGCCGCGGCGGATGGCCAGGTTGTGGAGCTCGCCCAGGTTCTGCTGGTAGGACGGCAGCTTCATGTCGAAGCCGTATTTGTTGCGCGGATCGCCCGCCTCCACGGCGGGGCGGTCCTCGCCCCAGGGAATGCGGTGTTCGGGCAGGTCGGCCAGCAGGGCTTCGGTGGCGGGCAGCGACGGGGCTTCGGGCCGCAGCTGCTGCAGCTGGCGCAGTTCGGCATCGGACAAGCCCAGGCGGTCATCGAAATGGCGTTGCCAGCCTTGTGCCCCGATGGCCTGCAGCCGGGCGATGGCGTCGTCGGACAGGAATTCGCCACCCACATTGCAGGTGGCCACAAACGTGAAGTCGTCGATCAGCTGCTGCTGGCGGGCGGCCAACTGGGCGGCGTCGAGCTCGCCGCGCGCAGCCGCCAGTTCGGCGTCGCGCCACAGGATCTCGAAGCGCAGCCGCACTTCATGGATGCGGTTGCGGATGGCTTCCAGCTTGGTGGCCTTGTCGACGATGTGTTCCGGGCTGGTCACCTTGCCGCAGTCGTGCAGCCAGGCGCCCAGGCGGAAGGCATAGCGCTCGTTCTCGCTCATCTGGAAGTCGGCATACGGCCCGTCGGCCGCCGCGTGCAGGTGGTCCGCGAACGCGATGGCCATCTGCGGCACGCGCTCGCAATGGCCGCCGGTGTAGGCGCTCTTGGCGTCGATGGCGTCGGCAATCAGCTGGATGATGGCGTCGAAAAGGCGGCGCTGCGATTCCAGCAGCTGGCGGGTTTCGATGGCCACCGCCAGCATGCCCGAGAGCCGGTGCGCAAAGCGCTGGAAGGCCGCATCTTCGTGCGCGGCGTCGGCCTTGAATTCCAGCACCAGCAGGCCCTGCAGACCGCCCTGGCGGCCGCGCAGCTCCAGGTCCAGCCGGTTCACACCGCCCTGCGCACCACGGGGCCCGGCCGGCAGCGGCGGGTAGGCAAAGTGTTCCGGCAGCGGTGTGACCAGGCTGCCGGCTTCTGCGGCGCGCTGCATGCTGCCTGCCTGCGCATCCCACAGGTAGACGGCTGCGGCCTCCGATTGCGTGGCCTGCGTCAGCTGCTCCAGCACCTGCTGCAGCATGCGCTCCACCTCGGGCACTGTGGCCAGGCGCTCGGTCAGGCTCAGAAAGGCCTCGATGGTGTCGCCCATGTGCTGCATGGCCTGGGACAGCTCGCCCACCTCGCTGACACGGCTGGCCGGCAGGCGGCTGCCCGTGAAGTCGAAACGGGCGATGCGCAGGCTGCGTTCGCGCAGGCGGTTGATGCTGCGGCCTATGGCCTTGCCCGCCGCCCAGCCCAGGGGCAGCAGCAGCAGCGCCAAAATCACGGCCAGCCCGATGAAGTACAGCGCACGCTGCCGGGCCTCGGCGGTCAGCTCGTCCAGCGGCAGCATCTGCAGCAGCTCGAACACCCCACCCAGGCCGATATCGATCTGGGTGTGCAACCCCACCCATTGCCGACCATCGATGGTCAGGATCTGCGGTTTGCCGGTGTGCCGGGAGGTCTGCTGCAGGCGCAGCAGTTCGGGCTCGCCGATGGCGTCCAGCATGGGCTGGGTGTCGCGGTCGCTGCTGTTCAGGTTCACCGTGGCCGCCATCACCTGCCCGCTGCTGTGCAGCAGGGCCAGGCGCGTGCCCGGGGTGGTGCGCAGCCCCACCAGCATCTGCTCCAGGTCGTCAAAGGCCACATCAATACCGACCACGGCATCGCCCGAGGTGGCCTGCTGGCTCAAAGTGACACCCAGGCGCTGCGTGGTGGCAAAGCGGTAGGGATTGGACAGCTGGGCGGTGCCGGGATGTTCGCGCGCCAGCGCATACCAGGGGCGGGTGCGGGGATCAAACTGGTAGTCGGCCCGCTCCTGGCTTTGCTGCAGCCTGCCGTCTTCACCCAGAAAATGAAAACGGCCGACACTGCGGCCATCGGGCTGGTGGCTGATGGTCTGCACCAGGTAGACCGCACTTTCCGGCACGTTCAGGCGCTGGCGGATGCTCGCCAGGCGCAGGGGCCGCCCCAGCAGAAAGTCTCCATTCGGGTAGGCCACATAGATGGCGGCTTCCAGCGGGTTGGCCCGCAACTCGCCCAGCAGCACATTCAGGGCTTGCAGCCGGGTGGCCTCGTCCGCCGCCAGCGGCAGACGGCCCGCGCCGATCTGGCGCAGCGCGCCCTGGGCGGGGATCAGTTGCAGGCGGATCTGTTCACGCAGCAGCAGGGTGTCGCGCACCGCGCGCTCGCCCGCATCCTGCACCAGTTGCCGGGTGGTGGCCACCCACCCCAGGCCGATCAGCAAAGCGGCCACCAGCCCCATACAGGCCATCGTCAAGGCGGCAATGTGCACGCGGATACGGAACTGCTGGGGGACAGACAGGATGCGGTTCATCAGACCGACTTTCCGCAGGTGGACGCACCTGCCATGGGCATTCAGTTTACGGTGCATCGCAGCAGACCGCGGAAGCTACATGCATGGATCGCCAGGGCTGCGTTGCAAAAAAGCAGCGGGGGCGGCCTGCTGCCCTTTGCAGCCGCCCTCTGCAGCATTCCGCTGCCGCGTGCCCTGCCCCCCCCCCCCGGCCTGCCGGGGGCGCCGTTTGATGAGGATCGCCTTGCGCCGGTGGCGGCGGGTCTGCCGAGGCCGAGCGCCTGCCCCCTTTGCTCGCGGCCCGGTCCGCACATCCGGAACGCCCAGAAAGAGATACCGCAAAACAAAAAACCGCTGTAGCTTGCGCTACAGCGGTTTTTAAATCTGGCGGAGTGGACGGGACTCGAACCCGCGACCCCCGGCGTGACAGGCCGGT
>JAEAMF010000151.1_pt1 | contig 124829 bp, 86 predicted proteins | sample 8958721 | NCBI WGS metagenome assembly JAEAMF01 (sample SAMN16933255, study PRJNA681124) | bioreactor sludge metagenome | isolation source: anaerobic bioreactor treating anionic surfactant - SDBS | place: India: Bengaluru | collected 2019-02-28
TTGCTTTTTCATTTCTCCTCTGTCAATAACACAAATCTAAAGGTACTCCGTGGTTTAATTGTATTTTGACACACCCTCCGACAATCGAGCAGTCTTCTTCGCGCCGGGAGTTGAGGGGAAATTGTATCAGAAAATGTAACCCGCACTCAGACCGGCTGCTGGTATGGGATCTCCATCATAGTCAGGTCTGGTAAAGGCAAACAGTACCCCGCCTGATAGTTTGATGAACCAGTGGGATTTCATGTAAAACGTGTAATTCACATTCGGATAAACGATCAGGTCCGGGAAATCACTGGATTCATCCTTATTTCCCCAGAAGGGATTTTTCGTAAAACCAGATACTTCAGCACCGGCTCCCCAGTGCTTGTAAAAGTAATTCACTCCGCCATGAAGGATCACGGTCGGAGCATCCCAGCCTGGTGCCAGGATACCCAGTCCCATCGTTGTCTGAATACCCTGATCGCCCGATGTCGTCAGGAGAATATCATAGACTGAATTGATCGTGAGCCCCAGGAAGTTGGAACCACCCAGCTGCGCTTCAAGCCTTACCTGCCCTTGGGACACTGAAGCCACCGCCAGGAAAACAAATCCGATCAATAGCTTTATACCTATCATATAACCTCCTGTCAAATAAAAAGTAATCTTAACGGGTGAACGACCATTGACAGGGAAAATTGCGTCACGGATTGAGATTTAAGGATACCTGCCGCGGTAAACATTATCTCCGGAGAATCTCATTTTCAAGAATAGGATTATTTTTGATGTTTCTAAAACATGTGATCATGAGAACAAAGGTTGATTTATCGGAAGTATTGCTTGAAACACTGGACAATCTTGACGGTGACGGGATCTTGCTGGTCGCCGGAAACCCTCCCAATCCGATGACCATCGGGTGGAGCACCATCGGACACATCTGGAATAAGCCGATCATGATGGTGATGGTGAGACCTGTGCGATATACGTTTCAATTGATGGAATCCGCCGGAGGTTTCTCTGTGTGCGTTATGCCTGACAGCTATCGCAGGGAATTGAATCTGTGCGGTACGCGGTCAGGACGTGATATCAATAAACTTGAGGTATGCAATCTGCATGTAGAGAAGTGCAATCAGGTGAATGCCTTCTTCATAACTGAGTCCTCCATTCATTTTGAATGCAGGATCGTCCACAAGCATTTTCTTGACCCCGCGACGCTGGATGCAGAAATTATCAAACGATATTACCCGCAGAAGGATTATCATATGGTCTATTACGGTGAGATAGCAGGAGTGTACCGGAATTCATGATTTTCTGCAGCGGCTGGCCGGTCAGATCCGGTGGATCCTATCTGGTCTTTTGCGGTCCATAGAGATATTTCATTGTCCTGAAGGTGATTTCTTCAGAAAAAACAATCTCCCTTGCATTTCCCGGACATTTGTCATACATTTGAAACGGACTGTTATGATTCTTTAAAGCGATCCCGCCATGACCAGAAGATTACTCTTCATCCTGTTGCTGCTGGTAACACCATGTGCTTACTCCCAAACCGATCATCCACAGCAATCCCCGCAATCCGGGAAGAAAGAATCGGTGATGATCGATACCCTGGACCACAAGCTGGATTTCAGCAAGTACCTGATCGATATGCACGGGTTCATCCCCTGGCCGTCGATTATCAGCGAACCTGCCCTGGGGGACTTCGGGCTCGCCATGGCGCTGGTATTCATTAGCCCGCAGGAGAGTGCCAAGGCCAAGGCCAACTATACTTTTCCCGACATCACCGGTGTGGCTGGCCTGTGGACGCTCAACAACAGCTGGGGGGTAGCTGCATTGCGACAGGGGAGCTTTCCGAAGGCACGTATGAGATACAAGATAGCAGGTGGCTATGCGCCGCTTAACGTAGACTTTTACAGGACTATCAATACAAAACTTACCGGGGAAAGGACCAGGTCCTTCCTGTTCAACCTGGGATCTGCCTTCGGCATCCTTGAAGCCAGTGAGAACATCTGGAAGGAAAAGATCTTCCTGGGACTCAACTATACCTTTGCCAGCACAAAAGTGAAATATGACCTCGATATTAACGACACCCTGCGCAGGATCATCGAGTATTTCCAGCTGGATACCCTGTTCGAGAACAGCCATATGCGTTCCAATGTTGGCTATGCGGGTCTTTTTGTCGAATGGGACAGCCGGAATTCGATCTTTACGCCCGACAAGGGGATACGTTTCAGGGCTACCGGCACGATGGCGAGGAACTGGCTTGGCAGTGACGACGATTACCAGGAACTGGATATCTACACCAACATCTTCTTCCAGCCTTTCAAACCCTGGGTGTGCGGCTTCATGGCCCAATGGCACATGATGTCGGAAGATGCTCCTTTCTATATGCTCCCGTACCTGACCATGCGAGGTCTCCCGGCAGCAAAGTACCAGGGACAAAAAGTGCTGGCATTCGAGACGGAGCAACGTTATGACATCGTGCCCCGATGGAGCGTGGTCGGCTTCGTGGGGACCGGCAGGACCTTCAGTACAAATGAATACCTCGAGGATAAGAACTGGTACTGGGCGGGCGGAGCAGGATTCCGTTACCTCATTGCCCGGCTGTTCAAGCTCAGGATGGGGGTCGACATCGCCCGCGGACCGGATCAGTTCGCCTATTACATCGTTTTCGGGCACTACTGGGACCGCTAGGACTGACGGATTGCATTATACATATGAACCGGTACATATTGCTGATTGTTTTTCATCTGCTGCTGCTCCTGTCAGCCAGTTCCCAGAACCTATTCCTGATCGAAAGACCGGGAACGGTGAAGAACGTTAAATTTCATGAAGGAGATGACATTCATGTCAGCGTGAAAAATTATGCACCTGCTTCAGACATAAAAGGCTCCCTGACACAGATTGGTGATTCAAGTATTGTGATCGATGATATGTATTTAATTCCGATAAAGGATATTACTGCGGTCTATGTAGAAAGATTCTGGATTAAATTAGCAATACCTGTCTTGTTCATCGCCGGTATCGGATATGGTGTACTGGAAATATTCAACAACGCCATCAACAAGGATTCACCGCTTTTGACAAAAGAGACCGCCATAATCAGCAGCTCGCTGGTCGCAGGAGGACTTGCCCTGATCCCGCTGAAAGACCGGAAGATTAAGGTTGGGGAGAAATGGCGCGTGAAGTCGCTGGTCTTCGACTACGAAAATTTCCAATAATTTCCGAAAATTGGTGTCGTGATAAAATCCCTTCTTTCAAAAGTGGGATAATTGACGATTTCATGTGATTATATTAGGAAAGAGCACATATTTTTCTTAATTTTACTCAATATCCTACAGGAAACACTTTTCAGGATCCACCTTTATAATATAAAAACATGTTCCGTCTAATAAAGATATTTCGATTGTACCTTTTTACGTTTGTAACCTGTGCAGTAACCATCGTTTCTGCTCAAAGCTACAAAGCGGTAAAGACAGATGCGACGTATTATTTTTATGATTCAACATCCAGGGGAATATTCGCCGGTAGGATTGATTCTATTGCCCAGGAAGGAAGTGACACACAATACTTCGGGATGCGGCAAATCCGTGAGATCAGTTACATTTGCTATATACCGGACGGCGCCTCATGGCTGGGAGATGTGGTGATGGAGAAGCCCGGAGGGATCTTTCAATTTGTACTGTATTCTTCATCACCAGCGGATTCTGCACATATTTATACTATCCTGAGTCAGGCGACATTGGGTGAGGCCTGGCATTTTTACAACATTCATGCGGCCGGTCATTACCTGGAGGCTACGGTCACACAGATCTCCCAGTCAGATTTTATCGGGATCACCGATTCAGTCAAGACCATCATATTGCAGCGCAAGGATGCATCAGGGTTGGAAGTTGACGATCCGGTCAACGGGCAAAAAATTCTTCTTAGCAAGAATTACGGATTGATCCGTCTACCTCAGTTTGATGCGTTCAACATCAATAGAAACTTTATTGACCTGTGTGGGAAAACCAATCCATTGACAGGTATTACCAACCTTACCTTTACGGAAGTTTTCGATTTCCAGCCAGGTGATGAGCTTCATGTCATCTATGACGATGTACATTATTCCGGTTTTGGCCCACATGATGAAGGTTCAATCATTCAGGTATTTCTGGAGAAACTGCCTGAAAGCACCAATGAAGTGTTGAAATACAGGGTGGCTGAATGTAAAGTTAAATCTCATTACTCTGGAACCGGTTATCCTGAAATCACACACACAGAAGATACAACGACCGTAATTTATGATATATCCTCTTACTTTTCCGACTTCTGGGAACTAACATTCGAGCCCTATGAATCCTATATCTGGACCGACATGTCCATTTATTTATCGAGTAATCGCATGGGATTGTCACCGGTGACTCAGATGAACATGACAGGAATTCCCTGGAAAATTATCAATGCAAACGGAATTTTATGTAAGTGGGAAGATGAATGCTGGTCAAGTGCCATTATTGATGGATATATTCCTATTTATACTTATTTAAAAGGTTTAGGCGGACCCTTTTATTATCAAAATGGAATAAGCACCAACATCAGGCACAGGCTACTTGTGTATTACAAAAAAGGCACTGATACATGGGGCACACCCCTGAGTTGTGATTCACTCCTGCAGGTTGGATTCAATCAAAATGCCATGAATCAGCAGGCAACTATCTACCCTAATCCGACCTTTGGGGAGATCAGAATTTCAGTCCCGGATAATGTTCAGTTACCTGGCCGATTGGAAGTATTTGATGTCTCTGGCAGACTACATAGCCGCTTCACGTTGAACAATAAAGAAACATCTGTCGAACTGAAGGATCTCCCGCCGGGGCTGTATATTTATAAATTGACATCGGTCAAAGGGAATATTTCCCATGGAAAGCTCATCAGGCGGTAGTCCGGCCCTGTGCTCGTGCTGAATCCATCAAGCCAGATCGAAGCGATCCAGGTTCATTACCTTATTCCATGTCGCCACAAAATCCCTGACGAATTTTTCACCGGCGTCCGAACTTCCGTAAACCTCGGCTATGGCCCTTAGTTCTGAGTTGGAACCAAAGACAAGGTCCACCCGGGTGCCTGTCCATTTCAATTCGCCGGTTTTACGGTCGCGTCCCTCAAATTCGTCGTTCGACTTGGATATTGGTTTCCAAACGGTGCCCATATCGAGCAGGTTCACAAAGAAGTCGTTGGACAGGACTTCCGGACGGTCCGTGAAGACGCCGTGCCCGGAGTGGTCAGCGTTGGTGTTCAGCACACGCATACCTCCGATAAGTACGGTCATCTCGGGTGCAGTCAGTGTAAGCAGTTGCGCTTTATCGATGAGCAGCTCTTCTGCACAGACTGAAAATCTGGCCTTCTGATAATTGCGGAAGCCATCGGCTACCGGTTCCATGACGGCGAATGAAGTCACATCGGTTTGCTCCTGCGAGGCATCCATGCGCCCCGGTGTGAAAGGAACAGTTACGGCATAACCTGCATCCCTGGCAGCTTTTTCAACACCGGCGCAACCTGCCAGTACGATGAGGTCGGCCATTGAGACTTTCTTTCCGCCGGACTGAGCTGCATTGAAGGTTTTCCTGATGCTGTCCAGTGTTTCCAGCACTTTGGCAAGCTGTGCGGGATCATTCACTGCCCAGTCTTTCTGCGGAGCAAGACGGATACGTGCACCATTGGCGCCGCCGCGTTTGTCGGAACCGCGGAACGTGGAGGCCGAGGCCCATGCGGTGGATACCAGCTGGGATACGGACAGCCCCGATTTCAGTACTGCAGCTTTTAGCGCAGCAACATCTTTCTCATCGATCAGCGGATGATCCACTGGAGGGATCGGATCCTGCCAGATCAGCTCTTCTACGGGCACTTCAGGTCCCAGGTAGCGGGAGCGTGGCCCCATGTCACGGTGGGTCAGCTTGAACCATGCGCGGGCGAAAGCATCCGCGAACTCATCGGGGTTCTCCAGGAAGCGCCGCGAAATCTTTTCGTAAATGGGATCGAACCGCAGGGAGAGGTCCGTGGTCAGCATTCTCGGAGCGTGTCTTTTCGACTTGTCGTGGGCATGCGGAACCGTTCCTTCACCCATGCCATGCTTCGGCCGCCACTGGTGTGCTCCGGCCGGACTTTTCTCGAGTTCCCATTCGTAACCGAACAGGTTCCAGAAGAAGTTGTTGGTCCACTTCGTGGGAGTGGTGGTCCAGGTCACTTCCAGGCCGCTGGTGATCGTGTCGCCGCCTTTGCCGGTGCCAAACCTGCTTTTCCAGCCCAGGCCCTGCTCTTCAAGGCCGGCAGCTTCGGGCTCAGGTCCGACCAGTGCCGCATCCCCTGCTCCGTGTGTTTTGCCGAAGGTGTGTCCACCGGCAATAAGCGCTACGGTTTCTTCGTCGTTCATGGCCATGCGGGCAAACGTTTCGCGGATATCTTTGGCCGCCGCGAGGGGATCCGGATTGCCGTTGGGCCCTTCGGGATTCACATAGATCAACCCCATCTGCACAGCTGCCAGCGGATTGTCCAGGTCACGTTCGCCTGTGTAGCGTTCGTCACCCAGCCACTTGGTCTCCGAACCCCAGTACACGTCCTCTTCGGGCTCCCATACATCGGCACGGCCGCCAGCAAATCCGAAGGTCTTGAATCCCATGGATTCCAGGGCCACATTCCCGGCCAGGATCATCAGGTCGGCCCAGGATATTTTTTTGCCGTATTTCTGTTTGATCGGCCAGAGCAGCCTGCGTGCCTTATCCAGGTTGACATTGTCGGGCCAGCTGTTCAGCGGCGCAAAGCGTTGTTGTCCCCTTCCTCCGCCGCCACGGCCGTCGCCCGTGCGGTAGGTGCCTGCACTGTGCCACGCCATACGGATGAAAAACGGTCCGTAATGGCCGAAATCGGCCGGCCACCACTCCTGGGAGTCGGTCATCAGTTTGGTAAGGTCTTTTTTTAAAGCGGCATAATCAAGGCTCTTGAATTCTTCAGCATAATTGAATCCTTCTCCCATCGGATCAGATAAGGAAGAGTGCTGGCGGAGTATGTTCAGCTTCAGTTGATTTGGCCACCAGTCGCGGTTCTTCGTACCGCCGGCGCCAACGCTGTGCTTACCGGTACCCCCTGTGACCGGGCATTTGCTCATGTTGCCTGAATGGTTTTCCATAATTTTATTTGTAATTTCAGGTTACTAGTTATCGGTTAATGAACGTTCCTCTTAGTTGAAGCACGATCTCCTCGATTTCAAATCCGGATAATTTTTTTGATTGAAAGTAATCATTCAACAGCTTATCCAACTCCTGATCGGTGTAATCCTCAATCATACGATTCCTTGAGCAGTACAGATGATGATGAGGATCCATGATCCCGTCATACCTCATGGCGTCTTCATCCGTATTCACTTTCTTTATCAGATGGTTTTCAACTAATGTGTCCAGCACTTTATACACAGTGCCTGATGCAATGTTTGGATAGGACCGATGGATATGCTCGATGATATTGTCGGCAGTGGGATGGTTTTTCAGTTTATGTACGGCCTCCATAACAGCAACGCGCTGAGGCGTAACTTTCAATCCTTTTTCAGACAACTTCTTTCTAATATTCCCTGTATAAGAATTCATTTGAATATATCTTTAATAGGATTAATTCTTACTTAAGAAAGAACAAAAATAAAGTATTTTATAATAAACCGGAATTTCATTTTGAATTTTTAACAGAACTGCATCTGAATCTTCCTGTTCTCTGCCATGTTCTGTCGGTCGTGTTGGGTATTTATAGCAAACAGGCCGGTCAATTGGAAGAAAAAAACAATCAGATTGGATGCTCTCATTCCAATCCCATCAATCCAATCCTTTCTCCTTGAGAAAGCTGAACATGAAGTCTGCTATTTCTATGTTATTCAAATCCGAAAATGGGAAGTGGGTGTTGCCATAAATGCCTGTTTCGGGCAGGTGCACAATGGTTACATCTCCACCGTGCCGGTTCACTGCATCACGCCATAGCCTGGCCATCTCAAAAGCTGCTCGCCAAAAGTCCTGTCCGGGGAGGTCCGTGGGGGTCGCAGGAATAAAATCCCCGTAATAGATAATGATCGGAATTTTAGTCAGCTTCAAAAAGTCTTCAGCAGGTATACCCCTGGCTTCGAGTGTACCTGCTGAACTTGCTATGGATGCTGGTTTTTCTCCCAGCGGAAATACGAAGTTGCTGCCCGGCTCATAGGCAATGACAGCATGGACATTTGGATTTTTAATTGCCGTTATCCATCCCGGTCCGCCTCCCTGGGAATGGGTGACGAGTATTCCCGGTCCAATTTTGTCAAAGAGTTCCGAAACGGCATCGGAAATCACTTCTATGTCAAAATCACCCGTGTTGGGTGTCATCTGCCGGAAATACTGGTTCAGCGTTTCGGGGTCTTTGGCAAACTGCACACCTGGAAAATAATCAGGTCATATACCAATTCGGAATCTATCAAACCAGTACTGCTCGTCCGGTATTGGCACAATGGTGATTGTATCCAATCCTCTTCCTGCGTTCCCGCGCCTTGGCTGGTCCAATAGGTATACGCTGAATCCGCGTCTGAGGAAGATGTTCTGAAAGCCCTCTCTGCCGTCCGGCGTGGTTTCCCATGTTTTGGAGAATTGTCCTGCACCGTGCCAGAATACAAGGGGTAATTTACGGGCTTCGGCCGGGATCTGATAAAACACATAAGCATGATCACCATGGAATGTCTGTCCGTCAGAAGTAGGGTGATAAGGATCGAATGTCCCTGGATGGATAATGACTTTCCCACCGACGGCAAAACTGCCCTGCTCCTGAACGACCAACGGTTTTTGTTCCTTATTTTCTTTTAATGATGTGCAAGATATTAAAGCAACGATGAATAATGCAAACCAGACTTTGTTGGTATTTTTCATTTTTTTCATGGATTTTTTGTGAATGCTCATAAACCGAAAGCGTCCTGATGGTTTTACTGAACTCTTTTTCTATTATGGATATATTTTTTTATGCAAATTACATCAATGTGAAATAGAAGTCAATATAGATTTTTTTTCGGGCCTATCTCCCTAAATCAGGCATTTCCACATGACCAATTCTTTCCTTACCTTTATTCCTTCAATTAATCATTTCTGTACTATGAAACAATTTCTATCAGTACTTTTTGCAGGTTTTCTGTTGCTGGATTGGCTTTACGCCCAGAATTATGATGAACTGGTCTTTCAGAACATGGAGGACAGTCTGTTGAAAATCATGGAAAAGAACAAGATCCCTGGAGTACAGGTTGCCATTACGAACCGGGATTCCATCCTGTTCCTGGGTAACCTTGGCCTGGCCGACACCAGGAATAATCTGCCGGTGACCGGCGAAACCATGTTCCGCATCGGCTCTATAAGTAAAAGCTTTGCGGCAGCATCCATCATGATGCTGGTCGAAGAAGGCAAAATCAGTCTTGATGATTCGATTTCCAGGATTATCCCGGAGATTGAATTTGAAAATAAATGGGAAAGCTCCGATCCGGTGCGCATCGTAAACCTGCTGGAACACACTTCGGGTTTCGACGATCTCCACATCATGGAATATGTCACCCAGGCCGAAGGATGGACCACGCAGAAGTGTCTGGATTTTCATCCCGACTCACGCACATCCCGCTGGAAACCCGGAATGCACATGTCGTACTGCAACTCTGGCCCGGTCGTAGCCGCCTATATTGTCGAAAAAATGAGTGGTCAGCCTTTCGAGGAGTTTGTCAGGGGTCGCATTTTCAATCCACTGGGAATGGTCCATTCCGATTATTTTCCCTCCAGCTATGTAGCTAAGCATCTTGCAAAGGGATATACTGGCGATGAACTGAAGGAAGCTCCCTACTGGCATATTCTGGGAAGACCTTCCGGAGCCATCAACTCGACGGCCACTGAGATGGCAGCCTACGTCCGGTTTTACCTGAACCGGGGCAGAGTGGATTCTGTCCGGCTGCTGGATTCAACAACTATCTATCGGATGGAGCATCCCCGGACGACCCTTGCCGCTAAGGCAGGCGTTACCGAAGGATATGGATTGAACATAGCAACCGATTATTTCAAAGGCGTAAAAGTCTGCGGCCATAACGGTGGCATGAACGGATTCCTTGCTGGTATGGGGTATATGACCGACCTGGGTGTTGGATATATTTTTTTTATGAATAGTGATGGGGAAGGGTTTTCAGAACTGGAGCGAACCATCCTGAGTGCCCTGATCCCCGACTCCCTGGTAAAAACCGCGGCAGATATGACCGTGAAAGGGATCAACATCGATCCGGCCATGTCCGGATGGTACCGTTCTGCGACCAGCCGGCAGGAAATCTCCGCCTTTGCACAAAAGATATTAGATGTTGTGCATATCCGCCCGGGCGATACGAACTTTGTCTATCAACCACTGTTTGAGCCCAAATACACCGTTTACCCCATTAAAGAACATGTACTGATGTTTGAAACTGAAAACCACAACTTTACACCACTGGTTTACATAAAAGATGGAGAAGGAGCGGAGTATCTTCAAACGCCTTGTTTTTCGGGAAATTATGTTAAAACCAGCGGTTTTCGTGTCTGGTTCGACATTGTACTGGCCGGAGTGTGCCTGTTATTGATGGCGAGCAGCATCCTGGCCACCCTGATTTGGATACCTGTCAGATTGATCCGACGTAAGCCCTGCCGGTTCGTTGCCGCTAGGGTGCTGCCCTTCCTGGCCGTGTTTTTTCTTAGCATGGCTGTGATCTTATTCATGCAGGGAATGAGCGGCGATATGATTGAGAATTTCGGGAGCATCACCATTTTTTCTTCAGGCTTTTGGCTGTTCTCTATCCTGTTTGTCGTTTTTACAGGACTGAGCCTTTTTACCAGTTTTATATCCTTTGGCCGGCCTATGAATCGTGCAGTGCGTGTTCATGCATTGCTGGTGACCCTGGCTTGCGTGGTGGTCTCGGTGTATCTGCTTTCAGAAGGACTCATTGGCTTGCGGACATGGGTGTATTAGTTACATGGTCTTGAATTTTAGTGAAATCAAGCTTCCTGTCTGAATTTTGGGGTGAATTGTACACGAACAATAACAATAAATTTACTGCTGTGAAAAATAACCTACTAATTTTTGCCATCCTGGGCATCCTGCAGGTTACGTTTGTCCAGGCCCAGACCGATACGGTCGTTGAAAAGATCATTGAGATAGGGAAGGCCGACAACCAGGTCATGGATCATCTTGACGTACTCTGCAACCGTTTTGGCGGGCGCCCCATTGGCTCTGACGCCTTTGAAAGTGCAGCGGAGTGGGCCGCCGCAAAGTTCCGGGAATGGGGCATGCAGGTGATCATGGACAGCGTGGGCGAGCTCCCGGTAGGCTTCAACCGCGGACCCTGGACAGGGCGAATGCTTTCTGACGAGGGGATGCAGCTTCATTTTGCCACACCTTCGTACACCGCGGGGACAAAGGGTGTACAACGCGGTCATGTGCTGATCGAGCCGCGTACCCGTGCTGAGTTCGACCGGATGAAAGGAAAGCTGAAAGGTGCATGGGTACTGATCAACGGTGAAAACGAAGGATGGCCCATTGATTTTTCAGCGCACGCCGACAGTATCCGTGAATCCGTCAGGTTCGTGAATGATTCCATTGAGAAGGAAAATAACCGGATCAGGAGAGAAAACTGGGAAAACAGGGACAAGGGCCTTCCTGAGAAGAAATTGCTGCCCCTGAAAGAGGAACCTGCTCTTTTTTACAAAGAAATGTGCGAAGCCGGGATCCTTGGTGTGATCCAGTCGTCGAAAACACCCATCCAGGTCATGTACGACAGGAAGAACTTCGACAGCCTGACCTTTGATCACCTCCCGACCATACCCGATATCAAGCTGAATGAGCATCAATACAGAATCATCCGTCAGATGACGGAGGAGCGACGATATTTTTTGCTGGAATTCGATATCAGGAATCATTTCAGGCCGGGGCCTATTACTTATCACAATGTGATCGGCGTCATCCCGGGCACCGAATTCCCTGATGAATATGTCATCATGGGAGGGCACCTGGATTCGTACGACGCGGGCACCGGTGGCGTGGACGATGGCTCCGGGGCCACCCCGGCCATGGAAGCTGCCCGCCTGATCATGGCCGCAGGAGGAAAGCCCAGAAGAACCATTCTGGTCACACTCTGGGCAGGGGAGGAGTTTGGACTGCTCGGGTCGCAGAGTTGGGTAGACAGAAACGGAGATAAACTGGAGAGGATTTCCAACATGTTCAACCGCGACGGAGGCCCGACAGTTCCCACTGGGATCAGCGTTTCAGCGGCTATGATAGAAGATTTCAGGCAAATCTGTGCACCTTTGGATAGCATCAATACGGATTTTCCGTTTAAAACCGAAGAGCGAAAACCTTCGGAGAAACCCGTTAAAGCCTGGGGGACCGACAGCGGCCCGTTTGCCGTGGCAGGGGTGCCCACCCTCACTTTCAACACAGGCGATCCGAAAGGATATGACTTCAGTTACCAGGAGATCTGGCACACCGAAAGGGATACCTACGACAAAAGCATCCGGGAATACCAGGAACAAACCGCCATTGTTACGGCCGTTGTCGTATATGGCGTTGCCAATCTGGACCACCCGTTATCCAGGGAAGGGTACTATATGGAAAAACCGCTGGAACAGGATAAGAAGCAGGATAAGAAGCAGAATAAGAAAAAATAGCTTAGTTCACTTCAAGCTGATCCTTCGATGGCAATTCCGGGAAGGGATGATGCGGCTCTGTCTGGTACCAGAACACCGTCGAAGCGATGTCATCCTGCAGGGGCAGGTACCTGCCCTCACTGCGCCAGCCCAATGCCTGGATGGTCACTTTCAAATCCTGTTCAAAACGTACCGGGTCATTGATGTGCCAGCGATACATGCCGAACCGCTGGGAGACGTTGTAATGCCCGTCGCCCCTGATCACCTGGTGCAATCCTGTGTAGGGACTCGAAAATTCCGTGTAGTCAACGATCTCCACCCCCGCTTCATTTACCCTGCGCGTGTCGAAATCGTATGAGCCGCAGAAATAATCCTCAGTTCCGGTACCACAGATCGTAGGGTAGCCGGTGTCGCCATCCAAAAAGAATTTTATTTCCCCTTCGCCCCACCAGCCGTTGTTGTGCACCCCCCATGCCATGTATGTCCCGACATACTGTCCTTTCCCCTTGATGTTGTCGGCAAGCACGTAGTTTTCTTTGTATGGTAAGGGATTGACACGGTTGAACTGCGCATGGAAATAGGCAGCATCTTCGGGAACTTCGGTCAGGATGTAATCAACCTGATAGTAGAGAGTCATATCCCTGACATCCAAATTTTCTATGGTGATCACACATCTCTCCCGGAACGGCATCGGCCAGTAGCAGTTGAATGCGCTTCCCGGATTGACACAGACTGCAAGCGATTGCAGGGAAGCATATTTGCCCCATCCCATCCCGAAGAAATCGCCCACCGGCACTTCCACCGAAGGCTCTGTTTCCCCGTCCCAGAAAATGCGCAGGATCGAAAAACGCCAGTTGCCGGTGGGTGTCATCCAGATATGCTGGATCGAACCCTCACCTTGGATCTCTGCAACCGTGAACGTGGTTTTTGATTTTATGACCACGCTGGGGCTTACCTTCCATCCCTGCCCAAGTTCCCTCGACGCGTTGGCTCCTGTACCGGTAGTGGCCCTGCCACCGCCTCCTTTGGCCCCATCGAAGTTCTCGGCGCTGATGGAACGTGTCTTTGCGTCCGACAATCTGTACAGGTTATGCATCCCGGCATCGATGCCGTTGTAATTCTGCTGGGCTTGTATGGTCAGTCCCGCAGAAATCAAAATCAGTAAGAGGGGAGATCTTTTTTTCATCGCATGAGCTATTTAACGTTTTGCTGAAATTATATCTTGCTGAAATACAATAGTATAGAAAACTAATTCCGATACACAACTGCTGATTATCTGCAGAAAATCACCAGGGGATGTTGATCAGTAAAATTAAGATTTTAACTCCCTTGTTTTTTATCCGGCAATGAATTGTTCAATTATTCTATCTTTGAAATCCAGGTCCAATTTTTAGGATATTGCGCCAGGGCAATTGACCTGGACCGGTCAGATAAAAACAAAGCTGGATTCTTCGCTGGAAATCGAGGCGCAGAAAAATAGTGAGGTTCCGGTGAACGGGATGATCAGTGACAAAGTGTTTGAAAGAGAGTTTTAATGCTTGGAAAACATAGTAATCAACGAAGAATTGCGGTGAATAATTTGTTTTGCGGAGAATAACGGCTATGTTTGACGCAAAAATTGCGGAGAATGAATGTTTATATCTACCAGCATCATGATTGGCCACATTTTACCTGGAATAATGAGCAGATCTTGCTTTTATTGGGAGAAGTGCGAAACAGGCAGGGAAATATACTGGGGCGGATGGAATCCCTGGGTTTTGGCCTGAAGAAGGAAGCAGAGTTTGAAACATTGACCCTTGATGTACTTGAATCAACGGAAATCGAAGGTGAGCCACTCAATTCTGAACAGGTACGTTCTTCACTTGCTCGGCGCTTGGGAATACAAATAGCAGGTTTGGTCGCCTCAGAAAGGAATGTTGACGGCATGGTGGACATGATGATCGATGCGACCAGGAATTTCGAAAAACCAATGACCAGTATGGTTTGTGACCCTTCATCCTTTCGATGATGGCAATGGCAGAATCGCCAGAGCGTTAACTGATATGCTTCTTGCCAGGTCCGACAGAAGTCCTCAGCGATTTTACAGTATGTCGTCCCAGATAAGAAAGGAACGAAATAAATACTATGAAATACTCGAACGGACACAAAAAGGAAATCTTGAGATCACTCCCTGGTTACTCTGGTTCTTAAACTGCCTCTTGAACGCATTGACATCTACAGAATCAGTCCTGGCCAATGTGTTGTTCAAATCAGATTTCTGGGCAAGACATTCAGGAACCTCATTAAATGAAAGACAAAGGGCAATCCTTAACCGATTGATCGATGGGATCGAAGGACATTTAACAACGTCCAAATGGGCAAAAATGACAAAATGCCCAGGACACTGCCTTAAGGGACATCCAGGATCTGATTGAGAAAGATATACTGACGAAAGATCCCAGGGGAGGAAGAAGTACACGTTATCACCTGAAGTAGTCCGGACCACCTGGGACAAAGATCAGATCCATTGAGTATATTTGCGGGAAAATTACCATGATTGCATGATCGTCGATTGCCACGTACACGCGGATAACGGCAGGAAGGTGCAGAGCCTTTTGAAAAGCATGAAGGCCAACTACATTGATGCTTCCATCATCCTTTATTTCCCCTTATGGAAGAAACCCGGATATTTTTCCCTGGAAAAATTGATCCCGGTCGTTGCCGGCCATCCGGAACTTTACCTGGCCGGTTCCATCCGGATGACCGACAATCCCGATTTTGACAGGCATTTTCATGTCCTGAAGCAGGCTGCTCAAAACCGGGATATTGTGGCAGTCAAGCTCTACCCCGGGTATGAGCCGTTTTTCCCTTCCGACAGTATCTGCGAGCCCATTTACAAGCTGTGCACCGACAACCGGATCCCTGTGATCTTTCATTCAGGGGATACCTGGTGGCTGTTTCCCACGTCCAAAGTACGTTACGCCAATCCGGTGTACATTGACGATGTCGCTGCAAACCATCCGGATCTTAAGATTATGATCGCCCATCTTGGCAATCCCTGGATCAGGGAAACCGCCGAGGTGGCCAGCAAGAACCGCAATGTCGTTACCGACCTGTCCGGTCTTCTGTGCCCGCCTCATCACCAGGAGCGGTTTGCCAAACGGTACACGAAAAAGCTCAGAGAAGAGATCCTGGACCTGGTGGCCTATTACGGCGATACGGATAAACTTCTGTTCGGAACGGATTTTCCTCTGTACGATCAGAAAACCTATCTCAATTTCTTCAACAGCATCGGGGAGTTCAACCAGGCTGACCGTGAAAAGATACTGCATGAAAACGCGAAGCGTTTCTTTGCCCTCCAAGGAATATAATTCTACTTTATTGTTGTGAATTCTGTCATTTTACCAGACATTTGCATCTCATTTAATGATGTGACTCCACCCCCCGTCGGGGCTGTGTCAAAATGCAATTTAACCACGGAGTGCACGGAGGATTCACGGAAATCAAGGAGTTTAAATAACTCGTTATCAGTCCTCTGTGTTCTCCGTTCTCCTCCGTGATCTCTGTGGTTTGATAAGAAACATTCATTTTGACACAGCCTCAGTCAGGGGAAGGTGTCATTCCGGGTAAATTCCCCGGTGCTGGCACCGGAATTCTAGTCCGGGGCTTGCCTTGGGGTTTATACCATTGATTCCGATACTAATAACCATTTAACTGTCAAACATGAAAAAATGTTTTACCGCTGGCAGGATACTTCCTGTCCTTATCATCATCCTGGTCAGTGCGGCCTGCAGCAAAGCGCCGCAAAACGACAACCTGAACGTTGCCTATGAGAAGTATACGATGCCGAATGGACTTCAGGTCATCCTTCATCCGGATCACTCAGATCCGATGATCTCTTATGCCATTATGTATCATGTTGGATCGAGCCGTGAGGTCCCCGGAAAGACCGGATTCGCACATCTTTTTGAACACCTGCTGTTCGGAGGATCTGAAAATGTCCCAAGAGGACAATTTGATCTGATCATCGAGGGGTTGGGAGGAATTAACAACGGATTTACAAACCGTGATGTGACAACCTATTTTGAAGTTTTTCCCAAAAATGGACTGGAAAAGATCCTTTGGCTGGAGTCTGACCGCATGGGATTTTTCATCAACTCTGTCAGCAATCAAATGATGGCCATCCAGCAGAATGTCGTGCAGAATGAAAAAAGACAGTATGAGGATAATTCACCCTACGGCTTTACGGATTACGTCATCAATAAGAACCTTTATCCTGAAGGCCATCCTTACAGCTGGGAGGTGATCGGGGAGATGGAAGACCTGAAAAACGCCACGCTCGAAGATGCAAGGGCCTATTATGAACATTTTTACGGACCCAACAACGCCACCCTTGTACTTGCCGGGGATTTCCATTCTGACTCGGCCAAATCACTGATCGATAAATATTTTGGAGAGATCAAACCTCACGGTCAGGTGGATGCACGTACAGCTATGATTCCTTCTCTTGACAAGACTGTTAAACTGTACCATGAGGATAATTTTGCCAATGTTCCGGAAATAACGCTCGTATGGCCTGTTGCGCAGGGGTACCAGAAAGACGCCTATGCACTGGATTTTCTGGCAAGCATCCTGGGAGATGGGAAGAAAGCCCCCCTGTACAAAGTCCTTGTGAAAGCAAAGAACCTGACTTCAGGGATTACGGCGTATAACAATTCTGGTGAGCTGACTGGAGAGTTTACCGTACAGATCAGGGCCAATGAGGGAAAAACTCTGAAAGAGATTGAAGATGCCCTGCATGAAGCATTTGAACGATTTGAAAAAGAGGGGATTACGGAGAATGACATCGAACGGGTCAAGGCCAAAAGCGAGCGCTACTTTTATAACCGGATCGAAAGTGTCCTCGGAAAATCAATCCAGCTGGCTTTTTACAATACGTTCCTGAACGATCCGGGATATATCCGGAAAGACATTGAGAACATCAAGGCGGTAACCCTGGAAGATGTGAAGAGGGTCTATGAAAAATACATCAGAAACAAACCTCATGTGGTGACCAGTTTTATTCCAAAAGGCCAGCCGGGCATGATGGCTGAGCAGTCGGTCCCTGCAGGAGTCAGGGAGGAGAATATTAGTGAGGCGAGCCAGGTTGCCATCGAAAGCTCTGTTGTGGAAGAAATGGTAAAAACGCCCTCTTCCATTGACCGGACGGTCGAACCTTCACTCGGACCTGTATCCGGTGTGAATATTCCGTCAATATGGAAAGAGTCACTGGCCAATGGCCTTCGGGTTTATGGGATCCATAATAAGGAACTGCCGCTGGTGGAGATCAGCATGGTGATCAACGGGGGTGTCCTGCAGGATAATATTGCATTGCCCGGCGTGTCGGGCATGGTAGCCAGCGTCCTGCCTCAGGGAACCAAAAACAAAACGCCCGAACAACTGGAAGAGGAAATTGAGCTTCTAGGCAGCACAATACGTGTGAATTCGGGAAGGGAGGAGATCACGGTCAGCGCCAGCTGTCTGTCAAGAAACTTTGCAGAAACAATGGGGCTGATCACTGAGATCCTGCTCGAACCGCGCTGGGACTCGGCAGAGTTTTCCATGGCACGAATCCGGACCAGGAACAGCATCATCCAGGCCGAAGCGCAGCCCCGGACCGTGGCCAGACAGGAATTCAACCAGCTGTTGTACGGCACTGAACAGATCTTTGGCTATAATCCTGACGGGACAAAGGAATCCATCGATAATATCACTCTCGATGACCTGAAAGCATACTATGAAAAGAATTTCTCACCATCCATCACCACAGTCCATGTTTCAGGCAATGCCAGCAGAGAGCAGGTCCTCGAGGCATTGAAACCATTGGAGAAGGATTGGAAATCCAAAGAGGTCACGATAAATCAAATAACGGCACTGCCAAATCCCTCCGTCTCGCAGATCTATTTTGTTGACATCCCCGGCTCCAGGCAGTCGGTGATCATGATCGGTTACCTGGCCATGACCAGGGATGATCCTGACTTCGTGAAAGCTGATTTCATCAATTACAGGCTTGGAGGAGCATTCACCAGCATTTTCAACCAGATCCTGCGTGAGGAGAAGGGATATACGTATGGGGCTTCAAGCTACTTCCAGGAAATGAAGAATAAAGCTCCCTTTATTGCATCCACCAGCGTGAGGTCTGATGCCACCTTTGAAACAGTGAAAATATTCAGGGAAGAGATGGAAAAGTATCGAAACGGTGTATCAGAAGAAGATCTTCTGTTCATCAAGAACTGCATGATCCTGTCGAATGCACTGCGGTTTGAGACCAACGGATCGCTGACCAACATGCTGTTCATGATATCGAAGTACGGATTCCCCGACGATTATATCAGGAATGATGAAAAGATCATCCAGGGAATGACGGTCGAAGAGCATCGGGCTATTGCCGAAAAATACATTGTGCCTGACAGAATGTACTATGTGATTGTCGGAGATGCTGTTACTCAGATGGCTCCCCTGGAAGAGATAGGTTTTGGAAAACCCGTTCAGGTGAAGCCGGTGTTCTGATATCCGGTGAGCGATCCCGATTTCGCGAAATTTACCCAGGCGAATGCCGGGATTCATTGGGGCAAGCTGGCGGATATCTGATTTGTTTCCCTGTTTTACCGGAGGATAAGTGTTGATTTTTGCAATTTGCTCCTTGATTTTTTCGATCTTGCAGGTAAAAATACAATCTCCATGAAAGTACAGTTGTATTGCTTCTGCACCTTTATGTTCATGATTTTCGGGCCATGTATGGTGTATGGCCAGGCATTCAGGGTCGAATCCCCCGGCAAAGGGATCTACGCGCTGATTGACACAAAAGACAGCATTTCAGCCAGAATTTACTGTCAGGATGATTTCATCATGGAGCTATCCGGCCTGTCCATGGATATAAGGGATAAGGGCGTGCTGGGTCCGGGTGCCGTTGTTGGGGATCACGTGATGCGAAGCCTGGATACAGCCTATGTCCCCGTGGTGAGGCAAAAGAGTGAGCGGATTCGTGACCGGTTCAATGAACTGGAGATCCGGTATAAGAGTGGTTATTCACTGATTTTCAGGGTGTATGACAATGGCATCGCATACAGGTTCAGTACACGCTTTGCCGGCGATATCACCGTGGAGGATGAAAAGTGCCAGCTGGTGTTTCCCGCTCAGACCCATATCTATTTCCCGGAAGAGGAAAGTTTTTTCTCGCACAATGAGCGGGGCTACCTGTATCTTCCGGTCGACAGTATTGTTGCGGGGCGCTTCTGCAGCCTCCCGGCTTTGGTGGAATCATCCCGGGGCGTCAAGATCCTGCTGACAGAATCATCACTGGAGGATTATCCGGGCATGTGGCTTGCCGGTAAAGGCAATCATATCCTTGAATCTCTTTTCCCGGCTTACCCCAAAATTGTCGAACAGACCAGGGACAGGGATGTAAGGGTTACCGAACGCTACGATTACATTGCCAAGACCCATGGTTCGCGCGATTTTCCCTGGCGGATCGCGATGATCGCCCGGAATGACGGTGAACTGATCACCAACCAGCTTCCCTGGCTGCTGTCATCTCCATGCCAGATCGAAGATCCTACCTGGGTGAGGCCCGGTAAGGTGGCCTGGGACTGGTGGAACGCCAACAATATCTATGGGGTTGACTTTAAAAGTGGTATCAATACGCAGACATACAAATACTTCATTGATTTTGCCTCTGCGCATGGGATCGAATATATGATCCTGGATGAGGGCTGGTACATGCTGGGCAACCTGCTGGATGTCAGCCCGGATATCAATGTGGAAGAGCTCGTCAGCTATGGTAACGAAAAGAATGTCGGGATCATCCTGTGGGTGATCTGGAAGACGCTGAATGACCAGCTTCAGGAAGCCCTGGACCAGTTCCGGGCATGGGGCATAAAGGGCATCAAGGTGGATTTCATGCAGCGTGACGACCAGCCGATGGTGGAATATTACTGGAAAATAGCACGCGAAGCAGCCAGCCGGGAATTACTGGTCGACTTTCACGGGGCCTACAAGCCCTCTGGCCTGAACCGCACCTGGCCGAACGTGCTGACCAGCGAGGGAGTCAGGGGGCTGGAATGGAACAAATGGAGCGATGTGATCACCCCCGAGCATGACGTCACCCTGCCATTTATCCGGATGGCAGCCGGCCCGATGGACTACACCCCCGGCGCCATGCTCAATGCTCAGCAGTCGCAGTTCCATCCGGTCTTCGACCGTCCGGCGAGTCAGGGAACCCGTTGTCACCAGCTGGCGATGTACGTTGTCTATGAAAGCCCGCTCCAGATGCTGGCCGACAGCCCGTCGAATTACCTGAAAGAGGATGAATGCATGGAATTCCTTTCGGAAGTGCCTTCGGTGTGGGACGAAACCGTCGTCCTTGATGCAAAAGTGGGTGATTATGTCGTCATTGCACGCAGAAACGGAACCCGCTGGTTCCTGGGGGGGATGACCGACTGGACATCACGCGAGGTTACCATCGACCTCTCTTTTCTGTCAGCAGAGGCCTATGAATACGATCTTTACCAGGACGGGTTGAACAGTGACCGCTATGCAGGTGATTATATAAAGACCAACGGCCGGGTCTCCTCCCACGACAAGCTGACGGTGCGAATGTACCCGGGTGGAGGTGTGGCGGGAGTGTTGACGCGGATCGGGAACTAAAGCGGACCATTCCCATATCAGCAATCATGAGATTTAAACACCTTCAGGATGAACAAAACGCTTTATATTTGAGAAATTTCAGAAGCATTTGATGAAAATCCGTGGTTTTTCGCCCGTTGAAGCCTGCTTTTACCGCCAGTCGGAAATTCAGGAGCCATCCACACGCATACCATACATCGTGGTGGAGAGTTTCCCTACCCTGGGCATGCTGACAGCACTCCGGTTCCTGGAATGGGCATCCCTGAATCCCGAAGGCGTGATCAGCCTTCCAACCGGCAAAACCCCGGAATACTTCATCTCCTGGACCGAGTTTTTCCTTAACCGATGGAATGACCCTAAAACAAGGGCTATCCGGGAGAAATATGGCCTTACGGTCTCAAGGAAACCTGACCTGAGCAGGCTCCATTTCGTCCAGATCGATGAATTTTACCCCATAGCTCCCAGCCAGCACAACAGTTTCTATTATTATGTAAACAAGTTCTATATTGAAAAATTCAATCTTGACCGTACGAGGGCGTTACTGATCAATGCGGAGGAGATCCCCCTTGCATCGGGCATGCATTACAGCCAGGTCTTCCCCGGGAACGCGATCGATAACACCCTGCGCTACAGGAAATGCTCCACGCGGACCGAATGGATCCAGAGGGACTCCGTTTTTATGATCGACGACTGGTGTACTCGTTACGAGAAAAAGATCCGTGCGTTGGGCGGGATCGGATTTTTCCTGGGAGGTATCGGACCCGACGGACATATCGCTTTCAATATCAGGGGATCCGATCATCATTCCACTACCCGGCTCACGGCAACTAACTTCGAAACACAGGCAGTGGCTGCCGGTGACCTGGGAGGGATTGAAATCTCGAGGTACCGGATGGTGATCACCATCGGACTGGAAACGATCACGTACAATCCGGATGCGACAGCCATCATCTTTGCAGCAGGGGAATCTAAGGCTGCCATCATTAAAGCATCGCTGGAGAGCGAACCGACCAATGTCTATCCGGCCACAGCGCTGCAAAAACTTCCCGGGAGCCGGTTCTATCTTACCAGGGGTGCCGCTTCACGATTGTCGGACAGCAGTAAACGGTTTTATGAGAAAGGATCCTGGGGACATGAAAAAACCGAACGGGCAGTGATTGATCTGTGCAAGAGAATCGGCAAATATGGTCATCACCTGCTAATGGAGGACCTGCAGGCCGATCCGGCCTGCAGCAAGATCCCGGACCTGGACATGTCTGCAGTTACCTCGGTAGAGGAAGGGATCACCAGGAAATTACTGAAAGGATTGGAGCAGGAGCTGCATCAAACTTTTCTTCACACAGGGCCACACCATGACGATATCATGCTGGGACTGCTTCCCCATATTGCTCACCAGCTGAGATCTGCAACGAATGATTTTCATTTTGCGATCCTTACGTCCGGATTTACTGCCATCACCAATTCGTTTATCCGTGAGGTGCTGGAAGACACCCTGATGCTGCTTGATCAAGGGATGATCCAGATGATCCAGTACCCGGACTTTTTTATCAGAGGATACCTGTTCAAATGGGATAAGGATGTTTATCATTACCTGGACAATGTGGCTTCCATGAATCCTCTGGAGAAACGCCGGGGATTGGCGCACAGGGTCGTCAGGGCAATCGTCCAGATCTATGGAGTAAAGGACCCAATTACATTGTCACAACATATCCAATCCATTATTTCCTGTCTCCGTTCAAGTTATGATGGAGAAAAGAATCCTCCTGAGATCCAGACGTTGAAAGGCATGGTCAGGGAGTTTGAAGAGGAGCTGGTCTGGGCCCATTTCGGGGTACAGGTGAAAAACATACATCATCTGCGTCTGGGGTTCTATACAGGGGATATTTTCACTGAACAACCTGATAAGGAAAGGGATGTTAAACCACTTCTGGATCTGATCCTCAGCGTTCAGCCAACCGTGATCAGCATAGCTCTGGATCCGGAAGGCAGCGGACCGGATACTCATTATAAGGTACTGCAGACCCTGGCTGAAGCCCTCAGGGAATGGGACAAAAGGGCTGATCTCAGCCATTTACGCATCTGGGGCTACCGAAACGTGTGGTACCGTTTCCATCCTGCCGAAGCTGACGCGATCGTACCTGTTTCTTTGAACTCCCTCGCCATGACAAGGGAAGCGTTCAGGGATTGTTATGTCAGCCAGGTAAAGGCCTCTTTCCCCAGTCATGAATATGACGGGCCTTTTTCTGAGCTGGCACAGAAGATCTGGGTGGAGCAGCTGAAGGAAATACAGCTTCTGCTGGGGAAGAACTTCTTTTACGAAAATTCCCACCCAAGGATCCGTGCAGCTCACGGCCTGATCTATTTCAGGGAGATGAACCTGCCGGAATTCCTGAAGCAGGCCAGAGAGCTTGCAGCTCACTTCCTCCCCCCCGGCTCAGTATGTTCCAGGAGATAATCCAGCAACAGGGTATAGAGGTGCCGTGAGGTATTCTCCCCTTCATAGATCCCGTGTGACCGGTTGGGGTAGGGCATGACCTGGAACTGCTTATTGTTCTTCACCAGTTCATTGACGAGCTGTTCGGTGTTTTGATAATGGACATTATCATCTCCGGTGCCATGAACGATGAGCAGGTTCCCTTCGAGATTTTTGGCATACGTAAGGGGTGATCCTTCCACAAAACCGTCAAGGTCGTCGGGTATCAGGCCCATATACCGTTCCTGGTAAATGTTGTCGTAGAGTAACTGGTTGGCTACCGGTGCTACGGCCATTCCGGTCTGATAGACTTCAGGGTAACGAAACATCAGGTTCAGGGTCATGGAACCTCCTCCGCTCCATCCCCAGACTGCCATCCTGGCCGGATCCACAAACTTCCATCTGGCGATCTCCTGTGTGGCGAGTGCCTGGTCGCGGGCATTGATGACACCGATCTTGCCGTAGATGGATTTTCTCCACTCCCGCCCTTTGGGACATGGGGTACCCCTGTTGTCCATAGTCATCACAATGTATCCTTTCTGAGTCACCAGCATATTCCAAAGAATGTCATAATCCCACGAATCCGTAGCAGTCTGCCCCCATGGCTCCCCATAGACGTTGAACAGGACAGGATACTTGAACTTTGGATTGAAACCGGGTGGTTTCATCATCCAGCCATCCATTTCGACTCCTTCGCTTGTCTTTACTTTAAAGAATTCCCTGGGTTGTTGCTTCAGTTTGGCCATTGTTTCTTTATACCGTTGATTATCGGCAATAACACGCAGTACTTTGTGCTCAGGGAGGAGGATCATGTTCGTGACAGGAGGAGTATTGACATTGGAGAAAGTATGGTAGGCGAAGCGAAAATCGGGTGAAATGTTATAATTACTTGTTCCCTCAAGGCTTTCAGGCGTCACACATTCCGGTTTCTTTTTACCGTCGAGTTGTACACGGTACAGGTAACGCTGGGTGGCGTTTTCGGGCGATGCCATGAAATAAAGGTATTCTTCCCGAGTGTCGATTCCTTTGATCGAAACAAGATCGAAGTCGCCATTGGTGATCAGGGTCTTCCTGCCATTTTTTATTTCCACGCGGTAGGCATGGCGCCATCCATCGCTTTCACTGATCCACAGGAACTCTTTCCCGTCATTGAGCCACCGCCAGTCATCCACTACATCCAGCCAGGCATCATCCTTATCTGTGAATATGTTTTCCGCTTTTCCGTCGGTGCATCCGCAAAGCCATATCCTGTTGGTGTTTTGCCTCCTGTTCAGTTGCTGTACGAGGATCTGATCCGAGTTTTTGGCCCACATCATGCGGGGCAGGTAGTTTTGCTGCGGATCTCCTGGAATGTCCATCCACGTGATGTCACCGCCTTTGGAAGAGATCGTCCCGATGCGGCAGGAAGATGGTGGCTCCCCCACCTTGGGATACTGGACAGGGACCAGGAATGGATAAAGGGAATCGGTATTGTTGATCATGTAAAAAGTTTTTATTCCCGAAGCATCCAGCTGCCAGAATGCGATCCGTGTACCGTCGGGGCTCCATGAGAATCCATCCCTGCAATGGAATTCCTCTTCATAGACCCAGTCGAACGTGCCGTTGATCAGCGTTTCCGTCCCGTCGAAGGTCAACTGGGTGATTTTGTGAGTGGAAAGATCCTCCACGTAGATGTTGTTTTTTGAAACATAAGCTAGCTTTGTCCCGTCGGGAGAAAATTTGGCGAACATCAGGGAGGATTCTGGAAGTCCCTTGCCCATCTGGGAGAGATTGCCGCCTGGAATATCCAGCAACCAGTAGTCGCCCCTGGAATTGGAACGCCAGACGCGCTTTGTATTGGTGAATAGAAGAATCTTCGAACGATCCTCCGACCATGTCAGGTCATCGAACGACAACGGGATTTCTTTTCCTTCCGGTATGAATTTTTCTGCCTCCACCAGAATGTTTTTTTCTCCGGTCGAACTTTCATAGCGGACGATGTTCCGTCCGAACTTCACTGTTTCCGACCTCTCGAACGTCGTGTACGCAATTCCTCCTTCAATCCAGCGGATGGGCATCACCCTGTCCATTATGAAGTCCATGGAGTTGAAAATCCGGTCGATGGACAGCAGCGAGGGATCTTCCTGTTTCTCCTGAGCCGGTGCGGGTACAGCCTGTAAGAGCAGAAAACCGATGCAGGCAGCAAGGGCAAAAAGCCGTTTCATATGATTTGACCTCGAAGGTATAGGTAAAATCCCCGGAGTATGCACCGGGATCCGATCCCAGGCATTACCTTGGGATTCACAGCAGTGATTACAAATCTTCATAAATTTAAAAAGAGTTTAGATTCATTATGAATGAAAAATCGTTCTTCAAAATTACACTTTTTTTACCCCCCGGATGACATTGATGAGCTCCACCCTGTTCCTGACACCGGTTTTCAGGAAAATATTGTGCGTATGATCCTTCACGGTCTGCAGCGTGATAAAAAGGCTGTCCGCTATTTCCTGGTTGGTCATTCCTTTCAGGATCAATTCAATGATCTCTTTTTCACGGCGGGTGATCTCATGGTTATCATAGTAATCGGTAAGAGACATCGTCTCCTCTGTGGAGGTGTAAGGATACCAGCCCGGGTCCTGATTTTTTGCCAGATAGAGCAATGGAGGAAGAGGTGCAAGAAAATAGAGCAGCAGGTAGGCGAGGGTCAGATAAAGGCTTCGGTCCGACAGCAGAAACAGCGCGAGTACAATGGCCTGCAGCGACAGAAACCAGAAAGAAAAATTTCTGATCCTGCGGCTTCGGGGCGGATTCTTCAACTGACGTGCCCCTTTGAACAGGATGAACGCTCCAACCGCCATGATCAGGGCTTGAAGGATGATCAGCGTGGACCTGATGAGCGAGGGGAAAAGCGCATAGGCTTCCGTTTCTTTTGGAGGGAGTCTCAGAAGGACAAGTCCATAGATCAGGAAAAACAAAAGATGGAAGAGAAAATAGATCAGGGTAAATTTTTGTGGGATGGTTTTCCCCGTCATTTCCAGGCACATCTTGACGAAAAGGTAAAGCCCGATGATCAGAAAAGGGATGCCGATGAAGGGGATCACCTGCCCGACGGTGATGATCATTTTCGGGGGGGATTCCAGGCTATGCAGGATACGTTGCGCAAGAAGCGAACCCAGTAATCCGTAAACTCCAAAAATGACCGTCAGGAACTGGTAATACAGGTAGCTCTGCAAAAAGGGCTGCCTGTATTTTCGATAGAGCCTTGAAGGGATCAGGATCGAGGCGGCACCTGCTCCAAGGAGAATAATAACGAAAAGAATACCGGATACGTCTTTGAGAATGACCATGGGACCTTGCTCTGACAGAGAACCGGTAAAGATAACGAATTCGCGGTATTAAACCGCACTGCACCGAATCACCTTATCCTACCAAAGTAGTGTTTTTACAATATCCAACTTTAGTCTGAAGGATACTCTCGGAACGGGGATTATGTTTGTACCCTGAATCTGACCCTCATTGACATGAAAATCGCGGAATTTATCTCAAAGCGGACAAACCTGCTCATCATTCTTTTTGCGCTCGCTGGGATTTCATCTCTCGCCTTATTGTTTGCTTTATTGAATCCGCGTGCCAATCTGACTATGGGGCCTTATGAAGTGGAGGTCATAAAGGCCGGATGTCCCGAAGAAATGAACAAACACTACCAGATTTTTGGGAAAGACGTCGCGTTTCACTCAAAGACACGGATATGGTATCCTTCCGATCCAGCTCTGAAAGACCTTACCACGGTAATCATGTTCCCGGCAACACGGATTCAATACCGCGGGTTCAAGTGGATGGCCAGACAAATGGCCAGTCGCGGATATGTTGTCACGATATGCAAGCATAAAATGGATCCCGGCTGGGTAACGCTTGTTCCGGGGATCAGGTGGATCGAACGTTCGGGCAGGTCTGTCCAGGAAAAGGATTTTGATATGATGCGCCGGTTCATTGCGGGACTGCCCGGAAAGCATGGCCAGCTTACAGGACGGCTGGCGCTGCAACGGACAGGTGTCGTGTCAAGGATCGGATTGAGCGGAACGATCAATCATTCAGGCAACGAAACGGTGAGGGAATTAAAGAATGGGGTCATCCTGGCCACCGTTGAAGAAAGCATGGATGGAATATTTGTGATATCCAGCGAAGAGTTCGTACCATTCGATCTACCTCGTCGCAAACAAGACCGAACCACCGGGCTGAGAAGTTATTTCGCCAAATGGATGAACCTGGCCACAACGAACATGGAAACCATCGAATTTTTACCGGCCAGAGTGATCATTAACCTGTCAGGGGCTGTCAGAGAATTGAATATGAAGCATTATGTGAACATTCAGGAAGAAATGTTCACTTATTTTGAAAACAGGACTGATTTTTACAGATAGGACGATCTTAAACCATATAACTGATTATCCATTTTTTTTAAAACAATACATTAAGATCAGGAGGAAAATAAAATGAACCAGGTCGTATTAACTTCAGAAAAGGAATTGGTTCCCACCCTGGGTTCCGCATTCCGTCATGGCTGGGTGACCATGATCAATGCGTTTTTGGAGCTTTTTTTGGTTTTACTGATCCTTATTGCCGTAACGATCCCTTTCTGGCCGATCAGCACCTTTGAGGAAAACATCCCTGCCATTGTCATGCTGCAGATCTTTGCCATGGTATATGGACTGATGGTGGTGGCACCGTTTGACTATGGCGCCAAGTATATGTACGTCAAAGCGGTCAGGGGCGAAAAACTGGTCATGAAGGATATTCTCAAGCCCTTTGACGATTATTTAAATGTCATCCTGGCCAATTTACTGACAGGGGCTATCATCATTTTCGGATTCTTCCTGCTGATCATACCCGGGATCCTGTTTGCCGTCAAATTGAGTTTTGTTCCGTACCTGGTCATGGAGAAGAAGCTGGATCCCGTAGAGGCGGTGAAGACCAGCTGGAACATGACCTATGGTGTCAGCTGGACCATTTTCTGGATGGCCATCGTTTCGTTTTTCATATACATCGCGGGGTTGATCTGCCTGCTGATCGGAGTACTTTTTTCGTCGATCTGGGTAAGCGTTTCTTTTGCAGCGATCTACCATGCTCAGAACAAGCTGAAGAATCCCGTTGTGGCGGACGTGATATGAAATAAAATTTCATCTCTACTGGAATAATCGGAACGTTTTCGTATTACTTTTGCCTTTCATTTTTCATAGCAATGAACAGGCAAAAATTCGCTGTCATTGGGATCGGTCAGTTTGGCAGTGCGATAGCGCGTGCCCTGTCGAAAAGCGGAGCCGAAGTAATGGCCATCGACATTGAAGGGGATCTGATCGAATCTATTACGGATGAAGTGGCCTATGCTGTGGCGCTGGATGCGACCGACAAGAAAGCGCTTCTTTCCCAGGATATTAAAGATTATCATACGGTCGTGGTGGCCATTGGCGGTAACTTTGAGCAGGAACTCCTGTGCATTGTGACACTGATGGACCTGGGCATTAAAAGGATCATTGCACGCGCTAGGGGCGCATCCCAGCACCGCATTCTCATGCAGCTGGGCATCAAGGAGATCTTCTCCCCGGAAGATGAAGTTGGGATCATCGTTGCCGAACGGCTATTGAATCCTAACCTGGTATCCTATCTTCAATTGCCGGATGATTACCGGATCGCTGAACTGATCGCCCCGAAACGGTGTGTTGGCAGAACCCTTGACGACATTGACCTGCGTGACCGCTACCGGCTGAGCCTGGTTACGATAAAAAAAGAAACAATCGTTAAAGTTGATGACGAACCGGTGGTCGAACAACATATTGCCGGAGTACCGGATTCCAAAACGGTTATTGATGAAAAAGACTTTCTGGTGGTTTTTGGCAAAAACAAGGATATAGACCGTTTTATCGAGATCAATGACTGATCGCGTCCTTTCTACCCACTCTTCCTATGAACAAAGCTTTCATTAACAGGATCAGGGAGCGGATCAATGTTCGGTTATTCACCCATAAGAATCTGGTTCTACGCAGCTTACGGATTGCCTCCCTGCTGGTATCCCTGGTGACGATTGCCAGTATTATTTACTATTACGGATACCCAAAGACCACTGAAGTCACTTCCATCGTCAGCACCATTATCACAATAAGCATTGGCTTCTATATCTTTAAATTTCTCACCCATATTTTCTATGATTTTCATCCAGGCCGGTTTATCAGGGAGAATCTGACCGAAGCATTGATCCTGCTTTTCATCCTTCTTTTTGCCTTATTATACCAGATCTTCAATATTCCCATCATCAATTACGTGAGCAAGACCCTTGGATTTGACATCCGGCCTTATGTCCTGTTATTTGTCCAGCTTTACTTTTTCATCATCGTCGGTTTTGAAACAGGCAAGGCAAGTCACAAGCTCCGGCTGTTCAAACTGGGTCCATCGTCCCTGATGACCCTTTCCTTTATTATTCTGATTTCTGCCGGCACGGTTTTATTAATGCTTCCCGAGATGACCCATTCGGGCATTCGGTTCATTGATGCCCTGTTTACATCAACCAGCGCCAGTTGTGTCACCGGCCTCGCGACCGTTAATACCGCGAATCATTTCACGCTGAAGGGCCAGATCATCATAATGATCCTCTTTCAGCTGGGAGGTATCAATATTGTATCCTTCGCGACGTTTTTTGCCACGTTTTACCGGTCCGACAGCGTCAGGTACCAGTCCATTATGAAGGATTTCCTGAGTACGGACCGGTTATCTGACACCCGTACCTTGTTGCGGAGGATCGTATTTTTCAGTCTTATCATTGAACTGGCAGGCGCGATCCTGATCTATTTGACCTGGAACGACCATGTGGTATTCAGAGGATCTGCTCAACAGGTATACTTTTCTGTTTTTCATAGTATCTCTGCATTTAACAATGCAGGTTTCTCCCTGTTTCCCGGGGGCCTGACCGAACAATGGGTGGCACAGTCGCATAGCCTGCATTTGTGCCTTGCCTTGTTGATATTCCTGGGGGGAATTGGTTTTGCAACACTGGAGGAATTATTTGAACTGATGACTCACAGGAAGAAGTTGATCCATCCTTGGAAGAATCTCTCGGTTGCCTCGCGCCTGGTATTGATAACATCCTTATCCCTTATTCTGGCAGGAGCATTGGTTTTTATGTATGCCGAATGGGATCTTACCCTATCCGGCATGGATTTTAAAAGTCTTGTGGTGAACAGTATTTTTCATTCGGTCAGTTCCAGGACAGCAGGATTCAGTACGGTTGATGTTGCCATATTTACCCAACCCGTGCTGATCTTTTTCATTTTCCTCATGTATGTGGGGGGATCGCCCGGGGGAACGGGTGGAGGCATTAAGACCACTACATTTGCCATCATTATAAAATCGGCGTTTGCTACCATTCGCGGCAAGCGGAATGTGGAGGCATATCATCATACCATTGCTTTTTCACTGATTGACAAGGCCTATACGATCGCGCTGTTTGCCATGTTCCTGATCTTTATCTCTGTTTTTCTCCTGTCGTTCACCGAACCCGATGTCCGGTTTCTTCACCTGCTATTTGAAGAAGTGTCAGCCTTTGCGACGGTCGGGCTTTCAACGGGCATTACTCCTTTGCTGTCAGATGCAGGAAAAACGATCATCATCGTCAGCATGTTCATCGGAAGGATCGGTCCGCTTACCCTGGCCCTGTTCCTGAGCCGGCCCATCATCTCCACGCATTACCAGTACCCCGAGATCCACGTGATGGTTGGATAACGGAAGAGGAGTGAGGAGAAATAGCTAATGAATGAATGCTTGAGTCAATCCAAAATTATACATTTCCTGCCCTTTGAATGTACGGTAAACTTGTGTATTTTCGTTTTTCCGATATATCTAACTTAACTTCAAATGACAACGAATGATAACGAATGACAACGAATCACTACAAATCACTACGAATAACCACAAATAACCACAAATAACCATGACTCACAAACATCTCCTTCCCATCGTTCTATTGATCCTTTCCGCCTGTTCAAATCCCCGTCCGGAAAAAGGATCAGATACCTTCCCTGACTTGAAAGGCGAATATCTTGGGCAGGAGCTTCCGGGAGACACCGTTATGATCTTTGTGCCGGGCATCATCAGCACCGGGATGGACGAAAGAGACGCCGCATTCACCTATGCTGGCAAGGAATTCTTTTTCACCCGGGTCATCGATTCCATTTACACCATCTTTCACATGGAAGAGATTGATGGCCGGTGGACTGAACCTGAAGTTGCCTCTTTTTCGGGCAAATATGATGATGCCGAACCCTTTTTCTCCACACGGGGCCACGGACTGTATTTTATTTCCAACCGTCCCTCGGATGGCAAACCGTATACTAAGAATGATTTCGACATATGGTACACGTACAAGACACTGGAAGGATGGATGGATCCCCAGCCTCTGGGCGCTCCTGTCAATACCGGCCAATTAGAATTCTTCCCTTCAGTGACTCATGACGGCACCCTGTATTTTGGAAGAAATGATCCGGGCAACACCCGGAGCGATATTTACCGATCCAGAAGGACGGAGGGTAAATTCAACGAGCCGGAGAAGCTCCCCGACATCATCAATGGCCCTGCAAATCCTTTCAATGCCTGCATCGCTCCTAATGAGACTTACCTGATCTTTTCTGCATACAGGAGCGACTCCTCTCATGGGAAAAGCGATTATTATATCAGTTTTCGCGATGAGGACGACACATGGAGCCAGCCGGTCAATCTGGGGCCCGGGATCAACACGGCAGGCGATGAATGCTCGCCTCACATCACTCCCGGCGGCAAATATCTGTTTTTTGCATCCAACGGCAATCCGTTACAGATCCATGATCCTTCCGTCCTGATCGATCCCGGCGTTCAGCCGTACCTTGGTTCGGGCGGATCCCTCGGGGGAACTGGCCTCCCATTGAACGGTAGCACCGATATCTATTGGGTTGAAACCCACGCTCTTATCAAGAAGCTGAAAAAGTAAACACGGTTTAACGGTTCCTGCCTTTTTGTCATTCCTGATGATTTGGCCTATGGATTGATCCCTTCAATCCCTCATCAAATCCCTATTAAATCATCTTATGGATGAATTTTCAAGGATCATTATCGGATCCATACAAAAAGTAAAGAATTCAGTTGTCAAAATCGATGTGTACAGGAAGAGAGGAAACCGCACCGAGCATGCCGGAACGGGATCCGGCTTTGTGTTTTCCAGTGATGGCTTGACTTTTACCAACAGCCATGTCATATCGGTCGGCGAAAACCTGCGGGTCACCCTCCTTGACGGGACAGTAGTGAATGCAGAGCTCACCGGCAAGGATCCGGACTCCGATATTGCCATCATCAAACTACTGAACGGGGGTTTTTCGATCGCCGAGCTTGGTGATTCGGATGAGCTTCAGATCGGGCAGTTTCTGGTTGCCATCGGTAATCCGCTGGGGTACCAGCATTCGGTATCGACGGGTGTGCTCAGCGCTGTGGGACGAACGCTGCGGACGGCCAGCGGAAGGCCCATTGACAATGTTCTTCAGACCGACGCACCCCTGAATCCTGGCAGTTCGGGGGGACCCCTGATCAACACCGATGGTCTGGTGATCGGCATCAATACCGCCATCATACAGGGTTCCCAGGGACTGAGCTTTGCCATCGCCATCAACACGGCAAAAGAAGTAGCCGAGCATCTGATCCGGGAGGGAAAAGTCAGAAAGGCCTATCTTGGGATACTGATCCAGGAGATAGAGTTACACCCCCGCACGATCAGTTTCCATAAACTGGTTTCCACCAAAGGACTCCTCATTACAGGTGTGGATTCTCCCTCCCCGGCAGCCATGGCCAACCTTCAGAAAGGGGATATTCTTATTGAACTGGATGGTAATCCTATCACCACCACCTCCTCCCTGTTCAGGCTTCTTACCAGTGATCGGATTTTAAAGCAGGTCACAGTAAAGGTCATACGGCAAGGATCCATCGCCGAGGTCAATATCCTCCCGCAAGAGAAGAAAGCAGCCTGAGAGGGAAGGCTCTGAATCAGAAAAAACACTAATTTTGCGCCCGCTTTTGAGTGGAAACAAATGAAATCAGCTTATACCATCGGACTTCTAATCCTGTCCAACACCTTTATGACCCTGGCCTGGTACGGCCATCTGAAATTCAAGGATATGAAAGGATTCAGCGCCCTTCCGTTGCTGGCTGTGATACTCATCAGCTGGGGCATAGCGCTTTTTGAATACTTTTTTCAGGTGCCCGCCAACCGTTACGGATACAGGGGCAACGGCGGACCCTTTTCACTGGTGGAACTGAAGGTCATCCAGGAAGTGATCACCCTGGTCGTGTTTATGCTCTTTACCCTGATGGTCTTTCGGAATGAAACCTTCCGCATCAACCATCTCATCGGCTTTATATTCTTAATTCTGGCCGTCTACTTTGTGTTCAAGAAATAACGGCTCTCTGCTTCATCTTTCAACAAGGAAATCATGCCATTGAACAATCTTCGGAATATAGGGATCGCGGCGCATATCGACGCGGGAAAGACCACCGTTACGGAAAGGATCCTGTTTTACACGGGCACGACACGAAAAATGGGAGAGGTTCACAACGGGCAGGCGACCATGGATTTCATGAAACAGGAACAGGAGCGCGGCATCACCATTGCTTCCGCCGCCATCACCTGCAACTGGAAAGGGGCACAGATCAATCTGATTGATACACCCGGTCATGTGGATTTTACTATTGAGGTGGAGCGGTCCCTTCGTGTCATCGACGGTTTGATAGCCGTGTTTTGTGCGGTCAGCGGTGTGGAGCCTCAGAGTGAAACGGTATGGCATCAGGCGGACCGGTACAAGGTACCCCGCATTGCCTTCATCAATAAAATGGACCGTGTCGGGGCGGATTTCAATGAGGCTGTCGCCATGTTGAACCGGCACCTGGATGCCAATGCCGTGCCCTTTCAATTACCAATGGGCGCGGAGGAGGGCTTTACAGGCATCATTGACGTCATCGGACAAAAAGCGATCCTGTTTGACGGTACGGAATGTACCGTCACCGGTATACCTGACGCTTACCAGGAAAAAGTCCGGGAAGCCCGTTCTTTTCTTATCGAAAAGATCTCGGAATTTGACGATACCGTCATGGAACTCTTCCTTGAAGACAAAGAAGTCAATGAGGACCTGATCATGAAGGTGGCTCGGCAGGCAACACTGAAAATGATGATCACCCCTGTTTTCTGCGGAGCAGCATACAAGAATAAAGGCATACCCCAGCTGCTGGATGCCGTGACCGATTACCTACCTTCGCCCCTTGATGTGGGAGCAGTGGTTGGGACTGATACCGACGATCCGGAAAAGTCGCATACCCGATACCCTTCTACCAAATCTCCCTTTGCTGCCCTGGCTTTCAAACTGATCCATGATCCTTTTGTAGGTCAGCAAACCTTTATTCGCATCTATTCGGGGCATCTTACAAACGGGATGGCAGTCCTGAATTCCACAAGAGGCAAACAGGAGCGCATCGGGCGTATCCTGCGCATTCACGCCAAGGACCGGGAGGAGATCAGCGAGGCGGGTCCCGGAGAGATCGTAGCGCTGATCGGGATGAAATTCACCAAAACCGGCGATTCCATGTGCGACCCGGAACACCCTCTTCTCCTGGAATCCATCCAGGTCCCCCTGGCAGTGGTAGAACTGAAGATCACCCCAGCCCGGCGGACAGACCAGGGAAAGCTGGGAGAGGCTCTGAATAAGCTCAGCAGCGAAGATCCTTCCTTTCATGTCAGTTTCAATGAAGAAACGGGAGAAACCATCATTGCAGGGATGGGAGAACTGCATCTTGAGATCATTGTCGACCGTCTGTTGCATGAACATAAAGTGGAAGTGAATGTGGGTGAGCCGTCGGTGGCTTATCGTGAGACCATCACGTCAGAGGTGGAATGTGAGTACCGACACGTTAAACAGACGGGCGGAAAGGGACAGTTCGCCCAGACGCTTTTCCGTCTGGAACCTAACGAGAGCAAAGGGTATGAGTTCGTTGACAAGATCAAGGGAGGCGCCATCCCCCTGGAGTTCATCCCATCGGTGGATAAGGGGATACGCAAGACAATGTCCGATGGCATACTGACAGGATTCCCCATCGTAGATGTGAAAATTGTATTGCTCGACGGTAAGTATCACCCCGTCGATTCATCCGATTTAGCCTTTCAGACCTGCGCCTCCATCTGCTTCAGGCAGGGATTCATGAAAGCACATCCCATTGTGATGGAGCCGGTTATGAAAGTCGAAATCAACACGCCCGATGAGTACATTGGCGAGATCGTGGGCAACCTCAACCGAAGACGGGGCAGGGTAGAGTCGATGAGGCGCTTTCGGAAAGGATCCCAGAAACTGGTAAGCATTGTTCCGTTGAGCGAAATGTTTGGCTATGCGAATCACCTCCGGAATATGACTAGCGGCCGGGCAAGCTTTTCCATGGATTTTTACAAGTACCTGCCGGTTTCAAAGATACTGCAGGAGGAAATCATAAAGAAACTGAAGGAGAAGAAGGACGGGAGGTCGTAGGCATAAATGGTCGTTCGTGGTCAGTCATAGTCATTTGCTCGGCCTGACGGCCTCGCGTTATTCATCATTATTTGTAGTTATTTTTTGTTATTTCGAAATTACTAATTCTTTATAGTCACGTAGTGACGACAGTACGGTAGAAAAATGGTATATATTTCGACCAAGGTTTGTAAGACCAGCGATATCGGGGTAAAAGGCAACCTGTTCGGCGGGACTATGCTGTCTTGGCTTGATGAAGCAGGCGCCTCGCTGGCCAGCTATATGTGTTCGACCCCTAATATGATTACCCTGAAAATGGATGAAGTGACCTTTAAGAAACCCGTCAAAATGGGTCACCACATCCGGATCTACGGTGAAGTAAAGCGCATCGGTACTTCATCCATAACCCTGCTCGTGGAGGCACGACGCTGTGATTTCCCTTCCCGCAGTGAAGAGACCGTCTGCTCCACGTATATTACGTTTGTCAAGATTGACGATGATGGGAGGGCAGTCCCCATTGAGGCATCCGTGAAAGAAATGATTACCAGGGAATACCTTAATAAATCAGAATCGATCTAAATAAAATTTTGTATTTTAAATCAGCCTGAACCGTCGTAATTTTGCAATCCACCGTTCAGCCATGAATTCACGTTTGTTCTATAGCACCCTTTATCATAACAACGGCAAAGGATTGTATGCCTGCTGGATGTGCTAGGTGATATTCTTTTCTTTTTCCCTGTGGGAGTTTCCATTCTTATTAAGTAGTAAATATGCAATATTCAATAGTAAGTATTTGGTTGTGAAGGGGCTGATTTTCGATATCAAACATTTTTCCATCAATGACGGGCCGGGGATACGGACGACCGTCTTTTTCAAAGGGTGTCCCCTCCGCTGTTGGTGGTGCCATAACCCGGAGAGCCAGGCCAGGCATGAGGAGGTGGTCATCAAGGAACGGTCGCTGGATGGCAGGACCTACAGGATCGAAGAAATATCGGGGCGGTGGGTGGAAGCCCAGGAGGTGATCAGTGAGATGGAGAAAGATGGCATCTATTATGACCAGTCGGGCGGAGGGATTACTATCTCTGGAGGTGAACCGTTGATGCAACCGGAATTCCTCCTGGAACTTCTCCGTCTGGCAAAGGAAAGGGGATACCACACCGCTCTGGACACTTGCGGACATGTTCCTGAAACGGTTCTGAAACGGGTGACGGATCATGTTGATCTTTTTTTATATGACTTGAAACTTATTGATTCTGAGGATCATCTGAAATACACCGGTGTGATGAACGAAAAGGTATTGAAGAATCTGATGCTTCTTTCGGAAATGGGTAAAAATATCGTCATCCGTGTACCGGTCATTCCTGGAATCACCGATACGCAAAAAAACATTACCGCCCTGCGCGACCTGTTCCTTGAGCTGAACGGGCTGGAACAGATCGATCTGCTGCCCTATCACCGAATTGCGAAGAGTAAATATCAACGATTAAAGATGAATTATAAGCTGGAGGACTTGCAGGAACCTCCCCTGGAGAAACTCAACGAATTGAAGAAAGTTTTTGAGGGGATCGGGATGAAGGTGACGGTAGGGGGGTGACGGTCAGCAGTCAGCAGTCAAAGGTAATAACCACGAATAACCACAAATCCCCATGAACCCACGCATAACCAAACTTCGCGAACAGAGTCTTAAAGCCGTCAACCGCATTTCTGCGGAACGTGCGCTCCTGGTGACCGAATTCTATAAAAGCGACCGTGCACAGGAAGTATCCATTCCCGTGAAAAGGGCGCTTACCTTTAAGTACATCCTGGAGAAAAAGAAGATCTGCATCAACGAAGGCGAACTGATCGTCGGTGAAAGAGGCCCCGCTCCCAAGGCGACACCGTCCTATCCCGAAGTGTGCCTGCATTCCCTGCAGGACCTGGATATCCTCAACAACCGTCCGAAGGTATCCTTCAAGGTGGATGACGAAACGCGAAAAGCCTACGAAGAGGTGATCATCCCTTTCTGGAAGGGAAAGAGCTATCGCGAACGGCTTTTCCGTGAGATGGACCAGGCCTGGATCGAAAGTTACCAGGCAGGCGTCTTTACTGAATTCCAGGAACAGCGTGCCCCCGGACATACCGTGCTGGGAGGGAAAATCTACAGGATGGGTTTTCTGGATCTGAAGGCACAGATCCGGCGAAATATGGAAAAGCTTGATTTTTATAACGATCCGCAGGCTATGGACAAGCGGGAGGAGCTCCGTGCCATGGAGATTGCCGCTGATGCGCTGATCCTTTATGCCGAACGTCATGCACTGGAGCTGGAGAAGCTTGCCGACGGTGAACCGGATCCCGCCCGGAAAGCAGAGCTGAACGATATGGCAACCATCTGCCGCCGTGTTCCTGCCCATGCTCCCCGCACCTTCCATGAAGCCCTTCAATACTACTGGTTTGTGCACCTGGGTGTCATCACCGAGACCAACCCCTGGGACTCATTCAATCCGGGACGGCTCGACCAGCACCTGTATCCGTTCTATAAAAGGGAGATGGAGGCGGGTACGCTCACTAAAGAAAGAGCAACAGAGATCCTGCAATCCTTCTGGGTGAAGTTCAACAACCACCCAGCCCCCCCCAAGGTAGGGGTGACAGCACTGGAAAGCAACACCTACACGGATTTTGCGCTGATCAACGTGGGCGGTCTCACAGCTGACGGAAAGGATGCCGTCAATGAGATGAGCTACCTGATCCTTGACGTGATCGAGGAGATGCGCCTGCTGCAGCCCAGTTCGATGGTGCAGATAAGCAAGCAGAACCCGGATAACCTGCTGAAGAGAGCAGCCAGGATCCTGAAAACCGGTTTTGGCCAGCCATCTATCTTCAATACCGATTCCATCATTCAGGAGCTGATGCGTCAGGGCAAATCCATTGAAGACGCGCGTAACGGCGGTGCCAGCGGATGCGTGGAGAGCGGCGCCTTTGGTACGGAAGCCTACTGGCTGACGGGATATTTCAATCTCACCAAAGTCCTCGAGATAACCCTGTATAACGGCACCGACCCGCGTACGGGCAAACAGATCGGATTACAAACCGGAGATGTTACGACGTTCACAGCATTTGACCAGATCATGGAAGCCTTTGAAAAGCAGCTCCGGCATTTTATAGACATCAAGATCAAGGGGAACAACATCATTGAGAAGCTGTTCGGAGACTATATCCCGGTGCCTTTTTTGTCGCTGCTGGTGGACGACTGCATTGACAATGCCCGGGATTACAACCAGGGAGGTGCGCGGTACAACACAAGCTATATCCAGGGAGTGGGGCTCGGAAGCATCGCCGATATCCTTACCTCACTCCGGTACAATGTCTTCGACACGCAAAAGGTGACCATGGATAAAATGCTGGATGCGGTGAAATCCAATTTTGAAGGGTACGACGACCTTCGTTACGACCTGATCTACAACACACCCAAGTATGGGAACGATGATGATTATGCCGACCAGCATGCCGTGAGTGTGTTCAACATGTTCTACCGGTCGGTGAATGACCGCCCTACGGTCAGGGGAGGCAGGTTCCGCATCAACATGCTGCCCACCACCAGTCATGTGTATTTTGGAAGCGTCATCGGTGCGACGCCCGACGGAAGAAAAGCCGGAATGCCACTCTCAGAGGGGATATCTCCTTTCCAGGGTTCCGACAGAAAAGGACCCACATCCGTACTGAAGTCCGCCGCAAAGATCGATCATCTGAAGACCGGCGGCACCCTCCTTAACCAGAAGTTCACACCGCAGCTTTTTGAAGGGGAGCGGGGCATCGAAAGCCTGGTGCAGCTGATAAGGAGCTATTTCCGGATGGATGGCCATCATATCCAGTTCAACGTGGTCAATGCCGATACCCTGCGAGATGCGCAGAAATTTCCTGAGAAGTACCAGGACCTGATCGTACGGGTGGCGGGTTACAGCGATTACTTCAACGACCTGGGGAAAGATCTGCAGGATGAGATCATCCGCCGGACAGAGCATAAAGAGTTTTAAATGTGGGTAATATCATTTAGGGAGTGTGTTAAAATGACCATTTTCACACACCCCTGTACCAAAAATCCCTTTCCCTCTGAACCCCCATGAAAACCTCAATCGTTAAATCCGAACTCCTGCTGCTGCTGGCAGCCCTGATCTGGGGCTTTGCCTTTACGGCACAGCGGGTGGGGATGGAGTACATGGGTCCATTCCTTTTCAATGGTATACGTTTCGGGCTGGGGGCGCTGGTGCTGGGTGCTTTCATCTTCATCCGGAAAAACAGGGAAATCGATATCCGTCCGGAATTTCTTCAGGATCATCGGAAAACCCTGGTCAGGGGCGGGATCATTGCAGGACTTCTGGTATTTGCAGGAGCAACGCTTCAGCAGACGGGCATGATCTATACCACCGCCGGGAATGGAGGCTTCATCACAGGGTTGTATGTCGTCTTTGTTCCGATCCTGGGACTGTTCATCCGTCACCGGCCGGCCTTCTTCGTCTGGATCGGAGCCTTCCTGGCCACCATGGGAATGTATTTCCTCAGCGTGACGGGCAGCTTTCATATCGCAAAGGGCGACCTTTTGGTCCTGGGATGTGCATTTGTATGGGCGTTCCATGTGCTGTACATCGGGCATGTCTCTCCCCGGGTGGATGCCCTGAAGCTGGCCCTCATACAATATATCATCACGTCATTACTCAGTCTGGTGATCGCTGTCCTTTTTGAAAAGATCGTATGGCAGGCCATCGTGGATGCAACGGTTCCCCTTCTTTATGGCGGGATATTCTCCGTGGGTATTGCCTATACCCTGCAGATCGTGGGGCAGAAAAAGGCACCGCCGGCCCATGCGGCGATCATCCTGAGCGCTGAGGCGGTCTTCGCCGCCGTTGGCGGCTGGCTGATCCTGAACGAGGTGCTGTCGGCCCGCGCTTTGCTCGGCTGTGCCCTGATGCTGGCCGGTATGGTGCTGGCACAGGTGAAGATAAAAGATGTAGCGAAGTAGCGATGGAGCGATGTAACGATATTCGAAGTAATTTTACACCATCACTTCGTTACATCGCTACATCGTTATATCGTTACATGAATATGAACCCATTTCCTCTCTTTGCACCGCCGCCTTCCTGGCGGGTGATCACGACCATCGACATGCACACCGGCGGTGAGCCGCTGCGGGTCATAACCGGCGGACTGCCGGATATCAAGGGAAAATCGATCCTGGAGAAGCGCCGGTACTTCCGCGATCATTTTGATCATCTCCGTATAGGATTGATGTGGGAACCCCGTGGCCACGCTGATATGTACGGGGCGATCCTGACGGAGCCCACTACCGAAGATGCTGATTTTGGTGTTTTTTTTATCCACAATGAGGGTTACAGTGCCATGTGCGGACATGCCATCATCGCATTGACCAAGCTGGTGCTCGACACAGGCATGATCGAGAAAGAAGGAAATGAACCGGAGCTCATCATCAATGCTCCTCCGGGCAAGATCTTTTCGAAAGGATACAGGGAAGATGGGATCGTGAAAAAGACCTCGTTCAGGAATGTTCCGTCGTTTCTTTTGTTGAGGGATGAGACAGTGGATGTGAGTGGGATAGGGAAAGTACGGTTTGACGTGGCATTTGGAGGCGCATTCTATGCATTCGTTGGGGCTGAAGACCTTGGAGTGAAAATGGTCCCCGGTGAGTTCAACCGGCTGATCGATTTTGGCCGCCGCATTAAACTGGCTGTCATGGAACATTACCCGATTATACATCCTTTCGAGGAAGATCTGAGCTTTTTGTACGGTACGATCATCACGGGCCCTCCCGAGGATGCATCCCATTACAGCCGGAATGTCTGTATCTTTGCCGACGGGGAGGTGGATCGCTCGGCGACGGGTTCCGGAGTAAGTGCCAGGGCAGCATTGCACTTCGAAAAAGATGGATTGAGGCCGGGCGAGGTGATTACGATTGAAAGTATCCTGGGGACCACCATGGATGTCAGCATCACAGAAGTGACCACTTTCGGGCCTCACCGGGCCGTAGTTCCCGAGGTGAGCGGAACAGCACATTTTACGGGCCGGCATTCGTTCTGGTTCGATCCGGAGGATCCGCTGGGGAGAGGATTTATATTCAGGTGAAGATTGACGAACAGAGGAACAAGGATTTTTGATTTCTGAATCCATTTCAACAATCAGCACTCAACACTCCTCTGTTCAATATTCAATAAATCAAATGCTTATGAAGAAATCATTTCTATTGATCTATGTTATGTTATCGTGGACTGGAGCCTATTCCCAATCCACCGATCCCCAGATCGCCCTGCTCGAGTCATTTTTAAAGAACCGGAGTGATGTCAGTTTTGACACCATCGCCCACCACCCGCACTTCGCAAAAGCCTATGTGCTGAAGATCACCCAGCCCGTGGATCATAACAACCCGGACGGGGCAACCTTCACACAGCGCGTGTTCCTGTTCCACCGTGACTTTTCCCGCCCGGTAGTATTTGTCACCGAGGGGTACGGGGCCGGATATGCCATTTACCCAAGAGCGATCAACGAACTGACCGAATACCTGGATGGCAATCAGATCGTGGTCGAGCACCGTTATTTCGGGGAATCGGTGCCGAATCCGCTTGACTGGCAGTATTTGGACATTGAGCAGGCGGCGGCCGACCACCACCGCGTGGTCGAACTGTTCAAAGGACTGTACCGCGCCCGCTGGCTCAACACTGGCATCAGCAAGGGAGGACAGACGGCCATCTACCACCGGTATTTCCACCCTGACGATGTTGATGCATCGGTGGGATATGTCTGCCCGCTGAACTTCTCCATCCAGGATGCGCGCATCTATGACTTCATGCAAAAGGTGGGCAGCGAATCCTGTCGAAACAGGATATACCAGTACCAGGTGGAGATGCTGAAAAACAAGAGCCTTTACTACCCTGTTTATCAAAAAATGGCGGAAGAAAAAAAATATACGTACAAGAGAACGGGCATTGAAAAGTCGTATGAGATGACCATCCTGGAGTATGCCTTTGCTTTCTGGCAGTGGGGCCGCTGGACGTGTGATTCCATCCCCGTGCCGGCAAGGTCACCAGGGGAGATGGTCAAACACCTGGATATGGTCGCAGGCATCGACTGGCTCTCCGACCAAAGGATCGACAGGTTCCTTCCCTTTTATTACCAGGCCATGACCGAGATCGGTTTCTACGGATACGATGTGGATCCGTTCGGGGATCTGGTTTCCGCAAGCGAGGACATCACGTTCACCTTTACCTGTCCCGAAGGAGTGGAATGCGAATACGACCCCCTGCCCATGGAGGAGGTGGATCATTTTCTGCGGCATGATGCCCGCCGGATGCTGTTCATCTACGGAGAATATGATCCCTGGTCGGCGCCGGCAGTACAGCCTTCCGGCAAAAACGACGTCGCGGTGATCTTCAAACCCCAGGGAGCGCATTCATCGAGGATAGGAAACCTGCCTGAAGATCTGCAGGAGAAAGCGTTGGAGCTGCTGGGGAAGTGGATGGGGGTGATGATTGAGGGGAGAGAGGAGAGAGGAGAGAGGAGAAATAGAGAGAAATAGAATAAGAATGCCAGAGTTACGAAATATTGCGATCATTGCGCATGTGGATCATGGGAAGACCACACTGGTTGACCGTATCCTTCACCAGGTGAAGCTGTTCAGGGAGAACCAGGAGGTCCGGGACCTGATCCTTGATTCAAACGAGCTGGAGCGTGAACGGGGGATCACTATCCTCTCGAAAAATGTTTCTGTAAGATATAAGGGAGTGAAGATCAATATTATAGATACTCCGGGCCATTCGGATTTCGGCGGGGAGGTGGAACGGGTACTGAACATGGCGGATGGGGTGTTGCTGGTGGTGGATGCTTTTGAAGGTCCCATGCCCCAGACAAGGTTTGTCCTGCAGAAGGCATTGCAACTGGGGCTGAAGCCGGTGGTCGTGATCAACAAGGTGGATAAGCAGAACTGTTCTCCCGAAGAGGTACATGAAGCCGTATTCGAGCTGATGTACAACCTGGATGCCACGGAAGACCAGTTGAATTTTCCTACGGTTTACGGCTCCTCCAAGCAGGGATGGATGTCATCGGACTGGAAGAGACCCACCCAGGATGTAAGTTATCTGCTCGATATCATTCTGGAGCATATCCCTGCGCCGGCTGTGGCAGCGGGAACGTTGCAGATGCAGATCAGTTCGCTGGATTATTCCTCGTACCAGGGACGCATTGCAGTTGGGCGTATATCACGGGGTGCGATCAGGGCCGGAATGACGGTCTCCCTCATCAAGAGCAACGGAGGTACAAATAAATCGGTTATCAAGGAAGTCTATCTTTTTGAGGGGCTTGGCAAGGAGAAGACCAAACAGGAGGTCGGGGCAGGGGAAATCTGTGCGGTTTTTGGATTGGAGAGCTTTGACATCGGAGATACCATCGCTGACATGGAAAATCCGGAAGCGCTTGTCCGGATCAGTGTGGATGAGCCGACGATGAGCATGCTCTTCACGATCAATACATCTCCCTTTTTCGGGCGGGAAGGTATCTATGTGACCTCGCGCCATTTGCGCGAACGGCTCTTCAGGGAAACAGAGAAGAACCTCGCCCTTCGGGTGGAGGAAACAGATTCTCCTGAAAAACTGATCGTTTACGGGCGGGGGATCCTTCACCTTTCCATTTTGGTGGAAACCATGCGCAGAGAAGGGTATGAGTTCCAGCTGGGGCAGCCCCATGTGGTCATCCGGGAAATCAACGGTCAAAAAAACGAACCAATCGAATCCCTGACCGTCCTGGTACCCGAATTGATCTCGGGTAGGGTGATCGATATCGTCACCCGGAGGAAGGGGGAGATCGACCATATTGAGATGAGGAACGACCGTGTGGTGCTCGAATTCTCGATACCTGCAAGGGGTCTGATCGGACTGACCAATCCCCTGCTCACGGCAACCGAGGGGGAAGCTGTGATAGCACACCGGTTCAAGGCCTACGAGCCCTGGAAGGGAGAGCTGCTGACGCGCCGCAACGGTTCGCTCATCGCCATGGAGACCGGGACGGCGGTAGCCTACTCCATCGATAAGCTTCAGGACAGGGGACGTTTTTTCATTGAGCCCAACGACGAAGTGTATGCGGGACAGGTTATCGGTGAAAACACGCGGTATAATGACATCGTTGTCAATGTCGTCAAGACCAAGAAACTGACCAACATGCGCGCTTCAGGCGCAGATGATAAGGCCATGATCATCCCGGCGACTAGGTTTACTTTGGAAGAGGCCATGGAATACATCAACGACGATGAATATGTGGAAGTGACTCCCAAATCCATCCGGCTGCGCAAGATCATCCTGGATGAGACCGAACGCAAACACAGCAAAAAATCCTGACGTCAGGCAAGTCCGTCGTTTTTCAGTCGAACCGTAACGATCCGCACGGATCTTTTTTAAAGAGACGCAGGCATGATTCCTTGGGGAACCCGATCTTGAGAACAAAGTAGAAGTTTATTCCTGTAAAATCGGAGACATGAAAAAATCCGCCCAGATGATCCGTCCCCACGGTAAAACTCCTGAATCTTGCGGATAGTCCCACCCTGGGCCTGGTGAGATAATACAGCGAAACAGGAAGGCATATCTCCAGATCATCGGTTTCATACCTGCCGGTCACGACCACCTGAGGTGGACGGTACACCTGCGCGATACTGTACACGACAGGAAGGATGACCGTGGAATTAACGTACCAATTTTTTCTGAAATGGTAATCCAGTTGTGTGCTGAGGGCGGTGGGCAGGAAGACAGTGATCCGGTCGTCGATCATGGATCGTGTTGAGTCATCGTCATAAAATCGTGCACTGAGCTCGCGCATAAAGGAATTGAGATTGTGAAACTCGGCATTGTTAATATATTCCCAGTAATGATGGACATCATCAAAAAGATGCTCCTGGGCATTCTCACGGAAGGTGATCCATCCCAGGTCAACGAGTGAAATGCCCAGGCGGTACCGGTAATCTTCGTACGACTGTTCACACCTGTACTTGACCTTTGATTTTGAGGGATTTTTGAGCAATTTCAGGTACGTAACACCTAGGCTTGTTGAAAATCCTCCTCCGCGGAACAATCCACCAGGACTCGTAAAGTCATTGTTATCATAGTTAATCGGCAATGAGAATCCGATGTTGCCATTGAAATTATGGATGTTCGCCGTCAGGTTGACATCGGCCGAATCACTTTCGTCCCTGACAAGGTATGCGATGTTGTGACCGTACAAGTAAGCACCTGCGTATCCCATGATCCGGTTGACTGCAATACCGGCTGTCCAGCGATCCCTTGACTCTCTGTTCAATACAAGGGCATAGCCAATACCCAGCTCTGCCCAGGTCAGCTGTACTGCGCTGAAGTTCTTTCCGTTGTACTCGATGTCATGCTGGGGCGAATACCACAGGTCCTCGTATATGAAATTGGCCAGGTGGTAAGGCAGCCTCCATACGGAGGTCATTGACCTGAACGATGTATTTACCGAAACTGCATGTCGATCTTTTGCCAGCATCACAGAGGGCCCGTTCATCCTGAACGACTGATCCATCTGTTTTCTCTTATGGTCCCAGTCTGGCCTCCGTGTAAACAACATCTGGTCCTCCCCGTAGGTCGGCAGTTCTGTATTTTGGGTAAGATAATTGAGGAACCGGTAGTCTTCTTTTGGTATGAAAAGATAATTACTCTGGAAAAAAACATCCAGCGAGAAGAGATGGACATCACGGTAGAGCCGGGAGTTTACCGTGGAGCTGGGATTTATCTGGTTACCCAGCACACCTGCATAATTTCCGTTTACTACACCCCACATCTCCTGGGGGGATGTAACCAACACACTACTAAAGAACACGATCAGGGTAAGCAAAGTTCTCACATCACCGGTATTTGATCAAAAACCAACGGAGCCCTTTGGTTTCAATAACGCGGGAATGCGAAGGTTATTGACTGAAATATCGAATTCCTGAGGGATGAATAGGAATTTCTGTGTATCTTTATCCGGCGTACGCAATAAAACGTTCGATGATACTGGAAATAACCGTCAATTCTGTGACATCAGGGTTGCTTGCCCAGGAAGGAGGAGCAGACAGGATCGAGTTGTGCGATAACTTCCATGAGGGAGGTACCACACCGGGTGCGGGAAGTATAGCAAAAGCAAGGGAATGCATTCATATTGGACTTTTTGTGATGATACGGCCAAGGGGGGGTGATTTCCATTATTCGGACCTGGAACTGGAGATCATGAAGAAAGACATCCAGTTGGCCAGGGACCTTGGCGCCGACGGAGTGGTATTTGGCCTTCTGAACGCCGACGCGACCGTTGACCGGATCCACACGGCCGAACTGGTCGCTGTCAGCCGTCCCATGCAGGTTACGTTTCACCGTTCCTTTGACCTGACCCCCGATCCCTTCACCGCTCTGGAGGAGATCATTGAAGCGGGTGCTGACCGCATTCTTACATCGGGTCAGGCGCCTTCGGCCATGGAAGGGGCCAGGATCATTGCATCCTTGCTGAAGCAAGCCGGTGACCGGATCATCATCATGCCGGGAGCGGACATCAACGAAAACAATATCCTTGAGCTTCACCGGCTAACACGGGCACAGGAATTCCATGCATCCCTCCGCACCAAAAGGCAAAGCGGGATGACCTTCCAGCGGGAAAGTGTATTCATGGGAGACAGCTCATCTCCTGCTTATGCTTACGATGTTGCCTCCCCGGCACGTATCCGCCTGATGAAACAGATACTTGAAAATGGTTGCTGACTTTTGGTTTCTTTTGGTTATATTTGTAAATAAATTCCAGTACGATGAAAGTTGAATTTCTTTGTCCTTATTGCAGAAGCTACCTGAAACCAAACACCAAGATCATTTTATCTGCCAGGAAAAAAGACGGAACACGGGGTATCATTCTTTTCAATCCCAAGCTTGGTGCATATGATATCCTTAAGCATAGGACCTTTCACCTGAACAAAGGTGAACATGTGGACATCCATTGCCCATTGTGTAATGCAAGCCTGACCGATCAAACCGTCAGCGATTCGCTGGTCAGGATCCTCATGGTCGATGAAGATGGTACAGAGTGCGCGATCTATTTTTCAGAGATTTACGGGGAACAGTGTACGTTTAAGGTTAGCGGGGAATCTGTGGAGGCTTTCGGGGAGGATGCGGATAACTACCAGAATTTTTGGGGTGCAAAACCAAGATACTGAGATTATTAGATAATTCTTTACTGCTCCTTCGGATTTCACGAAGGCACACAACTCATTCTTACAGATTAATAGCTTATTGTTATTTTGTGAAGCACTTTGAGCGCCATTGTGTTCAAAAATTGTATTGGTCAGCTTCCTCAGGATCAGAAATGGCATCAAATTAGCAGAAGGCCCTCACCCTACGCACTGAAATGGTAGCGGATTTCACCTGTGATTTATAATATTTAAGCAGAAGATAAAAAAGATAGTGTAATTTTGCCAACCTTTTGAAGTGTTTTTACAGGATATAAGCTGATGGACCAAATTGCACGATATATTATCAAGTACCGGTGGGTGACCATAGTTACTGTTGCGGTGCTGACCATTTTTTTTAGTTTTCAGATCAAGAACCTCCGCCTCAATCCGGATGTGATCAGCTCCTTACCGGATACAGATCCTGACGCTGTCCTGATCAAGCAGATCAGCGATGAATTTACAGTGAACAACATGGGAATGGTCATCGTTCAGGCGGATGATATCTTCACCAGCGAAGTCCTGGAGCACCTCCGGTTGATAACAGATACCCTCACCATGACCCCGGGAGTGGCCTCTGTCATTAGCCTGACTAATGTCACGGAGATAAGCGGAGGCGACGAAGGTCTTCAGATCGGAAAACTGGTGGATGCCTATGACCTGCCTGATACGCCGGAGGAACTGGCAGAACTGAGAAACCGGGTTTATGAGAAGGGCACGTATACAGGTACGATGATCTCGGAAGATGGGACCACTACTGTGATCATTTTCACCCTGGCTGAGGATTTTGATGTAAAGACGGTCGCCAGGGGGATCAAGCAGAAGACCGAAGCACTTGATCTGTCGGAAAAGATTTATTTCAGCGGTTCTCCGATGATGGTCACGCACATATCCGATGTGATGATAGCAGACCTCAGGCGGTTGATCCCGATCGCCTTCGGGCTGATCGTACTTATCCTCCTGATGGGATTCCGTTCCGCCAGAGGAGTGATCTTTCCACTGCTAACCACAGTCATCGCCATTGTATGGACCATCGGCATCATGGCCCTGTGTGGATTCGAGATGTCCATGATCTCCAGTGATATCCCCATTATCTTACTGGCAGTATGCACGGCCTACACGATCCACGTCATGAACAAGATCAACCAGGAAAGGGAAAAGAACTGGCAAAAAGCCACGCTGAAAGGTTTACAGTACATCATCCTGCCTGTGTTCCTCGTCGCCCTGACCACTGCCATCGGATTCTTTTCTTTTGTTTTCGGCACCTACCTGAACATGATCAGGGATTTTGGAATTTTTACTGCACTGGGTACCTTTTTTGCCTTTTTGCTATCGATCTTTTTCGTCCCTGCCATTTTTTCGATGCTGCCCTCCACAGCGAAAACCTCATTTACACTGGATGACCGGATCAAGAAGTCCTATTTGTCCGACAACTATCTTACGCCTCTTCATGCATTGTTGTTTAAGCATCCCAAGTACATCCTGTCAAGCTGGGGCATACTGTTGCTGATCAGCCTGGTCGGGATCTTCTTCATTGAGCGGAGCGTTGACGTTAAAGATTATTTCAAGAAAAGTGATTCTACCAGGATCGCTGAGGAGATCATGGCCGAACATTTTGGCGGCTCAAAACCGATCTTTGTGCGGTTCGAAGGGAATATGCAGAGCCCCGAGGTCCTGAAGACCATGGTCCGGTCGGAGGAGTTCATGAAGGAAAGCCCGTACGTGAATTCCACCCAATCCATTGCAGGTTTGATCACACAATTGAATTTTGCGCTGGGTAACGGCCGGTCGATACCCGATGACCAGAGCCAGATCGAGCAATTATGGTTCATGCTCGAAGGTAACGAGCTTCTTCGCCAGTTTGTGACCGATGAACTGGACAAGGGGATCATTATCTCCAGGTTCACCTCGCCGGATGTCAAGGACAAGAAGGAGTTCGGCGAGAAAATGAGAGCGTTTATAAGCGCCAATTCTACACCTGACTGTAAGATTGAGGTCACCGGGATGCCTTTTGTGGATGTAACCATGGACAGAAGCCTGATCAACGGCCAGTTCAAGAGTGTGACGGTGGTCGTCATCTGTGTTATCATCATCCTGAGCCTGATCCTGAGATCTTTCTGGAACGGGCTTTTTGCTACCATACCCATCATCGTCGCCACGCTGCTCCTTTTCGGCATTATGGGATTCACCGGGATATCCCTGAATATTGCGACCGTCCTGGTGGCAGCTGTCGCTGTCGGTGACGGTATCGGCTACTCCATTCATGTGATCTCCTATTTCAACCATGCCCGGAAACAAGGCAAGGACATCACCAAGGCATTGCACGAAACGATCATGGTCAGCGGCAAAGCAATCGTGATCAATGTTCTGTCTGTTGCCGGAGGATTCCTTGTGCTGATCTTTTCCAACTTTGTCCCCCTTCAGCATTTCGGATTGCTGATGGCCATCAGCATGGTCGGATCAAGCCAGGGCGCCATGACCCTTTTGCCGGTCATACTCATTCTTGTAAACAGAAAAAAAGAAGCAATCATCAAAAAAAAGCTAAATGAAAGCATTCAATAGACGGTTCATCCTGGCCGTGTCCGTGTTGACAGCATGCGCTTTTCAAACGTACGCACAGGATCCTGTTTCCATTCTGTGGAAAGTGGATAAAGTGATCTTTGCCCCGAAGGATAAACAGGGTAAAGTCAAGATGATCCTTAAGGATAAGTCAGGCAACGAAAAGATCCGTGAAGCCATTATGATGCAGAAAGGGATTGATAAGAAACTCTACCGCTATACAAAGCCCGAATCGCAGGTCGGCGTGGCTACCCTGACCCTGCCAGGGGATGAGACATGGCTTTATATGCCTACTTTCGGCAAACCAAAGAAGATCGACCTTCTGGCAAAAAGCCAGGCCTTCACCGGCACCGATTTCTCCTATGAAGATATGGAACCCAGAACGTACTCCGACCGGTTCATCCCGAAATTGATGGAAGTCAAGGAAACAGAGTATGTCCTTGAACTCATCCCCAAATCTGCCCAGTCGGAATATTCCAGGGTGATTGCCCACATCAGCAAGGCCAATTCTTATCCCGTTCTGCTGGAGTACTTCGATAAACAGAAGAAAAAGATCAAGGAAGCCACGTATGTCTATGAAAAGATTGGTCCATACTGGAATGCCAAAGAGGTGACCATGACGGATCTCAGGAAAAACCACTCCACGCGGACGCTGATGAGTGAGGTGAAGTTCGACCAGGGATTGGGGGATGATATCTTTACCGTGGAAAAACTGAAACAATAAACTTTGCCTTTATCCTATGCGTTTTTTCTTATCTGCTGGCGCTTGCATGCTATCGGTCATGTGTTTGTCACAGGGTGTTGTTTATGACTGGGAGAATCCCCTTGTAGTAGGGATAAACAAGGAGGAGCCCCATTGCACGCTGATGCCTCATTCAGTTCCTTCCTCCTTCAACCCTGATCCCGATGGTATTTCGGAGTGTTTCAAGCTGTTGAACGGCCACTGGAAGTTCCATTGGGTGGAGAAACCTGCCGACAGGCCCCGGGACTTCTACCTGCCGGAATATGACGACAGCCGGTGGAATACCATACCGGTTCCCGGCAACTGGGAACTCAACGGCTATGGTGTCCCGCTCTATGTGAACTTACCCTATGAATGGACTACCAATCCCCAGCCTCCCCAGGTACCTCATGACTACAATCCCGTGGGATCGTACCGTACCATTTTTATTGTTCCTGAACAATGGATGGGCAGGCAGGTGATCCTTCATTTCGGAGCGGTGAAATCGGCTTTCTATGTATGGGTGAACGGGCAAAAGGTTGGATACAGCCAGGACAGCAAACTGCCTGCAGAATTCAACATAACTCCTTACATACATGAGGGAGAGAACCTCCTTGCACTGGAGGTGTACCGGTGGTCGGACGGATCCTATCTTGAATGCCAGGACTTCTGGCGCATCAGTGGGATCGAACGGGATGTGATCGTGTATTCCGTACCCAATGTTCATATCTATGATTATTTTATTCATGCCGGGCTGACGGATGATTATGCGGATGGCGATTTCTCGCTGGATGTGATGATAAGGAGATACCAGGTCATTCATGGTCGTTCGTTGTCATTGGTTGTCAGACTGTTTGAACCGTATAATGATATTCCCCTGGTCACGTTTGATGAAAAATTCAGTCTGACTAATGATCAGGACAATTATTATGTTCATTTTAAGGAGATTATCCCCGGGATCAGGCAATGGTCGGCAGAAACACCGAACCTGTACACCCTTGACCTCACGCTGTCCGATCAGCACGGGGATCTTGTGGAACACTTCAGCAGCAGCTTTGGATTCAGGACCTCTGAGATAAAGAACGGACAGTTGCTGATAAACGGTGTGCCTATCCTGATCAAGGGGGTAAACCGCCATGAACATGACCCGGTGACGGCCCATGTGATCTCCCGCGAATCGATGCTGAAGGATATTCAACTGATGAAGCAGAACAACATCAATACTGTCCGTACATCTCACTATCCCAATGATCCGGTGTGGTACGACCTGTGCGACCGGTACGGTCTTTATGTGATCGATGAAGCAAATATCGAATCGCATGGCATGGGCTATATGCCCGACCGAACACTCGGGAACAATCCCCTCTTCATGAAAGCCCATCTCGAACGGGTGCGTGGCATGGTGGAACGCGACAAGAACCACCCCTCGGTCATCCTTTGGTCGATGGGTAACGAAGCCGGTGACGGAGTGAATTTCGACACATGTTACCGGTGGATCAAGGGTCGCGATCCGTCGCGCCCGGTCCATTATGAGCGTGCCGAGACAGGACTGAATACGGATATCTACTGTCCGATGTACGATAACATCTGGAGCCTGACCATGTATGCATCCCACCGGATGCCGCGTCCGCTGATTTTATGCGAATATGCCCATTCGATGGGAAACAGCACCGGCAATTTACAGGACTACTGGGACGTGATCGAAAAATATCCGCAACTCCAGGGAGCCTCTATTTGGGACTGGGTGGATCAGGGATTCCTTGCACATGATAAAGAGGGGAAGCCTTATTATGTCTATGGCGGCGATTTTGGCCCTCCGGGATCTCCCAGCGACGGGAATTTCTGTTGCAACGGACTGGTGTCAGCCGACCGGACACCGCACCCCGCCCTTATGGAGGTGAAAAAGGTGTACCAATACGTCCAGATCAAACCGGTGGATATCCTTGACGGGAGGTTCAGAGTGATCAATAAACATGATTTTATAGATCTGAGCTACGTGGATATTGAATATGAATGGATGGTAAACGGGAAGCTGGAAGCGGGAGGCAGGATTGAACAACCGGATGTACCTCCCCATGGTGAAAAGGAGTTTCAGATCACCATCCCCAAAGGCATCCATCAATCAGGCAGGGAATGTTTCCTGAATTTCAACGTCAAAACAAGGGATGACATCCCTTTTCGCCCTGCCGGCTTCATCGTGGCTTCGGAACAACTGTCCCTGCCGGCCGAGATGACGATCCCCGAAGTCAGGATGGACGAGGGGCTCCAGGTTAAGCTGGACGATTCCAGGGAGGATCCTGTCATTCGCGGCAGGGAATTCAGGATCATTTTCGACAGGGAAACCGGGACGATCGCCTCCTGGGTATTCCTTGAAACCGAGATTTTCGGTCAAGGTCCCCTGCCCAATTTCTGGCGGGCGCCTACCGATAATGATTTCGGCAACGGTATGGAGAGACGGTGCGCCATATGGAAACAGGCCAGCATGGACCGTGCGCTAGAACGATTTGAAGCGAGGCAGGTCAGCGATCAAGTCGTGGAGGTCCATACCGGTTATGCGTTCAACGGGACAGGGATACGCGAACAAGTAAACTATACCATCTTTGCCACCGGGGAGGTGGAGGTAACCTGTGAAATCGATCCTGGCCCTTCCGTCCTGCCCGAGATGCCAAGGTTTGGAATGAGAATGCGGGTGAACAGGACCCTCGGGGAAGTGGAGTGGTATGGCCGCGGGCCTCATGAGAATTATTGTGACAGGAACACGTCAGCTTATGTAGGGATATATCATAACACTCCTGAAGAGATGTACTTTCCCTACATCCGGCCCCAGGAAAATGGATACAGGACCGACACACGATGGCTTACCCTCACTGATCACCAGGGCATTGGATTAAAAATTACGGGTATGCCCCTTTTCGGATTTTCGGTTCTGCCCTATACCATTGAAAATCTTGATCAGGGTATCAAAAAGAATTACAAACATACCTGTGACCTGATACCTGCCGATTTTTACGAGGTGATGATCGATCTGAAACAGATGGGAGTTGGTGGCGATGACAGCTGGGGAGCCCGTCCACACAGCCAGTATCAGATCCCGGCAGGAAAACATACATTTTCCTTTCGGATGAAACCAATAAAATAATCATATATTTTTTATTTAAATATTTTTCAGTCAATGATCTGCAAAAGATCGTTCTTGCTATCTTTGTGCCCCGTAACACCCATTAATGGAAAAACAGCGACCCTTGACCTTTCCATCCTTCTTTGCGGAAACGGTCAGACAACATCCGGATGCCAATGCGCTTGCATTTGCCGGAGAAAAGCCCATCACCTATTCCGAACTGGATCAGAAGATACAGTCGATCATCGCTCTCCTTGAGAAGTTGCAGATCCGTAGGGGCGATAAGGTAGCGATCCTCAGTTCCAACATGCCCAACTGGGGCGCAACATATTTTGCCATCACGTTCATGGGAGCGGTCGTGGTGCCTCTTTTGCCGGATTTTCACCCTGAAGAGATCGGGAACATCATGTCCCACTCAGGTTCCAAAGCTATTTTTGTTTCCCGGGGACTGTTGGCGAAGCTGGGGGAAGTTAAAAATATGCACCTCTCCTTTCAGTGCCGCATTGATGATTTCAGTGTATGCCACCCGGATGGCATCGTTTCCCACTATGATCCCCTGGCCAGGCCGGAAAAGAAATATACGGTCAGCGAGGATGACCTTGCCGCGCTAATTTATACATCCGGAACAACGGGTAAATCTAAGGGAGTGATGCTGACCCATAAGAATATCTGCTTCTCGGCACTCGGTGGACGTCAAATACAGTATGTGGATCACAACGACCGCTTTTTGTCCGTCCTCCCTCTCTCTCACACGTATGAAAACACGGTGGGATTCATCATACCCATGATGTGCGGATCATGTGTTTATTACCTCGACAAACCCCCGTCACCCTCGGTATTGCTGCCTGCCATGCAAAAAGTCAGACCGACCATGATGCTGACCGTTCCGCTGATCATGGAAAAGATTTACCGCAACCGCATCCTCCCTTCCTTTACCTCAAGAAAGCCGACACGGTTTTTATACAGCATCCCGTTTATCCGTAAAAGACTCAACTTGCTGGCTGGAAAGAAATTGAAGAAAACATTTGGCGGTCACATTAAGTTCTATGGTATTGGTGGCGCCAAGTTGGATCCGGTAGTTGAAAAATTCCTGATCGAAGCCCGGTTCCCTTATGCCATCGGATATGGTCTGACTGAAACTGCACCGTTGCTGGCGGGAGTCAATCCGCACAAGGTGCGGCTGGAGTCAACTGGTCCTGCCCTTGATGGTGTGGAGCTTAAGATTCATGATCCCCATCCGGAAACGGGTGAGGGAGAGATCTGGGCAAAAGGACCTAATGTGATGCAAGGGTACTTCAAGGAACCCGAACTGACCCGGCAGGTCATCACCCCCGACGGCTGGTTTCGGACAGGAGACCTGGGTAAATTCGACCGTGACCGGTTTCTTTATATCAAAGGACGGTCGAAAAATGTGATCGTCATGCCGGGCGGCGAAAATATCTATCCGGAGGAGATCGAATCCGTGATCAATAATTTCAACTTTGTCCTTGAATCCCTTGTGATCGAGAAAAAAGGCAAGCTGGTTGCCCTTGTGCATTTTAACCAGGAAGAGCTTGAGAAAAAATACCAGTATCTGAAAGAAGAGGTCAGGCAATACGTCGAAAAGAGAAAAACAGAGCTCAGCAGCGAACTCCATGCCTATGTGAATGCGAGGGTGAACAAATTTTCGCGCCTGCAATCGGTCGTTTCCTATCCCCAACCTTTCCAGAAAACCGCCACACAGAAGATCAAGCGGTTCCTCTACGTGTAAGAGAGGGCTGGCTGACAGAACACGGATGACGCGGATAATCGCGGATCATATCAGTGATCTTCAGCCTAGTCTGTATGATCCGTGTTCATTTGTTTTTCAAGATCCCGAAAAAATTCGTTATTTTGTCATAAGGTTTGAACCGGGTGACAGTATCCTGTATTAACCTGTGGCATCCATCATTAATTTCACGATATGAAAAACACATCAGGATCCCTTTTAATGCTTTACCTCATCGTGAGTAGCCTTCTTTTTTCACTGTCCTGCCAGCGGCAGACGTGTGTTCCTGAAGCGGTTTCGGTAATACCAAAGCCCCTGGTGACTGAATCCGGATCAGGGTGTTACCTTGTCGGACCAAAAACCAGGATACTTGTTTCGGCTGATGATCCCAATCTGCTTCAGCATGCTGAGTACCTGGCAGATATCGTCAAAAAGGCCACAGGATTCAGGTTGGAGGTGGGGAAGCGGGAACCAGGAGGCGGGAAGCAGGCGGATGAAGGAAAAGACTTCATGGTGAAGAACGCCATTCTGCTCGTCGTGGATGAATCTCAGGATCAGCTGGGTGATGAGGGATACGATCTTCTGGTGGAGAAAAAAGGTATTAGGATCAGTGCAAAATCAACGGCCGGTATCTTTTATGGCATACAGACCATCTTGCAGATTCTTCCCACTGATATATTCAATGATCAGATGATAAGTGATCAGCAGTGGGCTGTCCCCGCCGTCCATATCATTGACAGGCCACGGTATTCCTGGCGGGGGATGCACCTGGACGTATCCCGTCATTTTTTCCCGCTGGAATTTGTGAAGAAATACATTGATCTGATCGCCATGCATAAGATGAACGTGTTCCACTGGCATCTGACCGACGATAACGGATGGCGCATGGAGGTCAAAAAGTATCCTCTCCTTACGGAGATCGCCGCCTGGCGGGTTGACAGGGAACACCAGCACTGGAACGAACGCACCCCCCCCTCGCCCGGTGAGGAGGCGACATACGGAGGATACTTTACCCAGGAAGAGATCAGGGAAGTTGTTGAATATGCGCGTCAGCGGAACATACGTGTCGTTCCCGAAATTGAAATGCCCGGACATTCCAGCGAGGTCTTCGCAGCCTATCCTCAACTTTCCTGCAGAGGAGAACGGCTATTCGTACGACCGGGCTCCTATTGGCCTATCACCGACATCTATTGTGCCGGGAACGACAGCGTATTTCTCTTTCTGGAAGATGTCCTCACCGAAGTGATGGATATTTTCCCATCGCCCTATATCCATATCGGGGGCGATGAAGCCGATAAAACCCAGTGGGAGCGCTGCCCGAAATGTCAGAAGCGGATGAGGGAGGAAGGACTCAGCGATGAGCACGAGTTGCAGAGCTATTTTGTCAAAAGGATCGAACGGTTCCTGAACAGACATGGGAGGAGGCTGATCGGCTGGGATGAGATCCTGGAGGGCGGGCTGGCACCGGAAGCCACCGTGATGTCGTGGCGGGGCTTTGAGGGAGGAATAGAAGCCGCTTCCAAGGGGCATGAGGTGATCATGTGCCCGGTTTCACATTGTTATCTCGACTATTATCAGGCTGATCCGGAGTTCCAGCCCCCGTCCATCGGAGGCTTAATTACACTGAAAAAGGTCTATTCCTTTGAGCCGACCCCTCCTGTCCTGACAGGGGAACAGGCCCGTTACATCCTTGGAGGCCAGGGAACCCTATGGGCCGAATTTATTGCGACCCCGGAACATGCTGAGTATATGGCATTGCCAAGAATGACCGCCCTTTCGGAAGTACTGTGGTCTTCAAGAGAACAAAGGGACTGGGACGATTTCAATCAACGCCTGCAACGACAATTCCTGCGTTTAGAAAGGATGGGAGCACATTACAGCAGGGGCTCCTATGCAGTTCAGATTAGGACTTCCCTTGACAGTACCAGCGGAAGGATACTGGCTCATCTGTCAAGCGAGCAGTTCGATCCTGAAATCCGATACACCCTGGATGGCACTATCCCTTCAAAAAACTCCCTTCTGTATACTTCACCCTTTCCTGTTGACACATCTGTGATCATTCATGCTGTCGTTTTTAAAGGGGATTCCCTGATGGAACGGCCGGCTGAAAAGAGCGTCATCGTCCACAAGGCAATCGGCAAGGCGGCTCAGCTTCGAACTCCTCCGAACTACCGTTATCCCCCTCTGACACCCAATCCCCTGACCGACGGCCTCCGTGGATCCGATCGGTTCAACGACGGGTACTGGCAGGGCTTTCATGGAGATGACCTCGATATGACCATTGATTTAGGAAAAGTGGAGACCGTACACCGGGTCAGTTCAGGATTCCTACAACATCAGTGGAGCTGGATCTTCTTTCCTGTGAAAGTGATCGTTGCTCTTTCAGAAGATCGGCAGAGCTGGAGAGAGATGGAAATGGTCAATACGGTATCGCCAAAGGAAGGGGGAGTCGTTATGAAAGATTTCGTGGCAGAGCCCGGAGGATCTCCAGCACGATACATCCGGGTGCATGCTGTTAATCGGGGTGTTTGCCCGGAATGGCATCCGGGTGCCGGCGATCCGGCCTGGATCTTTACTGATGAGATCATCGTCAACTAAATAAAATGAAATCACTATTTTCGACCTTTACCGTTCTTTCCCTTTTCATCTCCATTACGCTGTCTGCCAGCACCGGTGAATTCAGGGCAATCAGTCGGCTCAGCTTTTATACTTCGGAGTCCACAGGGCAGGTCCTGGTCCTGGTTCCTGAGAACCACCTCGGGGAATCCATCACCATTGACCTGGTCCACCGCGAAGAGCACATTGTAAGGAACTTCCCCCTGCAGGAAGGGTCAACAGCGGATCTGGTACCTTTCCGGTTACAGGAGTTCCGCGAGGGGAAAGATACGCTGGTGTGTTCCTTTTACGTGAACAGCAAATGGCTCAGTTCAGCATATGTGGAGGTCTGCAGATTACCCTGGAAATCCAATGAAGTTAAGATTGACCATTTCAGCGGCTTGCTCGTGGTTGACGGCATGCCTTTCTTCCCTTTCGGATTTTATTGCCGCACCCCGGTTCATCTTACTCTTCCGGAGGAGGAGGTTGTCAGAGGATTCAACATGATCTCTCCTTACCAGCTCATTGAAAAGAAGACGCTAGATGACCGCAGGGCGTACATGGATCGCTGCGCCATGATTGGGATGAGAGTCCATTACCAGCTTCTTTCAGTGGCCGGAGGAGGAGGCGTGAATATTCCAGGCAACCAGAGCCGTACAGCCGAAGAAAGAAGACAGTTGCTGAGGGATGAGGTCCTGGCTTTCAGGGACCATCCGGCACTGCTGGCATGGTATATCTCCGATGAGCCTGATGGACAGGGCATTACGCCTGATTCCCTGCTGGATGCTTATAAAACCATCAAAGAGTTGGATCCTTACCATCCGGTGACGGTCGTTTTTATGGCTCCTTCTAAAGCCCATGAATACAAGGATGTCATGGATATCGTGATGGCAGATCCCTATCCTGTGCCAAATGCTCCGGTAACGGAGGTTTCGGAATGGACACAGGAGCTTCGGGCTGCTTTTTACCCGGAAAAGCCTGTCTGGATCGTTCCACAGGCATTTGGCGGAGCTGAGTGGTGGAAGAGGGAGCCCACTTCGAAGGAGATCCGGGTGATGACCTATTTAGCTGTGATTCACCGGGCTTCGGGTATCCAGTATTTCATACGCCACGGGCTGAACCGTTTTCCCAAATCCCAGTCCATGTGGGCTGAATGCGGATCCATGGCTCTCGAGCTGGCGGAAGTGGCGCCTTTTCTGTCGTTTTCCACACAACATCCAGAGGTAAAAACCTCCTCGGATGTGATCCAGGCCAGTGCATGGATGAACAGGGGAGAGATCCTTCTGGTCGCTGTCAATCCATCATCCTCTCCCATGACATTTGAAGCTGTGTTACCGGGTATTGATTTTACGGGAGAAGCGGATGTGTTTTTTGAAAACCGGAAAGTTGCAGCAGTAAGGGGCAGCCTGAACGATATCATCGACGGGATGGGGACAAGGGTATACCGATTGACCATTGAACCTTTATTTGATCGTTTGGCTGGTATTCATCCCCATAATCTGGTCGTTGATCCCGGTTTTGAAGAAAGCCCGGAGGCTGGTATCCCATCTGCATGTTATGCCGGCAGGGGAGGTGACCGAGGAGCCACATACTTCACCGACACCCGCACCTCGTACCAGGGTTACCGGTCACTAAGGATGGTGACGCCCGAAACAAACCAAGGTGTGCAGATGTCGTTTTACCCCGTTCAGCTTCAGAAAGGCCGGAGCTATTCACTGTCGGTGTGGGCAAAAGCTGGAAAACCGGTAAGCATTGAAGGAAAAAAAGGACTATTTAAAAGGATCGCTTCGAAGAAGGAGCGACAGGATGCACCATCCCGCTTTAAATTGTCGCTGGGCAGCAGCTCGCAGGTCTTTGCGCTGGAGGGAGAATGGAGAAAATATTCGATGTCGCTGCCGGCACTGGGTGAAGGGATGCCCCTCCGTCTGAATCCCGGACTGGAGCTGTTATCCAGGGGGGTTGCCTGGTTTGATCTGCTGGAAGTGACTCCGGATATCCTGATACGGTCTGCTCCCCGTCCGGGAGAAGAGGGCCTGCAGGTAGAGCTTGTCTCAACCCTGCCGGAAGGTGAGATCCGGTTCACCACCGACGGAACACAGCCCGACACCTTGTCGAGCCATTACGCGGGACCTTTCTTGATCAGGGAATCCTGTCAGCTGAAGGCAGCCATCTTCAATGATGGCAGGCAGGATGGTTATGCTGAGACTGAGCTGTTGGTACACAAAGGAACCGGCATGACCATCCAATACGCCAGTCCCTATTCAACCCTCTATACAGGAGGTGGCGATCAGGCGCTCCTGGATGGGAAACGTGGCACGGTCAATTACAAGGACGGATTATGGCAGGGATTTCTGAAAAAAGACATGGAAGTGGTGATCGACCTGGGGGATTTGGTGACCGTGAACACGGTAACTGCCGGTTTCCTCCAGGATCAGGGAACGTGGATCTTTTTGCCACTGGAAGTATCCGTAACCCTTTCACTGACCGGTTTAGATGAGGTACAGCGCCTAACATCCTCCGCTGACGATGCACTCAAGGCGGGACCAAGGCGGCTCCGCGATTTTATATTGTCCTTCGGGGGTGTACAGGCCAGGTATGTCAAAATAAATGCAAAAAGCCCGGGATTGTGTCCGGCATGGCATAAAGGAAGCGGCAGACCTGCATGGATTTTTTGTGATGAAGTGATCATTGAATGATGCTGCAGGTATGATTTTAAAGGGTTCGGACTGGGTTATCATCATCGGATTTTTTCTTTTATCGCTGATCATCGGATTGATCGCTTCCAGGAAGTCCGGTAAGAGCTATGCAGAGTTTTTCCTCAGCGGAAGGAACATGCCCTGGTGGCTGCTGGGAGTTTCCATGGTAGCGACCACCTTTTCGTGTGACACACCCAACCTTGTCACGGATCTGGTTCGTCAGAGAGGAGTGGCGGGTAACTGGGCCTGGTGGGCATTCCTGCTGACCGGGATGCTGACCGTTTTTATTTATGCAAGGCTCTGGCGAAGATCCGGTATCCTCACCGACCTGGAGTTCTATGAGATACGCTATAGCGGCAAGATGGCAGCCTTTGTGAGGGGCTTCAGGGCTCTTTATCTTGGCGTGCTGTTCAACATCCTGATCATGGCCCTTGTTTCCCTGGCCATGATCAAGATCGGGGCAGTGATGCTGGGCTGGTCGCCTGTGAAGACGCTGGTCATCATCATGTCGCTGACGACGCTTTACAGCACCCTGGGAGGATTCAGGGGAGTGCTTCTGACGGATTTCTTCCAGTTTACTATCGCCATGATCGGTTCGATCGGGGCGGCCATCTACGTCCTCCATTTGCCGGAGGTGGGAGGATTGACCGGATTGGTTCATCATCCTGCGGTCATCCCCAGGTTAAATCTCCTGCCTGCCTTTGATGACCGCGACGCGCTGATCACTCTTCTGGTCCTGCCGCTTGCCGTTCAATGGTGGAGCGTGTGGTATCCCGGTTCTGAGCCGGGTGGTGGAGGATACATCGCCCAGCGGATGCTGGCTGCAAGGACGGAAAACGGAGCGGTCAAGGCCACCCTGTTATTCAATGTCATGCATTATGCGTTGCGCACCTGGCCCTGGATCCTTGTGGCGCTGGCGTCGCTGATCGTTTTTCCGGACCTGGCCTCGTTGCAGGCCAGGTTCCCGGACACTGATCCTCAATTCGTAAAGCATGATTTTGCCTACCCGGCCATGCTCAGTTTCCTTCCCGCCGGATTTCTTGGACTGGTGGTGGCGGCTCTTATCGCTGCCTACATGTCGACGATCTCCACACACCTGAACTGGGGCTCCTCGTATATCGTCCATGATTTTTACAAACGGTTCATCAATCCCGGGGCAAGCGAACGAAAACTGGTATTGCTGGGAAGAATCTCCACCCTACTGCTGACAGCGGCCGCTCTATTATTCGCCCTTTTGTTGAGCAATGCAATGCAGGCATTCAACATCGTACTGCAGATCGGGGCAGGCACGGGGCTAATCTTCATACTGCGGTGGTTCTGGTGGAGGATCAATGCCTACAGTGAGATCACAGCCATGATCGTTTCATTCGTCGTGGCCCTCTATTTCCAGTTTCTACACCCTCTGACAGGATTGCCCGGTATCAGCACCGGTCTCCAGCTGGTAACCGGTGTTGCGGTCACTACCATCGCCTGGATCAGAATTACCTATCTTACTCCCCAGGTGGATAAAGTCACCCTGCGGCGGTTTTACCGGTCTGTCAGGCCGGGAGGACCGGGATGGAAACGCGTGGTGCTGCAGGCTGCGGAGGATAGTGATCCCGTTGAACCGGCGGTTCCGGTGAAATGGAATGTACCGGCCGGCATCCTGGCCATGGTCGTGGGATGCATCTTTATCTTCAGCCTGTTGTTCGCTACAGGAAACTGGATCTATTCGAATCATTTGCTGGCTGGAATCCTGACACTGGTGTCTGTGTCATCAGGGTATGTCTTATTCAGGCTGACCTGGAGAAAGATCGCATGAATCAGTCTGGTGGTTGTTATCATGGATTTATCATGATAACCGCTGCTCTGCTGAAGCACTAAATAATGTAAATCACCCCGGGTAATTTTTATAATTTTGACAGTTTATTGAATGAATTTATGAAACCAATCCTTCTGATCATGGCTGCCGGGATAGGCAGCCGCTATGGAAACCTGAAACAGATCGACCGAATCGGGCCATCAGGGGAGACGATCCTCGACTACTCCGTCTTTGATGCCCTCAGGTCCGGATTTAAGCGTGTCGTCTTCATTATCAGGAAAGACATAGAGAAGGATTTCAGGGAGGTCATCTTTGACCGGCTGGAAAAGAAAATTCCTGTCAGCTACATCTTTCAGGAACTGGAGGACATTCCTGCCGGTTTCACGTATCCATCCCAACGCCTAAAACCCTGGGGTACAGGCCACGCGGTATGGACTGCACGGCATCATATCCATTCCCCCTTCTGCGCCATCAACGCCGATGACTTCTATGGCCTGGAATCCTTTCAAAACGCTGTCCTGTTTTTTGAACAACAAGAAAATCAGGAAGCGTATTGCCTGATGGGATATCTGGTGAGGAACACTCTTTCCGAACATGGATCCGTCACACGGGGTGTGTGTCAGGTTGACCATGACGATTACCTGATTGGGATCGAGGAACGGTTTCATATCCTGAAAACCAAAAAGGGAATCATTTACAGGGAGAATGAGCAGGATTATCCTCTCGACGAAAACACTATTGTTTCGATGAATATGTGGGGATTTACTCCAAGCCTGTTTGACTTCCTTGACCGGGGATTCAGAGAATTTTTGCAGGAAAATGCCTCGCTGCCAAAGGCCGAATTTCTCTTACCTTCTGTCATCAACGACCTGCTCCAGCGTCATTTGATAAGGGCTAAGATACTGAAAACTAATGCTATATGGTTTGGGCTTACCTATCATGAAGACAGACAAAAAGTCATCGATACAATCAGGAACCTGGTCAGCCAGGGGCTCTATCCAGCATCCTTATGGGATTGAGCGGGAAGGATATACTGTCCGTTTTTCAACATTACGCCTGTAAAGGAACGTATAACGGACACAGTCGTTACGGATCCGGTCACATTCATGAAACATGGCTGGTGAAGACCATTGAATCCGATGCACCGGATTATATCCTTCAAAGGATCAATAGTGATATTTTCAGGAATATTCCTGCCCTGATGGAGAGCATCCGGCTGGTGACGGCCCATCTGGCGGAAAAAGGAAGCCCGTCGCTGCAGCTGGTCACGACAACCGGCCACCAGACTTATTATGTGGATGATCTGGGGGAAAGCTGGCGGTTGTTTGTCTATATCCCTGATAGCTTAATCCTTGATCATACCGATGATCCAGGCCGGGCATCTGAAGCAGGGAAAGCGGTTGGAAATTTTCAGTACCTGCTGTCCGATCTGAAAGCAAATTTACACGAAACCCTTCCGGGATTCCACGATGTGGAATTCAGGATGGAGCAGTTCAGGAAAGCCTGCCGGGAAGACCCTGCTGGCCGTTGCTTACCGGTTCAGGTGGAACGGGATCGTGTTGAGGAATTGTATCAGGCTCTGGCTCCTTTCAGGGAGGTGATTGCCCTTCGCAGGTTTCCGTTGCGTGTGATCCATAACGATACGAAACTGAACAATATTCTTTTCGACCGGCAGGGGAAGGCCATTTGCATGATTGACCTGGATACGGTCATGCCGGGTTATGTTCATTATGATGTTGGTGATGCCTTGCGGATCATGTCTAACACAGCGACGGAGGATGATCGGAACCTGTCGCGCGTCGGGCTGGACTTCCGGATACTGGAAGCATTTCTGAAGGGTTATCTGGGAGAGGCCGTGAAATTCATAACCCCGGAAGAAAGAGCGTGGCTGCCCATGGCCCCTTTGTACATGACATTCATCATCGGACTGCGGTTCCTGACCGACCACATCCAGGGTGACCGTTATTTTCACATCCGCCGTGAAGGCCACAATCTGGACCGTGCCAGGGTGCAATTTGCATTCGCCGGAGAACTGTTGAAACAACAGGAGCAAATCTACCGGTGCCTGGCGAGGATCGAATCGATGCTATAACCTAAAACAAGAATCCTTTCCCCGTGTAATCCGGACCGAATCATTTATCCAGGGGATTCAGCAATAATGCGTTGAACAGCAGTTTGTACGTCCCTTGTGTCGAAGCCCTGAACTGAGGATTGAATCCAAAAAGCACCAGCTGTCCTTTTCCCTTTTTTAACCAGATCATCACTGCCTGATTGGCCAGTTTTTCTTCATTCTCGCAGTATCCGCTCATTAGCACGTCCTTTTCTGCATAAGTGGCGATCACACGGCGGTCCATGTCAAAGATGGGGATCTGGGTAGCAAACACGGGAGTTCCGCGTGTAAAGACACCAATTTGGGAAGGCATTCCGGCAGTCAGGGGATGATCTTTTATTAGATTCACTTTCAGCAAAGATCCAGGACAATAGACTTTCTGATCTTTTAACGTGGATGAAATGTCCCTGAAGGGCAACTTAAAATCTTCTTTTTGGGTATCATTCCGTTTTATGATGAGTGGTCCTGCAAACAGTTCGGTTGACTCCCCCCAGGAAACAAGGATCCCTCCATTGTCAAGGAATGTCATCAGTTTTTCCATCCCTTGGTCACCCATCCCTTTTGTAAACTCAGGAGGATAACTGGTTGGAAAGTACTCATCACCCATTTTATATTTTCCCGACATCAGGATGGATTTATCTTCACCGGGAAACACGATGACATCGTAATCTTTGGCAAGGTCTGCCGTTCCGAAATCGCCCGGCCGGATCACCTGAAAAGGAATATGGTACTGGTCGAAGATCAACCGGGTCCAGCCAGCGTCTGCATCATGAAACCAGGATTCCACGAGCCCGATCCGCGGCACGTGGAACGGTTCAACCGGAAGGGTGGTCGTTTCAGAAATATAAATGGGATCAGTACTGCATTCTTTAAGGACCTGGCTGACATTATTTCCCGCATGTATGACAAATCCACCGGGTGAATAGACTGATCCTTCCGTCACGGCAGAGGCCGTCAGCCGTTCGACCTTTAATCCCAGGCTGTAGGCCAAAAACGCCAGGGCATAACTTTCATTCTGTTCGACAGAGAGGATGATTTTATCAAAGGATGCAGGGGAAGACCCTTTCAGGTTAAAATCAGCAGAAATGGGCTCAAGTGCTTCATAAAGAACTTCCTGGGGGTAGTTCACCTCAACCGCGTTTATTCCCCGCTGAAGGGGGAGTGACCAGGAGGTGATGTCGTATGGCTTTATGATCTCGCCATCCGGAGAATAATGCCGCACGGGGTAATCCTGTCGTTCCATGATCTCCTTGATGAAAGGGCGGAAAGCCTGCGACAGGGATATGACCACATCCCCTTTATTGTACAGGGAGTTCTGCACTTCCATGTCACGGGTTAGCTGACAGACAGAGATGTTATGCTCCCTCAGCAGGTTCACCAGCCTGACCAGTTCCCCCTGATCGTGCTGCTGCAGGGGGATGATATAGAAATATGGTGCCTGTGTCTTCCCTTTTTCCACCTCGCTGCAGCACAATTCATTTCTGAATTTCAGGATGCTCTTGTCATAGCAGGATGCCGTTTTCAGGATCGAGAAAGTGGATGAGATCTCGTAGCTGACCAGGTCGCTCAGGCGCCACCATCCTCCGGGCCAAACTTCAGGCATGTTGATGCTCTTTTTATACTCGGACAAACCTTTTCCATATACCCTGAGTTCACCGGGTTCAATATAGACCGGGGAGGCAATTTGAACACCGGCACCTTCGGTCAGAAATGATATGACATTTTTCCATTTGCACGTCTCGGTCGATCCCGGCCAGTAGTCATCGAACATGAACCGCTGTGCGATCCCTTTCAGACCGTCGGCGGTCATGTCATTGATCATATTGGAGCCAAAAACGCCCACCCAGTTCCATATACCTGCATCGATGTTTTCTGCAATGGGATCATGAGGTGGTGGTACGAAATATCGTACTCCGGTTGGCCCCATCTGGTGTTTATCTACCATTACCTGCGGGAACCAGTCGTGTGAATAAATGGAGGAAACAGCCCTGGTATCGCTCAGGCTGAGGGTGATGAAATCACGGTTATTGTCGTGCCCCGCGTACTTATGGTACACTCCGGGCATGGTGCTGCCCTCATACTTTGTTCCTCTGTATTTCATATAATGTTCCACCATCATATCCATTCCATCCGGATTATGAGTGGGAACCATCATCCAAACGACCCGGTCAAGCCATTCCAGTTTTTGGGGATCTCCGGTAGTGACAAGATCATACGCTATGAGCGGGGCAGCCTGTGCAGGAGCCACTTCGTTCGAGTGCAATGACAGGGTAGTCAGGACGAATACCTTGCCTGTCGTGATCATGGATTCCAGCTCGCTGGCCGGGATGTCCGGATCCATCGCCAGCCGGCGGTTGATCTCCCTGAGCCGTTCCAGGTCACGTATATTTTCAGCCGATGATATGAAAGCGACGTACATTTGTCTTAGCATCGGCGACAGGCCTATTTCTACCAGTTTCAACCGGTCGCTGCCGGAGTCGAGTACCTTGAGATAATCGATGAGTTTCTCATAGTTGAACAGTTCCCGGTCGGTGCCCGGTTGAAAACCGAAAAAGTCGGCCGGCGGTACAACGGTAGAGGTAACAGCATTCTGAGCATATATGGTCTGAATGACCATAAATGACCCAATGACTGCCAACAAGACCGGAAAAAAATTCTTTATTTTCATTTCAGATCTAAGAAAGTGGATTTCAGAATTTCTCATCATACTTGGTCCATAGAAAATCGCCCAGCTCCCAGGCCCTGTTCACCACTTTCTGTCCCCATTCATTCGTATATCCCGTCAGGAATTCGATCGTGGCCTGAGGTTTTTTTGGGTTATACAGTTCCAGCGCTTTTTGGTCGGTAGAGGATTGTTTGTCAAAGAGTTCTTTTTGCCAGGGAATCCAGACTGCATCCACGTCGTGCCGCATATCTCCCCATCGCTGTGCTGTGAGTGTTCCCAGGTAGTTGAACGCCCACCATGCTGATTCGCGGGTGAATCCCTTGGTCCGGCCCGGTGTCTTGTATGGCTGGGGCAGGTCGGTGACGCAGCAATAGACCGGGATATAGACGGAGGTGGCCACGTTGTCCATAGCCAGCCAGGCAACGCCTCCGATCGCATCGGGCAGCCACCTGCGGCACTGGATGATGGTGGCGTACATGGTATACCACCGGGCGATGGTACGTTCGCCCATCCATCCCCAGCCACCGTTTATTTTAAATACCTTGTTCATGTCGTAAGGCATGAAGGGATTGGCCAGGGGAGAAATGACTGTTTTACCGTTTTCATCTGTGACCGTAATGTCCTTGACGAAATTATAGGGAGTGCCCTCATAGTAGTCCTTAAAGATGTTCACCAGGTCCTGTGTGGTCACCGGACGGTCCGGTTTAACGGAAAAAGGATAATTTTCGGCGTTAGCATCCAGTCGGAGCGAGGGCGCCAGCATGTCGAACACGCGCCATTCACGCCGGCGGGAACCATAGGAGGTACGGCTCTCCGGCGCGTAGACATAGCAGAAGCGGAAGGATTCTTTGGCTGGATCCCACCATCCGCTGTCGATGGCCACCTGGAAGATGTTATCCGATGCCATGAAGTAGTCGGGGTTTTTCAGGTCGATCTCCTTGATGGTGCTGGCGTTGGCATTCACGCCCACATGGTCGTCGGGCACCCGCTGAGCTACCCAGATGGAGCCTTTATTACCCTTTCCCGGGCCCACGATCTCCAGGTGCCACACCTCGTTCTTGTCGGCGATGGTAAGGCATTCCCCTTCGTCGATCCAGCCGTATTCTGCTGTCAGCTCACCTACCATCCGGATGGCGTCCCTGGCTGTCGTGCACCGTTCGACCATCAGCTGGCAGAGGCGCTGGCAGTCGATCAGGCCTATACCGGAATGCAGGCTGGCCCGACCACCGAAAGTTGACTCCCCGATGCCCAGCTGGTGTTCGTTCATACAGGGGTAGGCTGAGTTGATGAAAGCATATGTATGGGCGACCTGGGGTATTTCGCCGATCCGGATATTGGCATAGGAAGGCATGGCGGTCGTATCGCAGGGGGCACGTTTGAACATGGGTGTGGTGGCCCCGGCGGGATGGTCCTGGGCAGGCGTCATCCAGATCTCAGAGCGTGTGCGGTGACTGTCGTCGGTGTGGGATGTGTAAACGGAACCATCGGATGAAGCCATCTTCCCGACGGTGATGGAGGTGCACCCGTCGGGGAATCCGCCGATCCAGTCGGGTTTACCGGTTTGGGCGAAGAGGGAGATGGATCCTTGTAAAAGAATGAATATCCAAACTATATTTCGTAGTGTTCTCATAACTCCTGAGGTAAAATTTGAATGTTACACAAAAATAAAAAAAACCTGAAGCGAACAGGCAGTTCTTCACCACCCGCCTGCTATTATTCTTACATTTGCAGTTTCATCTTACCCGTCCCCATGAGTGAACCCATCAAACATGAATGCGGCATTGCGCTCATCAGGCTGCTCAAACCCCTCGAATACTATATCGCCAACTACGGCACGGCGTTCTATGGCTTCAACAAGCTGCACCTGCTCATGGAGAAACAGCATAACCGCGGTCAGGACGGAGCCGGCATTGCATGTGTGAAATTCAACCTCGAACCCGGACACAACTATATCGACCGGATCCGGAGCGATTCAGAAACAGCCCTTCATACGATATTTTCTGAGATCTACGATAAGATCCAGGCCCTGCATGAGCGGTCGCCCGAACGCCTGCTCGACGTGAACTACCTGAAATACCATTTCGACTTCGCCGGCGAGCTCTACCTGGGCCATCTACGCTACGGTACCTTCGGCAGGCATGGTCTGCTGAACGTTCATCCTGTCCAGCGCTACAACAACTGGAAAACGCGGAACCTTGTGCTCGCGGGCAATTTCAACCTGACCAACGTGGATGAGCTCTTTGAAAAGCTGGTGGATTACGGCCAGTATCCCGTAGAGACTTCCGACACGGTCACGATCCTGGAAAAGATCGGTCATTTTCTGGATGACGCCAATGACGAGCTCTATTATCATTACAAGGCGCAGGGATTTTTTAAGAAGGACATTACGGATAAGATCGCGGCGAATCTGGATCTGCAGAAGATCCTCACCAACGCGTGCTGTCACTGGGACGGAGGGTATGTGATCGGCGGCCTGCTCGGGCACGGTGACGCGTTTGTCCTGCGTGACCCGTCGGGTATACGGCCGGCATTCTATTACAGTGATGAGGAGGTGGTGGTGGCCACGTCCGAACGACCCGTGATCCAGACCGCATTCAATGTACCGGTCGGACACATCAGGGAGCTTCAACCTGGCCACGCACTGATCATCAAAGCCAGTGGCGCTGTGGATGAACTACCGTTCATTGATTCTCAACCCAAGAAGGCCTGTTCGTTTGAACGCATCTATTTCTCACGGGGAACGGACATCGACATCTATCAGGAACGGAAGAGACTGGGAAAGTCACTGGCCCCTGCCATCCTCAGGGCGATCGACTATGACCTGGAGAATACGGTCTTCTCCTATATCCCCAATACGGCCATCGACGCTTTTTTGGGACTTATAGAGGAAATAACCGCTTTTTGCGATGCACAGATCAAGGACCAGATCATCCAGCTGGGAGATAAGCTTACGCCTGAAAAGCTGGACGCTATCTTCAACCTGAAACCCAGAATCGAGAAAGTGGCCGTCAAAGATATCAAACTGCGGACGTTCATAGCCCAGGACACCCACCGGGATGACCTGGTGACACACGTCTACGATATTACCTACGGAACGGTACGAAAAGGCGTTGATAACCTCGTGGTGGTGGATGATTCCATCGTGAGGGGAACGACTCTGCGCCAGAGCATCATCCGCATCCTTGACCGGCTGGGACCCAAACGGATCATTGTCGCTTCTTCGGCACCACAGATACGGTACCCGGATTGCTACGGTATTGATATGACCAGGATCAACGACTTCATTGCCTTCAACGCGACCATCCTGCTTCTCAAAGAGAAACAGATGACCGGCGTCATCAACCATGTCTATAAAAAAGCAAAGGAACAGGATAAGCTGCCGAAAGAAAAGATCGTGAACGTCGTCAAGGACATCTACAGGCCGTTCACAGCTGAGCAGATTGCGGGGAAGATTTCGCAGATGCTCCTCTCCCCTGACCTTCATGCGGAGTTAAAGATCATTTACCAGTCCATTGAAGATCTTCATACGGCATGCCCCAACCATACCGGCGACTGGTATTTCACGGGCAATTACCCGACTCCCGGCGGTAACAAGATCGTTAACAGAGCGTTTATCTATTATATCGAAGGGATCAGGGAAAGGCCCTACTAGGATATCTGATATCAGATTGCCGATTACCGATTTCAGATAGCTGATAGCTGGTTGCTGATTTGTCGGGCAGTTTCGGTGAATTCCTCGGGTGTGAAAGCAAGTAAAGGCTTTTTGAAGTCGATGTCATTATTGTCGTTTGTGGGGATCAGGTGAATATGGGCATGGGGGACATCGAGCCCCACCACCACCAGACTAACCCTCTTGCATTCGATAACTTTCCCGATGGCAATGCCAATTTTTTTGGCAAAAGCAAAAAAATCCTTGTACAACTGGTCTTCCATATCGAAGATGTAGTCGATCTCTTTTTTGGGAACAATCAGGGTATGGCCTTTTACCAGTGGATGGATGTCGAGGAAAGCAAAGAACTGATCATTTTCGGCGACCTTATAGCTGGGAATTTCTCCGCTTGCTATTCTTGAAAAGATGGTACTCATGGGATGAGGATTTTAAAATGATACGGAGTTAACGTGAAATCTCAATGATCTCAAAGGGTAATATGCCTGCAGGTACATGGATCTCAGCAATCTCACCCACTGTTTTTCCGAGCAATCCCCTGGCGATGGGGGAGCTTACCGAAAGTTTACCGGTCTTGAGATTGGCTTCTTTTTCCGGGACCAGCGTGTAGGTCATCACCGCATTATTCTTGAGGTTTTTGATTTTTACGGTTGAAAGCAGCAGCACTTTGGAGCTGTCCAGTCTGGTCTCATCCAGGATGCGTGCATGACGGATCTCCTCCTGCAGTTTGGCAATTTTCATTTCGAGCATTCCCTGGGCATCCTTTGCAGCGTCATATTCCGCATTTTCGGAAAGGTCGCCTTTGTCTCTGGCTTCGGCTATCTGACGGGAAATTGCAGGACGTTCGACAGAGATCATGTGTTCCAGTTCTGCTTTCAGCTTGTCCAGTCCTTCCTGGGTATAATACTTCACCTGTTTCATATCCACGTGTTTGACGATGTATAAAAAGCAAACTGGAAAGTCACTTCCTCAGAAACTTCCCAGTATGCGAAGTTACAAAATTAATCCTCAGATGGTTCTCTAAAAACTTATGCCGGCACCGATACGGTGAACGCCATCGAACGGTTCGGTATCGGTGTACGAATAATCGACATAGAATTTAGTATTGGAATCTTTGCTGAGTGGCACCTGGACGGTGAAGCCTGCGCTGGGTCCTGTAAAAACAGTAGTGCGGTCGGTATCTTCCGTGATCCCGTCTTCATAGGTATATCCACCCCTGAGCATCAAGTAATCCTTCAGGGAGAATTCCAAGCCGGCCGAGATCTGGTCCTTTGTAAATGCATTGGAAACAAAGTTGGCAGCAAGAGTCAGCCGGTAGTTGCCCGTGAAGTTGATGTCGTAGGCAGCGCCGATGTTCAGCTGTGAGGGCAGCTGATAGCTTGCAGCACGTTGTTCAACTGTGAACTGGCTTTCCTGTCCGGGTAGAAGCGTGCGGATGGCGAGCCCGTCCCCGGAGAATTTCATGGTTGGGCCCCAGTTTCTCAGAGTGATCCCAAAATGGATGTTGTCGGTTTCCCCTGTCACATATTGAACACCCGCGTCTATGGCAAAGCCCATTGCCGATATGTCGGAAATGCTTTCGGATACCAGTTTTATCTGCAAGCCCCCGTAAATGCTGTTGGAAAACATCCGGGAGTAGGACAGGGCAAAATTCAGCAAACTGGGCGAGAAGTTACCGATGCCTCCTTCCGGCAGGTCAACGGTAGTGATGGGTATGTCGCCAAACGACATCGACATAACACTCAGGCCGAGAACACCGGATTCTCCAATCTTCTGGGTCAATCCAAAGGTGTAGATATTGATGTCGGAGCCTCTCAGCCAGTTGGTATGGCCAAAGGTGATATCCGTCTTGTTGATGAAGGCGGTTCCAGCAATATTGCTGAACATACTTTCCACTCCCCTGACGTTTGCGGTATTCACCCCGCCCCATCCGGAGCTCCTCGCCCACGGGTTGATCAGTAATTCAGAAGCTCCGGCCTCCCCTGATCTGTCCTTGTTTCCGCCGAACGTCGAAATCACAGGCGCAATCATCAACCAGGAGATCAAAACAACAGGAATATATCTTAGCATCTGTTTCATTGTTGAGAGATTTTCAGTTTTACAATATCATTTGTCATTTTTCTCTGTCAGGGATTAGAAAGCATTCAAATCGACCGGTCGCAGCGACCCAAACCATTTGAGGATCCGTTCGCCAACGCCGTCAGCTTTGACATAAACAAGGTAGATTCCGCTCGCAACAGGAATACCGGCATAGTTCTTCAGATCCCAGTCGACCGATGTTTTGGAGTCATCCTTGGTGAACTGACGGATGAGGGTTCCACTCATGGTATAGATCGAGATCGAGCATCGCTGGGGCAGGTTGGTGATCTTCACACGGTTGTCCAGCTGATTGGTCTCATAGGGAGAATACCCGTAATAGGGATTGGGGACGATGTTGATAAGATCCAGATCTGTTTTTGCTTTTTCCACATTGTCGGTCACCGTGGCGAATCCTTCCGTGTTGAACTCGTAGGCCGGATAGAAATTATTGTATGTAATGTCGGGATCCGGAATAAAATAGGACGAATCGGGGTAATAGACCGTGTCGGCCAGCGGTGTGGAGAAGTACTGGCTGTAGGGCTTGGTTATTCGGATCTTGATTTTGGCGTCATTGGAGAACCATGGTTCGCCATCCACAGCCAAGGGAATGCCAACCCACATGCAGGAGGAATAAATGATGGCCTTGCCGACCTGGTTGTAGTTGATCGGGATCTCTTCCCGGATCCGTTTCCCCGCATCATACGCCGGCATGTCAAATTGCCGGAGGTAGGTGCCACTTTCAGCATATTTATTATATGTATGGGCAAACACATATACATAATGTTTGCCTCCGAAGATGGCTCTGGTATTCAACGGATCGGTAAAATCCCAGACGGTAGAGGTGGGATTCCATAGCATGTCGCGGCCGTTTTCCTTGACCAGCCATGAATCTTCGCTGAACGCGATGTTGAGTCTTTCCCCGGTCTCGATGTTGATTGCATAACCGGGGAACCAGCCCATACCGGTAGCGCTGATGTAGTTTGGATCGTCGGGGTTGTCGCTGGCTTCGGTTACTCCGGCGGGGGTTGGCTTGCCGTCTTTATCCACCGAACGGCCAGACCGGGTATCAAACTGTACTGCACCACCTTCAGCCAGCTTCGGGTCCGGGCACATTTCAATGACCGGGCTGCGTGTCCATTTCGATTTATCCGCAGTGAGGACGATATCGACACTGGCCACATCATAGATATTCATGGTCAGTTTTGACTGGTTTGATACCTTGCCGCCTCCAAAAGCCGGTCCGGCCAAGTTTTGTGAGTTGGATGCGCACAGTCCGTAGGGAGCCCAGGTCCCGCTCAGCACGGTCTCATAGTTTGCATCGGGATCGAACGCTCTCCCCTCAGGGGTACCATCGATTCCGACGTAAAGGTTCCAGTCGTTGTAGGCGGCGTTGTCCGGGTCGGTGAACTCGCCGGACCGGATCCAGTTCTGGGCCCATGGATTGTCATCGTCGGGTACGCCACTGAGCCACCTGCGTGAACTGTCGGCATAAATGATCGTACTGCCCTGCAGTCCACTGTTTGCTTCCAGTACAGCGTATACATCGTTCTGGTCGGGATCCTGGCCGACCTTGAATGTTCCGGGCGGGTATTTTTGATGAATGGTGATGGAAAAACCGAGATCCAGGAACAGCTGTTCATTATTATAAGAAATGTTCGTGTCCGAGATGTAGGTCTTGTTATTCACCACATCGACCAGGCGCCACTTGGCGATGTATGTTGAAGTTGTATCGCCGGTTGTATTTGGATCACCTGTAATATCATAGACCTTCATATAATACAGGGAATCGAATTCCACCCGGTATGTACCGGATTTGACATTCAGCGGATCGATGATCCTGACTAGGATGGGCCCTGCATTGGTCTCATACTCAGGTTGATAGTTGATGGGATAGGTCTTGGTTCCGTAGATGTTCCCGCTGGTGGAATCGGCCCAGTCCAACGGTGGTTGGGCCAGGATCTTGTCGATGCTTTCCTGTGTAAGTTCCAGGACATTACCGCCATTTCCCTGTCCTGCCAAACGGGTGATCCTGGGAATATCACCATAATCAGCCTGTGTCGAGATCGTCCCAACAGTCTTGTGCGGGATACCTGTGTACACCTTGATGTTTTTCCTTCCGGCCAGGTAAGGTTCTTTCTGCCCATCCAATCCGATGATCGGAGGCTGCTGAGCCCCGGGGTCCTGGCTGTAGATCATGTATTGGTTGAAACCATAGGCCAAGGCGAGGAAATAATATTGTTTATGGTTGACAAAACGGTCACCGCTGAAGGCATCCTTGGTCAGTACAAAGGTATGGCTGATCCCGAGATCGGCTCCATTGACCTCCTCCACGGGGACATTCCCGCCGAGCGCCTGGTCGTAGTAATAATTGACGAGTTGGCCGATCCCGTTTCTCACATCGCACTGGAACACCGGGCGGGCAAGGTCGGGATTTTTAAGATCTGCCACTGAGACACTGGAATTGGCCAGCTGAAATACCTGGTATCCTTCAAAGTTATAGGTGGAATCGTACCTGTCCGCTCCGTGGAGATCATCGGGACTTTTGATGTTCGGATCGATCTCTTTATAGCTTTCATTGAAGTTGTTACCCGCATCGTTGGACCTACGGTTGGTGATATAGAAGATCAGTGTCTGGTCGAGTTCGCGGATGGTAAGATCCGGTGCGTTGGGGCCGTTGACGACCTGGAAGCAATTGTCGAACAATGACTGGCATTTGTCGTCGGTCACCCTCAGTAAAGCGACGGATGCTTCTGGTCCTCCGGAGGCCGCCCTTGCCCAGGGTATACCTACGGTGATGTAGTTCACCGCTCCGGGTTCGAGTTTGAAGGGACCTGCCGACTGCATGAACCTTCTGTCGTATGGGTTGTTGCCTGCCGTGACCTCTGTCCAGTAAACGTCTCCGTTGGGAGGATTGCCCTTTGTTCCCCAGAAGCATGGATCGGAATCACCGGGAAACATGAAGTCGCAATCAGGTCCGTAGGCCCCTGATGATATATGTGCATTACCTCCATACGTCATCTTGGTTCCATCTTTCCAGATACCCCTCAGGAAATTGTAGTATTGGGGGGCGTAATCCGGGTCGGTCATGTATTCAGCTACGCCCGAGTTGTTATGATACACAAAGCGGCGCATCCCGAACCGTTCGTTATCCACGATGCCGTCGCCGAAGTTCACGCCGTTCAGGGCCATCTGGTCCAGTGTATCGGGGCTTGTCACCAGTGCGCAGTTACCCTCGAAGGCTGGGTTGTCTTTCCCGTCAGGATCCATGTAAGGGCCCTGGAAGAAGTCAACTCCGATGGCCGGCGGTTGGCTCCCGTATGCCCAGGCTTGTCCTGAACCATCCACGGAGGTTCCGTTGTAGCAATATCCCAGTCCCCTGTCCACATCGCATCCCACATAGTCATCCTTCGCATAACCAAGGTCGGTGTCCACCCACTGGCTGAAATAGGTATCCCTCAGCACGAAGGTTGACCGGTTGATGATCTCGTAGCTGTAGAAGGTCATATTGTTGATCTCGTCGTTCGTGGTGAAACCAAAAGCCTGGCCTCGAATCTCCATCCCGATGGGATCCCCTTCGGTTTCCGTATGGATGTTCCCCTTGTCGTTGAACACCCACCATAGTGTCTGGTCTCCCTTGATTACCTGGTCGGCAAGGATACCGATTCCTTCCATCGGAGGCAGTGAGCTTTTGCAGAGCACGTTTCCGACATCGTAGTAGGGATAGTCCCCTGAATAGGGATCATAATTCCCATCTCCGTCGCGGTCATAGAAGGGTGCCAGGTAATAGCTTTGGTTTCTGGAAACATCGCCATGGGCAGGCCAGTCGATGATCGATGTGGGAATGCTGTAATCGGGGTAATCGCTTTTGGCATCCCACCAGGCTAGGAACTGGTCGATCTCAGCACGCGTGATGGGAAACAATCTGTCGTACTGAGTGCAGATATCTTCCGTGATAGAAGCCGTTCCATCCACTGTCAGAGGACCGGGCCAGTAGTCGTTCCCACCACCAAAGTCAGGTCCCTGCCGATAACGGATAGCAGCCAGCTTGAGCTGATCGTTCACGTCGATGCCCCCGATCCAGAGGGAGGCTGAGAACATCGACATTTTACCTGATTTCTTTGGGATCTCGTAATCTGCATCCTCAAAATTCCACCACATGTCGCCCCCGGTATTGATCCTGGTCCTGACATTATTGATATCCAAATATTTAAAACCTGCTCCCGGCAAACATCCTGCTGCTGTCGATTTGAGTTTGGCTGCTTTAGCCTTTCCTTCCGGCACCGGTACTTTGTCGGCAAAACTGTATTCGGTCACCAGGAACAGACCAAACAGCGTGACTAAAGCATATCGAAGTATATTTTTCATATTCATGCGAATTTTAAAATTTCGTTCAATACAATTAGAAGTTAAAGATGATCCCGAACCGAATCTTGCGGGGAGAGCTATAGTTACCGGGCCGGTCAAGGGCCAGCTCGTACAATTCCCTGTAGGAGTCCGGATTCAGCTGCTGGTTGATCTGGGTCTGCCATTCGTCGGCTGCCAGATAACCATCGTCATCGGGATTTCCGGTGGCCGGATAGACTGTAAGGATATTTTTGGCGTCAAGTACATTGAGTAACTGGAAATAGACATTCAAATAAGAATAGTGCCGGTTGTCCCCTTTGCCCATTGCGATTTTGATATCCCGGTCAATCCTGGCATCGATCCTGAATGCCCAGGGGAGGCGTGATCCGTTGAGCGATCCCTGGATGACCAGGTCGTTCTGGACAAGGGCGGGATAGATCTCTGAGGACCGTGTGTAGGGCGTTCCTGATCCGCCGAACAGGGTGAGGTTGATACCCGTTCCTTCCAGCCATTTGATATTCCTGACCTTGTCGGAATCTTTTGGCTGTTTGCGGGAGACCGGTCCATTGTATTCTGGTCCTTCTCCCCAGCGGTAATCGAACGATAGGTTGATCCTGTGGCGCTGATCGATGTCGAGGGGATTCAGTGTACGGAGGTTGGGCTGTCCGGAACGGATGAAAGCCTGCGCAGTTTCAGGATTCGAGCCCGTACCGTCGGCAAACTGGAGGGTATAGCTGGCCCTGACGCGGGCGTTACCCGTACGTCTCAGGTCATAGGTCACCGTCAGGCCTTTGATCGTACCGAAGTCTATGTTATTATATGAATAGTAAGTGGAAGGGTATGCTCCCGAAAAACGGTAGCTCTGGATCTTGTCCCTGACTTCCCTGTAAAAGGCTGAGATATTCAGTGAGGAGGTGGGCCCCAGTTTTTGCTGGAAACCAAGTTCATAGTCGATGGTCTTCTCCGGACGCAGGTTTGGGTTGTTGATGGTGGGGTTTCCCCTGACCTCCCAGTAATAATAATCGGTGGGGGTAGAGAAGAAATTGCTCGTGGGCCGCTGGGTTAGAATATCATAATGGGCATAGAACAATGCTTCGTCGGAGATTGGGAATGAAAAAGCGATGCGCGGCATGAAGTTCAGCGCGGGATCATAATCTTCAAAAGCTTCCGCCTGGATGGATTTGTCATCCGGGTTGACCAGGTATGGGGAAACGCCGTTACCGGCATCCAGTTCCGCTTCGGGATCAACGACTTCAATCCCCTTGGCATTGTACCACACTCCTTCATTGCGATACCCCATGATCTTGGTAGGATTGCTTACATTATCCACATAAACGACATAGTCCCCGCCCATGTTGGAAGGATGAGCCCCCAGGTCATTGACCTCCTTGACCGACTTTGTCGGGTAGAGGACATATTCGTCTTTGAGAACTTTCTGGTTCGCGTCGAACCGGTCAACACGCAATCCGACGTTGAAGATCAGATCCTTGAAGGCAAAGACATCCTGTATGTAGCCGGCCATGTAAATGGGTTCATACGCCCCGATGGCCCGGGTGAAGTTCCCCTTGTCATCTTTCTGCGTGAAAAAGTCCTCAAAGCTGGGTTTATCCTCCAGTTTATTCCCGTAGGCATCATATCCGTAATACGCTACGATCTGGTCACCTTCATTGAGCAGTTCATCCGGGCTGAACATTTCGATATTGAGTCCGTCGGGGAGTGTTGCCTGGTGATGGACCCCGTCTTTGTCATAGTAATAGAGAGTATGTGTATCGACATCATAGGAATCCACGTCGATCCAGTCCAGGCCATCAACCTGGAGACCAAGGACCTGCCGGAGCTGTTTGTCGAAATAGAACTGGGAATTGGCGTCATACTTACGGTAATAATTGATGGTATCCTGGAACACTCCATCGACGAATACCGGTTGAGGATTTGCCAGGTCAAGTTCACGGATGTGCCAGTTGGTGGTCTGGTACATTTTTGCCCAGAACTGTGTCGGGGCGACGTTGTATCCACTGGACGAGCGTTGCTGGTACTGGATGCCAAACTGAAGGGCATGGTTACCGATATCGGCAGAAGCCATCAGGTCGATGCCAATCTGCTCTGAATCATTTTTTCCATAATTTGTTTGCAGCGTACCGGGGCTGGCCCAGAGCCCGTAGATGTTATCGGGTCCTCTCCCGTTGAGGATCCCGCCTTCACTCAGGATGACATCATTGCGGTTCCGAATGCTTTCATGCATCTCATAATACTGGCTTGTATAGTTCGACAGGATAGGATTGGCCAGTCCGGGAGTATACGAATAGAGGGTGTCCTGCCAGTTGTTCATAAGATATCCCCACAACCCCGCGACAGAGTCATATTCGAGCGTAGGAGTATAGTTTCTGGTCTTGTAGGTAGTGAATTTACCGATATAGCCATAACTGAACATGTCATCCCGATGGTCTGGATCCTCCGTAACCGAATAATTTTTAGTATAGTCGGCCTGGATCGTATAGAATACATTTTTGATGGCCGAAGTACTTTCTTTATCCGTAGGAAAGCGTTGAGTGAATTTTCCAAACACGCGCCATGTATTTCCGTAGGAGTGGCTGTTCTTGTCGTAATTGGTCAGCGAATTACCGAAGCTGTAGTTCCGTAAGTCATACATCGAGTAGTTGCCTCCGAAGGAAAGATCGATGGTGGGAGAAGTCCGAACGTCGATCTTTCCGGATACGTTGATCTGATAGTTAGAGGAGTTCAGCGACGAGTTGATTTCTTCCACGTCGGTCATGCGTAAAAAGTCAGTGTTGTAATAGGTTCCCGATCCGGTTCCCGTGGGGCGAAGCGGTGATTGTTCCAGGGCGGCCAGCACATCGTCCTTCACTTTGTACAGATCCGTGGCTGATGGCCTGCCATCCTGATTGTAGATAAATTCACCCGCGATGAAATAGCCCAGCAGGGAGACCGGGTTAGTGGGGTCCTTGCTCTTGATGAGGGGGCCGTTGAGGTTCAATCCTACCCTGTTATACCCATAGGGATCAAGGTATTGCGATGTCTGTGCTTCGATGCCCATGCCGAATTTTCGCGATGGCCCCTTGGTGGTAACATTGATGATACCACCGGTGGCATCTCCATATTGCGCCGGAATACCTCCCAGCACAACGGATACCTGGTCGATGGCGGATTCGGGCAGGGCGGTGGAGCCGGTGACACGGATCCCGTCAATATAATAAATGGTGTTTTCAGAACGCTGGCCCCTGATGCTTCCCACTTCCCCATCGGCAGAATAAACGCCCCCGACCGTTGTGGCGACAGCTGCAGCCGACTTGTTGGGCATCTTGGAGATCTCCTCCGAGGTCACCGTCCCTCCGGAAGAAGTCTGGTCCTTGCTGATCAGAGGGACCTTGTAATCAATGACTTCAAAGGTTTCCAGCGTGACCGTGGTGGCTTCCATATCAATATCCAGAAATGTGATCTTATCAGCGCGTACGATCACACCGGTCACCATCTTGGGCTTATACCCCACATAGGTTGCCTTGACATCATACGTACCGGGATTGATGGGCTTGATGGTGTAATTCCCGTCAAAGTCCGAAGTAGCTCCGCCTTTCTGAGCTCCTGCAACTTCCACGATGATATTACAGAATGGGATCGGCTCTTCTGAATCCTTATCGATGATCCGTCCTTTCAGCGTCCCCGACTGTGAATACGCAAGCAGGCTGGCAGCCAGGAATAAACCAACACTTAACAGTAAATTTCTTATCATACCTGACAATTTTATATTAGCGAAACAAATGGTTCGAAAAGTTGGTAAAGTTACTAATAAATAATTTTTTAATCCAAATTTTTGTCTTACTCAGTCTTAAATTAGCCATATGGTCTGTTGAGAATTTCAGCGTAAATAACTGCTTTTCTGATGTCAAACCGTTCTCCGGCCATTATCGTCTGAATAGGATGTTCCTCTTCGTCAGCTGTCAGGGATACCTTTCCGGCTGTCTTAGACCGGCTGTCAAATGCACTTATCCCTTCCTCCGACGGAATTGTTTCCAGGATCGTTTTAGGCCTGTTGAACAGCTGTTTTTCCTTTTCCAGCTCTTTCACCGTGATATCATCGTAGGACTGGTATTCGGGAAGTGCGACCTCTTCCAGTGAGGAGCCTTCACCCAGTATCTCTTCGAACAGGGTATCGAGCGGACGAGGCTGTTCCCTGGGGAGTGCGGACGGGGGCCCGGATGCGGGGGAGGTCGTACTTTTCTTTTTTTGCTTCTGATTGGCCCGGTATGCTGCATAGATAACCCAGGCCAGTCCGAGTAATATATATATCAGATCATCCATCTGGTAGTAAATTTATATATGGTAAAAAATTAAAAGGGTAAATATAGGAGTTTTTACTGTACGATAAAGCGAAAAACAGTATTCGGCGATTTTCAATAAGTTTACGGCTCTATAAATGACTGATCATACGCAGGACCTGTTCGCGCTTTCGTCTGGAGACCGGGATGGTACTGCCATCCGTCATGAGGATCTGTCCACCTTCCTGTCTCTGGTAGCCCCTGATAAAGCCCGGGTTGACGAGGTGGGATTTATGCGGACGGATGAAATCGTGGTCCTTCAGCAGTTCTTCAAATTCCTTCAGGGTCTTTGATACCAGGAGGGTTTTTCCGGTGTTGAAATAAAAACGGGTGTAGTAGTTGTCGGATTCGCAGCGAATGATAGTATCTATATCCACCACATACATTTGTTCGGTTGTCGACAAAACGATCTTTGCCGGTTTTTCAACGCTTGACCTTATATTTTCCAGCAGCACGCGGATATTTTCATTCATCTGGTCGGACCGTTTCTTCTTCTCCGCTTTTTCCACTGCTCGGATCAGTTCATCCGGGATGATGGGTTTAAGCAGGTAATCCAGTGCGCTGTAGCGTATCGCTTTGATGGCATACTGGTCGAAGGCGGTGACGAAGATGACCTGGAAGGTGCGGTCGCCGAGTAGTTCCAGTAATTTGAATCCGCTTCCGTCAGGCATCTGGATATCCAGAAAAAGAAGGTCGGGCTGAAGTTTTGGGATCATTTTAAGACCGCTTTCGACGCCATCGGCAATGCCCACGATGTCGACCTGCTGACAGTACCGGCTCAGCATGGCGGTAAGGGCGTCCTGGGATTTCTTTTCATCTTCGACAATAACTGCGCGGAGCATAGAATGGTAATTAATGGTTATTTGCTCAGCCCTGCGGGCTTCGCTTGATTAATGGTCATTGGCTCGGCCTTTCAGGCCTCGCGTGATTAATGGTTATTCCATTCCCTTTCCTGATATCCGCACCTCCACCCTGGTACCGGCCGCGTCGCCTTTCTCGTCCGTCAAATCAATTACCTGCACGGAAAAATGCTCCAGGTTCATTTTGTTGAGGACCTCCAATCTTTCCCTGGTGATGAGCATGCCCCTGGATTCGCGGCGGAGCCCGGATTCTTTCCCGATTTCTATGGCACGCCGCCTGCCGATCCCGTTGTCCTCAACGATCCAGAGAAGATGCTCCCCCTCCAGTGAGATCTTTATTCGTATAAGACCTTTCCCCTGTTTGTGCAGCAATCCGTGGATGATCGAATTTTCGACGTAAGGTTGGATGATCATGGTGGGGACCTCCATGAATTCCTCCTCCACAGCCGGATCCACCTCGATACGGTAATCAAATTTATCATTGAAGCGTAACTTCTCAAGATCCATATAATTCCTGAGGGCTCTTAGCTCATCCTGAACGGGAATGAATGATTCCCTTGAATTGATGAGGATGGAACGCATGAGTTGTGAGAATTTCCCCAGGTAATCCACTGCCGTATCGGGTTCGTTCTCCAGAATGAAGCTCTGGATGGAATTCAGGGTGTTGAAGATGAAATGCGGGTTCATCTGCAGCCTGAGCGCCTGAAGTTCCGTGTCAAACAGCTGTTTTTCAAGATCCAGCATCTTCTTTTCGATCTCGTGCCTGCGGTGGATGATGTGGATCCGGCGATAGATGAAGTGACTCGCACCGCCGATGAACAGAAGGACACAAAGAATACGGAACAGCCATGTCTGGTACCAGATCGGTGTAATGATCACCACCAGGGAGGCACCTTTTTCATCCCAGATTCCACTGTTATTGGAACCAAATACTGTGAACCGGTAGGTGCCGGGACTGACCTTCGTGTAAGAGGCTACTCTGTTTTCGGCAGAGACCGTGGTCCACATATTATCGTAGTTGTGAAATCTGTAACGGTACTTGTTTTTTGACGGATTGGTGAAATCCAGGGCGGAGAATTCAATGGTGAAAAAGTTTTCCCTTGCACTGAGACGAATGGTGTCACCATCATGAAACTCACCGGGAAGCGTTTTATCGAAAACGGAAAAGGAGGTGATCACGGTCTGCGGGGCAGCAGGGTTGACTGTGATGGTGGCTGGATGGAACACGTTGAATCCATTCATGCCACCAAAGTACAGTTCTCCTTTCCGGTTCCTGTACTGCGCTCCCAGGTTGAATTCATTGCTCTGGATACCGTCCTTTACATCATAATTCATGAACGAACCGGTTTTAGGGTTGAATCTGGACAAGCCCCAGTTTGTACTGATCCACAGGTTGCCTTCCTCATCCTCCAGGCAGCCGTATACCACATTGCTGGGAAGTCCGTGCCCGGTGTTGTATTTCCGGAACGATCCCGTTTGTTTATCGAACCGGTTGAGTCCTCCTCCCTTGGTTCCCAGCCAGAAAATTCCGCGGCTGTCCTGGAAGACGGAGAAAACCTGCTGTGCTCCGATCGACGAAGTATCGGCAGGATCATTTATATATGCATAAAAAGTCTCGTTGTGAGGATCATACTTGTTCAGTCCGTTCCCGGTACCCACCCAGAGGTCGTGGTCCGAGTCTTCAAAAACAGACCAGATCTTGTTGCTGCTAATGGATCCTGGTTCACCCGGATCGTACTTATAGACCTTCACCGTGTTCCGTACCGGCTCCAGCCGGTTGAGGCCGGCCTCCGTTGTTCCGATCCAAATGAAGCCGCGACTGTCTTCCAGAATGGAAAGTATCTCATTGCTGCTGATGCAGTTGGTGTCTTTGGGATGGTACCTGTAGTGGATGAATGTGTTGGAGGCAGGAATGAATCTGTCGACCCCGTTGTTCTGGGTACCAATCCAGCATGTACCTGTCCTGTCGAAATACACTACCCTTAGAAAGTTGCTCGAAAGGCTGTTGTTGTTTCCTTCCTGGTGCCTGAGGTGAGTGAACTCACCTGTCTTCCGGTCCAGGATGTTCAATCCGTTGTCAGTCGCTATCCATACCCTCTGTGACGGATCCTCTGCAATGGAGATCACGTAGTTGCTGCTCAGGGAATTCGGATCGTCGGGATATTTCCTGTAAAGCAAAAATGCTCCTGTAAAGGGCTCTATTTTGTTGATCCCGTTGAAGGTGCCGATCCACAGCGTACTCTTCCTGTCCTCATAAAGGCTCAGAATGCGGTTGTTGCCGATGCTTCGGGTGTTGTAGGATTGATTGAGGAAACGGGTCAGTTCATCTGAAACGGGATCCCACCGGTTCAATCCGTTTTCTGTACCGATCCAGATCATGCCCCTGGCATCCTTCTGCAGGGAGGATATCCGATTGTCGGACAGACTGGATGGATCAGCCGGATCATGAAAGAAATAGCGAAGGGAATCCTTTTGCATATCGATCCGGCAAAGTCCATTCGGCGTTCCTGCCCAGAGGTACCCCGGCTTTTCGACCAGGATCTCTTTTACAACGTTGTCAGGGATGGACGATTTGTTGCCAAGTATGTGGTAATACCTCGTCACAGCATAGGTCCTCACATCGAACCGGATGAGCCCCATGCGCGTTCCCAGCCAGAGCACATGTGATCCGTCGTACTTCATATCCAGAATCGTATTGCTTCGCAGGGGCGTATTGTCCTGGGGAAGATGCAAAAAGCTCGTGAAGGTCCCTGTCGTCCGGTCATAGTAACACAGTCCCTGCCGTGTACCGATCCAGATCTTCCCGTCCCTGTCCTGAAGAAGGTCTGTGATGTCGTTGTGGATAATACCCGAAGGATCTTCCGCAGTGTGGCGGAACGTTTTCATGATCCCTGATCTGCGGTTGAACAGGGTCAACCCATTATCGGTACCGATCCAGAGATCTCCTGCATCGTCCTCCAGCAGGGCCTGAACCGTTTGTCCTCCGATCTGGTCTCCCGGGAATACCGTATAGCTGTATCCGTCGTACCTGTTCAAACCATCCCACGTCCCAAACCACATATAGCCATAGTTGTCCTGCAGTATAGCGTAAATCGTGTTCTGGGACAGATTTTTAACGGAGGATTCATATTGAAAGGAAAGCCGGTCGAAAGAGATGTCATCCTCTGTTTGTGCCGGAAGCCGTTTTGGGTTGCTGATATAAGCCATCAGCAAGAGGAAGGGTGCGATGGATCGCAGGGATGATATGCCGGGGAGTGAATTCCACATCGTGAATAATGAACAAAGTCTTAGATCATCTGCATGAAGGATGGAACAGGCGCTGGCAAAATGATCTTTTCTTGTACCGGTTCACATAGGCAGATCTTTTCTTCAGGTACTTCATATGATCTATCGTCGCATCGGATTGCCTCTTCTTGTGATCTTTGACCGCATGCTTGTAATCCTCATCGTACTGTTTCTGCTGTGCCAGTAATCCCTGCTCGATAAGCTTCTCCTCCTTCATGGCATTTCGTTCGGGTATCCTGTCGATACGTTCGATCTTCCATGACTGAAGGACCTGACACCCTGAAAACAGGAGGAGCATGAATATACCTATCAGCATCCATCCCGGAAATATTCTATGGAGTTGCCTGAGAGACATCTGAGATAATCTGACGAAATTACTAATTTTGGTGGATTAAAAAAACGAAGATTGTCTGTTTTACGTTTTCTGACTGAAGAAAGTTCTAAAGAAAGGTGATTAGCATAAAATTCAGATGGATTTATTTTATAGCCGGGCTGGCTGCAAGTACTCTGGCGCTGCTGAATGTATTCTGCAATAAAGATAAACTGTGCAAGGACTTGCCGGATACCTACATCAATATCACCCTTCAGCCCAACACACTGGATTACATACCCCCCGGAAGCTATGTGTATGTGACAGCCAGTTATCCCAGCAGGGGACTTATTGTCTACAGACCCTTTACGGATGAGTTCCTGGCCTTTGAACGCATTTGCCCCTATGATCCTTATGGATGCTGTGCAGACGATGATGCCACACGGTGTGCAAGACTGATCGTTGAGGAATCAGGTATCACCATCGTTGATTCGTGTTGCCTTTCAAAGTATCTGATGACCGACGGATCACCGTTTGAGGGGCCGTCCTCCTGCCCGCTATATCAGTATCAGACGTATTATGACGGGACGTATCTGAGGATATTTAACTAGGTTGGGTTCAAATCCTACGGATAAATTCCAAATTCCAAATTCCAAACAAATCTCAAGCTCCAAATTCCAGCACATTGTAGGGTTTTGGAATTTTGGTCTTGGTATTTGTCTGGAATATGGATCCTGGGATTTGGGATTTTTGTAAAAGATTCTCAATAACGATAATGATCCGGCTTGTAGGGTCCATCTTTCGGCACGCCAATATAATCCGCCTGTTCCTGGGTCATTTTTGTAAGCTTCACACCCAGTTGTTCCAAATGCAGGCGGGCCACCTCTTCGTCCAGTTTTTTTGGCAGCCTGTAGACACCAATCTCGTATCTGGTGCGCCACAGGTCCATCTGAGCCAGCACCTGGTTGGTGAAAGAGTTGCTCATCACAAAGGAGGGATGTCCGGTGGCGCATCCCAGGTTCACTAGGCGGCCTTCTGCCAGAAGGTAGATGGAATGGCCATCCGGGAATGTGTACTTATCCACCTGGGGTTTAATGTTCGTGTGCCGGATACCGGGGAACGTTTTCAGTTTATCCACCTGGATCTCATTATCAAAGTGCCCTATGTTGCAGACGATGGTTTCGTCTTTCATAGACAGTATGTGTTCGATGGTGATCACATCGCGGTTGCCGGTGGCGGTCACGAAGATATTTCCTTCACCCAGCATATCTTCTACGGTGGATACCTGAAAGCCTTCCATGGCAGCCTGCAAGGCGCAGATCGGGTCGATCTCGGTGATCACCACCCGTGCTCCGTAAGCCCGCATCGATTTGGCGCAGCCCTTGCCCACATCGCCGTAGCCCATCACCACCACCACTTTGCCGGCGATCATCACATCGGTGGCGCGTTTCAGTCCGTCGGCCAGCGATTCGCGGCACCCGTAGAGGTTGTCAAATTTTGATTTGGTGACCGAATCGTTCACATTGATGGCCGGGGCCAGCAGCTTGCCGGCTTCCATCATCTGGTAGAGCCTGTGCACCCCGGTGGTGGTCTCTTCCGAAACGCCCACCCATTCGGCCACGGTGCGGTGCCATTTGGTCTTGTCCTCGATGAACCACTCCTTCAGTTGATGCAGGATGGCCGCTTCCTCATCATTGGCTGGTGTACGCTTCAGCAATCCAGGATCGTTTTCGGCCTCATAGCCCCAGTGGATCATCAGCGTGGCATCGCCGCCGTCGTCAACCACCAGATGAGGACCCTTGTTTCCCGGGAATGTCAGGGCCTGCGCCGTGCACCACCAGTATTCATCCAGGGTCTCTCCCTTCCACGCGAACACCGGTATGCCCCTGGCAGCAATGGCTGCGGCAGCATGATCCTGCGTGGAGAAAATGTTGCAGGATGCCCACCGAACCTCTGCACCCAGTTCAACCAGCGTTTCGATCAATACGGCCGTCTGTATGGTCATATGCAGCGAACCGCTGATCCGGGCACCTTTGAAGGGCTTCTCTGCAGCATACCTCCTGCGGATGGTCATCAGTCCCGGCATTTCCTTTTCCGCCATCTCGATCTCCTTGCGCCCCCATTCTGCCAGGCAAATGTCTTTTATCATGTAATTCAACGCTTTACCGACCGCAAGCTCTTCCATAATTCTATTATTTAAAACAATTATAAATTATCTATCTTTGCGCGTGCAAAGTTACATAATTAATTGCTGCAAGCTACAAGCTGCAAGCTGCAACTTATGTCACCACCCGACATCCATACAGAACTTCGCCACCGTATCCTCGTCCTCGACGGTGCGATGGGGACGATGATCCAGCGGTACCGGCTGACGGAGGAGGATTTTCGTGGGGACAAGTTACCTGATCACCCGGTAGCACTGAAAGGGTGTAACGATCTGCTCAGCCTGACACGGCCGGATGTGGTCCGTGAGATCCACCACCGTTACCTGGAGGCTGGTGCCGACATCATCGAAACCAATACTTTTAATGCCACCCGGATATCCATGGCCGACTATCGGATGGAAGCCCAGGTGTACGCTATTAATGTAGCTGCTGCAAGGCTGGCCAAAGAGGCAGCGGATCACTTTACCGCAAAAGATCCGTCAAAGCCCCGGTTTGTGGCCGGAGCCATCGGACCTACCAGTAAAACCGCCTCGCTGTCACCTGATGTGAATAATCCCGGATACAGGTCAGTCAGTTTTGATGATCTTAAGGAGAGTTATGCTGAGCAGGTGGAAGGGCTGGTAGATGGCGGAGCCGATATCCTGCTGGTGGAAACGGTCTTTGACACACTGAACGCCAAGGCGGCCCTGATGGCCATCCTGGAGGTAATCCGGAGAAAAGGGAAAAAGATACCTGTTATGGTGTCCGGGACCATCACCGACGCCAGCGGCCGTACCCTGTCGGGCCAGACCATCGAAGCGTTCCTCTATTCGTTGTCGCACGCCGATCTGCTCAGCATCGGGCTTAATTGTGCGCTGGGCGCCCGGGAGATGCGTCCACACCTGGAAACGCTCTCCAAATTGGCTCCCTTTTATGTGAGTGCCTATCCCAACGCCGGACTGCCCAACCAGTTCGGGACATACGATGAAACACCGGAGGAGACGGCCGGTTACATGGAAGATTTCATGTCGCAGGGCTTCGTCAATATCGTCGGAGGCTGCTGTGGCACCACGCCGGAACACATAGCCCTGCTGTCTGCTCTCGCCGGTTGCTATAAGAGAAGGGAAGTCCCTCCTCGACAAACGGTCCTGCACCTGAGCGGCTTGGAACCCCTGCTGATCTTCCACGGCAGCAATTTCATCAACATCGGCGAACGAACGAACGTGAGCGGATCGGTCCGGTTTGCCCGCCTGATCCGCGAAAAGAAATACGAGGAAGCACTGTCGATCGCCCGGCAGCAGGTGGAAAACGGGGCGCAGGTGATCGACGTGAACCTGGATGATGCCCTGCTCGATGCAGAAAAGGAGATGACCGCCTTTCTGAACATGCTGGCCTCGGATCCCGACATTGCCCGCGTACCGGTGATGATCGACTCGTCCAGATGGACGGTCATTGAAGCGGGATTGAAATGCCTTCAGGGAAAGGGGATCGTCAACTCCATCAGCCTGAAGGACGGGGAGGAACTGTTCTGCGAACGCGCCCGCAAAATACGGGAGTATGGAGCAGCCACCGTGGTGATGGCTTTCGACGAACAAGGGCAGGCAACAACTTTCGAACGCAAAACGGCGATCTGTGAAAGGGCGTATAAACTTTTAACGCAGAAAGCCGGTTTTCCTCCTGAGGATATCATTTTTGATCCCAATATTTTAACCATTGGAACAGGGATCGGGGAGCATAACGATTATGCTGTTGATTTCATTCGTGCTGTCAGGTGGATAAAAGAAAATCTGCCTTATGCCCGAACCAGCGGAGGCATCAGTAACCTGTCCTTTTCCTTCAGGGGTAACGATACGGTGAGGGAGGCCATTCATTCCGCTTTTCTTTACCATGCAGTGCAGGCCGGACTGGATATGGGCATTGTGAATGCCGGCATGCTCCAGGTATACGATGAAATTCAGCCGGTCCTGCACGGACTGGTGGAAGATCTGATCTTCAATCGGAGAAAGGATGCGACCGAACGATTGCTTCAATATGCAGAGACACTCAAAGACAGCGGCAAGACAGAAGTGACCATCGATGAATGGCGGAAAGGCACCGTATCCGAACGGCTCACCCACGCACTGGTCAAGGGGATCGTGGAATACATCGACCAGGATGTGGAAGAGGCCCGATCACGTTACCCACGGGCGCTGGATATCATTGATGGACCTCTGATGGAGGGGATGAACCGTGTGGGGGACCTGTTCGGTTCCGGCAAAATGTTTCTGCCCCAGGTGGTCAAAAGTGCCCGTGTCATGAAAAAGGCGGTGGCTATCCTCACTCCCTATATGGAAGCAGAAAAACTGGCATCGTGTCGACGAACATCTGCAGGTAAAATATTACTTGCCACCGTGAAGGGCGATGTCCACGACATAGGCAAGAACATTGTCGGAGTGGTGCTGGCCTGCAACAATTATGAGGTCGCCGACCTGGGCGTAATGGTGCCTTCCGAAAAGATTCTCCGGACAGCCATAGAGCAACAGGTGGACATCATCGGGCTGAGCGGCCTGATCACCCCTTCCCTGGATGAGATGGTCCATGTGGCGTCCGGGATGGAAAAGCAGGGATTTACAATCCCGCTGCTGATCGGTGGGGCCACTACCTCCGAGATGCACACGGCCGTAAAGATCGCCCCGGCTTACTCCGGACCCGTCATACATGTCAGGGACGCATCAAAAAGCGTCGGTGTAGCTTCCGGTTTACTATCCCCGGTGACAAAATCTTCTTTTCTCACTGATATCTTTACCCGTTACGAAGGGTTAAGAAGTAAGTACGGTAGCATGCAGGCTGAATCAAGGTATATCTCTCTTGATGAAGCACGAAAAAACAAACTGCAGGTCGACTGGGAAAGCATTCCCATACATAGACCCCAAAAACTCGGAAATATACCTTTTCCCGATTATTCTCCGGAGGAGATCAAGTATTGTATAGACTGGACGTTTTTTTTCCATGCATGGAAACTTACGGGGAAGTATCCTGCTATCTTTGATGATCGGGTCAAGGGGGAAGAGGCCAAACGGCTTTACATGGATGCACAGGAGATCCTTCGGGAGATCATGGATAAGAATCTGCTTACGGCGAACGGCGTCATTGGACTGTATCCGGCCAATTCCTCGGGAGAAGATGTGCTGGTGTTCCAGGATGAAACCCGGAAACAGATCCTTGCCACCTTCCATTTTCTCAGGAACCAGCAGCTGAAGGAGGATGGATCACCGAACCTGTGCCTGGCCGATTTCATCGCGCCGGTTGACTCGGGGCGGGTGGATTATATCGGCGGATTTGCAGTCACGGCCGGGGTGAACATCGAAAAAGGGCTGGCCCTTTACGAACGGCAGCACGACGATTACAAAGGCATCATGCTGAAGCTTCTGGCCGACAGGCTGGCGGAGGCTTTTGCCGAGCTGCTGCACCGGCGGGTGAGGAAAGAGTTCTGGGGGTACGCGGTGGCGCAGGACCTTGACCTGCCAGCCCTGCTGAACGAGCAATACACCGGCATCCGTCCGGCACCGGGTTATCCGGCCTGTCCGGAACACTCGGAGAAACGGATACTTTTCAATCTTTTACATGCTGAAGAAAGCGCGGGCATTACCCTGACAGAAAACTACATGATGGTACCGTCCGCTTCGGTATGCGGGTATTATTTTGCCCATCCCTTTGCGCGGTATTTCAACCTGGGACGGATCGGCCGCGACCAGGTGGAGGTTTATGCCCGCCGGAAAAATATTCCGTACGACGATGCTGAGAAACGGATCCGACAAAATTTAAATTACTGATCCTTATGAAGGTAACCGATCATCTCAAAAGCACCCAAGAGGTCATGTTCAGTTTCGAGATCATTCCTCCGGCACGGGGGAAGAGCCTGAAGGACATCACGGATATCGTTGAAGGGCTGCAGCCTTTCCGTCCGCCCTTTATCGATGTGACAGGCCATGCAGCGGAAGCATCCTATGAGGAGCTGAGCGATGGTACGATCCGCAGGCGGATCCGCCGCAAGCGGCCGGGCACGATCGGGATTTCGGGAGTCATCCAGAACCGGTACAACATCGACACGGTAGCCCACCTGCTATGCAGGGGATTTACTCGGGAAGAGACGGAGGATGCCCTGATCGAGCTGAATTATCTGGGCATACAGAACGTGTTTGCCCTGCGCGGAGATGAAACCAGTTACCTGAGGAACCAGCGAAACGGTGACTCTTCCAATTCTTTTGCAGTGGACCTGGTGCGGCAGATCAACGACCTGAAACGCGGGAAATACCTCGAGGATATCCTGAATTCTCATCCCATCGATTTTTGCATTGGTGTCGCAGGGTATCCCGAGAAGCATTATGAAGCACCCAACCTCAAGATCGACATCCGGTATCTTAAGCAGAAAGTGGATGCCGGTGCGGATTACATCGTGACGCAGATGTTCTTCGACAACGCCCATTTTTACCGTTTTATCGAGTTATGCGATAAAGCAGGGATCAGGGCCCCAATCATTCCGGGCCTGAAGATCCTGAATAATGTGGCCCAGCTGAACTCCATCCCCCGCAAGTTCTATGTGAACTTTCCGGAGGAGCTGGTGGACAAGGTGATGGCCTATCCGGATGATGCCAAGACCATCGGCATCGAATGGGGCATCCGTCAATCTGAAGATCTCATCAAAAATGGACAGACGCACCTGCATTATTATGTGATGAACGACGTGGCGGCGGTGAGCAAGGTGCTGGCGGAGTGTCGGTGCAGGTGATGCAAAAAGGGATGACATCCTCGAGCAGAGGATGTCATCCCTTTTTTTAATGCATTTCAAGCATTTTAATGTATTGCATCCTATTGAATAATTTTGTATATTCGCACCATCATGCCACGTAAACCATATTATACAGGTGGCTGGTGAAGTTGTGAAATGCTTTGCCCACAATAGTATTTATTGGATTGCAGTTCTTTTTGCTTGCGCTTCTTCCCTCTCCTCCGATGGTCAGCGATGGATTACCGTTACCTGTTCTATTACGACTGAATGTGGCAGCCCATCCGGGGCAAAAATTTCGTTAATCAACCTGGACGGAAATTCAGATCACCGGCATGATACGATTTCCCCACCCAGTGGTATTGTCCGTATTGACAATGTGCTACACGGTTTCTATGATCTGTATGTTGCATTCGGCTCTTTCCAGATTTACCAGGCGAACTCATTTTTCATTCATAGTGACACCACAATCCATATTCTCCTGAAGGAATCGTGCCCTCCACCAACCGGAATCCATTATAATCTAACTACCCATTATGTATGGTGGGATCCTCCAATTTTTTGTACAAATACTATTTTTTCTGAGGGCTTTGAGAGCGGAAGTATTCCATCCGGATGGACATACGAGTACATGAATGATACCGTTGACTGGATAGTGCATTCTGGAAGTCCGTCAGGATTCCCAAACTATTCTATTTCAGGTGATTTCAATACGTGTATTACGAATGGAAATGCAACAACGATGCTTATTACTCCTGAACTGGATCTGAGTTCTTCTGTTCAATCAGAACTGGTATTCTGGCATACACAAGCCGGTGATTCAGTGCAGGATCAGCTGAACATTTACTATAAAACAGCCGACACTGCGCAATGGCAACTGTTGGTAGAATATTATGCTCCACAAAATAACTGGATACGGCATCGGATTCCGTTACCCTCCTTATCGGATTCGTATTCTATTGGATTTACCGGTAATGTACAAACAGGTGGATTAGGTATCTGTCTGGATGATATACAGATCCTTTCTGCAGATACCAATTCTGGTAAAGCGCATAGGTGCGTCGAAGGGTACGATATTTACATGGACGGAATACTTATGGCGACAATATCTGATCCATTTTTGACTTTAACTGACCCCCTGCTCGGTATTAACTGTGTGGGAGTCAGCACCCATTGTTCCTTCACATCTTCAATAATCATAGAATTAGTGTTTCTCTATCCTCCTCCCTGCGAAGTTTTCGCTCAGCCTGTCAATCTAACCCTTACGGTGGAAAGTATGGCTGCGTTACTTCATTGGGATCCTCCGGAGAGAAAACCGGAAGAAAAGCAACACGTTGAAAATGAATTGTACAACAGAATGAGAGATACTCAAGGTCTAAAGTACGATGATTTTGAGCTGGCCGGATATAACATATGGAGAAATGGGGAAAAAATCAATGCATACGTTGATACAAACACTTTTTATTCAGACACGGTCTCACCCGGAGGGATCTATTATTATTCGGTGACTGCCGTTTATGATTTTGGACAAAGCTGCCTGATCGAGCCACCACTGGAAGCCGTAATGGGAGCTAAATTGAATACTCCTCAGGGCTTAATGGCACAGGTTCTTGATAATCAGGATGTATTGATTACGTGGAACCCTCCGGATCCATATACCGGTGAATGGATCGCCTGGGACGATGGTATCTATTTTGGAAGGATAGGTTTAGCGGGAATAACGGAACCCACCAGTTGGTATGCAGCAGCAAGATTCCCGGTCACCGACCTTCTGCCCTACAACGGAATGTATCTGACTGAAATCAGGTTCGTAGCAGCTGTCGCTACGACAATTTCTTCTTACACTATCAAGGTGTGGTACGGCGAGGATGCTGCCTTTGAAGTTGTCAGCCAGCTTGTCCCGAATCCTGTCATTAATTGCTGGAATACGGCTGTACTGGATGATCCTTACCTGATCGACGCCACACAGGAACTCTGGTTCGGTGTTGAATACACACAGGTTGCGGACGGATATCCTGCAGGTAGAGACGAGTTCACCAACAACGACGGCAAGGGTAACCTGCTGAGTTTCGACGCTATCGAATGGGAAGCCCTGTCAGTGTACGGAATCGGCGGTGACTGGAACATCCAGGGTTGGGTGGCATTGGAAGTTGCCAACTACGCTCCGGCTGCACCACTGGTGAAGAAGGTTGTCCAGAATTCTGGCGACCTGGCATTCGAAACCGTGAAGACGGATCAGATTGCCACCGCTCCTGCTGAAAACAGGGGACTGATTGGCTATAACCTGTGGAGAAACGGAACCAAGTTCACCTATGTTTCAGCTCCCGATACAGTTTGTACGGATTCAAATTTATATCCCGAATATTATAAATACTATGTGTCAGCTGTATACGATGAAGGAGAGTCCTTCCCGGAAGGCCCGGCATACGTTACGATAGTCGGCACAGGTGATCTGGGTGGGAATGTTTTTGATCATGAAACTGGAATTCCGCTCACGGATGCCACTGTAGTAGTCCAGGGAAATCTCTATGGAACAACTGGGTTTGAAGGTAGTTACATGATTGAAGATATTCCAGAGGGCACCTATGATGTCACCTGTGAAGCCTATGGCTATTTGATAAATACGATATCTGATGTGGTCATTGAATATCAGGAAACCACCGTTCTAAACTTTAAGATGGAGAAAGATAGCCTGGTGAATATGCCGGTTTATGATTCAAGGGGAAATGAGGTACGCGTTTATCCTAATCCATTACGGAATTATTTAAATATCGAATCCGAAGGAAATTTCAGGGAAATCTATCTGGTAGATTACCTGGGTAGGGTAATAATGAAGGAAGATAATACCTACAGAAAACAGATTCAGATCAAGACAACTGGCTTAGCGGAAGGAGTGTATTTTATACAGTGTTATACAATGGAAGGCAATATGATCGTTAAGAAAATTGTCTTGTTGAGATAATCGTGCATCGCCGGGCTCGTCGTTTGATAAACTTCACAAAATAAATCGTCCGTTTTATAGCAGCGATCCTTAAGCAGGAAATCGAGATCAAATGATTTTACCGATGTTTAAATGATTCCAAACGAGGTTATCATCTTATTTTTTGATGAATTTTTCAAGGAACTCACCTCTGTTATCCCGCAGACTGATAATATATAAACCCTGCGTCAAATCACTGATGTTTATCGTATTCAGATCAAATCCGCTGATATTTTTAACCATCTGTCCCAAGGCATCGTAAATGATGACCTGACGGATTTCACTGTCTGAAAGGATCGAAAGGATGTCGCCGGAGGGATTTGGAAAAATGACAGGTCCTGTTTTCTGAGCATGATTCAGATCGGGTGTGCCAACCCCTGTTGATATATACGATTTTATCAGGCCGTCATCTCCCGTCAGCCATCCCTGATTCAACCCGATAAAGAAATAATCCCTGACATACATCGACGTGGAAAATGTATTTAGCAGGATATCCCATGTATCGCCACCATTCTGCGTAAAAGCGATAAAATGATCCCTTTTAACGGCCAGTCCATGTTCGGCACTTGTAAATTTCAGATAATCCGGGACCACCCCTTCGATCGTTCCCAGCCAGATCCACGTATCTCCGCCGTCCATCGTTTTTGCAAGGCCTTCATTTTTTATGCAAATGAATCCTGTCTCAGGATCAGTGAACTCCATGCATTGGATCTTTTTTCTCTGTTCGTTTACATAAACTACCGGCGACCAGTTAATCCCTCCGTCGGTTGATCTGAACATCAGACCGTAATCATCATTGATAAGGGTCAGGTATCCGTTCAGCGAATCGGTGAAATCAATCTGATCAACCCGATAATCGGTATAAGAAAGACTGATATTCTGCCAGGAGTCTCCATAATCTGTTGAACGCCTCAATCCGCTTGCACTGCCTCCAACCCAGATATATTTATCTGTAAATAGTTCAAGCGCATAATAATGTATGTATAACCGTGAACTGGCTTGGTTCCAGGTCAGGCCTGCATCCGTTGTGTGCAACATTAATCCTAGGAGTCCCACTGCCCATCCATTGCTGGCACTGGAAAATTTAATTCTTTTTAACCGGGCCGTTGAACTGTTCGTATCTACAGGAATCGTTGTGTTTTCCCAGGTTTCTCCCCCGTCGCTGGTCCTGTAAAGTACTGGTATGGTCCAGGGAAATCTCATTGTATATCCAACTACGAAACCATTTTGGCTATCCGTAAAACAGATATCATTGAAATTGGATTTCGGGCCCTTTGACATTTCGTTCCATTTTTGTCCGCCATCCTCGCTTTTAAATATGTATCCCTCATAGCCGACCGAAAGACAAGTAGAAGTATCTGCCCAGACCGTACTGACAAGATAAGCTCTATCATTGCTTATCAGATGCTCATTCCATGTCACGCCTCCGTCACTGGTAATAAAAACTCTATATTCACAGGATACGATTCCATGCATAACATTGAAAAACTTAATACTTGTAACTGTAGGACCAAAATAGAGAAGATCGGTTGACATCCATGTCAGTCCACCATCCAGAGTATGATAAATGCGGGTTGCAGCTCCGTTTGGGCTTCCGATCTGATCGCCCGAAGCGATCCAGAGCTCCTTGAAATTAATTATTTCCAGGCCGGCAACAATTTCAATCTCCGCAGGGATCTGAATCTCATTCCATGTAAGTCCCCCGTCAACTGTCTTTTTCAGTACCCCATAGTCGTACTGATATTTTAATCCCGCTACAAATCCTGTATCAGGAGTAAGGAATTTAATTATTTGGTAGTTATGTTCGGTATACATATCATGACTCAGTACATCCCAGGTCACACCACCATCCAGGGTCCTCAGGATGCTGTGGTACAATCCGCAAATCCACCCGTGCCGGCTGTCCAGGAAAAAAATATCACAGAGGTCAGTAAAGTAGGCAGGAAATGGCTGAGGCAATTGTTGCCAAGTCTCCCCGCAATCGGATGTTCGAAGAATGGAACCATACCAGCCGACCGCGAAACCGGTATCCCTGGTGCTGAATGCTATTCCGTTCAGTGTATTGTCCGCAGCGAATCCTTTTTGCTGCCAGGTTTGTCCCCCATCAGTGGTTTTCAGGATCGTCTGATATTGTCCGCATACAAAACCAGTGTCGGGACTGATCAGGTAACAATCTTCAAGATTGGCATTCGTGGGTAAAGGATTCCGGAGCGCCCATTCCTGTGAAAAGCCTTTAGGAGTTATTGCCAGGGAGCAAAACATCAGGAGAAAAAATGGAAATTTCATGGGGAAAATCTTAATGCACGTGGGATTTTACTTTAAAATGTAAATATACGACATTTTTGAATATAAAGCAAATGGAATAAAGCCTCTGAGAGTTTTGATGGATCAGAGAGCAAGTGTATGACTAAATTTCCTGATGTCTTTACCGGAATCAGGATCTTTGGATTGCACTGATCATTAATTATTGACTGTGTCTGAAAGGAGGCTGTATTAAAAAAAAGTTTTCAATTGGATATTGATACAGCCTCCTTTTTACGATCAGGTAATGAATTCCAGATAATTCAGATTATGAATCACCCTGAATGAGGAATGATCGTAAGCATTCAGGAATTCCTGAGGTGGTTTGATTTTTTTCTCAGTCCATTTGAACTCGAATCCTGCCAGTTCCCCACTGGATTCTTCAATGAAATCAATCTCTTTTTGATCGTAGGTTCGCCAGAAATAATAGTTACTGGAATGGGAAAGATAATGGTTCCTTTTTAGCCTTTCGGCAATACAATAATTTTCCCACAATCGTCCGGTGTCATCCCGAATCGGGATACGATTGAAATTGGAAATAAGAGAATTCCGGATGCCATTATCCCAGAAGTAATAACGCCGGGATTTGGCGATCTCCTTTCTAAGATTGCGGCTGAATGCCTGTAATGTGAAAATAATGTAGCATTTTTCCAGAAGCTCGAGATAACGCCCTATAGTATTTTTGTTGACTCCCAGACCAGTGGCAAGTTCATTGACGGAAACATCATTACCGATCTGAAAAGCAAGCAGCCGCAGCAGGTTCAGCATGAACAGGGAATCTTTGATATTATCAAGTTCCAGTATATCTCTCAATAATACCCCATTTTTAATGGATTCAAGTATATCCTTTCTTTGATTGTCAGTCTCAGCAGTGATTACTTGAGGGTAAGAACCCCAGATCAAGCGTGTTTCAAGATTGTCTCTTGCCTGAAGGTAACTTTCATCCAGTTCTATCTGGGCGATGGGGTAGAGATAAAAAAAACGGCTCCGTCCGGTCAGTGGCTCACCAATCTGATTCCTGAGTTCAAAGGCAGAAGATCCAGTGACGAAGACCATGATCTCTGGCAGGGCATCTGCAATTAACTTGAGATTATTGCCAATGTTAGGAATTTTTTGTGCTTCATCAATAAAAAGGTAATCATAACCAGCTATAAATCGTTTGAGAACACTAAGCCGCTGGCTGGACAGGATCTCTGCCACATCAAGATTATCGCCCTGGACCATCAGGATTTTCTTGTCTGTCAGGACGGTTTTAATATGTTCCATAAGAAACGTTTTACCGGTCCTTCTGGCCCCAAATAAACCAGTGACCTGACCAGGCCTGAAACTGTCTAAAATCGCATTAGTTAATAATCTTGGTATCAAGGTAGCTATATTTATATAAATTTAGTTAGCAAAAATACAAAATTAAATAATATTTTGATACCAATTGGATGGAATTTTATAATTTAATGCATATTGCAGCTCAAGGATTGTGGAGGTTAGATCTTTATGATTTTTGTAATGGCAATTCGATGCGTAAAAGTTTTTTTGACGTTGAGTTGAAAAGGGCATAGTCCTGTCCAGATGCATTCAAGGATACCAGTAATAAAAAAATGAAATAGGTAATGGATTTATACATTATGGATCATATAATCTGGATTATCAAATCTATAATATTTTTGACTGAAGTTTTTCTATTTTTGTAAAAAACTCCCGCATGAAGAGATAATTTTCATAATCGAAGAAGCCACGGAGGGGGGATTTGTAGCCAATCATCTGCATTTGGATAAGAACGATTTGATAAGAAATTTATTTAGCTAAACATAATAAGGGGAACTATCCATGAAGAAAGCATTGACTCTCTTACTGATCCTTGTATTGCAAATTTTTGCCTTTGGCCAGACCAAACTTCTCACGGTCGAGGATGCCAGCGGCATGAACCGGGCACTGATGCCCAAAACACTTCGCAACCTGCAATGGAAGGGCACCAGCGACTATTTCACCTACATCGACGACAACGACCTGGTGGCAGGACACGTCAGTTCCGAAAGCCGGGAAACGATCCTGAACCTGGCAACGCTCAATTCGCTGCTGAAGGAGAAAGGAACTGATACCCTGAAGCAGTTTCCCCCGGTTACATGGCTGTCTTCCGATAAATTCATGTTCTCTCTACGCCAAAAGGTCTTTACCTTTGAACCCGATACCGGCCTTTTGGTAAAGGCAAACAGCTATCCCGATAAAGCGGAAAACGTGGACATTGACCAGAATACCCTGTCGGTGGCCTACACCCTGGAGAATAATGTATGGATAGCTATTGATAATCAACAAATCAGAGTTACGGATGACCGGGATAAGGGGATCGTCAACGGGCAATCGGTCCACCGCAATGAATTTGGCATCAACAAAGGCACCTTCTGGTCACCTAAAGGTAATTTTCTTGCTTTTTACCGGATGGACGAGACGATGGTGACCGATTATCCGCTGGTGAGCATCGCGTCGCGGCCTGCAGAAGTGAAAAACATCAAATACCCGATGGCCGGCATGACCAGCCACCAGGTGACCGTTGGGGTGTTCGATCCGGCAACGGGGGAAACCGTCTTCCTGAAAACGGGCGAGCCTAAGGATCAGTACCTGACCTGCGTGACGTGGAGCCCCGACGAACGTTCGATCTATATCGCCGTGCTGAACCGCGACCAGAACCATCTGAAAATGAATCAGTACGACGCCCGGACAGGGGCCTTCGTCCAGACCCTTTTTGAGGAAACGGACAAGGAATACGTCGAACCGGAACACCCGCTGTACTTCCTGAACTCCATGCCCGACAGGTTCATCTGGTTCAGCGAACGTGACGGATACAATCATCTGTACTTATATTCGACCGACGGGATCCTGATACGTCAGATCACCAGTGGCAAATGGGACGTATCGGAACTGCTGGGCACCGATCCCGCTGATGAGCTGGTGTTCTACCTCTCCAATGAAGAGGGTCCGATCCAGCAGCATATCTATGCCAAAAACCTCTCCTCCGACGTGACAAGGAAGTATTCCAAGCTGAAGGGAACGCACGGGGCCATCCTGAATAAAAACGGTCAGTATGTGATCGATATCAACAGCAGCTGGAGCGAGCATATTGCCCACGAATACGACCTGATCAACAGCCGGGGCAGGATCGTACAGGTACTGCAGGATCACTCCGATCCTTTAAAGGAATACAAGCTGGGGGAGACCACTGTTTTTACGATCAGGGGCAGCCACGGCGATGATCTTTACTGCCGGATGATCAAACCCATTGATTTCAACCCTGCAAAGAAGTACCCGGTATTTCTTTATGTGTATGGTGGACCGCATTCCCAGCTGGTGACCGACTCATGGCTGGCGGGAGCGGGATTGTTCCTGAATTACATGGCGCAGCAGGGTTATGTCGTTTTCACGCTTGACAACGGGGGAACCTCTAACCGCGGTGTAGAATTCGAGCAGACCATTTTCAGGAACCTGGGTTCGGTGGAGGTGGATGATCAGATGGCGGGAGTGGCATACCTGAAGACCCTGGAATTTGTCGATCCCCAGCGCATCGGGGTGAACGGATGGAGCTACGGCGGCTTCATGACCCTCTCGCTGATGCTCAGGCATCCGGAAGCCTTCAGGGTGGGAGTGTGCGGCGGACCGGTCACCGACTGGAAGTATTACGAGGTCATGTATGGGGAGCGGTACATGGATACTCCGGAAACGAATCCTGAAGGCTATAAAAACTCTTCATTGCTGGATATGGCAGGTAACCTCAAAGGAAAACTGCTGGTGATCCATGGCACGGAAGATCCTACCGTGGTTTGGCAGCAGAGCCTGGATTTCATCGATCAGAGTGTAAAGGCTGGCGTTGATGTGGATTATTTCGTCTATCCGGGCCACGGGCACGGTGTTGGCGGAAAAGACCGCGTGCACCTGAATCAGAAGATAATCGATTATTTCAGAGAGAACCTCTAGTTTTTACGCGAGCCACTCATGGGACTCGAACCCACGACCTGTTCATTACGAGTGAACTGCTCTACCAGCTGAGCTAAAGTGGCGTGATATGAATTTGTCCGTGCAAAGGTAAGAAAAAATTTTATTTCCGTTGCATGGATTGCCAGTTAAGGTTAGAACCAATATTCGGATTGAAATCCGGATCCGGTGAAATGATATACTCTCCAAGCGAATTCACCCACGCATTGTCATATCCTGTAGGCAGCTCAACAGCCTGCTCCTTGAACGGATCATAGTAACGGTCGACTCCCCGCACATAGTCGCTGAAATCTTCAGCAATTTTATCGCCCACAGCCTGGCGGTCATACCACGACTGCAGGTTGTCCTGCCGCATCTGATCGCTCTGCTGGGCCAGCATCCGGCTTAGCTGACCGATGTCGTGTATTTGCTGGATCTGTTGCCTGATCAGGTATTCTACGAGCTGGACATATTTATTGTACCAGTTGGGATTGATCTGAAATGAATAGGTGATCGTCTGGAAGATGGGTGAAGCAGACTGCAGCTTTCCTTTTTCCGCCTTCATCGAAAAGATATAATCAACGGTCCAGTTGGTGTTATAGGTGACTCCGCTCCACGACTGGATGGGGAAGGTATAATACTCTACAACGCAGTAGATCTCTTCCTCAACCGCACGGCCGTTGCTGGTATATTCAATTTTGATCTTGGCGCCGTCAGCAGAAACCTCTATGCCGGGTTGCTGCTTTCCTGCGCCCACGGCTTTGGCCAGTTCGGGAAGGTGCTGTTCCTCTATGATCCTGAGGTTCAATGTATTTTTCCTGAACCTTGGCAGGATGATCTGCCTGATGGCCTGCTGCGCATCCACCGGGGGGGCCACCTCATTGCCAAAGTACCTGGAGCCAACCGGGTTAAGGGAGAGCAAGCCCTGGTTGGTGCTCCACCAGAAGGGTTGATTCGGAAAACCTTCCCATTCTTCGGTACCGCCGGGACTGGTGACTTTAATGGCGGCTGTGGCAGGCATGGCGGGATTATCGAGTAGCCAGATGAGCCCTCCCGAAAATTTCCACCCTTCTGGCATCAAAAAGCTGAATGCTTCTGCTCCGGTCCCCTGCTGATCGATATAACTGTACCGCTTGAATTTGACAGGATCGTCCTTCTGCTGTGAATACCCATCCACATTATCCCTGGCTCCGGATGACCCTGATGAAGGCTGGCTGTTGCACATGGTGAACCATAATACGAAGAAGAGAAATGGCACGATGACAAATGTTCTCATTTGGTCATTGGTATCTGGTTTAACTAATAAAATCCTTTCCGGGTAGCAACGCTTCCATGAAAGATTCAATGTCAGTAGCGTTCGTACCCCTTATATACCCTAGAGATTGCCGGTGGATAGAGTGTCCCGGTATAGGAGACCTGTCCCGATGTTGTGCTGCGGATGGTAGCGTTGGCTTTGCCGTTGTCGGTCACCGTCAGGTGGATGTCGTACGTGCCGATACTGGTAAAGACGATGACGAGTACGTTGTAGGCGACATATTTCTTTTTCTCGATGCGTGTCGCCTCGTATTTGGACACGTTCCCCGACACGGTGATCCCACCCAGACCGTTCCAGCCCACGCCGGTAGCAGAGCCCAGCTGCATGGTTGCGTTTGCCGAATCAACAATGATAAAATTGATGGAAGGGTTCACGGGGATCAGTGTGCCACTTTTACCTGAGATATAATCCGCCTCCAGGACAAACCGACGGTTATTGATCATGGATTGGGTGACCTGTTTCATCCATTCTTCCTTCTTGCGTTTTTCTTCCTTTTTAGATTCCCTGGAACTGGTTTTTTGTGGTTCCTGGGCTAAGGGGAGGTCGGATTGTGCGATTGTCTGGCAGGCGATCAGCAGACCCAATACGATGATGATGAGCCGGTTCATGATGATTCAAATTTGAAGAATAATTTTCAGCAATAATCGCGCCATCCGGAAGCGAGCTGCTAAATTCTGATCGTTACCAGGGCGTGGTAGGGAATGGCACGATAGGTAGTGGCGGCATCATCCTGTCCGACAAAGACCATGATCCAGGGCCTGTAATCAGGGACCTGGAAGCGGGCCAGGTTGCCGATAATGTTCCTTACCTTCCGGTGAAGGCTATTTTGTACGAACTGGCGGTAAACTTCGTTCTTCTTATCGATATCGCCTGACTGGACGATGATCAGTGTAATATCCTTGTTCAGGTAAAGTTCATAGGTGGCGGGTGGAGGAGGTATGGTGTCGCGGACGGTTTCCTGTCTGGCAGCCTCAAGTGTATCGGCAGGTGCTTTCTGGACGATGATGGGCTCTTTGACGATGGTGGCGCGGCATGAATCCACCCTGAACGGAGTATAAAACAGCTGAACAAATGCTGAGCGGTTCATTTTACTGAAAATGGGACTCATTTTGACCTGTTGCACTTTGGCCTGGTGGATGGCGACGCCTTCCAGTTCAAGCATTAGCAGGCTGTCGTGCATATCGAAGGTAAGGCAGATCGAATCGCTCTCTGCCATTGCCAGTCTTGACCGCAGAAAGGATTCCTCTCTATGAAGGGTGAAGATATCGTCGTTCATCAGGATATGGTCCGACTCGTTCTGGATCGTATCCGAGTATAAATTATTCAGCCTTTTGATTTCATGTGCCGGCATTCTCCAAGTCATTGCGAGGGCGTATGCGACGAAGGCAGTGGCGGCAAGCCCTGTGATGAGCAGCGTGATCCGGCGTCTCTTCCTGATTGATCCGATGTTCATTTTTAATAGATATACACTTTTGAGCCTGCGCTCATGGTCTTGTACACTTCTTCCAGATCCTCGTCGCCCATCCTGACGCATCCATGGGTGACGGGTTTTCCCAGCAGCCGCTGGTACAGGGTCCCGTGAACCATATACCCGTTTCCCAGATCCAGCTTGTATTCACCGAGGGCATAGGCGTCGTAGCGGGAGGGATGGTTCACCGGTGGTATGGGCAGGCCTTCCTCAATGTAGGCCCAGTCGGGTTTGGTCCAGACAGGAGAGGTCTGCTTGTTGAGCACCTTCCTGACTCCGCGCGGGGTTTTGAAGATCCACTTCTGGTTCTCACCTGCCTCCAGCATGACGTACTTACCCGTGGAGCAGAGACCCTGGCGTACGAGTTTCTTTTTGTGATAGAGGGCGAACTCATTCTCGTTGGTGTTGATCGTTAAGTAGGCGGCAGTGGGGGTAAATTTGTCAAGCTGTTTTTGAAGTTTAGCGATAGAGTTTTCAATGGAGGAAGCAGCTTTTTCAAAGTCGGTGGCCGTGGAGTCATGCACCGGGATGGAATGGGATTGCGGTTTCCTTGTCCGGAGTGACACCTCCTGGGCATAAGGTAACAGGTAAAGAACGAAAACGGCGAGAAAAGCCACAATGGCTGCTATTTCAAGGATCCAGAGGGCAATATTGGTAAAGATCCGTGTGGCGGTACGGTGCCAGAATCCGATCCCGGCCTTACGGTCAGAAGGCTCCTGCGACAGGCGGTTCTGATTGTAGGTGTGGGAAGATGAGTCAATGCGGTTTGAATCCATGGCCATGGTTCTCAAAAGGTTCTTTACTTCTACTCAAACGCTTCTTTCAATCCAACCAGGGACCCGATGATGGTAACGGGTGTGCCTTCGCTGACAACATTAAAAATGACGTCCATGTCTTTGTTTGTCAGAGCGATGCATCCATCGGTCCAGTTTGCTCCCCTGCCTCCGCCCCCGTGGATCTCGATCATGCCGCCGATCTGGGCTGACCTGGAGATCCTTCCCTCCCTGACGTCCCTGGAGAACCTTTGCTTGTCATCACTATTGGGATAATTCAACAGCAGGGCTTTGTAATATTTCGTCTGATGGTTTGTTTTCTTTTTGGTGATGGTATAAAATCCCTCCGGAGTTGCTTTATCCCCTTTGTACCGCTTGGTGCCAACCCAGTTCTTGCCTACTTCGGCAGGGAAGGTGTATTTCAACGCGCCATTTTTATACACATAGCATTTTCCCGAAAATTTGTCGACCAGAATGGCTGCGGTCTGATTTCTTTTAGACAGACTGATGGTTTGATCTGCCCATTTCACCCAGGTGCTGTAATTGCTGAAATAGTTGGAAACCATGTTGTTTGTATAGATCATGGCTTTTTTGATCAGCTCTTTGGCCTGCGTAAGTTGTTCGAGGCTGATGAGGTAGTTGCCCTGCTTGTAATTGACTTCGCTTTCAGCGAGGAGAAGCTTTCCTTTCTCGTATTTTTTGGATATGTCCTCCCCGATAGGAAGACGGTCAAAGACCTGTTTAAACTCTCTCACTTCCTCACGAAGCTTGTCGATGTCAGCCCGAAGGGTTTTCTGCAAGTTCTTGGATTTCTCCAACGCATGGTCACCGGCGAGGACTGCGTTGGTTTCGGCAAGGATAGCGCATGTGTGGCACTGATCGTAGTTACGTTTCAGGAAGAACTCCTGGTTCTGGAACTTCCACAGGAGGATGGCAGAGTCGTACAGCTGTTCGGCACGTTTGAACTGTACGGGGTCATAGACATGCGCATTGACCGAGCGGGCGGTGGATATGGCCACCCTGGCCCTGCTAATTTCTTCCACCGGAGGTTTGGGTGCGATTTGAATCACTATAAATGCAGAGGCCGCCCCGACAACCAATAGGATTATCAGAATCGTCAGTATCCTTATAACACGACGTATGCTCCGTTTCATAGCTGGATCAACTATTACGCAAAAATAAAAAATAATAAGGCTGTTCAACCACGGTTGAACAGCCTATATTAACAACGTGCGTTTAATAACTCAAGCTTAGAATTTAATTCTTGCTTTGGTCAGAACGTCCTTAATTTCAAGGTTTTTGGCTTCGATCTGCTGTTTGATGGCATTCACTTTATTGAGAGCGCCCATGAAGTCACCGTTGGTGAGCATGTTGGACACATCCGTAATGGCGCCATCGATGACACCGAGTTCGGCTTTGATCGCTTCCACAGCTTCTCTTTCGTTCTTGCCCATGGGCAGTTTGGCTGCGAGGGTATTGTTTTCAAGCTGCATGGTTGTAACAGCTGCGAGGATGGATTCAGCTTCTGCTTTGACTTCTGCTTTCTTTGTCTCTGTGTTGGCTTTTAGCGTGGCGGCCATTGTCGGGATATTCGCCAGCTGAAGCTTTACTTTCTTGTAGCTTTTAAAGAGTTTGCCCTTCTGAGCTTCCACCTTTTCCATTGCAACCCTTAACGAATCGTTGATAGCAGAAAATTCACCTGGCAGATAGATATCAGCCTGTGCAGACCTTACTTCTTCAATAGCAGCCTTGGCAGCATCGATTTCAGCTTGAGGCAGCTTGGCACAACCAGCAAAAATCAGCATCAAGCTGACAGATGCGATAACAAATAACAGATTTTTTTTCATGGTTTTTTCCTCCAAAAATTGGTTTTAATGAATGATTGCTTGTCTATTTTACTTGATGAATGTATTTAACCTCGTTCAATTTGTACAATACATTAAAAATAATTCTTCTTAATCAAACCGGTAAATAGTTGAATGGAAATTGGTTTGGAAGTGACTTGATTCATACACTATTTTAGAAAATAGCTTTACCCTCTCAAATTTGACCGTGCAAAGTTAAACATTTATTTCGCTGTTCCAAATACTTTCAGGTTTTTTTGATGAATAATTTAAGGAAATATCAGGACCTGGGAAATCATGTGATTTATCAGATAGGAGTTGAGAATCAGGGATTACGCCTGATAAGGATTAGGTGTTACGCATCTCTTTCTCAAACTCTCTTACGACAAGATACTGTGACAAGGCCTTGGGCATAAGTTTGTGAAGCACCAGCAATAATTTATTTGCACAGCGCGGGATGATGACCGCCTTTTTTTTCAGCATGTTATCTATTGCCTCTTTGCTTAACTCTTCTACGGCAGATTTTGTCAGACGGCCTTTCCATCCGTGTGCATTGATCCTTCCATTGACCTCTTCGCTTGTCTGGACTCCGCTCGGGCAAATCACGCTGACACTGACGGAGGTTTTTCGCAGTTCTGCCCTGAGCGCCTGTGTAAAGTTCAATACATAGGCCTTGGATGAAGAATAGACTGTTTTGTAAGGTATGGCAAAGAATGCTCCCATGCTTGCCATGTTGAGAATGTACGCCTGAGGCAGCTGCTTCATGGAAGGCACGAACAAATGGGTCAGAAGGGTTAGTGCCCTGATATTGATCATGATCAGGTTATCCGTATAGCTGGGATCGGAATGTCCGAACACGGCAGTGCCTCCGGTGCCTGCATTATTGATCAGTATGTTAACGCTGTATCCGTTTTGTGTGCACCACTGGTGAACTTTTTCCGGGCCCTGTAATTGTGTCAGGTCTATCGCAAATGTATGGACTGAAACCTCGTACTTGCGACGAATCTCTTCTGCTGTTTCCTCCAGCTCTTCTCCGGGCAGGGCGACCAGCAGGAGATCCATACCTCTGAGGGCACATTCCAGCGCAAGGGCTTTTCCGATGCCCTTGCTGCCCCCTGTGATCAACGTATACATTCTTACTGAAGGTTTAAGTTGGATCTGATGGCCGCCTGGATGAAAAAAAGCAAGCAGACTCCTGGAGTCGGGATGGTGAGATTTGAACTCACGGCCTCCACGTCCCGAACGTGGCGCGCTAACCGGGCTGCGCTACATCCCGCATTGAGTGTGGGTGTGGGTGTGAGTGTGAGTGTGAGTGTGATATGAGAAATGCAAAGGTAGAAATAAAATAGCTGAGGGAACCAGATATGAATAAAAAAATGTAATTTGCATAGCGTTTGCCCCTAAATGCAGACCTGACTGATGAAGACAGAAATGAAGACGGTTGCAGGCATTTTACTGATATGTATCTTTTTTTCGTGCCATTGGACGAAAGAAAGCACAAAACCTCCAGGCATCCGGCTGGCGGTCTACAACGCTGCCCTCTTCCGGGATGAGGAAGGAGGGCTTCTGCGGGATCTTTCCGATACGACCGACAGGCAGGCGCGGCACGTGGCCGGGATCATCCAGCTCATTCGTCCGGAAATACTCGCATTGCTGGAGTTCGATTATGATCCCCAGGGTAAGGCCCTGGAATTGTTCCGGAAAAATTACCTGGAAGTCAGTCAGTATGACAGGCAGCCCGTTTCCTATCCTTATGCGTATGCTTTCCCGTCCAACACTGGGATCCCGACGCTCATGGACCTGAACGGGGACAACCTGGTGACCGGCCTGGAAGACGCCTTCGGCTACGGCAAATTCCCAGGCCAGTACGCCTTCGCCATCCTTTCCAAGTTTCCGGCCGACACTGACGGGGTGCGTACCTTCCGTAATTTTCTTTGGAAGGATATGCCCGGCGCAAACATCCCCGTCAATCCGGCTACAGGGCAGAATTATTATTCCCCCGAAGCATGGGAGATCTTCCGGCTCTCCTCAAAGAACCATGTGGATGTTCCGGTGAAGTTACCAGGCGGGACACTGCACCTGCTGATCGCCCATCCCACACCCCCTGCGTTCGATGGGCCGGAAGACCGCAACGGGAAACGAAACGCCGATGAGATACGGTTCTTTGCTGACTATATCACTCCCGGACCGCGATCGGAATATATTTATGACGATGAACATACCTTCGGAGCTTTGCCGAAAGGTGAGCCGTTTGTGATCATGGGCGACATGAACGCCGATCCCGCCGATGGCGACAGCTATAACCATGCGATCCGCCAGTTGCTGACACATCCCTCCCTCCATCACCTTGCCGCCATGGAGCAATATGTTCCTTCGAGCAAGGGAAGTTATGAAAACGCATTGAAGAACCCGCGGCGCGATCATGATAATCTTGGAAATCCGTGGCACGACACATCCGTCTGGGGATTGCGCATCGATTATGTCCTTCCTTCTTCCGGTACGAAGGTCATAAAAAGCGGTGTCTTCTGGCCTGAATCAACCGATTCTTCATATTACCTGGTGAAGGATCAGGTTTCTTCAGACCATTTTCTGGTATGGATGGACGTGGCGGTTAAATGAGAGAGGAGAGAGGAGAAATTTCGTGTTGATTTGTTATATTTGTAGTTTATTAAATTAAATGGTGAATCTATGAGAAAAAGTCTGCACCTCCTCTCGTGTTTAGTTATAACAGGTTTATTTTCAACAGTTTCGTGGGCACAGTGTACTCCCGGCGATGCCACCACATGCCCCGATCCGGAAGAGAACGGACAGGTCTGTCCCGACAGCCTCCAGGGAGCCATTGCCGGACATTTGTACAGCCAGGCATTCACCATCCTGGCACCGCCCGGATACCCTTATAACGGTGATACGATACTTCTGGACCATATTACGCTGAAGAATGTTGCCGGCCTGCCGGAAGGCTTCACATGGCAATCGAATTCCCCGGACAATGAGTTCATGGTGGGAACCTATTATTGTGTCCTTCTGGAGGGAACCCCTGCGGTTGCCGGGATCTATCCCCTGCACATCACGGTTGATGTCTTTGCGAAACTGTTTCCCACGCTTCCCCCCATCCTGGTGGCGACCGTCACGGATTCCACTTCACTTTTCATTACAGTGAAATGGGATCCCAATACCATTGAGGAATCTTCCCCATCGTCCCTGTCCTTGCTTGCACCCAGACCGAATCCGTTTTCAGGCCATACCAGGATCGGTTTTTATGCCAGGGATCCCAGCGAGGTGAGGCTGGATGTATACGACCTCGTTGGCCAGTTGCGCTATACCGAAACGATCCGTGCCAGGCAGGGTGACAACCACTTTGATTTTGACGGAACACCGCTGGCCAAGGGAACCTACATCGCCAGGGTGTCCAATGGCTTCAGCGTGCTTACTTCACAGCTGATAAAAACCGATTAGCCTTTCTGCATGACAAGGTTCACCCATCACCTCCTCTCCCTGACCATCTCTGTGGCCATCCCTGTACTTTGTTCTGGCCAGACAGCCCTGGTCAAAGGAAAGATAACCGATGCAGCGACTTCTGAATCCCTTGTCGGAGTGAATATTGTTGTCGACAGCACCAACGGCGTCTCCACCGATGTCAGGGGCAATTATCAGCTGGTGCTTTCCGGCGGCAGCCATCGTCTGGCCTACAGTTACATTGGATATATATCCGTAATAAAAGAGGTTCAGCTTGACAGCAACGAGGTCCTCGCCCTGGATATCCGACTGGAACCTCAGATCATCGAGCTCGGCATGGCCGTTGTCTCCGCTGGCAAGTTCAAGCAGAAGCTTTCGGATGTGACCGTTTCTATGCAGGTCATAAAGCCGGATTACATTCAGCAGACCAATACGGTCAACATGGAGACAGTCATCAGCCAGATGCCCGGTGTGGATGTTCTCGACGGCCAGGCAAACATCCGTGGCGGAAGCGGATACAGCTACGGAGCCGGCAGCCGGGTGATGGTCCTGCTCGACGACCTGCCGATTCTCACGGCGGATGTAAACGAGGTGAAATGGAGTTTTTTGCCGGTGGAAAGCATCGGTAATGTGGAAATATTGAAGGGTGCTTCTTCTTCACTGTATGGTTCGTCAGCGTTGAATGGGGTGATCAATCTTCATACAGCTCAGCCGGGAGAAGTTCCATCTACCCGCCTGTCGGTTTTCAGCGGTCTTTACTGCAAGCCTTCCAATGAAGACATGGCCTGGTGGTGGGATACGCGTCCCGCGTTCTCCGGGGCCAGTTTCCACCACATGCAGCGATTCGGGGATGTGGATTTTGTGGCTGGAGCGTATGCATACGGGGATGAGGGGTACAGGCAGGAAGACTATGAGGAGCGTTTTCGAGTCAATGCCGGGATCCGTCACCGGCCAAAACAGATCGAAGGATTTTCCTATGGGATGAATGTCAACATGCAACAATCGCGCTCTTCGGACTTTTTGATCTGGATGGATGCCGATTCCGGCGCGTTCCTTCAGATGCCGGAAGCCGTCTCGCCCACCCGGGGATTCCGTATCACGGCCGATCCTTACGCCAATTATTACGATGACCGGGGTAACAGGCACAGCCTGAGAACACGTTATTACAAGACATACAACCGCTTCGACGGGGAGGATCAAAGCAAGAACAACGGCTCTGAGTTTTATTATGGTGAATACCAGTTTCACAGGGAGTTTGTGAAAAAATGGTACTGGACCATCGGGACATCCGCTTCTTATGCCAACACCGACGCCGAATTGTTTGGAGATCATTATAGCTCTAACATTGCCCTCTTCACCCAGGTGGATAAGAAATTCCTTGACCGGTTATCGGCCTCGCTGGGATTGCGGTGGGAACATTACACGCTTGACCGAAAGGACAACGAGTCGCAGCCGGTGGTCAGGGCGGGTCTGAATTACCAGGCAGGTGCATTCACGTATGTCCGGGGTTCCTTCGGACAGGGCTTCCGGTATCCTTCCGTTGCTGAAAAGTACACTACCACCAGCCTGGGTTCGTTGAACATCTTTCCCAATCCTGACCTTCAGCCCGAAACCGGATGGAGCACGGAAGTGGGCGTCAGGCAGGGACTCAAGGTTGGCAGCTGGCTGGGGTATTTGGATGCCGCTGCGTTCTGGATGGAATACAGGGACATGATGGAGTTCACCTTTGGCATTTATATGCCGGATACTGCCGACATTCCCACACTGGATGACCTGGGATTCAAGTCACTGAACATCGGACAGGCTCGGATTGCCGGCCTCGACCTGATGATCGGCGGCACCGGTAAACTTTTCAGGCAACCGGTCCAGTTCTTTGCCGGCTATACCTACATGGATCCGGTCGACCTGTCGGCCGATACGCTGGAAAACAATATGCTCAAATACCGCTTTCACCATGAAGTGAAAGGGGATGTGCAATGGGATTACAGGAATTTTTCAGCAGGCGTCAGCATGATCTACAACAGCCACATGGAAAGGATCGATGAGGCTTTTGAGGACAAGATCCTCGGCCGTGAAATTTTTAAAGGATTAAAGCAATACCGGCAGGAAAATGACAAAGGATTCATTACTTTTGATGTTCGCTTTGCTTACCATATCAACACCCATATTCGCACAGCGTTGCATATTAAGAACCTGTTCAATGAGGAATATATGGGTCGTCCCGGTGATATACAACCCCCACGGAACATCTCCCTGGAAGTGACAGTCAGCCTGTAAGAGAGGAATACATGCACAGGGGTTCAGTACAGAAGGTGATCATACAATACAACGAAATGTCACTGCAGCTTCACGATCTTTCCTGAGATTACCTCATTTCCGGCGGAGATTCGAACGGTGTAAACTCCGGGCACTGCTATACCCTGAACATCGCTGTAACCGTCCCAGGTAAAGGAATGATTGCCCGGGACAATTCTTTCATCCAGAAGGAGTTTTACCGTTTTCCCGTCCATGTCGATCACCTCGATCCTGACACGACCCGGGTTCCCTGTTGAAAATTCGATGGTGGCCGACTGGCTGAACGGATTTGGGAATATCCGCACATCCTGCAGGTCAGTTATTGGCTCTTCCATTCCCACCCCCCAGGCGTCGATCTGCAGATCGTCGATGTAGATCCCGTCTTTCTGAAGATAAACATCGGTGGATAATCGAAAACGGAAGATCACGCTGGGATAGCCAAGGTATGGAGTCAGGGAGAATTCCTTGTACTGCCACAGGACCACGTCGCCACTGTACGATGCAAGCTGGGACCAGTCGGTGCCGTTGGTGGTCACTTCCAGGTAGGCATAGTCGTATCCTGATTCGATCGAATATTTGGTCCAGAAGCTTAGCGTGCCACCAGTAACACCCGTCAGGTTGATGGTATGCAGCGTGGCCGAGATGTTTAAATTATTGGCATACTGTCCGTTGGGGCTGTCGGTGAGGGAATGGCTGGCCGAGTGGTACACCCCGTCTCTCAGTCCCCATGTGTCTTCCATGCTCCAGTAAGGTGCTCCGGTCTCAAAATCCTCCATGTAGGGGAAAGCGACAGGTGCCATCGGTGTCACCGTCACATGATTGGATGGAAAGGATTCTTCTCCGCCATCTGCATAGATGGCAGTGACGAAATAGGTGTAGGGAGTGCCGTTTTCCACTGCCATATCAAGGTAGTTTGTTCCGGTCACGTTGACGAGGGGAGTCAGAAGGTCATTTTTATAAATATTGAAAGAGGCTGCTTCTTCCAGGGGAAGCCATACAAGCTCGACAGAGCCGTCTGACGGGATCCCCACCAGGTCTTCCGGACCCTTGAGCATCGCCGCCATGGTCATGGCTGATGCAAGCAACGACCGGGTAAAAATACCACACTGTTCGATATTGTTGACACTTGGTCCGATCAGGTCATTGTTGGAATGGATATAAGGACTGTAATCCTCGCTGTCTTCAAAAGGGAATATCCCCATGAATCCGTGGTTATTGAAAGAGGTATGGTCGCTGTCGCCACCGGATAGATATCCATTATATATTTCAAAATCAGGGAGATACAATCCACTTACAAACCGGTAGAATTCTCTCAGGTCGCTGGCAGACGCCGGTGCCATGACGTCGGTATGGATCTCGCTGCCCGGTTCCAGGTATCCGTTCATATCCTGGTTGAAGTATCCCAGGATGTTCAGTCCTTCCTGTTCAGCCCATGAGGCCCATGCTTCGCTGCCGTACAGGCCGTATTCCTCTCCCGACCATGCGCAGAAGAGGATGGTCCGTTTGAATTCATGCTGGCTGAGAAGGCGTGCTATCTCAAGAACGGATGCGACACCGGATGCATTGTCATCCGCGCCGGGGGCCGTTCCCGACCAGCTTCGCGAATCATAATGCCCGCCCAGGACTACGTACTCATCCGGAAATTCTGTCCCGGGGAGCGTGGCGATTATGTTATCGCTGGCTTCATCCCCAAACATTTCAAAATCCATCTGTTCAGCCTGCAGTCCGTAGCTCTCAAATTTTGCACTGATCCAGTCCTGGGCTTCGAAAGCCTGTTCCGTAAAACAGTCCCGCGTGCCAAAGTTCTGTAGGTGCTGAATGGTGGCAAGCAGGGAATCCTGGTTCACCTGGTCCATCAGTTCCGTCACAAAAGGATCGGTAACGGATCGTGAATGACCAATCTGGTCAAATGGGAATAACGTTTCAGGAAGTTTCACCGGTTTGTTCACGATCCGGACCAGTCCGTTGTGGATCGCAGGGAAAAGCATTTTCCCGTTTTCCGGTTGGATTTCAAGGATCAGATGACCCGTACCCGTGTAAAGGATCGTGGCAAATGATGATATTTTTGTGATATAGCTGGTTTCCTGTTCAGGACGGAACCGGGCGAGAAAATAGTGTGTACCGCCTGACCAGGCATTAGTGGCGATGGTTTCATACGTGCAGTCCGGCGGAAGGTCAGCCGTTGCGATGATGAAATCATCCGTGCAATAGTGAACGGTGAGATTCCGGTTGAGAAGGTGTTGTTTCACCTCGGCAGGGTCCTTCACAGGGATCCTGACCAGGTCGCCGGCCAGGAGGGGAAATGTCAGAAACAGACAAAAAGCTGAAATTAACAGGTTTTTCATGCGAGAGGTTTTAGAAAACTGCAAAAATACGAAAATTTTGACTTCGGGCTGATCGGGCTTTAGGGAACGATCTTGGAATGATTTATTTAACCACAGAGGCGCTCAGAGGAAAATACGGAGAACACAGAGGACTTATGTTGCGGTGATTGAACCCTGTGTGCCTCCGTGAATCTTCTGAGCGCCTCCGTGGTTAAGTATAAAGATTCATTTCAGGAATGATCCTTCCTCGTATTCCCTGAACGCCTGCTGCACCTCTTCGCGGGTGTTCATCACGATGGGCCCGCCCCAGGCTACCGGTTCGCGGATCGGCTTGCCCGAAATCAGGAGGAACCGCACCGGATCCCCTTCGGTGGCGATCCTGACCTGGTCGCCATCTTCAAACAGCACCACGGTCTCATTACTCAGGGCTGTTTCATTCTCCGCTCCTGTGTACCCGTTGCCACCGATCGTATAAAGGAATACTGTATAGTCCCGGTGAGTAGGGTGGAGGTATTCAGAGTTAGCTGGAACAGTGACATCCAGATATTCCGGGTCGATGATGATGTCTTTCACAGGGCCCTGCACGCCGTTGACCGATCCGCACAGGATCCTGACGCGGGTGCCGTTGTCTGTCACGATTTCAGGGATTTGCTGTGAGGGGATATCCTGGTACCGCGGGGACATCATTTTATGTGAGGCGGGCAGGTTGGCCCACAGCTGGAAGCCCAGCATCTTACCTTCGGCATTTCCCCGGGGCATTTCCTGGTGAACGATGCCGCGGCCGGCGGTCATCCACTGCACATCCCCTCCCGACAGTACGCCGGTGTTGCCCAGACTGTCGCGGTGCTCCACGGATCCGTCGAGCATGTAGGTGATCGTCTCGATGCCGCGGTGCGGGTGCCAGGGAAAGCCGCGGAGGTATTTCTGCGGATCGTCATTCCGGAAATCATCCATCATCAGAAATGGATCAAACATGGGAACATCATAATATCCGAAGACCCGTTTCAGGTGCACGCCCGCACCTTCCATGGTGGGCTTGCTCATCAGGATGCGTTTTGCTTTTCGTGTTTCCATAATATGTGTTTGTTAGTGGTATCCATTCATCACAGTGCCGTAGGCACGACAATACGGTAGAACGAATTCATAATCCGGGAAACGATTCAATCATGGGAACGATAAATGTTCCGCTGACGATCTGGTCACGCAGTTCATCGATTTTGCGGAGGACCTCCGGGGTGAGACCTTTAAAGGAACCGTTGATCCTATCGAGCCCGGCCCCTCCCCGGGCCATTGTCGACCAGAGCTTGTAGTCTTCTGCCGTATAGGTGCCACTCCTTATCCTGCCCGTGAGGTGGCTGATAGCGGGTGTCAGGTCCCACCGCAGGTTCGTGATGAAGACAAACCGGGCACTCCCCTGCGGTTTATCCATATTTCCAATGACAGGGATGCCATGTCTTGCGCAGGCTATCTCCGCTCCTTTCCGTTCGGCGAAGATCACGTCCGCGCCGTGCTGAATAAGTTGATCCGCTGCCGAATCCGCTCTGGGAGGGTAATAGAATTCATCCGTGTAGATGATCTCAAATTTCACGAGCGGATTCATTTCCTTTGCTCCTGCAATGAATGCATTGGTCAGTCGATTGACCTCCGGGATCGGTTTGGCTGCTACGATCCCGATCCTGTTCTTTTGCGTGACGATGCCTGCTGCCATCCCTGCCAGATAAGCTGGCTCATGGATAAGGTTGTCGAAGACGGAAAGATTCTTTCCGTTGGGTCCCTGGCCTGATCCGAAGAAGAACGGGGTTTCCGGGAAATCATTTGCAACCTCCCTGACCACCTGCTCCGATCCGAAAGCATCACCGGCGATCAGGTCATAGCCTTCAGCACAATGCCTTCGGAGAATGGATTCAAAGTCGTCATAGCCCACATTTTGAGCAAAAGTATAGCTGATACCGGATTTTTCACGGGCATCCAGGAAGGCACTGTGTACCGCCCCTGTCCAGGGTTCCTCTACGGATACAGGGAAGATTGCGAATACCTTCAGCATGGTGTCCCGGGCACCCATGCTTTTCTGTCGTTCCGTTTTTGGTGTCTGGTCACAGCTGCTCAGTGCGATGAAAAACAGCAACATCCCGGTGACAAAATACAGAGTGATCTTTTTCATGGTCACAGTATTAAAAATTCCAAATCCCAGACACCAAATTCCAAACAAATCCCAATTTCCAAATTCCAAAACTGCTGACTGCTGACTGCTGACTGTTTACCGCCAACCGCCTTGCAATTTCACAAATAAACTTCAGAAATCAAAAATCAACACTCCTTTGTTCGTAAATCCTTTTAAGAGCTGGTTCAGGGGTTAAGGTTAAGAAGCCGGTTTGGTGGAGAGGTAAGGTCTAGTGCAAATAACCCTCATCTTGACCTCTAAACCAAACAGGCCTCCTTACCATTACCTCTAAACTAATAATAATTTGCCTTTCCCGTCATATTTCACTATATTTGTTTCGTTTTCAGTAACTTCTATTATTAACTTAAACCAGGAAATGCTATGAAAACACTGCTAAAACTCGCCATGATGGCCATGGTTGCCATCATTACAACCTCAGTGTTTGCCCAGGAATGGACGAAAGAACAAAAGGAAGTCTGGCAGGTGGTGGAGAATAGCTGGCTCAAGTGGAAAGCCGGCGATGTTGACGGTGCCACTGCCGCTCTGCATCCGAAATACCAGGGATGGGATGAAGAATCTCCCTTACCCATGGACAAGGATGCAACCATCCAGTGGTTCAGGTCAATGAAAGAAAGGATGACCGTGGATTGGTACATGCTCAATCCGGCCCGTATCGCTGTCACGGAAAATGCAGCTGTTGTCCATTACTATTATGCTTTTTCTATGACCTATACTTCCGGTGACCAGAAGAAGCATGAGGCAGGTGGCGGGAGGTACGTTGAATTTTATGTGAAAGAAGGAGGGAAATGGCTATGTCTGGGGGATATGTCGCTGGAGGAGGAAGAGGATGATGAATAACCAACATTCGAACATTCGAAGTTGAAGGAGAAGGGAAAGGCGAAGGAGATTGGCGAAAGGATATGCGAGAGATGATTTACGGCGTAGCCGTTAAAGTATGGTAGTGCCATCGGCACGACAGTATGATAGTCATTGGTCGTTGATCAATGAATCCATTTCGGCGATGCGTTGTTGGATCCTGGCAGCATCGGTGGAACGGATATCAAGGAATTTCCGGTAATATTCCCTTGCCGTTTTATAGTCACCGATTCCGCGATAGATTTCACCCAGGCGGAAAAGGGCATTCAGCGATTTTGGGTACAGGCCCAGCTGGTACATAAATACATCCTGGGCCTGTTGCGTTTTACCCCGCTGAAGGAGTTCATCCCCTTCAAATGTCAACATGTGCTCGGGAGGGTCGACCAGGAAACCATAGACTGCTGACCGCTCTTGATAGTAATCAAGAATATCCTGCAGCGAATCAGCGTGGAATTCTTCGGGAAGCCTGTATTCAGGGAAGAGTGTTCTCAAAGCGGCAGTGAAGGGTAAAGGAGGGATAAAATAGCCGGAGGGCTCCCGGATATCCAGCATAAATCGAAAACCTGCTGTTGTTTTTATTCCGGGCATTTCAGCAAATCGTTCAATGTAGTTCAGATCTTCAGGGCGGTCATCCTTTTCGCAGGAAACATAGTAAAGATGCCTTAGTGTGTCAGCCGAACCAAAGAATTCCTCTGCTCTCGGGTAAAGCTTTTCAGCGTTCTCTGGATTCATAAATGGGTTCTGTGCGATCGTAGCATTGAAGAGTGCTGGTCCCATCATGAGTGAATAGAGGCTGAACACAGCTGCAGCCTGGGGTGCGGCCAGTATCCTGAATTCTTTGGTCCTGTAATTCTTATCGACATAAGGAATTACCTCCTCCCCGAGAAACCGCTGAAAATCACCTGCTCCGCCACCTTCCGGAGCCCATTGTGAAGCGTATGGTAGAAGGTCGCGGTAACGGTTGGTATTCGCCACTCCAATGGTGATCAGGGGTGGGGTCTCACCGGTTCGTCCCAATTTTTCGGTGATGCTGACAGCATCGGTAAAGTAATTGTAAAGGTCCACGTACAGGAGAATCATCACAGGATAATCCAATCGGGTATCTTCATACCCTTCGGGCAGGTGGACCCATAAAAGGCGGTCTTCTTGTAAGATATCTGAATGGATGGTCCTGTATGTTCCCAGCGTGATGGATTCGCCATCCTGCTGGGCGATGGCCAGATCGCTCCTGAGTGCTCCCGGATCAATGTCCATTATCCAGATGTTAGAACTGCCGGATCGTGTACTGGTAAATGCCAATTTCGTTTCATCAGGCGACCAGGCGGCCAATCCCTCCTGAACCGGATCAAAAGTAAGCTGCCGGACGGGGAACCGGTCCTGTCCGGACAGACCGTTGGTCAGGAGGAGCATGACGGCAACCGGAAGAAGGATATTTTTCATAAGAAACTGAAATAGTTGGTGATGGATGTGTAAATATATAAATTTTTTGCATAAATCAATCACCAATCTGTAGTTATTTGATTTTCAGCTTCAGGTTTTCTACATTTGCTACTTATTCGATAATTTCCTATTATTAACACAATTCATGCAGTCCATGAGAACAATCGTTAAATCGGTAATGGTGGCTGTGATGACCTTTGGGGTCACGCATCTTTTCGCCCAGGAATGGACAAAAGCACAGCTGGAAGTATGGCAGGTGGTGGAAGAGAGCTGGACCTGCTGGAAAGCCGGCGATATTGCCGGCGAACTCGCGATCATTCACCCGAAATACCAGGGATGGAGCACGGAGGAGCCTGTGCCGCTGTCAAAGGAGACCCTCTCGCAGCTGTATTATTCCATGAAGGGTAACCTCAAGCTGGAGTCTTACCTGTTGAATCCCGCCCGTATCGTGGTGCTGGACGATGCCGCCGTGGTGGACTATTTCTTCAGGTATACCGTTTCTTTCACATGGGGTGACCAGAAGAAGCAACAGGAAGGCTATGGGAAGATGGCAAAATTTTATGTCAGGGAAGGCGGCAAGTGGATGCTGCTGGGGGATATGAGCGTTCATGAGGAAAACGTTAAAGAATAGCCATTACTGATTAGCCAGGTAGAGGGAGAAGTGAAGGGAGAAGGAGATTGGCGAAAGGATATGTGAGAGATGAATTACGACTTAGCCGTTAAACTTTTAAAGTCGTAGAAATGAAAAAGTGGATTTATTTCATCATATATATCATCATTGCAGTTGTAGCCTGTAGGAAGGAAAATGATGAGGAGGTCAGGTACGGAAGTCTAGAGGGGTATGTGATGAATGATTACGGGCAGCCCCTTGAGGGGGCCATGATAACTGTTTCCAATATGGTCAGGGAATCCACCGTTAGTGGGTGGTTTTTCTTTACCAGCATCCCCGTAGGAAGTTACGATATTACCGTGACAAAAGTATCGTTCCTACCTCAGGTTCGCCATGTCATTATCAAAGAAGATGAGGTGAGTACGCTGGATGTTGTCCTGGTAGCCGGTGAACCAAACCTTGAAGTGTCGGATTCCCTTTTGGAGGTCCGCTATTTCGCCGGACATGAAATGATAACGGTTACTGCCAATGCCACATGGCAGGTGGATGATGACTGTCCGTGGCTGGAATGCTCGCAGCAAAGCGGTATAGGCAACGCGAAGCTTACGCTGACCTGGACAGAGAATGCCGGTGCCGTGAAACGTACAGGTTCACTGTTGATCAAATCCGGGAGCATTGAAAAAAAGGTAAAAGTCATCCAGGATTTTCCATTAAAGCTGCTTGAAGTACATGGATATGTGGGGAATGGAATGGAAGGGATTGTGGATTCCATTTATTTACATTTCAACAGGCCGGTCACGGTCAATCATATCATCAATGACTGGCATACGTGCCTCTGCGAAATTCATTACCGGATGGTCGAAGGCAGGAAAGGTGTTATCTTTTCTTACGCTTGTGGAAAACTGGGAGGGCTGTTTCCTGTTTCAATTTCCGTGACGGATGAGAGCGGAGTTACTTTTGATGAACAGATTCAGGTACCTTTTTATGACGGCAGGCTGGACCTCAGTGGTACTATGTCGGATATCCATTATACCAGCGATGCACGGTACTGCTGGGTGGCCTTCAAGAGTCCCAGGATGCTTTACTACATCTCCCTGGACAGCCTGGAGATCAAACGGTCGATTTCGTTGAGCGTTAAGCCCAGGAAAATCACAGTGAATCCGTACAATCAGTTTCTGTATGTACTTGCCGGTGATCTTAACGCCTACGAGCTTGACAATAATATTTATGTAATCGATCAGTACACAGGTGCACTTGTAAAGAAGATCACGGTGTTGCCTGAACCAGGAGGCCATCCCTCATATCCGACCATTTATCCTTATGACATTGGTTTCACTACGACTGGCTATGGTGTGATCCTGTTGCAGCAGGATGGATCGAGCGGAGTAGACTGGCGGATCATCGACAGTTCACTGGGCGACACGATTTACTTTCACGAGGACCATGACAATGAGCTCCATTACTATAATTTTGCGCGGGTTCATCTCAATTTTGACCAGACGAAGATACTTCTGACAGCATTATACGGCGGATGTGATATTGTTATACTGGATGGATATACGCATGAATCCTTTGATCTCTGGCCTGGCTCTTTAACCCGAGGTGTTTTTATAACACCCGACAGAATGCGGAACAGGGTATATTTTGGCCAGCTGTACGATCAGTTCATCATGGATTTTGAGGGCAATATGAGCCAGATATCCTACATCGACAACAAGAACGAAGGCAGTGCCGACTTTACCTACCTCCCGGGGAAGGAAAACATCATCTATTTTTTGGATAATGACTATTTGCAGATCCTGGATTATGACAATTCTACTACACTGATGTACTGTTCCGCATGGTATGGGATGCGGGGCTTCACCACCTCACTGGACGGTGTGAATGCCTATGCCTGCAAGACGTATAATGGGACATCATGGCTGTGGAGGTTCAGAACGGAGGACCTGTGGAGAGAGGCTGAATAGGATAGCTATTGCCGATTGCCGAGATAGAGGGAGAGATGCTAAAGGAAGGATGAGAGTTGAATTACGGCGTCGCCGTTAAATCATTGCAGTGCCGTAAGCACGACAGTAGGATGAATTATGGATTATCGGTTTTCGCGATTTTTAAAGACAGGGTAAAAGGTAAGTGAATCTTGGAAATATTAGTAGAATTAGATGTTGATAATTCATTTAGACTTCAGTTACTTGAGTGTAAAGTGCTGGTAATGCATGCTGCCTCATACGAAATTTAGTACCATGATTATGACCCGTCCTTGCATCAAAATCGACAAGGATTTTGTTTTCTTCGATCGCACGTAAGAATTTCACTATAGATAGTTAAGAAAGCATTAGGATATTTTTGTAAAAAAAGTACTCTTCTCCTTCTACTATTTTTACATCTGCAACTACATAAAAACAATTATGAAGTTTCGTGCCAGCCTTATGAAACAAATCATCGAATCCCCAGTAAGGTTGAGGATATAATTCGTTAAGGCCTACTCTTTTTTTAACTGATGAAAGCCAATCATAATGTTTTTTAGCTACTGCCTTACTATCAAAAGAGATAAGAACTTTTTTTGAATAGCGGTCAACAATAACTTTAAATCCTCTATCACTTCTATTAAGACCTCCTATTGTTTGTCGGAAGCTCATTTCGTTATCTGGATACTTAGTTGATCCTTAACAATTCACTTTTCCGGGATTCCAGTTGAAAGTCAAGT
>JAEAMF010000152.1_pt1 | contig 124652 bp, 108 predicted proteins | sample 8958721 | NCBI WGS metagenome assembly JAEAMF01 (sample SAMN16933255, study PRJNA681124) | bioreactor sludge metagenome | isolation source: anaerobic bioreactor treating anionic surfactant - SDBS | place: India: Bengaluru | collected 2019-02-28
GTGCCGGCGGGAGGCGGGAAAGTCACGCCTGCCAGGCACGAGCACGGTCAGCAGGACGGCTCGGGGCAGGAAGAAAACGCTGCACACTTTTGTGCACGTTTTTGCTAGCAGAACGCCATGACCATTCCCTACAAGCGCCTCGACAAGAACAACGCGGCGGTCCTGCTGGTCGACCACCAGGCCGGGCTGCTATCCCTGGTGCGCGACATCGGTCCCGACAAGTTCAAGAACAACGTGCTGGCGCTGGCCGACCTGGCGCGCTACTTCGAACTGCCCACCATCCTGACCACCAGTTTCGAGACCGGTCCAAACGGGCCGCTGGTGCCCGAACTCAAGGAGCTGTTTCCGGATGCGCCCTACATCCCGCGTCCCGGCCAGATCAATGCCTGGGATAACGAGGACTTCGTGAACGCGGTCAAGGCGACCGGCAGGAAGCAACTCATCATCGCCGGGGTCGTCACCGAGGTCTGCGTCGCCTTCCCCGCCCTGTCGGCGCTGGCGGAAGGGTTCGAGGTCTTCGTCGTCGCCGACGCCTCCGGCACCTTCGACGAGACGACGCGCAATGCCGCCTGGGCGCGCATGAGCCATGCCGGGGTGCAGATGATGACCTGGTTCGGCGCCGCCTGCGAACTGCACCGCGACTGGCGCAACGACATCGAGGGCCTGGGCACGCTGTTCTCGAACCACATTCCGGATTACCGGAACCTGATGAGCAGTTTCAATACCCTGACGGCCTCGCACGGGGCCTCACGGACGGGCGGTCCGGCCTGAGGCGCCGGCCGTCAAGCCCTGCGCAAGGCGATCGTGCGCCCGGCCCGCGCGCGCAGCTGGCCGCAGCCGCCGTCGACGTCCTGCCCGGCCGAATCGCGCAGCTTGGTCAGCACGCCGCGCGCGTGCAGGCCGGCCGCGATGGCGCGGGCGCGCTCCCAGCTCGGGCGACGGAATGCCAGGTCGGGCACCGTGTTATAGGGAATCATGTTGAGGATGGCGTACTTGCCGCGCAGGAGCGACACGATGCCGTCCATTTCGTCCGCGCCGTCGTTCACGCCTGCCAAGAGCGTCCACTGGTACTGGATCGGATAGCCGGTCAGGCGCGCATAGCGCTCGCCATGCTCGACCAGTGCCGAGGGAGTCAGGCGCGGCGCGCGCGGCAGCAGTTCGGCGCGCAGCAGCGGCTTGGTGGTGTGCAGCGACAGCGCCAGCGCCGGTTTCACGCGCGCGTCATGCAGGCGCTCGAAGGCGCGCAGGTCGCCCACGGTGGAAAACACCAGGTTCTTGTGCGCGATGCCGGCCTCGATGCCCAGCAGCTCGATCGCTTCCAGCACGTTGTCGAGGTTGTGGGCCGGCTCGCCCATCCCCATGAAGACGACTTTTTTCACCGGCCGGCGGCTACGCGCCAGCACTACCTGGGCCACGATCTCGCCGCTGGTCACCTGGCGCAGCAGGCCTTCGCGGCCGGTCATGCAAAACGTACAGCCGACCGCGCAACCGACCTGGCTCGAGACGCACACGCCATCGCGCGGCAGCAGCACCGATTCGACCATCTGGCCGTCGCTCAAGCCCACCAGCAGGCGTTCGGAGCCGTCCTCGCCCGGGTGGCTGGACACCAGCCGCACCAGGCCGGCCAGCTCTTCATCGAGCAGAGGCAAGGCTGCGCGGACGGATTTCGGCAGGAAATCGGAGGCCGGACGGCGGCCGCGCTCGTGCGCCGCGCCCTGCACCCAGTCGCGCAGCACGCGCTCCTGGTGCAGCGGCAGCGCGCCCAGCAGGGCCAGGCGCTCGCGGATGCTGGAAACGCGCATCGTTTTTTACCAGATGGTAAAAAATCAGTCGTTCTTGACGACGATGCTCGGGAACTTGCTGGTCATGTCCTTCGCCTTCTCGGCGACCTTGACGGCGACCTTGCGCGCGATCTCCTTGTACACGCTCGCGACCGGGCCTTCCGGATCGGCGACCACGGTCGGGCGGCCGGAATCGGTCTGCTCGCGGATCGACAGGTTCAGCGGCAGCTTGCCGAGGAAGTCGACGCCGAAGTCGCGGCACATCTTCTCGCCGCCGCCCGCCCCGAAGATTTCCTCGTGGTGGCCGCAGTTGGAGCAGATGTGGGTGCTCATGTTCTCGACCACGCCGATGATCGGGATGCCGACCTTCTCGAACATCTTGAGGCCCTTGCGCGCGTCCAGCAGGGCGATGTCCTGCGGGGTGGTGACGATGACGGCGCCGGTGACCGGCACCTTCTGCGACAGGGTCAGCTGGATGTCGCCGGTGCCCGGGGGCATGTCGACGATCAGGTAGTCGAGGTCGCGCCAGTTGGTCTGCTCCAGCAGCTGCTGCAGCGCGCCGGTGACCATCGGGCCGCGCCAGACCATCGGCTCGTCCGGATCGATCATGAAGCCGATCGAGGACACCTGCACGCCGTGGTTCTCGAGCGGTTCCATGGTCTTGCCGTCGCGGCTTTCGGGGCGGGCGTTAATTCCCAACATCATCGGCTGCGACGGGCCGTAAATATCCGCGTCCAGGATGCCGACGCTGGCGCCCTCGGCGCTCAGCGCCAGGGCCAGGTTGACGGCGGTAGTCGACTTGCCCACCCCGCCCTTGCCCGAGGCGACCGCGATGATGTTCTTCACGTTCGGCATGACCTTCAGGCCGCGCTGGACCGCGTGCGACAGGATCTTGGTAGTGACCCTGGCCGTCACATTGCCCACGCCGGGCAGCGCCTTCACGCCAGCCACGACGCTGTCGCGGATGCCGGCGACCTGGCTGGCCGCCGGATAACCCAGCTCGACGTCGAAGGAGACGTCCGCGCCGCTGAGCTTGATGTTCTTGATGGATTTGGAAGAAACGAAATCCTTCCCGGTATTCGGATCGATGACCGCCGACAATGCTGCCTTGACATCGTTCTCAGTGATGCTCATGTGTTTCTCCAGGTTATAGGGGCGAAGTGTAGCGCAAAATGCCGCTCGCTTCTTGTTGCTTTGGCAAACCCGGCGCCGGCCGCTGCGCAGGTGCCGCCTTCCGCTGGTAAAATGCTTCTTTCCATATAACCAAAGCGCTTCGACCACCATGACCCGCAAGCTGTTCGTCACCACTGCCCTGCCCTACGCCAACGCTGCCTTCCATATCGGCCACATGATGGAATACATCCAGGCCGACATCTGGGTCCGGTTCCAGCGAATGCAGCGCGATAATGGTATCCAGCGCCAGGTGCATTTCGTCTGCGCCGACGACACCCACGGCACCCCGATCATGATCGCTGCCGAAAAAGAAGGCATCACGCCGCAGGAATTCGTGGCCAAGATCGCCGCCGGCCGCCCGCAGTACCTGAACGGCTTCCACATCGCCTTCGACAACTGGTATTCGACCGATTCGCCGGAAAACGTCGATCTCTCGCAGGGCATCTACCGCAAGCTGCGCGACGCCGGCCTGATCGTCACCAAGACCGTCGACCGCTTCTACGACCCGGTCAAGGGCATGTTCCTGGCCGACCGCAACATCAAGGGCGAGTGCCCGGTCTGCCACGCCAAGGACCAGTACGGCGACAACTGCGAAGTCTGCGGCGCCGCCTACCAGCCGACCGAACTGATCAATCCGTTCTCGGTCTTCACCGGCTCGACCCCGATCCTCAAGCCCTCGGAACAGTACTTCTTCAAGCTGTCCGACCCGCGCTGCTTCGCCTTCCTGAAGGAATGGCTGAACACCCCGGGCCGCCTGCAGCCGGAAATGGTCAACAAGGTCTCGGAATGGCTGGGCGAGTCCGGCGAAAAGCTGGCCGACTGGGACATCTCGCGTGACGCGCCCTATTTCGGCATCCCGATTCCTGACGCGCCGGGCAAGTTTTTCTATGTGTGGCTGGACGCGCCGGTCGGCTACCTGGCCTCGCTGAAGAACTACTTCAGCAAACAGGGCATCGACTACGACGCTTTCCTGAACGACCCGGCCGCCGAGCAGGTCCACTTCATCGGCAAGGACATCGTGTCCTTCCACCTGCTGTTCTGGCCGGCGATGCTGAACTTCTCGCAGCACCCGATCATCGACAAGCTGAAGGTCGCGGTGCACGGCCACCTCACGGTCAACAACGAGAAGATGTCGAAGTCGCGCGGCACCGGCATTTCGCCGCTGCGCTACCTCGAGCTGGGCATGAACCCGGAATGGCTGCGCTACTACCTGGCGTTCAAGTTGAATGCGAAAGTCGAAGACCTCGACTTCAACGGCGACGACTTCGTGGCCCGCGTGAACAGCGACCTGATCGGTAAATACATCAACATCGCCAGCCGCTGCGCCGGCTTCATCGCCAAGAAATTCGACGGCAAGCTGGCCGACAGCCTGTCCGATAACGCCAAGGGCTGGATCTGCAAGGCCCTGATGATTGACGGCGCCGAGCGCCAGGCCAGCATCGCGGCCGCGTTCGAAGCGCGCGAGTACGGCCGCGCGATGCGCGAGATCATGGAGATCACCGACATCGTCAACCAGTACGTGGACGAGAACAAGCCCTGGCTGCTGGCCAAGGATGAGTCGAAGCTTGCTGAACTGCACGACGTCTGCACCACCGCGCTGATCCTGTTCCGCCAGCTCACCATCATGCTGTCGCCGGTGCTGCCGCAGGTGGCCGCGCGCGTCACCGAGTTCCTGGGCGACAGCGAGCTGAGCTGGCTCGACACTCATGGCGCAGCCGTCTACGAAACCATGCTGGGCCGCACGATCGGCGCCTACAGCCACCTGATGCAGCGCGTCGATGCGAAGATGGTCGAGAACCTGTTCGACAAGCCGGCAGCACCAGCGGCCGCAGCCCCTGCACCGGCTGTAGAAGCCGCCGCACCGGTGGCCGAGGCCCCGCCGGCCGGCGACATCGAGGAACTGGCGCCGGAAATCTCGATCGACGATTTCCTGAAGGTCGACCTGCGTGTGGCGAAGATCGTCAACTGCGAACACGTCGAAGGCGCCGGCAAGCTGCTGCGCCTGACCCTGGACGTGGGCGAAGGCCGCTACCGCAACGTGTTCTCGGGCATCAAGTCGGCCTACAAGCCGGAAGACCTGGTCGGCAAGCTGACCGTCATGGTCGCCAACCTGGCGCCGCGCAAGATGAAGTTCGGCGTGTCGGAGGGCATGGTGCTGTGCGCGTCCGCTGCCGACGAGAAGGCCAATCCGGGCCTGTACCTGCTCGATCCGATGCCGGGCGCGCAGCCGGGCATGCGTATTCGCTAACTATACGCATGCAAAATTGGATCCCGGCCTTCGCCGGGATGACGTTGTTTGCAGTAAGTGGTAACGCAAGCACCGTCGTCCCGGCGCAGGCCGGGACCCAAGTTCCCAAGCGCACCACTAGCGCCCGCCTGCACCACCTCCCCCAACCGCCAAAATCAACTCCCGCCATCAACCACAGCGTTATAATGGCGTGTTTTTTCTGAAACTCGTGCCCCTACGGCCCTTGCCGGCAGGCCTTCTTCAGACCATACAAGATAGGTAGATAATAAGATGACCGAATTCACTCCTCTCCGCCATATCCCGCAAGCCAACGTGTTCCGCAAGGGCGACGTCTTCGTCCTGTTCGGCGAGCTGTTCGGCCGCGGTTATGTGAACGGCCTGATCGACGAGGCGCGCGCCGCCGGCATGAGCATCGTCGGCATCACCGTCGGCCGCCGCGACGAGTCCGGCGCCCTGCGCGCGCTCACCGCGGAAGAACACGCCGAGGCGGAAGAGAAGCTCGGCGGCAAGATCGTCAACGTGCCGCTGATGGCCGGTTTCGACATGGACGCCCCGGAAGGCGAGCAGAACCCGACCGAACTGCTGGCCGACGTCAAGCTCAAGACCTGGCAGGACGACAAGCTGGACTGGGACAAGATCGAGCGCTGCCGCGAAGCCGGCGTGCGCCGCTTCACCACCAGCGCCGCCCAGGCGATGGCTGAAATCGACAAGCTGATCCCGGAAGGCGCGAACGTCTTCTTCGCCCACACCATGGCCGGCGGCATCCCGAAGATCAAGGCCTTCCTGGCCATCGCCAACCGCATCTACAAGGGCCGCGGCGAGCGCTTCGAATCCTCGCGCGCCCTGCTCGACAGCGACCTGGGCAAGCTGATCCTGATGAACTTCGACGAAGTCACCGCCAACACGCTCAAGTACCTGATCGATGCGTCAAGCGCGATCCGCGAGCGCGTCACCAAGGCCGGCGGCGAAGTGCGCTACACCGCCTACGGCTACCACGGCACCGAGATCCTCATCCAGGGCGAGTACCAGTGGCAGACCTACACCAACTACACCCAGGGCTACGCCAAGATGCGCCTGGAGTCGATCGCCCAGGCGGCCTGGAACCAGGGCATCTACGCCACCGTGTTCAACTGCCCGGAAATCCGCACCAACTCCTCGGACATCTTCGTGGGCGTCGAGCTGTCGCTGTTCCCGCTGCTGGTCGCGCTGAAGAAGGAAGGCGGCGGAGCCTGGGCCGACCAGCAATGGCAAATCTGCCAGGACCTGCTGGGCGACGGCATCTCGCTGCAGTCGCTGCTCGACACCATCGAGCACTACAACAACGACGCGACCAGCGCCCACTTCCGCAACTTCGAAGCCTGGCCGATGGACAACACCCCGGAACTGGCCGAAGTCATGATCGGCACCTCGGAAGCCATCACCAACCTGCACAAGGACAAGAAGGCGCTGATCACCGACCACCTGTCGAGCCTGGTGTTGGAAGGCGCCGGCCCGCTGATGTTCCATGGCGCATCGGAAAAGATCGCCCCGGTGCTGTGGCTCAACCACGACATCATCGCCCGCCAGCTGAACGAACTGCACAAGTAAACTTGACGCGAACGGGCCGGGGCTGAAGAATCTGCCCCGTCTGTTTGCTACTTCATTCTGGAAATCATGTTCTTCAAGAAACAACACTCGCTGTACGAATCCGAGCACACCAAGTTCATCAAGGAACTGAAAGCCAAGACCCCGGGCATGGAAGAGCGCCAGGTGGAAGGCCGCGCCCTGCTGTGGGACAAGGCCCCGCTGTCGCTGGACGAACAGGAGCGCATCAACGCGTCGCGCCTGCGCCAGCAAGCCTACCCGTACCAGTCCAAGGTCTGAGGCTGAGGTAAGCCCCATGCTGCCCGAGCAGGCCGCGCCAAACGCGGCCGATCCCCCGCAGGATGGGGCGTCCCCGCCAACCCACGACGAGCACCTGAACGCAGCGGCCGATGCGGCCGAGGCGGCCATCGCGCGCCTGTACGGCGAGCCTTTGACGCGCCTGCCCAACGACCTGTACATCCCGCCGGACGCGCTCGAGGTCTTCCTCGACGCCTTCGAAGGCCCGCTCGACCTGCTGCTGTACCTGATCCGCAAGCAGAACTTCAACATCCTCGACATCCCCATGGCGCAGGTGACCCTGCAATACCTGGAATACGTCGAGCAGATCCGCCAGCGCAACCTGGAACTGGCCGCCGAGTACCTGCTCATGGCGGCGATGCTGATCGAGATCAAGTCGAGGATGCTGCTCCCCAAGAGGCACGAGGACCTGGTCGAAGACGTCGGCGACCCGCGCGCCGAACTGGTGCGCCGCCTGCTGGACTACGAGCAGATCAAGGCGGCGGCAGTGGCGCTCGGCGCCCTGCCCCAGGAAGGCCGCGACTTCGTGCGCCCGCAGCTGTTCGTCGAACAGGGCGTGGCACCCGTGCTCCCGGAGGTCGACCCATGGGACCTGCAGCGCGCCTGGCTGGATGTGATGCGCCGCGCCAAGCTGACACAGCACCACCGGATCAGCCGCCAGGAGCTCTCGGTGCGCGAGCACATGTCCGCCATCCTGCGCACCCTGCAGTCGCAGCGCTTCGTCGAATTCTCCGAATTGTTCGCCGGCCAGCACACGATTCCGATCGTGGTTGTACACTTTGTCGCCATGCTCGAACTGGCGAAGGAAACCTTGATCGAGATCACGCAGGCCGAACCCTTTGCGCCGATCTATGTGCGCCTGGCCTATTCCCCGGCTTGAAGAGCCGGTTACTTTATTCCTATTCCGTTACCCCCATGAAAATCATTTCCTCCATCGACGAACTGCGCGACCAGCTGCGCGGCCAGCTGCGCACCGCCTTTGTGCCGACGATGGGCAACCTGCATGAAGGCCATTTGTCGCTGATGCGCCTGGCGCGCCGGCATGGCGACCCGGTGGTGGCGTCCATCTTCGTCAACCGTTTGCAGTTCGGCCCGAACGAGGATTTCGACAAGTACCCGCGCACCTTCCAGGACGACGTGGCCAAGCTGGAAAAGGAAGGCGTCTACGTGCTGTTCGCGCCGACCGAGAAGGACATGTACCCGGAGCCGCAGGAATACCGCGTGCGCCCGCCCGAGGGCCTGGGCAACACCCTGGAAGGCGAGTTCCGCCCCGGTTTCTTCGACGGCGTCTGCACCGTGGTGACCAAGCTGTTCTCTTGCGTGCAGCCGCGCGTGGCCGTGTTCGGCAAGAAGGATTACCAGCAGCTGATGATCGTCCGTAACATGGCGCGCCAGTTCGCCCTGCCGACCGAGATCATCGGCGCCGAGACCTTCCGCGCCGAGGACGGGCTGGCCCTGTCCTCGCGCAACGGCTACCTCTCGAGCGAAGAGCGGCGCGAGGCTCCGGCGCTGTACCAGCAGCTCAATGCCGTCGCCGAGGCGATGCGCGCGGGCAGCCGCGACGTCGCCGCCGTCGAGCGCCAGGCCATGGATTTCCTGGCCGCGCGCGGCTGGAAGCCGGACTATGTCTCGATTCGCAAGCGCATCGACCTCCAGGCGCCGGGCATGGCCGACCTGGAAGCGGGCGCTCCGCTGGTCGTCCTGGCCGCTGCCAAGCTCGGCAACACGCGCCTGATCGACAACCTGGAGATCTAAGCGTAACAAACAGCTATCTTTGCTTGCTAAATTGCAATGCCAGCCGGACTAGCCTTATACTTGACGTGCGCGGAAACCAGCCGGTTTTCGCGCGGCATGAAGGAATCTCGCAAGGAAAGTTGCCGTGAACGAAACCTCCACTCCCATCGACCGCAAGGGCCCGCCGCGGCAGTCGGACGCGCTCAGCCGCATCGGCAGCACTGCCGAGCCGCATGAAATGCGCGATCCTTTCGATATCGGTAAGGCCTTGACCGCGCTCTCCCTGTCCGGCGAGCCGATCACGGTGTTCCCGGCCGGCTGGATCGAGCCGCTGCTGGCCCGCATCGAATCGGTCGACCCGGAACTGCCGCATTTCGTGATCGACTTCACCGGCAGCGAGCGCCCGCCGGCCGGCAAGGCCACCCTGGTCGCTTCGCTGGGCGGCAATGCCAAGCTGCAGTTCGAACTCGACCAGTCCTGGAAGCCGGCGCCCGCCAACAAGCTGCACGTCCAGGCCGAGTTCCCGCCCTCCTGCCTGGTGCTGAACCGCCGCGCCGCGCGCCGGGTCGAGACGCCGGTGGGCGTCCATTACCTGGCGAGCTTCCGCATCAAGGGCGCCGAGATGGAACTGCCCCTGTACGACTTCTCGCAAGGGGGCGTGGGGCTGCGTGCGACGCCCGAGCAATGCTTCGGGCTGCACGTGGGGAAGAAGCTGGAAGGCGTGCACCTGCAACTGGGGCCGAGCCTGGCGATCACCGCCGACCTCGAAGTGCGCCTGCTGCGCCCGTTCCGCACCTTCCTGCTGGGAGAGCAGGTGCAGATCGGTTGCAGCTTCGCGAGCATCTCGATGCAGATGCAGCAGACGCTGGAACGCTTCGTGACCACCGGGACGCCGGAGCGGCGGGCGGTTGCGCGCTGAGCGCAAGCGGTTTGCTACGAAATCGGGTTCCGGCGAAGGCCGGAACCCAAGTCGACGTTCGCTTTTAGGCGGCCACCGACTGCGCCCAGGCCAGCGCCGACAGGTGCGCCTTGTTGACTTCCAGCGGGGAGATGTCGAGCGACTCCGCCAGCCCCGCCACCAGCTTCGAATTGAGTTCGCAAGCCTCGGCCAGGGCCAGGTAAGGCCCATATCTGCCTTCGCGCGACACCAGCGCCCTGACCACTTCCTCGGGCAGCGGCACCGTCTCCAGCACCTCCTGCATCGGCAGGCCCAGCAGCCGGTCGAGCAGCGAGAACATGCCGGCCACGAACAGGTGCTCGCCCTCGCCGCGCAGCGCCTTTTGTCCGAGCAGCTCGGCCAGGCGGCCGCGCACCACCGCGGTCTCCATCAGCACCGGCGAATAACCGCTCGAACTGGCCGTCGCCAGCAGCAGCACCAGCCAGCGGTACAGGGGCGCATAGCCCATCAGGGCTATCGCCTGGCGCAGCGACTCTACCCTGCGCGCAGCCCCGAAGCCCGCGGAATTGATGTAGCTGAGCAGCTTGTAGGTGAGCGCCGGATCGCGCTTCAGGATGTTCTCGAGCTTGGGCAGGTCCTCGTTGTTCTGCACCAGCTGCATCAGCTGCAGGATGGTGCTCTGGGTCGGGTTCATGCCCTTGACCGGGTTGCCCGGCCGCGGGGTCAGGTGCAGCTTGCCGACAAAGGCATCCAGGCCGAGGGTGGCGCAGGCGTCGAAGTCGGCCCAGGTGGCCACCGGGCGGCCCACCATGCGCACCGCGGCATGCCTGGCGGCGGCGTAGGTGCGGGCCTGGGTGGCGACGTCGCTGCCGGCGAACTGCACCTCGACGTAGGAAGCATAGGGCGACAGGTTGCGGCCCAGCAGCTTGAGGTCGGCGCCGCGGATCGACACCCCTACTCCGCCCACGCGCACCGCCTGCACCGCCGCGCGCACGTCAGGGTCGGTCAGCTTGCGGATGTTCAGGGTCAGGACGGTGCGCTCAGGCGGCAGCGCGTGCAGCGCATCGAGGGAGAGCATCTCCGGGACGGCATCGAGGAACAGGACCTTGTCGCGCAGCAGCCAGCCGTGCTCGGCATGGTTGACATGCTCGGCGACGAAGCCGACCAGGTCTTCCAGTTCCTGGTCGCTCGGGACCTTGCCGTCGTGATGCTGCCACGACAGCTCGTAGCCGATGACGCGCTGCCTGGGGTCGAGCAGCGGTTCGCGGACGATGAAGTTAGTTTGATGCATGTGGCGCGTGATGAAACGTGTGACGGTGCGCGGGCGGCCCCGTGGCCCGCGCGCCTTAGAAACCGAGGCTGTCGAGCAGGTCGTCGACCTGGCCCTGGTCGGCAACCACTTCGCTCTTGCCTTCCGGCTTGATCTGCGGGCCGTTGAGCAAGCCATTGTCGATCTCGCGCCGGATCTCGCTCGGCGCGAAGTCGATCAGCACCTGCACCAGCTGCTTCTCGAGGTTCTGGGCGATGCCCGTGATGCGCCCGATCACCTGGCCGGTCAAGTCCTGGAAGTCCTGGGCCATCATGATGTCCATCAGCTGGGCACGCGTCGCGCATGCCCCGGCGCGGGACTCGTCGAGGCCGGCGATGGTGCGCTGCGCCAGCGCGCGCCAGTCCTGTTCCGAAGCACCCTGGTCCAGCAAGGCCTGCCAGGCGCCGGCGAGCTCGCCGGAGCGGGTCTCGATCGCATCCTGCACCGGGCCGGCGGCGTCGGTGGCGTCCAGCACGCGCTTGGCAGCCTGTTCGGACAGGCGCGCCACGTAGTCGAGGCGATCGCGCGCATCGGGAATGTCGCTCGCCGCCTTTTCGATCAGCTTGTCGAGGCCGAGGCCACGCAGGCTTTCGTGCAGCGCGCGCGTCATGTGCCCGATCCGGCTCAGGACCTCCTCGTGGGAGGTCTCGACCTGCGCCGCAGTCTGCTCCGTCATGTCAGCCCGCCTTGTCCATCTTTTCGAAGATCTTGTTGAGCTTCTCGTCCAGCGTGGCGGCCGTGAACGGCTTGACCACGTAGCCGCTGGCGCCGGCCTGCGCGGCCGCGATGATGTTTTCCTTCTTGGCTTCGGCGGTCACCATCAGCACCGGCAGCTTGGCCAGCGCGGGATCGGCACGAATGTTCTGCAGCATGGTCAGGCCGTCCATGTTCGGCATGTTCCAGTCCGACACCACGAAGTCGAAGGGTTCGCTGCGCAGCTTGGCCAGCGCCATCACGCCGTCTTCTGCTTCGTCGACATTGGCATAACCCAGTTCCTTCAACAGATTCCGGACGATGCGGCGCATCGTCGAGAAATCGTCAACAACCAGAAAACGCAACTTTGGATCAGCCATGAATTACTCCGTTTTGAATCTTTTGCTTTGGTTTAGTAGGTGAGCGCTGAACAAAACCGCGCGACCGTGGGATCAGCCTCAAGAATAGCATTTTTGTTGCCGTACGGCGATAAAATGGCATCAATACAAGCGCATCCGGATCAAACACGCAACGCCCGGCTGCCCTGCGAGGCCAGGTGCTCGAGCACCATGCCCGGCAAGGCCTGCAAACTGCCTACTTCGTGGGCAGCCCCGAGCGCGATCGCTTCGCGCGGCATGCCGAACACGACGCAGCTTGCCTCGTCCTGGGCAAAATTGTGCGCGCCCGCCGTGCGCATGTCCAGCATGCCGGCGGCCCCGTCCTTGCCCATGCCGGTCAGGATAACACCGACCGCGTTCTTGCCCGCCGCCTGGGCGGCGCTGCGGAACAGCACGTCCACCGAGGGACGGTGCCGGTTGACCGGCGGGCTCTGCTCGATCTTCGTCATGTAGTTGGCGCCGGACCGGGTGAGCAGGAGGTGCGAATGCCCCGGCGCGATGTAGGCGTGGCCGGGCAGCACCCGCTCGTTGCCCTCCGATTCGCTCACACTGATCTTGCACAGAGAATCGAGGCGCTTGGCGAAGGAGCTGGTGAAGCCTTCCGGCATGTGCTGGGCGATCAGGATGCCCGGGCAGTCCGAGGGCATCTGCATCAGGAATTCGCGGATCGCCTCGGTGCCGCCGGTGGAGGCGCCGATGATGATCAGCTTTTCCGACGAGATCAGCGGGCTGCGCAGGGCCGACAGCTGCGGCGCCGGGCTACTGCCCGGGACCATGCGCTTGATGCGCGCGCGGCTTGCCGCGCGAATCTTGTCGGCGATGAGTTCGGTGTATTCGCGCATCCCGGTCTGGATCGACAGCTTCGGCTTGGTGACGAAGTCGACCGCGCCCAGTTCCAGCGCGCGCATCGTGATCTCCGAGCCGCGCTCGGTCAGCGAAGACACCATCAGCACCGGCATCGGGCGCAGGCGCATCAGCTTTTCCAGGAAATCGAGGCCGTCCATCTTCGGCATCTCGACGTCGAGGGTCAGCACGTCCGGGTTGTGGCGCTTGATCAGCTCGCGCGCGACCAGCGGGTCGGGGGCCGTGGCCACGACTTCCATGTCGGGCTGGGAGTTGACGATTTCGCTCATCACGCTGCGGATCAGCGCAGAGTCGTCGACGATCAACACCTTGATTGTCATGTGTCGTCCTTTCAGGTCTTGTTCTTCCCTGTTCAAAACAGGTCGATGTCGCCGCCGACCGGTTCGACCTTGAGTCGTTTGGCGTAATCGAGTTCGCGTTTTGCCAGCGTATCGTTCTGGGTCTGCATCAGCTTCTTCACCAGCACCTTGCCGGTCTTGGGGAAGAAGTACACCTTGCGCGGATAGACGTCGTTCAGGTCCGAGGCCAGCACCGGGATGCGTTCGGTCTTCAGGAAATCCACCACGAAGGAGGCATTGCGTTCGCCCACGTTCATGGCGGTGAAGCCGCGCAGCACGGCGCCGCCGCCGAACACCTTGGCCTCCAGATGCTCGCGGCGCGCGCCCGCCTTGAGCAGGTCGTTGATCAGGATCTCCATGGCGAAGCTCCCGTAGCGCATCGAGGCCGACACCGGGCTGCCTGCGTCGCCGCCGTCGGGCAGCATGAAATGGTTCATGCCGCCCAGGCCGGTGATGCGGTCGCGGATGCAGGCCGACACGCAGGAACCGAGCACGGTCACGATCAGCATGTTCTTGCCGGTGTAGTAGTACTCGCCCGGCAGGATCTTGGCGGCGTCGCAGTCGAAGGTGCGGTCGTAGTAGACGTTGGTGGCGAACTGGTTGTTCATGTCGGTGTTTTAGAACGGGTGGCGGCGCGCGGACTGATCGAGTTCGTACACCGTCTTGCCGCGCAGGCGCAGCGAATCCGACACGTACAGGAAGTTTTCGGAATGCCCGGCGAACAGCAGGGCATGGGGCTTCATCAGGGGCACGAAGCGCGCCAGGATCTTGCGCTGGGTGTCCTTGTCGAAGTAGATCATCACGTTGCGGCAGAAGATCGCGTCGAACTGCCCTTCCACCGGCCATTCGTTCGCCAGCAGGTTCAGCTGGCGGAAACTCACCAGCTGGCGCAGTTCCGGACGCACCCGCGCCATGCCCTCGTTAGCGCCCTTCCCCTTCAGGAAGAAGCGCTTCAGGCGCTCCGCGCCCACCTTGTCGACGCGCTCCATCGGATAGACCCCGGTGGCGCCGACCGCCAGCACATTGGTGTCGATATCGGTCGCGACGATCTGTACCGGCGGGCTCAAGCTGTTGAAGGCCTCGCAGGCGATCATCGCGATCGAATACGGTTCCTCGCCGGTGGACGCGGCCGAACACCAGATGGTGAGCGGCTTGCCGTCGCGGCGCTGCAGCCCGGCCAGGTGCTCGGCCAGCAGCGGGAAGTGGTGGGCTTCGCGGAAGAACGAGGTCAGGTTGGTGGTCAGCGCATTGGTGAAGGCTTCCCATTCGGTCGCCATCCGGCCTGCTTCCAGGTCGTCGAGGTAGCGCACGAAGGACTGGATGCCGGTGGCGCGCAGGCGCCGCGCCAGGCGGCTGTAGACCATCTCCTGCTTGCTGTCGGCCAGGGATATCCCGGCGCGCTGGTAGATCAGCGCGCGGACCCGCTCGAAATCACTGCGCGTGAAATCGAATTCCTTGGCCGTATCGGTTCGTTGCTGCGGCACGTTGTTGCCTCTTCGTTGCTATCAGTGTTGCTTGTGCCGGCTGTTCGTAGGGTGGGCGGCTATGCCGCCCACGCGGTGATACCTGGCGGCGAGGTCATCGCGCCCGACAACGGAGCCGATGTCGATCACCGCGTGGGCGGGAGACCCGCCCACCCTACGCTTACGCTGCCAGCTTGTCCATCAGGCCCATCTCGCTGGACGACATCAGCTTGTCGATGTCGACCAGGATCAGCATGCGCTCGTCCACCGTGCCCAGGCCGATCATGTAGTCCGAGTTGAAGGCGGTGCCCATTTCCGGCGCCGGCTTGATCTGGTCCGGGGTGAGCGTGGTCACGTCCGACACGCTGTCCACCACCATGCCCATGATGCGCCCGCCGATGTTCAGGATGATCACGACGGTGAACTGGTCGTACACCGGGGTGCCCAGCTTGAACTTGATGCGCATGTCCACCACCGGGATGATGATGCCACGCAGGTTGATGACGCCCTTGATGAATTCCGGTGCGTTGGCGATGCGGGTCACCGCTTCGTAGCCGCGGATCTCCTGCACCTTGAGGATATCGATGCCGTATTCCTCGGAGCCCAGGGTGAAGGCCAGGAACTCGCTGCCGGCCCCTTCGATGGTGCCGTCGGCCGGTTTGTTGTTCTGTACAGTAGACATGTTCACGTCCTCTTGGGGTTAATGTTTTGTAAAAAGCTTCACGATACGACGGTGTCGCCGAGCAGCTGGCGCGAGGAGCGCACCAGCGCGGCCACGTCGAGGATCAGGGCGACGCCGCCGTCGCCCAGGATGGTGGCGCCGGAGATGCCGGCCACCTTGCGGTAATTCGCTTCCAGGTTCTTCACCACCACCTGCTGCTGGCCCACCAGTTCGTCCACGAACAGCGCGGCCTTCTTGCCCTCGGTCTCGAGGATCACCACGATGCCCTCGGAGGGGTCGGTGATACGCGGCTGGATGTCGAACATCTGGTAGAGCGGGATCAGGGGCAGGTATTCGCCGCGCACCTTCAGCACGCGGCCGCGTCCGGCGATCTCGCGGATGTCGGCAAGCGCCGGCTGCAGCGACTCGACGACAAAGGACAGCGGCAGGATGTACACCTCTTCGCCGCTGCGGATCGACATGCCGTCCAGGATGGCCAGCGTCAGGGGCAGCGAGATCGAGATCGTGGTGCCGAAACCGCGCGCCGAGCGGATGTCGACGCTGCCGCCCATCGAGGCGATGTTGCGCTTGACGACGTCCATGCCGACGCCGCGGCCCGACACGTCGGTCACCTGCTCGGCGGTCGAAAAGCCCGGCGCGAAGATCAGCTGCCAGACTTCCTCGTCGCTCATGTTCTCGCTCACCGAGAGCCCGTTCTGGGCCGCCTTGGAGAGGATCCGTTCGCGGTTCAGGCCGGCGCCGTCGTCCGAGACTTCGATGACGATGTTGCCGCCCTGGTGGCCTGCCGACAGGAACAGGCGCCCCGCCTCCGACTTGCCGCTGGCGACACGCGCGGCCGGCATCTCGATGCCGTGGTCGATCGAGTTGCGCACCAGGTGGGTCAGCGGATCGACGATGCGCTCGATCAGGCCCTTGTCGAGCTCCGTGGCGGCGCCGTTGGTGATGAAGTCGACCTTCTTGCCAAGCTTGCTGGCCAGGTCGCGCACCATGCGCGGGAAGCGCGAGAACACGAAGTCCATCGGCATCATGCGGATCGACATCACCGCTTCCTGCAGCTCGCGGGTGTTGCGGCCCAGCTGGCTGATGGAATTGAGCAGGCGCTCGTGGGTCATCGGATCCAGCCCGCCGCTCCTTTGCTCGAGCATGGCGTTGGTGATCACCAGTTCGCCGATCAGGTTGATCAGCTGGTCGACCTTCTCGACCGACACCCGGATCGAGGACGATTCCGCGTGCGGGTCCTTCTTGGCGGCGGCCTTCTTTTCAAGCGCCAGCTCGCTTGCCGTTTCGGACAGCTCGAGCGGTTCCGGGCCCTTCGGCGCGGCAGCCGGCTTCGGTTCGCCCGTGATGCCGGCCGCGGCGCGGATCTGTTCGATCGGCTGGAAGAAACCGTAGCCGCGCTCGTCGTCCGACAGCTCGTCGCCGCCGCTTGCCGCGGCCGCGCCCTCGTCGTCGGCGTCGAAGAAGCCGTAGCCCTGCTGGTCCTCGATGCGCTTGCGCTCGGCGGCCTCGATGGCGCGCTGTTCGGGCGTCAAGGCCGGGGCCTCGAAGATCTTCAGGTCTTCCGGATTGAGCACGAAGGAGCAGATCGCGATGATGTCGTCCAGGCTCTCGTGCGTGGTGATGATGATGGCGCTGCGCCCGCCCTCCAGGGGCGTCACCTTGGCGCGCCCCATCAGGCCCAGCTCGTCGACCAGGGCGCTGATGTCGCGCTGCTCGACCGGCGGCAGCTCGATCTTGTAGCGGTGCGCACCTTCGGTCGGTTGATGTACCTTCGCCTCGGCGGTGAGATACGACGGCGCCACCACCGGTGCGTGCGGCACCAGGCCCTCGGCCAGGTCGTGCAGCACCATGCGCACGTTGGCGACCGCTTCCTGGTCGACGGCTGCGCCATGGCGGTGGCCGTCGAGCTGCATCTTGAGGCTGTCCTTGGCGGCCAGGAAGGCGTCCACGTGGTTCGAGGTCAGCGCCATCTCGCCCTTGCGGATGCGGTCCAGCAGCGACTCGAGCACGTGCGTGACCTCGCTCATGTCGGACAGGCCGAAGGTCGAGGCGCCGCCCTTGACCGAGTGGGCGGTGCGGAAGATGGCGTTCAGGTCTTCCGGGTCGGGCGCGGCCACGTCGACTGCCAGCAGCAGCCGCTCCATTTCGGCGAGCAGTTCCTCTGCCTCGTCGAAAAAGACCTGGTAGAACTGGCTGATGTCGATCGTCATGGTGCTGTTTCCTCGATTACCCGGCGCATCATCGGCTCAACCGATGACTTTTTTCACGACCTCGATGAGGCGCTGCGGATCGAAAGGCTTGACCAGCCAGCCGTTGGCGCCGGCGGCGCGGCCCTTGGCCTTCATCTCGTCGGACGACTCGGTGGTCAGCATCAGGATCGGGGTCTTGGCGTAGGTCGGCAGCGTGCGCAGGGTCTTGATCAGCGCCAGGCCGTCCATGCGCGGCATGTTCTGGTCGGTCAGGACCAGGTCCACGCTCTGCAGCTTTGCCTTGTCGAGGCCATCCTGGCCGTCCACGGCTTCCACCACGTTGTAGCCAGCCGCCTTCAGGCTGAAGGCCACCATCTGGCGCAGCGAACTGGAATCGTCGACCGCGAGAATCGTTTTTGCCATGTTTTGCTCCTGCTGTTTTATCCGGTATGTTCCGGTTGAATGTTAAGTGGCGAAGTGTCGTATTGTTCAGTACCGGCGGCGCACTCAGAAGAGTTCGATGTCCCCGCTCTCGAGGTGTTGCTGGTCGACCGATTTGCGCAGCATGCTGCGCAGCTCGAGCGACTGGATCGCCAGCGCCATGCTGACCTTGCCCAGGCGTTCGACGATCTCGTCGCTATCGGTTTCCGGTGCGATCTCGGCGCCATGCTCGCTGAGCGTGCCGAGGAAATCGCGCAGGCCGGTCACGCGCCGCAGCGTGCGGTCGATCAGCTGGCTGGTCATGTCCTGGAACTGCATGCTGGTGATGGCCGAGTTCACGTGCTGGCCGATCTCGCCCGACATGTCGGCCAGGTTCGCGCTGTCTTCGGCGCTCGGCGTCTCGCCGGCCAGCAGGCGGTTGATCGCTTCCTGGCGCGCCCCGACCGCCGTGTGGATGGCCATGAAGCTGCTGGTCAGCTTGTCGATGGCTTCTTCCAGCAGCAGCTCGGTCTGCAGCAGGTCGGTCTCGACCTCGGTCAGGTGGCGGCGTCCGTGGATGGCCACACCCGACAGCAGGCGCTTGACGTGCGATCCGAGAATCTTTTTTCTTTTCATTCGAGTCTCCTGCTGGACTACTTGCCTGTGGCCGGCATAGCGGCGTTCGCCGCGACCGCTTCGGCGGCCGCCGCGGGCTGCTGTGCCGGCACCTCGAGCGAGGCGGCGTCGCGCTGCACGGCTTCCTCGGTCTTCTTGTTCATGACGATGATGCTGATGCGCCGGTTGATCGGGTTGAACGGGTCCTTGCGATCGAGGTTGGCGGCCGAGGCCAGGCCGACCACGCGCAGTACCTTGTCGTCGCCCAGGCCGCCGCGCACCAGTTCGCGGCGCGAGGCGTTGGCGCGGTCGGCCGACAGCTCCCAGTTGCTGTAGCCGGCATGGCTGAAATACGGGGTGGCGTCGGTATGGCCCGACAGGCCGATCTTGTTCGGCACCTCGTTGAGCACCATGCCGATGATATTCAGGATTTCTTTCGTGTACGGCTGCAGCTCGGCCTTGGCCAGCTCGAACATCGGCCGGTTCTGCTCGTCCACGATCTGGATGCGCAGGCCTTCGCTGGTGAGGTCGAGCAGCAGCTGGTTCTTGTACTTCTTCAGCAGCGGATTGACCTCGATGACCGATTCGATCTTCATCTTCAGGGACTGCAGGCGCTCGGCCTCGGCGCGCGCGATCTGGGCCTTGGCCGCTTCCAGGTTGTAGGTCTTCGAGGTCGGATCGATGTCGCCCTTCTTGACCTGGCCGTTGCGGCGGGTCAGGTCGGTGCCGCCGCCCTTGATCACCGACGAGGAGTCGCCGGCGCCCGAGCCGCCCGCCATCGCTACCTTGAGCGGCGTCTTGAAGTATTCCGAGATGCCTTCCAGGTCGCCCTTGGCGGTCGAGCCGAGCAGCCACATGAGCAGGAAGAAGGCCATCATCGCGGTCACGAAGTCGGCGTAGGCGATCTTCCAGGCGCCGCCATGGTGGCCGCCCTGGACCTTCTTGATGCGCTTGACGACGATGGGACGCATGTTGTCGTCAGCCATGGCCCCCTCCTCGTCTCGGTTCCTGCAGTTGATCTGAAAGCAGCATCACGCCCTACTTCTTCTTCTTGATGTGCTCTTCGAGTTCGGCGAAGCTCGGACGCTCGGTCGAGTACAGCACCTTGCGGCCGAATTCGACGGCCAGCGCCGGCGCATAGCCGTTCAGGCTCGCCAGCAGCGTGACCTTCACGCACTGGAACATCTTGGTCGATTCTTCCAGCTTCTGTTCCAGCACGCTGGCCAGCGGAGACACGAAAGCGTAGGCCAGCAGGATGCCGAGGAAGGTGCCGACCAGCGCCTTGGCGATCAGGATGCCCAGCTCGGCCGGCGGCAGGCCCACCGATTCCATGGTGTGGACCACGCCCATCACCGCCGCCACGATACCGAAGGCCGGCAGGCCGTCGCCGACCTTGGCGATCACGTGGGCCGGGATCGCGCCTTCGTGGTGGTGGGTCTCGATCTCGTTGTCCATCAGGTTTTCGATCTGCATCGCGTCCATGTTCCCCGACACCATCAGGCGCAGGTAGTCGGTCATGAATTCGACGATGTGGTGGTCGGCCAGCACCGCCGGGTACTTGGAGAACAGCGGCGAGGCTTCCGGCGCCTCGATGTCGCCTTCGATCGACATCAGGCCTTCCTTGCGCACCTTCGACAGCACGTCGAACTGCAGCGCCATCAGCTCCATGTACATGTCCTTGGTGTACTGCGAGCCCTTGAACACGCCCGGCATGGCCTTCATGGTTGCCTTGACCGACTTCATGGTGTTACCGACGAAGAAGGCGCCCAGGGCGGCGCCACCGATCATCAGCAGTTCGATCGGCTGCCACAGCGAGGCCAGGTGGCCGCCGGCCAGGGCAAAGCCGCCGAAGACGCAGAGGCAGACGACGATGTAACCAAGAATGACTAACAAGGGAATTCCGCTCCAGAAATGCCGGGAATGTTTCGTCCGGCCGACTCAATAATAGTGATTTCAGGCAAAGTTGACGCAGGGAACCACTCTAGCGGGAGAATGGCTTACCGGCAAGCAGAAAGGCCGGTTTTGTCGTCTAAAAGTGCCAGATATGAAGGGCCGGGCCGCCCTCTGTGGGATAGACGATACGGTTAGGTAGACGATCGTCAATGATGAATTCGTAACTGAGAAGCAGCGAACCGGGACGCATTTCGCGCGCGGCCTTGCGCCACAGGGCGTGCATCGCGGCCGGCGACAGGTAGGCGAACACCAGGTCGAATTCGCCGAAATTGAGGGCATCGTAGTCGCCGCGAATGAAACGGGCGCGGCTGCGCGCCAGGCGCGCGCGCAGCCGGCTGACCAGCCAGGGCAGCGGCGCCAGCTCGATGCCAAGGGCCTCGACCGCCGGACCGCGGCGCGCCAGGTCCAGCACCAGGCCGCCCAGGCCGCTGCCGATGTCGATCACGCGCACCGGCTGCTTGTCCGGCAGAAGTCCGGCCACCGCCTCCCAGACGCGCCGGTTGGACGGGTAGTACGGCACCTGGGTGCGGTAGGTGGACCAGTAGAGCAGGAGCAGGAACAGGAAGACGGCCAGGAAGACCAGCGGCGGGATCGCCAGTTGAACGGCGCCGAACAGCGCGACCGGGAACAGCAGCTGGATCGCGCGCCACCAGCTCGCCAGGCCGCGCCACCAGGTCAGGCCGGCGGCGGCCAGTCCCTGGATCACGGCCACGGAGAGGTAGGACATGGGGATGCCGGCGGTGGCCAGCAGCCAGGTGACGGCGAGCGTGAGGGGAAAAGCGGCAAGCTGCAGCAGCAGCGCCGTTACCGCGGGCTTCATGTAGGGTGGGCGGGTTTCCCGCCCACGCGGTGATCGCTGCAGGCTCCGATCTCGCGCCTGATGATCTTGCTGATAACTATCACCGCGTGGGCCAGATGCAAGCCGCCCACCCTACAAAACCCCATCATCACTTGTTTTGGCTTGCGGCTGCAGCGGCCGCGTCCTTGGCATCCTTGGCCTTGCGCGTCTTGCCGGCGCGCGAAGGCATGTGGCACAGGCCGCACAGGTAGCCGGCGTTCAGGTCGAGGGCATTGACGACGAACTTGCCCTGGCATTTCTGGCACGGGGCCAGCACCAGCATGCCGCTCTGGAAGAAGCGCACCAGGGTCCAGGCGCGGGTGAGCGACAGCAGCGGCTCTTCGCCCGGCTCGGGCGGCATCTGTTCGAGGTAGAGTTGGTAAGCCTTCATCACCGCCTGGATGCCGCTGGCGCCGGCATGTTCGACCAGGAAGTTATGGATGTTGATGAACAGCGAGGAATGGATGTTGGGCTGCCAGGTCAGGAACCAGTCGGTCGAGAACGGCAACATGCCCTTGGGCGGAGAGACGCCCTTCAGTTCCTTATACAGCTTGAGCAGGCGCTCGCGCGACAGCGAGACTTCGGTTTCGAGCAGCTGGAGGCGCGCCCCCAGGTTGATCAGTTCGATCGCAAGCTGGATTTCCTGCGCTTCCGATACGACACTCTTCTTGCTCATCGCCACTCCCGCCCGTGTTACTTGCCATGCAGCCCCGACGGGACCGCGTCAGCGGGATTTTATACGATCTCTTCAACCGGCTGGCCGGCCATCAGGATGGCGGCGTGCGACTGGGCCAGGCTGCGCTCTTTGGTGTGGCTGGTCAGCATCGACAGGATGGCGGTGTCGTCGAAGCGGAAACGGGCCAGCATCATGTTGCCGCTTGCCAGCTTCAGGATCTGGGCATTGCTCATGCCTTCGATCAGCTCGGCGATGTCGGCGGAGATGCCAAGACGGAAAATGGCGGTGACTTTGTCGGCGCGGATCATCTGCTGGGCCAGCATCAGGTAGCTCAGGTTGGCGTCGCGGATTTCAGCCATCATGTCGTTCATCGTCATTTTTCTATCTCTCCGTATCCGTTGATCGGCGACTCAGTTGCTACTGAGGTGTTGCCGTTGAGATAGATTCTGACCGCGAGGAAACTTTTTCGGTATTGGACGAACTCTGTATTTTTCGTCCGCGAAATGACGGCATGACCCGTAGGAGTTTGTCTGACAAACCCTGCTGGATCACTCTGGCGCCCCTATGAAAACGGGGCTTGGGGAGTTGCGGAAAATCCGCCGAATTGTGTGCGCTCGAGACTGCTTCTGTCGTGCGCTTGATACGGTTTGCGTCAAGCTTTCGGAGAACTTTAGGGTTTTCGCAAAATATTTTTTCAAATCTTGCTGCCCTTCTCCACTCCATTAACGGAGCGCCTGGCGAGAACTTGAGGGTTTGTTGAAAATATTTCTTCAAGACCCTTTACCGCGCTTCTGGTAGGGGTAACGGCAGCGGTTTTAGGAACTTTAGGGTTCTTGAGAAAATTTTTTGAAAAATTTTTTGTGCTCCAAAAAGTTATCAGCAAGCCAACAAAGGCAGGCGGCAGGCCCGGGAACTTGCTACACTGCGAGACTGGCAAAAGCTTCAAGCCTCAACTAATCCAAGGCAAGCATGGAATCTTTACGCATCTGGGACATCACCCCGACGATCTCGAACGGCATTCCCGTCTGGCCAGGCGACACCCCGTTCGAGGCCGCCCCGACCTGGGAGATCAAGGATGGCTGCCCGGTGCGCGTCAGCCGCATGACCATGACCACCCATCTCGGCGCCCATACCGACGCCCCCAGCCACTATGACCCGGCCGGCAAGTCGATCGACCAGGTCGACCTGCTGCCCTACCTCGGCGCCTGCCGCGTGATCCACTGCACCGGCGTGACCAGGGTCGAGCCGGCTCACCTCGAGGGCAAGCTGGACGGCGTCCCGCCGCGCGTGCTGCTGCGTACCTACGCCAGGGCGCCCCGGCAGGCCTGGGACCCGGCTTTCCCCGCCATCAGCCCGGACGCGATCGCCTTGCTGGCCAGCCGCGGCGCGATCCTGGTCGGCACCGACGCCCCCTCGCTCGACCCGCAGGATTCGAAGACCCTGGACGCCCACCATGCGGTGCGCGCCGGCGGGATGGCGATCCTGGAGGGCATTGTGCTGGACGAGGTCCCCGAGGGCGACTACGAGCTGGTCGCCCTGCCCCTGAAATTCGCCGGCATGGACGCCAGCCCGGTGCGCGCCATCCTGCGTCAATTACCCATGAAGGAAGCTGCATGACCGCTGTAACGACACGCGCCGACTGCGTCGCGCGCGACCAACGCGACCCGCTGCGCGCCCTGCGCGAGCGCTTCGACCTGCCCGACGGCATCATCTATCTGGACGGGAATTCGCTCGGCGCCCGCCCGAAGGCCGCCCTGGCGCGCGCCCAGGAAGTCGTCAGCCGCGAATGGGGCCAGGACCTGATCAAGAGCTGGAACACGGCCGGCTGGTTCGACCTGCCCAAGCGCCTCGGCAATCGCCTGGCGCCGCTGATCGGCGCAAACGAGGGCGAAGTCGTGGTCACCGACACCACCTCGCTCAACCTGTTCAAGGCGCTGGCCGCGGCCCTGCGGCTGCAGGCTGAAGGAGCGGGGGCCGGACGCCGCACCATCGTCACCGAACGCAGCAACTTCCCCACTGACATCTACATGGCCGAAGGCCTGACCCAGTGGCTGGATCGCGGCTACCGCGTGCGCCTGGTCGATTCGGTGGACGATATCCCGGCGGCGGTGGATGCCGACTGCGCGGTGCTGATGCTCACCCACGTCAACTACCGCACTGGCTACCAGCACGACATGGCGGAGCTGACCCGCCACGCGCACGCCGCCGGCGCGCTCGCCGTCTGGGACCTGGCCCACTCGGCCGGCGCGGTGCCGGTCGACCTGCATGCGGCCAAAGCCGACTTCGCGGTCGGCTGCACCTACAAATACCTGAACGGCGGCCCCGGGGCCCCGGCCTTCATCTGGGTGCCGCAGCGCCACCAGGCGGCGTTTGCCCATCCGCTCACGGGCTGGTGGAGCCATGCGAAGCCCTTCGCCATGTCGCACGGCTTTGCGGCTTGCGAAGGTATCGGGCGCGCGCTGTGCGGCACCCAGCCGGTGCTGTCGCTGGCGCTGGTCGAGTGCGGGCTGGAGGTGTTCGAGGAGACCACGATGGCGGCCATCCGCGAGAAGTCCTTGGGGCTGACCGACCTGTTCATCGAGCTGGTCGAATCGACCTGCGGCGACCATCCGCTCGGCCTGGTGACGCCGCGCGAACACGCGCGCCGCGGGAGCCAGGCCAGCTTCACCCATCCGCACGGCTACGCGGTGATGGCGGCATTGATTGCCCGCGGCGTGATCGGCGACTACCGCGAGCCCGAGATCATGCGCTTCGGCTTCACCCCGCTCTACACCAGCTTCGCCGACGTCTGGGATGCGGTGGCGATCCTGAAGGACATCCTCGACCGCGAAGCCTACGATACCCGGGCCGAACGCAGCGCAGTGACATGAGGCCGGACATGGACGACAAAGCTACCCCCAAGCCGGCCGAGTGGCACGGCGCCAAGCTCGATTTCAAGGAATCGATGAGCTACGGCGACTACCTGGGCCTCGACCAGATCCTGGCCGCCCAGCATCCGCTCTCGCCGAACCACAACGAGATGCTGTTCATCATCCAGCACCAGACCAGCGAGCTGTGGATCAAGCTGATGCTGCACGAGCTGCAGGCGGTGCGCCGCCACATTCGCGAGGACAACCTGCCGCCGGCCTTCAAGATGCTGGCGCGCGTGGCGCGCATCATGGACCAGCTGGTGCATGCCTGGGACGTGCTGGCGACCATGACCCCGCCCGAATACACGGCGATCCGCCCCTACCTGGGCGCGTCCTCGGGCTTCCAGTCCTTCCAGTACCGCGAGCTCGAATTCATCCTCGGGAACAAGAACCCGAACCTCTTGGGCGTGCACGAGAAGTCGCCCGAGGCGCATGCCATCCTGGAACGCGAGCTGCACGCGCCTTCGGTCTACGACGAGGCGGTGATGCTGCTGGCGCGCAGCGGCTTCACCATCGCCCCGGAGCGCCTGGCGGCGGACTGGACCCGGCCGACCGTGGGTGACGAGAGCGTGAAGGCAGCCTGGCTGGCGGTCTACCAGGCTACCCAACACCACTGGGCGCTGTACGAACTGGCCGAGAAGCTGGTCGACCTGGAGACCGCCTTCCGCTTCTGGCGCTTCCGCCACGTGAGCACGGTCGAGCGCATCATCGGCTTCAAGACCGGCACCGGCGGCACCTCGGGCGCCAGTTACCTGCGCAAGATGCTCGACGTGGTGCTGTTCCCTGAATTGTTTGCGCTAAGAACTGCTTTGTGATTCCAGCAGGCCAGGCGGTGTATGATCGCATTGTTTCCATAACCTAAAGAAACAATGCAATCCACGCCACCTGCGCTCGCGCAGCCCTTTTCCGTCTATCTCGACCTGACCCGCTTCCTCGCTGCGGTCATGGTGGTGCTCGCCCATGTCGAGTACTTCGGGGTCATCCCGAAGGGCGCTTGGGGCCTGGTGCCGGAGATGGGGCGCGAGGCGGTGATCGTGTTCTTCGTCCTGTCCGGCTTCGTGATCGCGGCGACGACGGCGCAGCGCCGGCCGTCCGCGCGCGACTACGCGGTGGCGCGCCTGTCGCGCCTGTATTCGGTGGCGCTGCCGGTTCTGCTGCTGGGCCTGGCCTGTGCATTGGCCGTGCGCGCCTTCACCGACCTGGTCCCGCCCTACGGCTACGTGCTCGACAAGCTGTACGTGTACGTACCATTCCACCTGCTCTTCCTCGGCCAGCACTGGACCCTGGGCGAAGTCCCGCCCTACATGGAGCCCTACTGGTCGCTCAACTACGAGGCCTGGTACTACCTGCTGTTCGGGCTGGCCTGCTACCTGCAGGGCCGCCGCCGCATCGCCCTCGTGGGACTGGCGCTGCTTGTCATGGGCTACAAGCTGTGGCTGCTGCTGCCTGTGTGGCTGGCCGGCGCCTGGCTGTACCGGCGCAGCCATGGCCCCTGGCTCGGCCGCAATGCGGCCCGGGCCGGATGGCTGGCCAGCCTGGTGCTGCTCGCCGCCTGGGTAGGCCTGCGCCTGGAAGAGCCGCTGCGCATGGCCGGCATCGCCTGGTGGCCCTTCCCCGGGCTGCCCCTTGGCAGTGCCGACCGCTTCCTGGCCGACTACGTGGTGTGCGCCATCGTCCTGCTCAACTTCGCCTGCGCGCGCGATGCCGGCTTCACCGCGCTCCAGCGCATCGCACCGGCGGTGCGGCTACTGGCCTCGTACACCTTCACGCTCTACCTGTCGCATGCGATCGTGATCGGAATGTGGCTAGTGGCCTTTCCGCAGGTGCGCCCTTCCAGCGCGGCCCTGCTGGGCCTCGGCGCGGCGATCGTGGCGACGACCTTTGCCCTCGGCACGATCACCGAACACCGCCGCCATCTGTTCCAGGCCCTGTTCGCGCGGCTGCTGGCGCCGCGCAGGCCCATGGTCGCGGCCGAGAAAACCGGGGCCTGAAACCGGCCTGCCGCTTTCGACGTACAATCGCCGTTCATCTTTTCCTAATGGCGGAGGCGCGATGAAGTGCGACGTACTGATCCTGGCAGGCCTGTGGAATTCCGGTCCCGAGCATTGGCAGAGCCAGTGGCAGGAGCGCTATCCCGCCTGGACCAAAGCCCAGCACCGCGACTGGAACTGCCCGGCGCGCGACGAATGGGTGGCCGAACTGGACGCCGCCATCGCCGCCTGCAAAGGCGCGCCGATCCTGGTCGCGCACAGCCTCGGCTGCATGCTGGTGGCGCATTGGGCGGCCAGCCGTTCGCCGCTGAAGGTCGCCGGGGCCTTCCTGGTGGCCCCGAGCGACGTCGAGGCGCCAAGCTATCCGGCACCAAGCAACGGCTTCGCGCCGATCCCGCTCGCTCCCCTGCCCTTCCCCAGCATGGTGCTCGCGAGCGGCAACGATCCCTACATCACCCCCGAACGCGCCGCCGCCCTGGCCCAGGCCTGGGGCAGCCGCCTGGTGCACCTCGGCGAGGCCGGCCACGTGAACGCGGATTCTGGCCACGGTCCCTGGCCCGAGGGCGAGCGCCTGCTGCAGGAATTCTGCGACCAGATCGGGCATACGACGTGACGATCCTCGCTACCGCGCGCCTGCGCCTGGAACCCGTCTGCCCCGCGCACTACGAGGGCCTGCGGCTGCTGAACGCCGACCCGGCGGTGCAGCGCTACATCGCAGGCCGCCCCGAGACGCCCGAGGAAACCGCGGCCATGATCGAACGCGTGCAGGGGCGCTGGCGGCAATTCGGCCATTCGTGGTGGAGCTTCATCGAGCAGGACACGGGAGAACTGGTCGGCGCCGGCTGCATCCAGCACCTGGGCCATGACCCGGCTAACGAACACGAGATCGGCTGGCGCCTGCCGCCCAGCCGCTGGGGCCGCGGCTATGCCACGGAAGCGGCGCGCCGCATGGCGGCCTTCGCCTTCGACGATCTTGAAGCGCCCTCGCTGGCGGCGATCTGCCACCCGGAGAACGCGGATTCCGCGAAGGTGATGCGACGCCTGGGCATGGGTTACCGGGGTGAAGAAACCTGGCACGCGCAAACCGTGGCGGTGTACGACATCGGCGCGGACGCCTTCGCAGCGCTTCGCGCATGAAAAACTACCATGGCAGCTGCCACTGCGGCAGCGTATGATTCGAAGCCGACATCGACCTCGGCGCCGGCACCATCAAGTGCAACTGCACGATCTGCAGCAAGATGCGCTTCTGGGCGGCGCAGGTGCCGTCCAGCGCTTTCCGCCTGCTGGCGGGCAGCGAACGCTTGCGCGAGTACCGCTACCACACGCGCCGGGACGCCCATTATTTTTGCGGGGACTGCGGCATCAACACCTTCTCGACCGGGACGTCGGCGGCGCTGGGGCCATTCCACGCGGTGGTGCTGGCCAGCCTGGACGACTTGCCGGTCGAGGAACTCCTGGGGGCGCCGGTGCGCTACCTGGACGGGCGCAACGACAACTGGGTGACGTCGCCCCTCGAAACCCGCCACCTTTGATGACACGCGAACCGTAGGGTGGGCGGCTCCACCCAGGCCTTCGGTCAGCCCTCTGCGCCTGCGCCGCCCACGCGTTCAACCCGAAGTTGCGGACCACTGACGCGCTTCGATACGCGGCATGTCGACCGCGTGGGCGGCGCAAAAGCCGCGAGCTGGGCGATTACTCGGGTGGAGCCGCCCACCCTACGAAAACCCGGACGCGTTAACGAAAAACCGGGGCGCGAAGCCCCGGTCCGGTGTGCAGCTCAGTCGCTTACTTCGCAGTCGCCAGCAGCATCTCGTTCAGGCGCTTCACGAACGAGGCCGGATCGCTCAGGCTGCCGCCCTCGGCCAGCATGGCCTGGTCGAACAGGATGTGCGACCAGTCGGCGAAGCGCGTGCCGCTCGCGTCCTCGTACTTCAGGCGCGTCACCAGCGGGTGGTTCGGGTTGATCTCGAGGATCGGCTTCGATTCCGGTGCGTTCTGGCCGGCCGCCTTCAACATGCGCAGCAGGTTGCCCGACAGCTCGTTCTCGTCCGCGACCAGGCAGGCCGGCGAATCGGTCAGGCGGAAGGTCACGCGCACGTCCTTGGCCTTGTCGCCAAGTGCGCCCTTCATCTGCTCGACCAGCTCCTTGTAGCCGGCTTCGACCTCCTGGTGCTCCTTCTTCTCGGCCTCGTCTTCCAGGCCGCCCAGGTCCAGGCCGCCCTTGGCGACCGACACCAGTTCCTTGCCTTCGAACTCGCTCAGGAAGGACAGCATCCACTCGTCGACGCGGTCCGTCATCAGGAGCACTTCGACGCCCTTCTTGCGGAAGATTTCCAGGTGCGGGCTGTTCTTCGCGGCGCTGTAGTTGTCGGCGGTGACGTAGTAGATCTTGTCCTGGCCTTCCTTCATGCGGCCAATGTAGTCGGCGAAGGAGACGTCCTGCACGTCCGACTCGCCGGCGGTGGAAGCGAAGCGCAGCAGCTTGGCGATGCGGTCCTTGTTGGTCGCGTCCTCGCCGATGCCTTCCTTGAGCACCTGGCCGAATTCCTTCCAGAAGGTGGCGTATTTATCCTTGCCGGCCTGCTCTTCCGAATTCGCCATCTCTTCCAGCATGCCCAGCACGCGCTTGGTCGAGCCTTCGCGGATCACGCGCACGTCGCGCGACTCCTGCAGGATCTCGCGCGAGACGTTCAACGGCAGGTCGCTCGAGTCGATCACGCCCTTGATGAAGCGCAGGTAGGTCGGCATCAGCTGCTCGGCGTCGTCCATGATGAACACGCGCTTCACGTACAGCTTGATGCCGGCGCGCTTGTTGCGGTCCCACAGATCGAACGGAGCGTGGCCCGGGACGTACAGCAGCTGGGTGTACTCGCTGCGGCCTTCGACGCGGTTGTGGGTGTAGGCAAGTGGGTCCTGGAAGTCGTGCGAGACGTGCTTGTAGAACTCGTTGTACTGTTCTTCGGTGATGTCGCTCTTCGAGCGCGCCCACAGCGCGCTGGCCTGGTTGACGGTCTCGAATTCGTCCTTGACGACGGTCTGCTTCTTCTCCTCGTCCCACTCTTCCTTCTGCATCACGATCGGCAGCGAGATGTGGTCCGAGTACTTGCGGATGATCGACTTCAGCTGCCAAGCGGAGAGCAGCTCTTCCTCGCCGGCGCGCAGGTGCAGGATCACGTCGGTGCCGCGGCCCGGCTTCTCGATCTGCTCGACGCTGTAGTCGCCCTCGCCGGTCGACTCCCAGCGCACGCCGTCCGAAGCAAAAGCGCCGGCGCGGCGGGTGTTGACGATGACGCGGTCGGCCACGATGAAGGCCGAGTAGAAGCCGACGCCGAACTGGCCGATCAGGGCCGCGTCCTGCTGCTGGTCGCCCGACAGCTTGCTGAAGAATTCCTTGGTGCCCGACTTGGCGATGGTGCCCAGGTGCGAGATGACTTCGTCACGGCTCATGCCGATGCCGTTGTCCGAAATCGTGATGGTGCGCGCGTCCTTGTCGAAGCTGACCTTGATTTTCAGCTCGTGGTCGTTGCCGTAAAGGGCGTCGTTGTTGATCGCCTCGAAGCGCAGCTTGTCGGCCGCGTCGGACGCGTTCGAGATCAGTTCGCGCAGGAAGATCTCCTTGTTCGAGTACAAGGAGTGAATCATGAGCTGCAACAGCTGTTTTACTTCTGCCTGGAAGCCAAGGGTTTCTTTTTCGGCAACTGCCATCTTGTTCCTCGTGGGTGGGTCTAATAAAGGGTTAAAAATAAACGGACTGCTGCAATATAGGGACATCAACAAGGATTTCAAGACCCCGCCATTGCAGCAATGTTGCAATTATCTTAACCCATCCACACGCCTGGCTTATAGCGGCCTGACCTGGATATTGCGGTAGAAGGTCTCCGCGCCTTCCGACTGCAGCGAAAACTTCCCGCGCGTGTGCGGCAGCATCTTGCCGCCCACGTTCTGGCGCGGATTCTCGGCGCGCAGTACCTCGACGCCGTTGACGATGTGGACCAGGGTCTTGCCGTCGGCGATCACCTCCAGCGTGTTCCACTCCCCAAGCGGCTTCTCGGGGTTGCCCTTCTTGAGGATGCGCGCCCTCAGGCCGGTGCGCAGCGGCAGCGAGGGCTCGTAGCGGTAGAACTTCCAGTCGCCCTCGTTGGCGTCGCCCACGTGGGCATCGACCGTCACGCCGTCCAGGCTATGGTAGTCGCCGGTATCGCCTTCCTGGATCTGGGCTTCGTGGCTGCGCATCCAGTGGCCGCTTTCCGCTCCTTCCGGCCCGACCGCGTAGTACAGCAGCCCGCTGTCGCGCGGCAGTTCCAGGCGCGGCGCCCACTTCTTGCTGCCCCACTTGAACTCGAGCTTGAGGTGGAAATTCTCGTATTCGCCGACCGTGCTGATGGCGCCCCACTCCTCGCCCGACACGCGCAGCATGCCGTCGACCACCGAGAACACCTTGCGCGGATCCTTGCCGAGGCCGCGGCTCGAGGTCGGCGCCTTCATGTTCGGGGAAGTCGGCTGCATGCTGATCCAGGTCGCCCACCCGGCCAGGTCGCGGCCGTTGAACAGCGAGGTCCATCCGGCTTCGGCCGCCTGCAGCGGCGCGCACAGGGCCAGGGCGGCGGCCAGCAGGCCGGCTCTGGCAAGGGAATAGCGGGTCATCGACAGTCTCCTTCTCTTATAAATATGCGCCTGGCCTGAAACAGCCTTGCGGCGCTGCGGGCAGCCCGTCCGTACGGGCGAAGTGAATCTAGCATGGGCATGTGTGTTAGCGCTACCACAAAAACCCATCTTGCCGAATTCCTTATAAATTTTTCCGATTTATTGACACTCTTAAACATTTCCGAGTGCTAGTATTTCCCATATAAACAGCCAGGCGTGCAAATGGTGTTAGCGCGCACATGGCTGATCACAAAAGCGGAGACAGGCAGGATGAGCACAATTGTCGTTGGCATGGGCATGGTCATTGCCATGGGCTCGGGCAGCGAGCCCGGCGAGCGCAAGGAGCGCCAGCGCACCCGGCGTCCCGCCTCCGCGGCCAGGCCCTGCGCCTCCGCCGCACGGGAAGAATGTGCCGGCTTCTTCGCCGCGAACGGCATCTCGACCCCGAGCACCCTGTTCGACACGCTCTCCGATACCTATTACTTCGCCAAGAACCGGGCCGGCCAGTTCGTCTGGGGTAACCGCCTGCTGCAGGAACAGCACGCGCTGGCGGACGTCAGGGACATCCTCGGCAAGACCGACCACGACTTCATCCGGCGCGACATCGCCGACCGCATCCGCGCCGACGACCTGGCCGTGATGGAGACCGGCGTCACCGTCAAGAACAAGCTGGAAGTGATCGACGGCGGCAACGGCGAACTGACCTGGCTGTTCACGACCAAGGCCCCGATCCGCAACCGCGAGGGGGCGATCGTCGGCATCGAAGGCTTTTCGCGCGACGCCCGCCGCTCGCAGGACACGATCGCGCCCTTCCACGAATTCAAGGCCTGCATCGAGTACGTGCAGGAACACCTGACCGAGAACATCAGCATCGACCACCTCGCCAAGCTGTCCTGCATGTCGCTGTCGACCTTCGAGCGCAAGTTCAAGGAGCACTTCTCGCTCACGCCCAAGCAGTACGTGCTGCACATGAAGGTCCATGAAGCCTGCCGCCTGCTCCCCGGCGCCAACAGCATCGCCCGGGTCGCGCTGGCGACCGGCTTCGGCGGGCAGAGCTACTTCACCAAGCAGTTCCGCAGCATCGTCGGAATCACGCCCAAGCAGTACCAGCTGGCGCTGGCGGCCGGACGGGCCGGGAACGCCCCATCTTTTCACCGAAAAGGAAACCATGTTGAAGCCTCTTGATCCTCGCGCCCGGCAAAGGCGCTCGGCCCTGCTGCGGCTCGGCGCCCTGTGTGGCGTCACCGGCTTGTCCGCCCTCGCGTCCAGCGGCGACGTGCTCGCCGCCGTGGCGGCAGCCGGCAAGGGCGCCGCCTACGAGCCGGTGCTGCTCACGCGCGACGAACTGCTGCTGACCGGCGTGCTGGCCGAGCTGATCATCCCCAGGACGGACACTCCCGGCGCCATGGAGGTCGGCGCGCACCGCACCATCGACCACCTGCTCAAGGTGTGCGCCCTTGCGCCCGAGCAGGCGCGCTTCAAGGCCGGGCTGGCCCGGATCGAAGCGGTGGCGCAGGCGCAGGGCGGCAAGCGGTTCAAGGCCCTGCCGGCGGCGCGCCAGGTGGCGCTGCTGCGCGCGCTCGACGCGGGCAGCGCGCCCTTCGAGGGCGAAGACCAGGGCTTCTTCCGGCAGCTGAAGGGCTACGTCGCTTTTGCCTACTACACCTCGGAAGCCGGCGCCACGCGCGAGCTGGCCTACCTGCCGATCCCCGGCGGCTTCCAGGGCAACTACAAGCTCACCCGATCCAGCCGCGGCTGGGCGATCCAATAAACCCGACACCAGGCCCCATGGAACCCGTCTCCTCCTTCTACATCAAAAGCAGCCCGGAACAGTTCGACGCGATCGTCGTCGGCTCGGGCATCACCGGCGGCTGGGCCGCCAAGGAACTGACCGAACGCGGGCTCACCACCCTGATGGTCGAGCGCGGCCGTCCGGTCGAGCATGGCATCGATTACATCGGCGAAAACAAAGACCCGTGGACCATGCCCAACCGCGGCCGGGTCGACGCCACGGTGGCCGACGAGCAGTACCCGGTCCAGAAACAGTGCTACGCCTTCGACGAGCACACCAAGCAGTTCTTCAACAACGACCGCGACATGCCCTATTCGACACCCGCGGGCCGTCCGTTCAGCTGGATCCGAGGCAACCAGCTGGGCGGCAAATCGCTGATGTGGGCGCGCCAGTCCTACCGCTGGAGCGACCTGGACTTCGGCGCCAACCTGAAGGACGGCCACGGCACCGACTGGCCGATCCGCTACGCCGACCTGGCGCCCTGGTACAGCCACGTCGAGCGCTTCGTGGGCATCAGTGGCAGCAAGGAGGGCCTGGCGGTGCTGCCGGACGGCGAATTCCTGCCGCCTTTCGAGTTCAACACGGTCGAAGCGGCGCTGAAAAAGAAGTTCGACGCCATGTATGCGCCCGCGCGCATGATCATCGGCCGCACCGCGAACCTGAACAAGGCCAGCGACGAGCACCTGGCCCAGGGCCGCGCCCCCTGCCAGGCGCGCAGCCAGTGCCACCGCGGCTGCTCCTTCGGGGCCTACTTCTCGACCCAGAGCTCGACCCTGCCGGCCGCGCTCAAGACCGGCCGCCTGCGCGTCGCCACCAACGCCATCGTGCACAGCGTGATCTACGACGCCAAGACCAACCGCGCCACCGGGGTGCGGGTGATCGATGCCGACACCATGGAGACGCGCGAATTCCACGCCAAGGTGGTCATCCTGTGCGCCTCGACCCTGGCCTCCACCGCGATCCTGCTGAACTCGACCTCCAGCGCCTTCCCCACCGGGCTGGCCAACTCGTCCGGCGTGCTCGGCCACTACCTGATGGACCACCTGTGGGCCGCCGGCGCCAGCGGCCGGGTCGAGGGTTTCGAGAACGACTACTACCGCGGCCGCCGTCCCACCGCCCCCTACATCCCGCGTTTCCGCAACGTGGTCGACCAGCACCCTTCCTTCCTGCGCGGCTATGCGCTGGCGGGCGGCGCCGGGCGCGACGGCTGGCAATCGGCGGCCTGGAAGCCCGGCTTCGGCAAGGACTTCAAGGCCATGCTGAGAAAACCCGGTCCCTGGCACTTCAGCCTGGGGGGCCAGGGTGAAATGCTGCCGCGCTTCGAGAACATGGTCAGCCTGCACCCGACCAAGAAGGACAAATGGGGCATCCCGCTGCTGCACATCGACATCACCCACGGCGAGAACGACCGCAAGATGCGCGAGGACATGGCCGATACCGCCGCCAACATCCTCGAGGATCTCGGCGTCAAGGACGTGAAGAAGCGCATGCTGACGGAAGCCGAATACCCGCCCGGCCTGGCGATCCACGAGGTGGGCACGGCGCGCATGGGCCGCGACCCGAAGACCTCGGTGCTCAACGGCTTCAACCAGGCGCACGACGTGCCGAATTTGTTCGTCACCGACGGTTCCTCGCTGGCGTCCTGCGCCTGGCAGAACCCTTCGCTGACCTTCATGGCGCTGACCGCGCGCGCCTGCGCCTACGCGGTGGACCAGCTGAAAGCCGGGAAAATCTGACAAGAACGGAGACGGAATGAACAAGCAAACGATGCTGTACGTCCTTTTGGCCGCCACTTTCGGCGCAGCTTCCCAGGCCCTGGCCGCCGCGGGTGTCACGGAGGCGTCGCCGCGCATCGGCGTACAGCTGTGGTCCGTCAAGGACGAGATCAAGCAGGACTTCGAAGGCACGCTCACGAAAATCGCCAGGCTCGGCTTCCAGGGCGTGGAGTTCGCCGGCGAATTCGGTCCGTACAAGTCGAACCCGGCCGCCTTGAGATCCTTCATGGACAAGAACAAGCTGCAGTGCGCCGGCGCCCACGTGGGCTTCGACCAGCTGGCCGACGCTCGCTTCGAGGCCACCACGGCCTTCTACAAGACGCTCGGCTGCGCCAACCTGGTGATCCCGATGGATGCGCGCGGCGCCAGTGTCGAGGGCAGCACCGCGATGAGCAAGGAGCTCAGCGCCTTATCCAGCAAGCTGGCGCCCAAGGGCATGCGCATCGGCTACCACAACCATGCCCAGGAAATGGCGGGTGAGGTCGGCAGCACGCCCTGGGACGTGATCGCCCGGAACACGCCGAAGGCGTCGATCATGCAGCAGGACGTGGGCTGGACCACGCACGCGGGCAAGGACCCGGTGGCCTACGTCTACAAGTACCCGGGCCGCACCGTGAGCACCCACTACAAGGCCAAGTTCGCGCCGGGCACCAGCGGCACGCCGATCATCGGCCAGGACAGGACCGACTGGGCGGGCCTGACGCGCGCCCTGCGCGAGGTCGGGGCTACCCAATGGATCATCGTCGAGCAGGAGGAATACCCGAACGGCATGGGCCAGCTCGACACGGTGGCCGCCTCCCTGAAAGGATTGAAGGCCGTGCTCGCGAAGATGCCGGCGAAATGAGCCTGTCCATCCGTTTCAGCCACATCGTCAAGAAATTCGGCAAGGTAGCAGTCCTGCACGGGGTCGACTTCGCGCTCGAACCGGGGCGCGTGGTGGGCCTGCTGGGGGAAAACGGCGCCGGCAAATCGACCCTGATGAAGATCCTGGCCGGCTACGAACGTCCTACCAGCGGCCAGCTGCTGGTCGACGGCATCGAGCGTCATTTCGACAGCGCGCGCGACGCCGAGGAGCTGGGCATCGCTCTGATCCACCAGGAATTCAACCTGGCCGAGCACCTCACGATCGCCCAGAACATCTTCCTGGGCCATGAGAAGACCCGCAATGGCCTGCTCGACCGTCGCGCCATGGCGGTCGACGCTGCTGCCTGCCTCGAGCAGGTTGGCCTGGACCGCGACCCGGACACCCGCGTGTCCGAGCTGATCGTCGCCGAAAAACAGCTGGTGGAGATCGCCAAGGCCCTGTCGCGCAAGGCGCGCCTCCTGATCATGGACGAGCCGACCGCCAGCCTGTCGGCCGGGGAAACGAAAAAACTCTTCGGCCTGATGGCGCGCCTGAAGGGCGAAGGCGTCACCATCGTCTACATCTCGCACAAGCTCGACGAGATGGAAGCGCACACCGACGAGGTGGTCGTCATGCGCGACGGGAAGTTCGTCACGCGCGCCTGCACCCTGGACGTGAACCGCCGGCAGATGGCCAACCTGATGGTCGGACGCGACGTCTCGGACATGTTCCCGCCCAAGCAGCCTGCGCTCGACGACGCGCCGGTACTGCTGCGCGTGTCCGGCCTTAAGGTGCCAGGCTGGGTCGAGAACCTCAGCTTCGAGGTGCGCGCCGGCGAGATCCTGGGCTTTGCCGGCCTGGTCGGCGCCGGCCGCACCGAAGCCTTCGAATCCATCCTCGGCCTGCGTCCGCGCCAGAGCGGCAGGATCGAGATAGGTGGGCAGGCGGTCGACATCCGCAGCCCGCGCGAGGCCATGCGGCATGGCCTGACCTACCTGAGCGAAGACCGCAAGGGCAAGGGCCTGCACCTCGACCTCGGCCTGCGCGAGAACCTCACCATGATGACCCTGGAGCGCGACGCCAGGCCCTGGGTCGACCTGAAGGCGGGCCGCGCGGCGCTCGAGCGGGCCATCGCGGACTTCGGCATCCGCCTGCGCGATCCGGATTGCGTGGCTCGCTCGCTCTCGGGCGGCAACCAGCAAAAGCTCGCGCTGGCCAAGTACCTGCATTCGAATCCGCGCGTGATCGTGCTCGACGAGCCGACCCGCGGCGTGGACGTGGGCGCCAAGCGCGACATCTATGCGCTGGTCCACCGCCTGGCTGCCGAGGGCCGCGCGGTGATCGTCATCTCGTCCGAACTGATCGAGCTGATCGGCCTGTCGCACCGGGTGGCGGTGCTGCACGGCGGGCGCCTGCAGGCCGTGCTCGGCCCCGACCAACTCAGTGAAGAAAACATCATTTCCCATGCAACCGACACCCAACACACCCGCCACTAGGCCCTCCTTCCTGCCTGCCCTGCCGCGCCTGAAGGGCCTCGGCCCGGCGCTGGCCCTGATCCTGCTCTGCATCGCGGGCGGCCTGCTCAATCCCGATTTCGCCACCTTCGACAACCTGATGAACGTGCTGACCCGCACGGCCTTCATCGGCATCATCGCGGTGGGCATGACCTTCGTGATCGTCTCCGGCGGCATCGACCTGTCGGTCGGCTCGATGGCGGCGCTGATCGCGGGCGTCATGATCGTGGCGATGAACGCGCTGGCAAGCGGCGCGAATCCGCCCGGCGCCGTCGCCATCGTCCTGCTCGGCATCGGGCTGGCGCTCGCCTTCGGCGCGGTGTTCGGCATCCTGCACGGTTTTCTCATCGCACGCGGCCACATCGAAGCCTTCATCGTCACGCTCGGCACCCTCGGCGTGTTCCGCGCCGTGCTGACCTGGCTGTCGGACGGCGGCGCATTGACGCTCGATTTCACCTTGTCCGAGACCTACAGCCCGGTCTACTACCACAGCCTGCTGGGCGTGCCGGTGCCGGTATGGGTATTCGCCATGGTGGCCCTGCTGGGCGCCCTGATCCTGAACCGCACCGCCTACGGCCAGCACGTGCAGGCGATCGGTTCCAGCGAACAGGTGGCGCGCTATGCCGCGATCCGCGTCGACCGCGTCAAGGTGCTGACCTACCTGCTGCTGGGCGTATGCGTGGCGATCGCCACCATCCTGTACGTCCCGCGCCTGGGTTCGGCCACGCCCACCACCGGCATCCTGTGGGAGCTCGAAGCCATCGCCGCGGTGGTCGTGGGCGGCACCTCGCTCAGGGGCGGCTCGGGGCGTGTCATGGGCACCGTGATCGGCGCCATCCTGCTGTCCGTGATCGGCAACATCCTGAACCTCACCAGCATCATCAGCGTGCACCTGAACCCTGCCGTGCAGGGCGTGGTGATCATCGCCGTGGCGTATTTGCAGCGCGGCCGCCGCTGAACCGTTCATCCATTAAAAAAAGGAATCTTCATGCGTCCATCGAAACGACAATTCGGCAAACTGGCCGCGGCCTGCCTGCTGGTGCTCGGCAGCGGCCAGGCTTTCGCCGCCGACAAGCTCACCATCGGCGTGGCCATCCCCACCGCCACCCATGGCTTCACCGGCGGCATCGTCTGGTGGGCCAACCAGGCCAAGCGCGAGCTGGAAGCGGCCAACCCCGGCTTGAAGATCATCGTCAAGACCGCCGGCAGCACGCCCGAGCAGGCCAACCAGGTGCAGGACCTCTTGGTGGTGAACAAGATGAACGCGCTGGTGATCCTGCCGCTGGAATCGGCCTCGCTGACCCAGCCGGTGGCCCAGGTCAAGAACAAGGGCGTCTACGTGACCGTGGTCGACCGCGGCCTGACCAACCCGGCGGCCCAGCATGCCTATGTCGCCGGCGACAACACGGCCTTCGGCAGGCTGCCGGCCGAGTACCTGGCCAAGCGCATGAACGGCAAGGGCAATATCGTGGTCCTGCGCGGCATGCCGAGCACCATCGACAACGAGCGCGTCAAGGCTTTCCAGGCCGAGATCGGGAAGCACCCGGGCATCAAGGTGCTCGATGCCAAGTACGGCAACTGGAACCGCGACGACGCCTTCAAGGTCATGCAGGACTACCTGACCCGCTTCAAGCAGATCGACGCCGTGTGGGCGTCCGACGACGACATGGCGATCGGCGTCATCAAGGCCATCGAGCAGGCCAAGCGCAGCGACATCAAGGAAGTGTTCGGCGGCGCCGGCGCCAAGTTCGCGGTCAAGAAGGTGATGGACGGCGACAAGCTGGTGCAGGCCGACGTGTCCTACTCGCCCAAGTTCATCTACGACGCCATCAAGATGACCGCCAACGCGCGCCTGAAGGGCCAGGCCCTGCCCAGCAGGACGATCATTCCGTCGGTCCTGATCACGCGCGAGAACGCCAAGCAGTTCTATTTCCCCGACTCGCCTTACTGATACGACAGGCCACCAGCATGAAAACCATCAAGGGACCGGCGATCTTCCTCGCCCAATTCATGGGCGACCAGGCGCCCTTCGACACCCTGGCCAACCTGGCCGCCTGGGCCAGCGGCCTGGGCTACGAGGGCATCCAGCTGCCGACCGACAAGCGCCTGTTCGACCTCGACATCGCCGCCGAGAGCCAGGACTACTGCGACGAGATCCAGGGCGTGCTCGCCGCGCACGGCCTGGCGATCACCGAGCTGTCGACCCACCTGCAGGGCCAGCTGGTGGCCGTGCATCCGGCCTACGACGCCCTGTTCGACGGCTTCGCCGCGCCGCAGGTGCGCGGCAACCCGCGGGCGCGCCAGGAGTGGGCGGTCGGCCAGATGAAGAACGCGGCGCGCGCCTCGCGCCGCCTCGGCTTGAACACGCACGCGAGCTTCTCGGGCGCCCTCGCCTGGCCCTACCTGTATCCATGGCCGCAGCGGCCCGCCGGCCTGGTCGAGGAAGCGTTCGGCGAACTGGCGCGGCGCTGGCTGCCGATCCTGGACGCGTTCGAGGATGCCGGCGTGGACGTGTGCTACGAGCTGCATCCGGGCGAAGACCTGCACGACGGCGTCACTTTCGAACGTTTCCTTGAAGGCGTCGGCGGCCACCGCCGCGCCAACATCCTGTACGATCCGAGCCACTTCGTGCTGCAGCAGCTCGATTATCTGTCCTTCATCGACATCTACCACGAGCGCATCAAGGCCTTCCACGTCAAGGACGCCGAATTCCGCCCGAACGGGCGCCAGGGCGTCTACGGCGGCTACAGCGGATGGCAGGAGCGCGCCGGGCGCTTCCGCTCGCTGGGCGACGGCCAGATCGACTTTTCCGCCATCTTCTCGAAGCTGGCGCAGTACGACTACGCCGGCTGGGCGGTGCTCGAGTGGGAGTGCTGCCTCAAGCATCCGGAAGACGGCGCGCGCGAAGGCGCCGATTTCATCCGCCGCCACATCATCCGGGTGGCGGAAAGGGCTTTCGACGATTTCGCAGGCGGCGGCGCCGACCGCGCCGCCCTGCGCCAGCTGATGGGGATCGAAGCATGAGTGCGATCGGACGCAATGAAACGGACAAGCAGGACGGCCTGCCCCCGCGCCGGCTTCGCCTGGGGATGGTGGGCGGCGGCGACGGCGCCTTCATCGGCGCCGTGCACCGCATCGCGGCGCGCCTGGACGACTGCTACGAGATCGTGGCCGGCGCCCTCTCCAGCGACGCCGAGCGCGCCTTGCGCAGCGGCGCGGCGATCCGGCTCGACCCAGCGCGCAGCTACAGCGACTACCGCGAGATGGCGCGGCTGGAGAGCCAGCGTCCGGACGGCATCGACGTGGTGGCGATCGTCACGCCGAATCACCTGCATGCCCCGGTGGCGAGAAGCTTCCTGGAAGCCGGCATCCACGTTATCTGCGACAAGCCGCTCGGTATTTCGCTGGACGAGGGAGAACAACTCGCCGCACTGGCGCGCGCCAGGGGGCGGGTGTTTGCCCTCACCCACACCTACAGCGGTTACCCGATGGTGCGCCACGCGCGCGAACTGGTCGCCTCGGGCGCGATCGGCGACCTGCGCCTGGTGCACGTGGAGTACGCCCAGGACTGGATGGCCGAAGCCGCCAACCAGTCGCCGGAATTCCAGGCCACCAACTGGCACAACGATCCGCGCCGCGCCGGCCCGAGCGGCTGCACGGGCGATATCGGCACCCATGCCTTCCACCTCGCGGCTTTTGTTACCGGCATCCAGCCGAGCGAACTACTGGCCGAGCTGCACTCGTTCACGCCGGAGCGCATCCTGGACGACCACGTGCAGGTGATGCTGCGCTACCCGAACGGCGCGCGCGGCATGCTGTGGTCGAGCCAGATGGCGACCGGCTGCGAGAACGCGCTCAAGCTGCGGGTGTTCGGCAGCAAGGCCAGCCTCACTTTCGACCAGGAAAACCCGAACGAGCTCATTCTCACGCCCCAGGGCGGCTGTGCGCAGCGGCTCACGCGCGGCCGCGTGGGCGGCGTCGCGGCCGGACATGCGACCCGCGTGCCCTGCGGTCATCCGGAAGGCTACCTGGAGGCGTTTGCCCAGCTGTACCGGGATGCGGCGGCGCAGATCCATGCGATCGAGGCCGGACAGCCCTTGCCGGCGGCGAGCGCCAGCCTGCCCACGGTCGAGGACGGCGTGGCCGGCCTGCGCTTCATCGACGCCGTGCTGGCCAGCCACGATGCGGGTTCGCGCTGGGTGGAGCTCGGCAAAAAATAACTGGCGGCGCATGTCGAATCCGGACCTTCCCGTTCGTCGTAGTGGCAGTAGCACCCCACAACCAGAACAGGAGGTCCACATCATGTCACAAGCAACACGTCCGATTCCCGAAGGTTTCCACAGCATCACCCCGCACCTGGTCTGCAAGGGCGCGCTTGATGCGATCGCCTTCTACCAGCAAGCCTTCGGCGCCGTCGAACTCGATCGCATGCCGGGGCCGGGCGGCAGGCTGCTGCACGCCAGCATCCGCATCGGCGATTCGATCCTCATGCTGTGCGACGAATTCCCCGAATTCTGCAGCAGCGGACAGATTCCCGCGCCGGGGTCGGCGGTCTCCATCCACCTCTACGTTCCCGATGCCGATGCAGTGTGGGAACGGGCGCTGGCCGCCGGCGGCCAGCCCATCATGCCGCTGGGCGATGCGTTCTGGGGCGACCGCTACGGCCAGCTGGTCGATCCCTTCGGCCACCGCTGGGCGATCGCCACCCACCTGCGCGACATGACGCCGCAGGAGATCGCGGCCGAGATGGCCAGGCAGGTGCCCGGCGCCTGAGCCTCAGCCGGTCAACGCACGTTCGAGGAAGCGGAAGGTCGCCGGGTCCTGCAGCGCGGCGACGTTGAGGCGCATGCGGGTCGAGGGCAGCTGGCTTGGCGAGAACAGGCTGCCCGGCGCCAGCAGCAGGTCTTCCCGCATGGCGCGCGCGGCCAGTTCGTTGGTATCGCAGCCGGCATCGACCCACACGAACATGCCGCTTGCCGGGGCCGGTTCGGGGCGCAGGCCGAGCGCCTCGATCTGGCGCAATGCCTTCGGGCGCACCGCGTCCAGGCGGCTGCGCACCCGGTCCAGGTGCTTGCGGTAGAGCCCGTCGGACAGGATCTTGTAGACCACGCGCTCGCCGATATCGCTGGTGGTGAGCGTGGCCAGCATCTTGCGGTCGGCCAGGCGCTGCGCCCGCTCGCTTGATGCCGCGATGAAGCCGACCCGCAGGTTGGGCGCCATCGATTTCGAGAAGCCGCCCAGGTAGATCACCTGGCGCAGGCCGTCGAGCGCCGCCAGGCGCGTCGCATTCCCGGGATGCAGATCGGCGTAGATGTCATCCTCCACCACCGTAAAACCATGCTGCTCGGCCAGGCGCAGGACCTGGAAGGCTTTCGCGGCCGACAGCGAGGTCGAGGTCGGGTTGTGCAGCACCGAGTTGATCACGTACAGGCGCGGCTGGTAGCGGGCCGCCAGCTCGGCCAGCTGCTCCAGGTCGGGACCGTCGCCAAGGCGGCGCACGCCGACCACGTTGAGTCCCATGGCGGCAAACGATCCGAACATCAGGAACCAGGCCGGATCGTCGACAAAAACGGTGTCGCCCGGCCGGCAGAACTCGCGCGCCACCAGGTCGAGCGCCTGGCTCACGCCCAGGGTCATGACGATCTGTTCCGGCGCCGCACCGATCTCGAACTCGGCCAGCTTGCGCTGCAGCTGCTGGCGAAGGGGCAGGAAGCCCTGCGGCGCGCCATAGCCGAGGAAGGCGGCGCTGTTCTGCCGGCTCAAGCTTGCCAGGGCCCTGGCCACGGCCGGACCGTCGAGCCAGTCGGCCGGCAGCACGCCCGCGCCGGGCGAATGCTGCAGCTGGGATTGGCGGAACATGTTGCGGATCAGCCAGGCGACGTCGAGGCTGGGGCCGGCGCTCCCTGCCGGCGCCAGCGCCCTGTCGGCCGGGCCCGCGGGGGCCGGCGTCCGCCCGCGCACGAAGAACCCGGCGCCGCGGCGCGAGTCCAGGTAGCCCTGGGCCACCAGCCGGTCGTAGCTGGCCACCACGGTGAAGGGCGACACGCCGTGGCTTGCGGCGAACTGGCGGATCGAGGGCATGCGCGCGCCGGGGCGCAGCAGGCGCTCGTCGATGCGGGCGGCAACGAGGCGCACGATCTGGTCGGCCAGCGCCTCACCGGAATCGCGCGCCAGGCTCAAGACGGGCGTATTGGTCATGTCACCATCACAGTGAAGAAATTAAGTAGCAAAGTGTACTGGGACTGTATCGGTCCACCGCGCTAGCATAGACCTGTGCCTACCTCGCCGCAAGCATCTTTCGAAGGAGTCCCATGCCTACCGCCGCCTGCCCCGCCGCCCCTGCCATCCGCAGCACGGATACCCCTGACCAGAACCGGGGCATGCTGCTCGGCCTGCTCGGCGTGGCGATGTTCAGCCTGACCATGCCCTTTACCCGCATGGCGGTCGCGCAGCTCGATCCGGTGTTCGTCGCGCTCGGCCGCGCCCTGGGCGCCGCCCTGCTGGCGGCCGGATGGCTGCTGTGGCGGCGCGCCCCGCCGCCGCCGCGCGCCGCCCTGCTGCCCCTGGCGCTGGTGGCGGGCGGCTGCATTGTCGGCTTCCCGCTCCTGACCTCGATCGCCCTGCGCAGCCTGCCTGCCTCGCACGGCGCCCTGCTGGTGGGCGTGCTGCCCCTGGTGACGGCGCTGTACGCCGCCTTGCGCGGCCATGAGCGGCCATCACGCGGCTTCTGGGGCATGGCGCTGCTCGGCTCCAGCCTGGTGGTGGGCTTCGCCCTGGCCCAGGGCGGCGGCAGCCTGCATCCGGCCGACCTGCTGGTGTTCGGCGCCGTGGCCGCAGCGGCAGTCGGCTATGCCGAAGGCGGCCGCCTGGCGCGCAGCCTGGGCGGGCCGGAAACCATTTGCTGGGCGCTGGTGCTGGCGGCGCCGGTCCTGCTCCCGGTGCTGCTGTGGCATGGGATCCCGGAGCTAAGCGGCGTGGGAGCCGCGTCCTGGCTCGGCTTTGCCTACGTCACCGCGATCTCGATGTTCATCGGTTTCTTCTTCTGGTACCGCGGCCTGGCGCTCGGCGGGGTGGCGCGGGTCGGCCAGGTGCAGCTGCTGCAGCCCTTCATGAGCCTGGTGGGCGCCGCGCTGCTGCTGGGCGAGGCGCTGACCCTGCCCAACTGCGCCTTCGCGCTGGCGGTCGCCGCCGTCGTGTTCGCGGGACGCCGGATGGCGGTGCGTCAGCAGTAAAACGTGCTTGCCGGCGCCGGGTGGACGTACAATACCGGCTTCTTTCACTGCAACGTCACAAAAACCATGTCCGTCTACGATAAACTCAAAGAACTGAACATCACCCTGGCCGCGCCGGCCACCCCGGCCGCCGCCTACGTCATGTACGTGCAGACCGGCAACCTCGTGTTCATCTCGGGCCACATCGCCAAGAACGCCGACGGCTCGCCGAACGCGGGCATCCTGGGCCGCGACAAGACCACCGCGGACGGCCAGGCCGCCGCGCGCTCGGTCGCCATCGACCTGATCGGCACCCTGCAGGAAGCCGTCGGCGGCGACCTGAACCGCGTCAAGCGCATCGTCAAGGTGATGAGCCTGGTTGCCTCGACCCCGGAATACAATGAGCAGCACCTGGTCACCAACGGCTGCTCGGAGCTGATCGGCGAAGTCTTCGGCGAAGCCGGCAAGCACGCCCGTTCGGCCTTCGGCGTCGCCTCGCTGCCGCGCGGCACCTGCGTCGAGATCGAGTTGATCGCTGAAGTTGCGTAAAGCTTGTCGCTTAAACATTTGTTTAAGCGATGTTGCATTTGTTTAAAGTACCGATCGCGGGCTGGGCCTACCCGGCCCGGTCCATCCCGAGGCCGCCTACCCGCGTGCCTTATAATGGTCCGGCACTACCCGTGCGGTCCCTTCCTGAGAGTCCTGTGAGAACAGCATGAAAATCGAGAATCCAAACCCCATCCAGTGGCAGTTTTCGGAACGCGCGCAGCAGCTGCAAAGCTCGTTCATCCGCGAAATCCTGAAGATCACCCAGCGTCCGGAGATCATCTCCTTCGCGGGCGGCCTGCCTTCGCCGGCCACCTTCCCGGTCGAGCGCATGAAAGAAGCGTACGACAAGGTCCTGCTTGACGCCGGCAAGGTCGCGCTGCAGTACGGTCCGACCGATGGCTACGGCCCGCTGCGGGAATGGATTGCCAATTCGCTCTCCACGGAAGGCAGCCGCATCCTGCCTGAACAGATCCTGATGACCTCGGGCTCGCAGCAGGCGCTCGACCTGCTGGGCAAGGTCCTGATCGACGAAGGCAGCCGCGTGCTGGTCGAGACCCCGAGCTACCTGGGCGCCCTACAGGCCTTCTCGGTCTACCGTCCCGAATTCAAATCGGTCGAGACCGACGAACACGGCCTGGTGCCGTCGTCGATCGACGCGATCGCCCAAGGCGCGCGCCTGCTGTACGCGCTGCCGAACTTCCAGAACCCGACCGGTCGATCATTGTCGATCGAACGTCGTCAGTCGTTGGTGGAAACCTGCGCCCGCCTCGGCCTGCCGCTGATCGAGGACGACCCGTACGGCACCCTGAGCTACAAAGGCGAGCCGTCGCCGAAGATGGTCGCGATGAACCCGGACGGCGTCATCTACATGGGTTCCTTCTCGAAGGTGCTGACCCCGGGCATCCGCCTGGGCTACGTCTGCGCCCCGCTGCCGCTGGTGCGCCGCCTCGAGCTGGCCAAGCAGGCGGCCGACCTGCACACCGCCCAGCTGACCCAGATGGTGGTGCACGAAGTGGTCAAGGACGGCTTCCTGGACCAGCACATCCCGACCATCCGCAAGCTGTACGGCGACCAGTGCCAGGTGATGCTGGACGCGATGGCCGAGCACTTCCCGGCAAGCGTGACCTGGACCAAGCCCGAAGGCGGCATGTTCATCTGGGTGACCCTGCCGCAGAGCATCGACGCGATGAAACTGCTCGACCAGTCGCTGGCCGCCCGCGTGGCCTTCGTGCCGGGCGCGCCGTTCTACGCCAATGAACCGGCCACCAACACCCTGCGCCTGTCCTTCGTGACCGTGCCGCCGGAGCGCATCCGCGAAGGCATTGCCATCCTTGGCAAGCTGATCAAGGACATGCTGTAAACACCGTCACGCATGCACCAAGCGCAACCGCCAGTATGCATTGGCGGTTGCACAACTGGTCGTAGCGGTACAACACCGGGACAAATTTCAGCCTTGTTTGTGTTTTTGTGGCAACGAATGTTGCCGCAAGCGATGACGAACGGGGTATGATTTCTCCGTATGAACCACCCTGCTTTCGAGCCCGCAGTGCCCGCGCGCCAGGCCGCGATCCTGATCGTCGACGACGCGCCCGCCAGCCTGAGCCTGCTGCAGGACATGCTGCGCAGCCAGGGTTACCGCACCTTCGTTGCCATTTCCGGCGAACGCGCCCTCGATCTCGCCCAGCGGGTCCAGCCCGACCTGATCCTGCTCGACGTCATGCTGCCCGGCCTGGACGGCCTGGAAACCTGCCGCCGCCTGAAGGCCAACCCGGCCACCAGCGACATCCCGGTCATTTTTGTCAGCGCCTGCTCAGAGACCGAGGACATCGTGGCCGGTTTCGACCAGGGCGCCGCCGACTACATCGCCAAGCCGCTGCGCCTGCCCGAAGTCATCGCCCGCGTGCGTGCCCAGCTCAACTTCCGCTCCGCCAGCCAGTCCAGCTCCCAGCAGGCCAGGCACCTGCGCATGATCGTCGAGGGCATGGACGAAGGCCTGATGCTGCTCGGCCACGATGGCCGCATCCAGTACGCCAACTCGGCCAGCGAGCGCTGCCTGGGCTACAGCGGCGCCGAGCTGGTCGGCCGGCACCTGGCCGCCCTGCTGGCCGAACCGGCCGCGAACGACTATGCCGCCTATTTCGACCGCCAGGGGCGCAATGAGCCGGGCATCCTCGAGCGCTGCCGCGGCACCCGCGAAGTGCTGCTGCAGCAACCCGACGGCAGCGTGCGCGCAATGGACCTGAGCCTGTCGCCGATGGCTTCCAGCGAGCAGCTCTACGTCGCCCTGCTGCACGACATCACCCACCACAAGCAGTCCGAGACCGCGCTGCAGCGCGCCGCCATGGCCGACCCGCTTACCGGCATCGCCAACCGACGCCAGTTCGATGCCTGCCTCGAACGCGAATGGCAGCGCGCGATCCGCAATGCCAAGCCGCTGTCGCTGCTGGTGCTCGACGTCGACCACTTCAAGCTGTACAACGACCTGCTCGGCCACGCCGCCGGCGACCAGTGCCTGCAGGCCGTGGCCAGCACGGTGCAGGCGCATGCGCTGCGCGCCACCGACCTGGCGGCGCGCTACGGCGGCGAGGAATTCGTCCTGCTCTTGCCCGACACGCCGTATGCCGGCGCCGCCAAGCTGGCCGATTCGATCCGCGCCGACGTCGAGCGCCTGCGCGTGCCCAACCCGCGCTCGGGCACCTCCGACTTCGTCACCGTCAGCGTGGGCGCCGCCACCTTCGTGCCGACCAAGTTCGACGACATGCGCTCGCTGTTCCTGGCCGCCGACCGCGCCATGTACGACGCCAAGGCGGCCGGGCGCAACCAGGTGGTCGCCGTCGGCGGCGGCTATGCCTGGGAAGCGATGCAGACGGCGCTGGCGCGCTGAGGTCTGTGTGAGACCGTCGCACCGGCGAAGGCCGGTGCCCAAGTTGGACGCGTCATCGAAACGCACGCAACATTGGGTTCCGGCCTTCGCCGGAACGACGTGGCTACCGGTGCCGGGCTGAGGTGCTGTTCAGTCAGGCAGAACTCGGCTCATACTTTATGCGGGTAGCCCGTGATACGGGCGATATCGCGGTACATCGGCTGCAGCCGGCGGTACATCCCCAGGTAAACCTCGCGGTACAGCCGGTCGTAGACCGCCTGGTTGCTTGCTACCGGCTCGAACACCCTGCCCACCCGCGTCATGCCCCCGATCGCCGCCGCGAAGTCCGGGTACAGGCCCAGCCCCACGGCGGCGTCGATCGCCGCACCCAGCCCCGAGGTCTCGTACACGTGCGGACGCGAGACCGGCAGGCCGAAGATGTCGGCGGTGAGCTGCATCGCGGCGTCGCTCTGCGAGCCGCCGCCCGACACGCGCAGTTCGGTGATACGGGTGCCCGAGCGCCGCTCGATGCGCTCCTTCCCTTCGCGCAGCGCGTACGCCAGCCCTTCCAGGATGGCGCGGTAGACGTGGGCGCGGGTATGCACGTCGCCGAAACCGATGATGGCGCCCTTGGCCTCGCGCCCCGGCACCCGGATGCCGGGCGTCCAGTAGGGCTGCAGCATCAGGCCCATGGAACCGGGCGGCACCGCATTGGCCAGTTCGTCGAACAGGCGCTCGGGCGCCACGTCTTCCAGCAGGGAGCGCATCTGTTCGTGGTGGCCGAACTGCTCCTTGAACCAGTTGACCATCCAGTAGCCGCGGAATACTTGCACCTCCGTGCTGTAGGCGCCGGGTATCGCCGCCGGATACGGCGGCACGAAGGGCGTCACCTCCACGTAGCGGGTGGTGGTGGTGTTGATGGTAGCCGTGGTGCCGTAGCTCAGGCAACCGATGTGGGGCGCGCTGCAGCCGGCGCCGATCACTTCGCAGGCCTTGTCGGCGGCCGCGGCCAGCAGCGGCAGGCCTGCGGGGATGCCGGTGTCCATCGCTGCCTGCGCGCTGATGCTGCCCAGTTGCGTGCCCGGCTCCTGCAGCTCGGGCAGCATGCGCGGCTCCACCGCCAGCGCCTGCCATTTCCAGTCGCGCCGCCCGGCCCATTTGCGGCGCCGGTAGTCGAACGGCAGGTAGGCCACCTGCGAACCGGAGGAATCGGCAAAGCGCCCGCACAGGCGCCAGTTCAGGTAGCCCGACAGCAGCAGGAACTTGTGAGTCGCCCGCCAGAGCTCGGGCTGGTGCGCGTGGATCCAGTTGATCTCGGCCTCCCCGCGCAGGTAATCGATGGTCTCGCGGACCCGCGCCAGCCGAAAGGCGGTGCGCCACAAGGGCCCGATCGGCGGCACCACATCGGTACGGCGCTGGTCGAGCCAGGTGATGGCGGGCCGCAGCGCTGCTCCCTCGCGGTCGACGTTGATGACGGTGCCGCGCTGCGTCGTCACCGCCACGCCGGCGATGCGAGCGCGGTCGGCGCCCGGCTGGGTCCAGAGCTGCCGGCAGGCCTGGCACAGCGCCTGCCAGAAGCCCTCGGGGTCGTGCTCCGCCCAGCCGGGATGCTCGCTGCGGTAGTCCAGCAAGGGGACTTGCGACCTGGCGACGATATTCCCCCTCAGGTCGAACAGCAGCGCGCGCACGCTCTGGGTGCCGTTGTCGATGGCGAGGATCAGCGGATCATGCATCGGAAGGGTATGGTGTCATGCCGCGCACGTGCGGAAGCCGGCGAAGATATCGTCGCGTTCCGGCTGGTAGAAATTACGGAAATGCGGGGAGCGCAGGCGCGCCGGCGTCGCGAACGACGCGCCGCGCAAGGCCTGGCGGCTGCCGAAATATGGCGCCGAATACTCGCGGTAGCGATCCGCACCAAAGCCGGCATAAGGCAGGAAGGGTGAGGCCGTCCACTCCCACAAGCTTCCCCACTGAAAGGCCGGGTGGCTTGATGCCGCCGCGAACTCCCATTCCTGTTCCAGCGGCAGGCGCCGTCCGGCCCAGCGGCAGTAGGCCTGCGCTTCGTACAGGCTCACATGACGCACCGGCGCACGGGGATCGACCGCAATCGAGGCGCCGAAGCGCTGCTCCAGCCAGCCTCCCGCGCCATCCGGCATCCAGTAGCGCGGCGCCGTGCGCCCGTTCGCCGTGAGCCAATCCCATCCGGCCTGGCTCCAGCAGGCGGCACGCCGGTAGCCGCCGTCGCGCACGAAGGCGAGGTAATCCGCGTTGGAGACCAGCCCGGCATCGATCGCGAACGGCGCGACCTGGCACATGAAAGCCTGCTTTTCATTGTCGAACACGAAGCCGCGCCCCTGCTCCCCGCCGAGCAGCAGCGCGCCGCCGGCAAAGGCGATCTCGCCTTGCGCGCGCGCCGGGCCGACCTCGTCCTCCAGGCAGGCGGCGTCGCGCGGCGCGGCCGCGCCGAGCGTCTGCAGCGTATAGGCAAGCGCTTCGCCATGCATGTCCTCATGCGCCAGCACCAGGCGGTAAGGATAGAGGGCGGCATCATCGCCGGACTCGCCCGCCAGGCGCGCGCGAACCCGCTCGAGCACTTCATGGCAATAGTCCTCGATCCGGGCCGGCGCGGGCAGCGCGAGCGACCAGCGCGCGTCGTGCGGCACGGTGTTTGAATCGAAGCAGGCATCGCCCTGCGCCAGCAGCGAATCGCCGCTCGCCTCGCCCGGCGCGCTGCCGCGCGCTTCGCGCAGTACGAACCATTCGGCGAACCAGGCTCCGCAGCGGCCGGCATGCGCCAGGCCCGGGCTTCGCCGACGTCGACGCCGCGCTCGCTGGCGAACGCCGTGCCCATCGCGCAGCTGTCCGCTTCATGCAATTCCCAGGCGCCCTCCCCCTTCAGGCACAGCACATGGGTGTGGTGGCGCAGCACCGCGGCGCGGTGGGCGATGCTGATCAGGGTCGCGCCGCTGCTGCGCAGGCGCGCGTACAGCGAGGCCTCGTTGGCGGCATCGAGGGCGCTGGTCGCCTCGTCCAGGATGACGATCCTCGGCCGGTGCACCAGCACCCGGGCGAAGGCCAGGCGCTGCTGTTCGCCGACCGACAGCAGCTTTTCCCAGTCGCGCACGGCATCCAGGCCGCCCACCCGCTCGGCCAGGCGCGGCAGCTGGACCTCGCGCAGGATGTCCAGCAGCTGCGCGTCGCTCAGGTCGGCATGCGCGCTGGGGTAGAGCAGCTGGCTACGCAGCGTGCCCGACTGCAGGCAGGGTTGCTGGGGCAGGAAGAAGAACTGGTCCAGAGCCGGACGGTGGATGGTGCCGCTGCCCTCGTGCCACAGGCCGGCGATCGCGCGCAGCAGCGAGCTCTTGCCGCAGCCGCTCTCGCCGGTGATGAGCAGCGCGTCGCCGGGTTGCAAGGCGAGCGACAGCTCCTTGATGAGCACCCGTTCCGATTGCGGCGGGTGCAGGGTCAGCGATTCCAGCACCAGCTGCTGGCCCTGGCGCGTCTGGATGCGCGCTTGCCCGGCGCCGGCGCCGGATGCTGCTTCGGGCAGCACCAGCCGGGACAGGGCCTGCAGGCGCCCGATGCCCGCCACGAAGCGGCTCAGGCTCTCGAAGTTGTCGACGATGACGCCCACCGCCGCCAGCACCGCGGTGAAGGCGCCGGCCGCCTGCACCGCCCGCCCCACTTCCAGCTCGCCCGACAGCACGCCATTGGCCAGGATCATGAAGGGCAGCACCAGGGTCAGTTGGCTGAAGGTGCGCTGGAACAGGTTGAGCGAACACTGCTTGCGGATCAGGCGCGCGAAATTGTCGATCACCTGCTGGAACTTGGCGTCGATATGGGCCCGCTCTTGCGCTTCGCCGCGGTAGAAGGCGATCGACTCGGCGTTCTCGCGCAGGCGCATCAGGCTGAAGCGAAAATCCGCCTCGCGCCGCAGCTGCCAGAAATTCAGGTGGATCAGCGGGGTGCCGAACACGTACAGGGCGACCACGGTGCCGGTCAGCGCATACACCGCCAGCACCGCGACCAGCAGATGCGAGATCGACCACAGCACGGTGCTGAAGGCCACCAACTGCATGATCGAGCCCAGGAAGATGAGCAGGAAATGGATCGAGCGGCCCGTGAAGCTGTTGATGTCTTCGCTGATGCGCTGGTCGGGGTTGTCGATGTCGCCCTCGGCGCCCAGCCGGTAGTACTTGCGCCCCTTCAGGTAGCCGTCCAGGAAGCGCCCGGTGAGCCAGCGCCGCCACTGGTTGGCGAAGCGGTCGCGCATGTAGTAATAGAAGGCATAGACCGGCACCGCGAACGCCAGCGTCATCAGGCAGGCCCGCACCGCGTTCCAGAAGCGGCCGTCTTCCCTGCCCGCCAGCGCCGAGGTCATCTCGCCGGCCTGCTCGTTGAGCATCACGGCCAGCTTGGTCTCGACCAGCATCAGCACGATCAACAGGGCCAGCAGGGTCCAGGCCTGCCGGCGCTTCTCGCCCAGCCAGTAGGGCTTGGCCACGCTGACGAATTCCTTCCATGCGGCGAGCGACAGGGGCGCGGCGCGGCGCCCGTCGCCGGCGCCTGCCGGCGCATCCTGCGCTGCGGGGCCCTGGGCTGCTATGGTCGGCGTCTTCATGCTCGGTGAAATGCTGTTGATGTCTTGAAACCAGCATACCGCCGCCCGGGCGCCGCTTCCGTGCGAAAACGGACATAGTCCGTCCTGTTCCGTCAGGTCTTCGACGCCCCCGGGACAGGGTCAGGACAAGGCTCGTCCACGGCCCCGGGCTGCAGCAGCGCCAGCTGCTCCGGCGCGAACACCACTGTCTGGGCCTGGAATCCCAGCACGATCCCGGCCGCCTCGAGCCGCTCGGCGATCGCCAGCAGCAGCGCTTCGCGCGTGCGCACGCTGGCCTCGAAATCCGGCACCTCCATGTAGGCGAACACTTCGATATTGAAGGAGCGATCGCCGATCCGGCCCAGGTGCGCGCGCGAACCTTCGCCGACCTCGTCGTGCTCGAGCAGGATCTGGCGGACGATGCCGGCGGCTTCCGCCAGCCTGGCGGCGGGGGTGCGGTGGTCGAGCGCGATCACCGGGTTGAACAGGAAGCGGTCGCGCGCGGCGTAGTTTTCGATCTGGCGCGCCGAAAAGTCGCCGTTCGGGATGGTCACCAGGGTACGGTCCAGGGTGCGCAGGCGGGTCGAACGGATCCCGATGTCTTCCACCGTGCCGATCACGTCGCCGACCTTGACGAAGTCGCCCACCTGGGCCGGCCGGTCGGCGATCACGGTGACGCTGCCGACCAGGTTCTCCACGGTCTTCTGCGCACCCAGGGCAAGCGCGATACCGCCGATGCCGAGCGCCGCGATGCCGGTGGTGACGTCGATGCCGAAGGTATCGAGCAGGCCGATGGCGAAGAACAGCAGCAGCACCACCTTGGCGGTGCGCCGCGCCAGCACGATGACCGAGACCACCTGGCGCCTCCCGCGCCGCTGCATGCGCGTGATGGCCAGCTGGGCGACGGCGTCGAGCAGGCGCAGGCCGAACCAGACGAACGCGATCAAGAGCAGGATGCCGGTGTAGCGCAGCAGGGTCTGGCGCGCCACGATGGCGACCGGCAGCCGTTCGGCCCATTCGAAGAACACGAACACGGCGACCAGGAGGCTGAGCGGCGGCAGCGCCGCCTCGAAGAAGCGGTAGGCGCCGTTGGCGGCGGGGTCCGCTACCAGCCGGCGGATCAGGGCGACCAGGATCGTGGCGACGATCCACAGCCCGCCGAAGACCAGCGCGCCCAGGCCCACCAGCATGCCCCAGTCTTCCAGCGGCGCGCCGGCCACGGTGAATTGCGGGCGCTGGGCATCGGTGACGGCGGTCGATTTCTCGGCCACGGCGGCGATCGCGGTCGCGGTCTCGCGCGAGATGCGCCAGATCTGCAGGCCCTCTTCTTCGCCGCGGCTGAGCAGGACCGGGATCGTCCTGCCCTTGGTCCTGATCTCGCCGATGCGCTCCTGGTCCACGGGCAGCTCGTCGCCGATGCGGCCGGGACCGTCGTTCGACAGGGCCGCATACGGTTCCAGCGAGCCACCGCTGTCGAGCAGGGCCTGGAACTCGCGCGCCCTGGCGGCGGCGGCCGCACGCTGCCGGCTGCTGTTCGCGGGGAGGTCGAAATACTGGGCGGCGCGATCATGGTCTCCCTCGGCCAGGGCCCGGATCAGCCCGGACACCGTCGAACGCGGCGTTTCGCGGCCGAGCAGGTCGGCCTGGGTGGGCGGGGCGGCGGCCTCGGGCTCGGCCGCAAACAGAGGACCGGCTGCCGCGGCCGGCAGTATGAATGCGAGCAACAGCCAGGCGAAGGCCAAGGGAAGCAAAAATTTCGGGAAAGAAATCAGGACAGAAAGACGCATTCTCAAAAACAACTCCTTCGCTCAAGGGCAAGGCGCAGTCTAGCATCCACCCCGTCCCTCACGAACTGCTGTCCTCGCCATCGCATCCGCAGGCAAGGGCTATAATTGTCCGAATAGCCAACGCACCCAGACCGCTTATTGACGGTAATCGACGTGAATCCACATCTCGACCAGCTCCACCCCTACCCCTTCGAACAGCTGCGCCAGTTATTCAGCGGCGTGACCCCGAACCCCGCCTACAGCCCGATCAGCCTCGGCATCGGCGAGCCGAAGCACCCGACGCCCGCCTTCATCGAGAAGGCCCTGATGCATGCGATGGCCGGCCTGTCGGTCTACCCGACGACCCACGGCAGCGAGCCGCTGCGGGTGGCGATCGCAGGCTGGCTCGAGCGCCGCTACGCGATCCCGGCGGTCGACCCGGGCACGATGGTGCTGCCGGTGAACGGTTCGCGCGAAGCGCTGTTCGCCTTTGCCCAGTGCGTCGTGGACGGCGCCCGCGGCAATGCGCTGGTGATGAGCCCGAACCCGTTCTACCAGATCTACGAGGGCGCGGCCTACCTGAGCGGCGCCACGCCCTATTACGTCAACTCGGAACCCGGCCGCAACTTCGCGCCCGACTACGCCAGCGTGCCGGATGAGGTCTGGTCGCGCGTGCAGCTGCTGTTCGTCTGCTCGCCGGGCAACCCGACCGGCGCCGTGCTCACGCTCGAGGACTGGCGCCAGCTGTTCGAGCTGTCCGAACGCCACGGTTTCGTGATCGCCTCGGACGAGTGCTATTCCGAGATCTACTTCGGAACGACGCCGCCGCTGGGCGCCCTCGAAGCGGCGCACCAGCTGGGCCGCAGCAGCGGCGAACGCCCGTATGCGAACCTGGTGGTGTTCTCCAGCCTGTCGAAGCGCTCGAACGTGCCGGGCATGCGCTCGGGCTTCGTGGCGGGCGACCCGCAGCTCCTGAAGAAATTCCTGCTATACCGCACCTACAGCGGCGGCGCCATGTCGCCGCCGATCCAGGCGGCCTCGATCGCGGCCTGGAACGACGAGCACCACGTGCAGGACAACCGCGCGCTGTACCGCGAGAAGTTCAACCTGATCACCCCGCTGCTGAAGGGCGTGATGGACGTCGAGCTGCCCGACGCCGGTTTCTACCTGTGGGCCGACGTGCGTCGCACCGGCCTGTCGGACACCGAGTTCGCACGCCGCCTGTACGCCGAATATAATGTGACGGTTTTGCCAGGCAGTTATCTTGCACGCGAAGCGCACGGCCTCAACCCGGGCCGCAACCGCATCCGCATGGCGCTGGTAGCCAGCGTCGACGAAGGACTCGAAGCCGCCAACCGCATCAATGAGTTCTGCAAGGGCCTGTGAGGCCGGCACCAAACCATACCTAACTAGAGAATCATCATGACCCAACAACTCCAGAACATCATCGACACCGCGTGGGAACAGCGCGCGGAGTTCAGCCCGTCCAACGCCCCAGCCGAACTGCGCGACGCGGTCGCCCACGTGCTCGCCGGCCTGGATGCCGGCCTACTCCGCGTGGCAGAGAAAAGCAGCGGCGACTGGGTCGTGAACCAGTGGATCAAGAAGGCCGTCCTGCTGTCCTTCCGCCTCGAGAACAACGTCCAAATGCCGGCGGCGGCGGGCCTCGGCGGCAGCCTGCAGTTCTACGACAAGGTGCCGACCAAGTTCGCCGACTACACCCCGGAAGATTTCGCCAAAGGCGGTTTCCGCGTGGTGCCGCCGGCGGTCGCCCGCCGCGGCAGCTTCATCGGCAAGAACGTGGTCCTGATGCCGTCCTACGTCAACATCGGCGCCTACGTCGATGAAGGCGCGATGGTCGACACCTGGGCCACCGTCGGCTCCTGCGCCCAGATCGGCAAGAACGTGCACCTGTCGGGCGGCGTCGGCATCGGCGGCGTGCTGGAACCGATGCAGGCCAACCCGACCATCATCGAAGACAACTGCTTCATCGGCGCCCGTTCGGAAATCGTCGAAGGCGTGATCGTCGAAGAGAACTCGGTGATCTCGATGGGCGTCTATATCGGCCAGTCGACCAAGATCTACAACCGCGAAACCGGTGAAGTCACCTACGGCCGCATCCCTTCGGGTTCGGTGGTGGTGTCGGGCAGCCTGCCGTCCGCCGACGGCAAGTACAGCCTGTACTGCGCCGTGATCGTCAAGCGCGTGGACGCCAAGACCCGCGCCAAGACCGGCATCAACGAGCTGCTGCGCGGCGACTGATGCGCTTGCTGACCGCGTGGGCAGGGAACCTGCCCACCCTACAAAACCGGATCGCCGTACGTAGGGTGGGCGGGTCCCCCGCCCACGCGGTCAAGCGGCAGTAGAGCACCACTACATTAGGAGACGATGCCATGGCCATGGACCGCCTGTTCCAGCTGATGAAGGAGAAGAACGCTTCCGACATGTTCTTCGCCGTGAACTCGCCGGTGCACATCAAGATCAACGGGAACCTCATCCCGATCAACCAGCATCGTCTCGAACCCGACAACATCATCTCGCTGCTGTCCGAGATCGCCTCGCCGGAACAGATGCAGGAGCTCGAGCGCGAGAACGAACTCAACATGGGCGTGTCGGTCGCCAACCTGGGGCGCTTCCGCCTGTCGGCCTTCCGCCAGCGCGGCTCGATCTCGGCCGTGCTGCGCTTCGTGCCGGCGAATATCCCGCCGCTCGGCGAACTGGGCCTGCCGCCCGTGCTATCCGAGCTGATCATGGAAAAGCGCGGCCTGCTGCTCGTCGTGGGCGCCACCGGTTCCGGCAAGTCGACCACCATCGCCTCGATGCTGGACCACCGCAACGAACAGCGCACCGGCCACATCCTGACGCTGGAAGACCCGATCGAATACCTGTTCAAGAACAAGAAGTCGATCGTCAACCAGCGCGAGATCGGCAGCGACGCCACCAGCTTCGCCACCGCCCTGCGCAACTCGATGCGCCAGGCGCCCGACTGCATCCTGATCGGCGAGATCCGCGACAAGGAAACCATGGCCGCGGCGCTGGCCTATGCCCAGTCCGGCCACCTGGTGCTGGCCACCCTGCACGCCAACAACAGCTACAACGCGCTGAACCGCATCATCAGCTTCTACCCGATCGAGAACCGTGCGGCCCTGCTGCAGGATCTGGCGTCAAGCGTGAAGGCGATCGTCTCGCAGCGCCTCATCAAGTCGGCCGCCGGCGGCCAGCAACAGGCCGCGGTGGAAGTGATGCTGAACACACGCTACATCGCCGACCTGATCGAAAAGGGCGAGATTGGCCAGATCAAGGAAGCGATGGACAAGAGCCTGTCGCCGGGCTCGCAATCGTTTGAAAGCGCCCTGCTTAAGCTGGTCAAGGATGGGCTGGTGACGCAGGAAGAAGCGCTGGCCAATGCCGACTCGGCCACCAACCTGCTCTGGCTGCTCAACAATGGGCCGGATAGCCAGGTGCAGCCCGAGGAAGAGAAGAAGCCGGGCAACGAACCGCCGGGTGCGTCCTTTACGGAATTCACGCTCAACAACTGAGCAATTTCTTCCGTCCGCTGCGGAAAAACGCCCCTGTGTAGAATCCTTGCAGGGGGCGTGCTGTGCTATCCTTGCCGCCTTTCCAAAATACCATCTCCCTGCGCATTCGCGCGGGCGCAAGGATTGACGCACCATGACCACGACCCTCTACGGCATCCCCAACTGCGACACCGTCAAGAAAGCCCGCACCTGGCTGGCGGATAACGGCCACGATTTCATCTTCCATGACTTCAAGAAACAAGGCTTGACGCGCGAACTGGTAGCCGGCTGGCTCGAACAACTGGATTGGGAAACGCTGGTCAACCGCAAGGGCACGACCTGGCGCAACTTGCCGGATGAGCGCAAGGCGCAAATCACCGACAAGGCCAGCGCATTGGAACTGATGCTGGAGAATCCGTCCGTCATCAAACGCCCGGTCCTGCAAGGCGTGGGCCCGGTCTCGGTCGGCTTCTCGGCCGACGCCTACGCGGCCAAGTTCAAGGACGCTGCATGAAAGCCTCGCGCACCCTCCTGCTGACGGAAGAGCTGATCGCCCTCGATTCGGTCACGCCGCAGGACAAAGGCTGCCAGGAGCGCCTGAAGGAACTGCTGGCGCCGCTCGGCTTTCACTGCGAGACCATCGAATCGAACGGCGTCACCAACCTGTGGGCGCGCAAAGGGACGACCGCACCCGTGTTCGTGTTCGCCGGCCACACCGACGTGGTGCCATCCGGTCCCGAACACCAGTGGGTATCAAGCCCTTTCGTGCCGACCCGCCGCGACGGCAAGCTGTACGGCCGCGGCGCCTCCGACATGAAGACCTCGATCGCGGCCATGGTGGTCGCCTGCGAGGAGTTCATCGCCGCCCACCCTGACCACAAAGGCTCGATCGCTTTCCTGATTACCAGCGACGAGGAAGGCCCGGCCGTCGACGGCACCGTGGTCGTCTGCGAGCGCCTGGAAGAACGCGGCGAGACCCTCGACTACTGCCTGGTGGGCGAACCGACCTCGAACCACGTGCTGGGCGACACCATCAAGAACGGCCGCCGCGGCTCGCTCTCGGGCCACCTGGTGATCAAGGGCATCCAGGGCCACATCGCCTACCCGCACCTGGCGCGCAACCCGATCCACCAGGCCGCGCCGGCGCTGGCAGAACTGGCGGCGGAAGTCTGGGACGAAGGCAACGAGTACTACGCGCCGACCAGCTGGCAGATCTCGAACATCCAGTCCGGCACCGGCGCCACCAACGTGATCCCGGGCCACGTGACGATCGACTTCAACTTCCGCTTTTCCACGGCCAGCACCGCCGACGGCCTGGAAGCGCGCGTGCACGCCATCCTCGACCGCCACGGGCTCGACTACGAACTGCAGTGGACCTTATCCGGGCAGCCCTTCCTGACGCCGAAAGGGACGCTCTCGGACACGCTGTGCGACGCCATCTTCGAGGAGCTGGGCGTGCAGACCGAACTGTCGACCACCGGCGGGACCTCGGACGGCCGCTTCATCGCCCGCATCTGCCCGCAGGTGATAGAATTCGGGCCTCCGAACGCCAGCATCCACAAGATCGACGAACACATCGAGCTGCGCTACATCGATCCCCTCAAGAACATCTACCGCCGCACGCTGGAACAGCTGCTGGCCCAGTAACGAGCAATAAAAACCGGGAGAAGGCCATGACCAACACCACTTTCAGCACGCCGCGCGACCTGCTGCGCTATGCGATCACCCGCTTCAACGGCGCCAAGCTCTTCTTCGGCCACGGCAGCGCCGAGGCCTTCGACGAAGCCGCCTACCTGCTCCTGCACACCCTCAAGCTGCCGCTGGACCGGCTCGATCCCTTCCTGGACGCGCGCCTGCTGCCGGACGAAGTGATCCAGGTGATGGAAGTGATCGAGCGCCGCGTCACCGAGCGCGTGCCGGCCGCCTACATCACCAAGGAAGCCTGGCTGGGCGACTACCACTTCTACGTGGACGAACGCGTGCTGGTGCCGCGCTCCTTCATCGCCGAACTGATCCCGCAGACCTTCAGCCCCTGGGTGCAGGATCCGGAAAGCGTGGAGAACGTGCTGGAACTGTGCACCGGCAGCGGCTGCCTGGCGATCATGATGGCCGACGCCTTCCCGAACGCCGTGGTCGACGCGGTGGACATCTCGAAGGACGCGCTGGCCGTGGCCGAGCACAACATCCGCGAATACAAGCTGGAAGGCCGCGTCAACCCGATCGAATCGGACCTGTACGAGCACGTGCCCTTCAAGCGCTACGACCTGATCGTCACCAACCCGCCCTACGTGAACAGCATCTCGATGGGCAAGCTGCCGCCGGAATACCTGCGCGAGCCGCAGATCGCCCTGGCGGGCGGCGAGGACGGCATGGACCTGGTGCGCAAGATCGTCGAAGGAGCAGCCGAGCGCCTGACGCCGGAAGGCATCCTCGTGGTCGAGATCGGCAACGAGCGCGACTATGCCGAAGCGGCCTTCGGGCACCTGGGCCTGACCTGGCTGAGTACCAGCGCGGGTGACGATGCCGTGTTCCTGCTGACCGCCGAACAACTTCAATCGCAGTAATCCCTTGCGTGGGCGGCGTCGCCGCCCACGCAACATAGACAGAAATACGCAATGATCCGCTTCCAGAACGTCAGCCTGATGCGCGGCACCAAGCCGCTGCTCGAGGACGCCGACCTTACCCTCAACCCGGGCGACAAGATCGGCCTGATCGGCGCCAACGGCGCCGGCAAATCGAGCCTGTTCGCCATGCTGCGCGGCGAGCTGCACCCGGACCAGGGCGCCATCGACTTCCCCGCCAAGTGGCGCATGGCCTACGTGGCGCAGGAGACCCCGGCCCTCGACCGTCCGGCGCTGGAATACGCGATCGACGGCGACGTCAACCTGCGCCGCCTGCAGGCCGAACTCATTGACCTGGAAGCGCATCCGGATGCGGACGACCACGGCATGCGCCTGGGCGAAATCCACAGTCTGCTCGCCGATGCCGACGCCTACACGGTGCAGTCGCGCGGCGAGCAGCTGCTGCTGGGCCTGGGCTTCTCGCTGGAGCAGATGGCGCAGCCGGTGGCCAGCTTCTCGGGCGGCTGGCGCATGCGCCTGAACCTGGCGCAGGCCCTGATGTGCCCTTCCGACCTGCTGCTGCTGGACGAACCGACCAACCACCTGGACCTGGACGCGATCATCTGGCTGGAGGATTGGCTGAAGCGCTATCCGGGCACCCTGATCATCATTTCGCACGACCGCGATTTCCTCGACGAGATCGTCAACGTGGTCGTGCACATCGACGAACGCAAGCTGAAGCGCTATTCGGGCAACTACAGCGCCTTCGAGCGCCAGCGCGCTGCCCACCTGGTGCTGGCCGCCGCCGCTTTCGAGAAACAGCAGCGCACCCGCGCCCACCTGCAATCCTTCGTGGACCGCTTCAAGGCCAAGGCCACCAAGGCGCGCCAGGCCCAGAGCCGCATGAAGGCGCTGGCCAAGATGGAAGAGCTGGCCCCGCTGCGCGCCGCCGCCGAATTCTCCTTCGAGTTCCGCGAGCCGCTCTCCGCGCCGAATCCGCTGCTGGTGCTGGACAACGTCGATGCCGGCTACCCCTTGCTGGATGAGCATGGCGACAAGGTCGGCGGCAAGGCGATCGTCAAGCGCGTCAACTTCTCGCTGCAGATCGGCCAGCGCATTGGCCTCCTTGGCGTGAACGGCGCCGGCAAGTCCACGCTCATCAAGACCGTCGCCGGCGAGCTGATGCCGCTGGAGGGCAAGGCCACCCTGGGCAAGGGCCTGTCGATCGGTTATTTTGCCCAGCACCAGGTCGAGATGCTGCGCCACGACGAGTCGCCGCTGTGGCACCTCTTGAGAATCGCGCCGAACGTGCGCGAGCAGGAACTGCGCAACTTCCTCGGCAGTTTCAACTTCCCGGGCGACATGGTGAGCAGCCCGATCGCGCCCTTCTCCGGCGGCGAAAAGGCGCGCCTGGCCCTGGCCCTGATCGTGTGGCAGCGCCCGAACCTGCTGCTGCTGGACGAACCGACCAACCACCTCGACCTCGAGACCCGCGAGGCGCTGACCATGGCGCTGGCACAGTTCGAGGGCACGGTGGTGCTGGTCTCGCACGACCGCCACCTGCTGCGCGCCACGACCGACGAGTTCATCATCGTCGCCGACGGCAAGCTGCAGCCCTTCGACGGCGACCTGGACGACTACAAGGAATGGCTGTTCCAGACCAAGCTCGGCAAGGGCACCGACACCCTGCCGGCGCCCACCCCTGCGAAGGACGGCAAGCTGGAAGCGCCAATGGCGGCCCCGGTCGACCGCAAGGAGCAAAAGAAGCTGGAAGCGGAAGCGCGCCAGCGCATGGCCGCGCTCAGGAAGCCCATCGAAAACCGCGTCAAGCGCCTAGAAGAGCAGATGGCCAAGCTGAACGCGAAGAAGGCCGAGATCGACGCCCAGCTGCTCGAGCCGAGCATCTACGAGGCCGAGAACAAGGAAAAGCTCAAGCTTCTCGTGGCCGACCAGGCCTTCGCCGCGCGCGACCTGGAACAGCTCGAATCCGAATGGCTGGAGCTGCAGGAGCAGCTCGAAGGCCTGGCGGCGTAAGCCTCACGCCACGCATCTCCGTTTGACCCATCCGCATCGCCCTGAGCCGGGGGCGATGCGCGACCTGTTGCACCCTCCTTTCCCTTTCCTGTCCTCCCATCCGCGAGCCTCGGCGCTTCGTCGCGCGCTTGGCTCGTCAAAAAAAGTCGAGATATAAATAGGAATCATTCTTATTCTCATTTATAATGTTTCCATTCTGCATATCTTTACGTTCTTTTTCGACTTTTTACACGGATACCGTATGCCTGCGCCCCGCTTTGCCCTGCCGCTGTTCCGCCGCTCCCTCATCAGCACCGCCGTCGCCCTGCTGCCCCTCGCCGCCAACGCCGACCCGGCGCCGCACGACATGGCGACCGTCGTCGTCACCGCGTCCGGCTTCGAGCAGAGCATCCGCGAAGCGCCGGCCTCGATCACCGTGCTCACCCGCGAGCAGCTCGAGAAGGAACGCTTCGGCAACCTGGCGCAGGCGCTGGAGAGCGTGGAAGGCATCGACGTCGGCGCGGCCGGCGACAAGACCGGCGGCCTGAACATCAGCATCCGCGGCATGCCCAGCGACTACACCCTGGTCCTGATCGACGGCCGCCGCCAGAACGCCGCCGGCAGCGTCACCCCGAACGGCTTCGGCGGCACCTCGACCAGCTTCATGCCGCCGGTCGGCGCGATCGAGCGCATCGAGATCATCCGCGGCCCGATGTCGACCCTGTACGGTTCGGACACGATGGGCGGCGTGATCAACATCATCACGCGCAAGGTCGGCAAGCGCTGGCATGGCAACGTGGCGGCCGACTACACGGTGCAGGAGGAATCGAGCTTCGGCGACGTCAAGGGCGCCAAGTTCTACCTGAGCGGCCCGCTCGCCGCCGACGTGCTGGGCCTGTCGCTGCGCGGCAGCACCCAGCGCCGCGCCGCCGCCGATATCCGCTACCAGAACCAGAATGGCATCGTTGCGCCGACCATGGGCGCCAATCCGGTCGAATCGAACATCGACAACCTCGGCGCGCGCCTGGCCTGGGCACCCAGCCGCATGCACGAATTCACGCTGGACGCGGACAGCACCCGCCAGACCTACGACAACACGCGCGGCCAGCTCGGGACCCTGGGCATCCAGGGCGGCTACGGTCCGAAGCAGAAGTACAACCGCGACCAGGGCAGCCTGTCCTACCGCGCACGCCTGGGCTTCGGCACCTGGGACAGCAGCTACATGGTCAACCGCACCGAAACCATCGGCCGCACCATCCCGCCGGGCACCCCTGGCGCCGTGGCCGGCAGCGCGCGCACCCTGGAAGTGGAGAGCCGCGTGTTCGACACCAAGCTGGTCGCGCCCTGGGGCAATCACCTGACCACCATCGGCGCCCAGCACTGGGATGCCGAGATGGTCGACGGCGTCGCGCCGCAGGCCTTCGCCTTCACCCAGAAAGCCCTGTTCCTGGAAGACGAATGGCGCATTGCCCAGCCGCTGCTCCTGACGCTCGGCGCGCGCTACGACGACCACAGCATCTTCGGCGGCCAGGTCAGCCCCCGCACCTACCTGGTGTGGAACGCGTCGCCGCGCTGGACCGTCAAGGGCGGCGCCAGCCGCGGCTACAAGACCCCGCGCGTCGAGCAGCTGGCGCCCGGCATCAACGGCTTCGGCGGCCAGGGCACGATTCCCCTGGTGGGCAGCCCCGGCCTGAAGCCCGAGACCAGCGTGACGACCGAGCTGGGCGTCTATTTCGACAACGGCGCCGGCTGGACCGCCAATGCCGCCCTGTTCAACAACGAGTTCAAGGACAAGATCACCACCGGCACCGGCCTGCTCAACTGCTCCTACCGGCTGGCGCCCAACCGCCCGGGCTGCGTCAGCTTCGGCAACTGGCCGAACGTCGACGCCTTCGGCCAGTCCACCAACGTCGACGAGGCGGTGACCCGCGGCCTGGAGCTCGCGACCCGCTTCCCGCTCGCCCCTGGCTGGGCCCTGAGCGCCAACTACACCTGGACCGACAGCGAGCAGAAAAGCGGCCCGAATGCCGGCAAGCCGCTCGGCGACACGCCGGAACATGCGCTCAACGCGCGCCTCGCCTGGGACATCTCGGCGCAATGGAATGCCTGGCTGCGCCTCGAGGCTCGCAGCGAGCGCTTCCGCGATCCGGGCAGCTCGGCAGCCACCCGCGCGGCCAAGGCGGCGCTGGGCGACTACAAGGGGTATGGGATGCTGCACCTGGGCGGCAGCTACCAGCTGAACAAGCGCGTCACGGTGAATGCGGCGATCTACAACCTGGCCAACAAGGACTTCATCGACTACCGTCCTTACCAGGCGCCCGGTACTGCTGCGCCGACCTGGAGCAGCGTCTACGTCAACAACATGGACGGGCGCCGCCTGTGGCTGTCCGTGAGCGCGGATTTCTGACGGCCCCCTGCTCTAGGCCACTTGGCGCGGTTCGGCCGGCGCCACCGACATCAGGCGCGCGATGTCGATCAGGATCATGCGCCGCCCCTTGGCCAGGCCGAGCCCGATCAGGTAGTCGGCGTCGCGCTGGGCGCCCGGCAGCGCGACCACCTGCTCCGGGCGCAGGCGCACCACGCCGGTGACGCGTTCCACCACCACGCCGACCACGCCTGCCGCCACCCGCACGATCACCACGTCGGTATCCGGCTCGGGCAGCGCAAAGACGGGGGCGAAGGCGGCCCGCAGGTCCATCACCGGCATGATCACCCCGCGCGAGAGCGCCACGCCGCCAATGATCTCGCCGTCGCTGCAGAAACGCTCGAGCGACCGGTATGCCTTGAGTTCCTGCACCGCGGAATAGTCGAGCCCGTAATCGAGCCCGCCCAGGGTGAACCCAAGGAATTGCTGGGGTGCGGCGAGGAGGTGGTTCGACATGGTGGTTCCTTTCATCGGCACCACCAATGCTAAAGGCGAGCTCCCCTTAAAATGTTGACTGCAGTCAACTATCGCACTGTGCCGGGGCACACTGCACTGCTGTTGTCCAGGCTATTGCCGGATTCACCGACAGAGCGCAATGCGCGTTTGGCCCGGCGCAGGGTCTGGACATTGCGGAAGCTCACATAGCCCAGCCCGGCAATGAACAGCGCCGCGAAAGCGAGCGCCATGCGGATGCCGCCGAACAGGAAACCGCCCGCGAAAAAGAACAGGCCGTACCAATAGATATCGTAGACCGTGGCCAGCACCAGCCCGGCGGCCGAATGCGTGAGGCTGACCTCTTGCGAGGCAAGGTCGCGCCAGCCCAGCACCGAGTTCCAGTCTCCCGCCCGCCCGAATGCGATGGCGTAGGTGGCGCCCGCCTGCGGGATGGTCCCGTGCCCCAGGCTGACGCCATAATGGGCGCGGCCTTCGCTGCGAAAGCTGAAATTGCCGGCGGCGACATCGAATACTTCTTCAAAATGAATGCGCTCGATTTGCATGCTTGTCCGTTCGTCAGGCTCGGGGGGCAAGGTAGCGCTTCCCCAGCGCCGCCCTGGCGGCGCGCTGTTCAATGTGCTTGAAATAGGCCCTGCCCCTGCCCTCCGATACAAAGTAAAAATACTCACCGTGGGCATTGCGCGCATAGCGCGTCACACTGATCGCGCGGATGCGGTACTCGTCCTGGTAGGCCACACGTTCTCGACCACGATCTCGGCGCTGCGCCCGTCGAAGCACAGCTCCGGCGGCGCTTCCGTGATACGTATCTGCCGGAACTCCTCGTTCGCCATGCCGACGATGTCGCGCGCGCCGCGTATATACCGGTAGTTGCTGTAGGCGATGACCGCAAGGAACACGATCCCGAGGACCAGCGCAATGGGTTCCATGGCGTCTCTCGTTCAGGCCTGCAGCCAGGCCACCAATGGCGCATCGTTCGGATTGACCAGCACCTTGTCCAGGTGCGCGCGCGGCAGCAGCGACACCGCCTGGCTCTCCCAGCCCATGTCTGACGGGCAGCCGCCGACGCGCCGTCCCAGGTAGTAGCGGGTGCGGCTGCGGCTGCGCGTCAGGTCCATCAGGTGTCCGGTCAACAGCACGTGCAGGCCGCTTTCCTCGTAAGCTTCGCGGATCGCCGCGGCGCGCAGCAGCATGCCCGGGTCCAGCGTCCCTTTCGGGAAGGTGGCCGGGTAGCCGCCGAAGCCGTTCGACGGGTGCACCACCCAGACCCGCCCGTCGTCCTCGAGGATGACGACGCCGGCCGCCACGCGCTTGCCCGGCGCGGGTTCGAAGGGCGGCTCGTCGAAAGCGTCCTCCTGCCCCGCAAGCGCGATCCAGCCGGCATCGATGCGCGGGGCCTCGCGCCACACGGCGAATGCGAGGCCGTTCAAGGCCGGCGGCACCGGGCCGCCCGGGATCACGGTGGCGGGGAGCAGCGGGTCAAGCCAGTTGTCCAGCGGCGTCGGCGCGGTGGGCGCGGCGATGGCGACCGGCTTGCCCCATTCATCGGGTTTCGGATGGATCGACATATGCATGTCTCCATTCTAATACCGCAACAGCGGCGCAGCGAAGCATTGATTCGCCACCCCTTCTGTGACAACATCGGTCGACCCCATCCGCCTCCGACCGCGACCGACAACAATGAACAAGACGCCCGGCTCCGCTCCCATCACCCTTGCGCTCGACAACGTCCTGCTCGACACCCGCCCGCGCCAGCTCGGCGGCTGGCGCCGCGCTGGCGCCGAGTTCCTGTACTTCGGCTTCAAGAACGCGCGCGCCTGCCTGTTCGTGGGCCTGTTCTTCGCCGCCATGATGCTCACGCCGCGCACCGGCATCCTCGGCATCCCGCGCTACGACCTGCTGCTGCTGGTGGCGCTGGCGATCCAGCTGTGGATGGTGAGGTCAGGCCTGGAGACGATGGACGAGCTGAAGGCGATCTGCCTGTTCCACGCGATCGGCTTCGCGCTCGAGGCCTTCAAGGTGTCCGGCGCCATCCAGTCCTGGGCCTACCCCGACTTCGCCTACACCAAAGTGCTGGAGGTGCCGCTGTTCTCGGGCTTCATGTACGCGGCCATCGGCAGCTACATCGTGCAGGCCTGGCGTCTGTTCGACCTGCGCATCCGCCACCATCCGCCGCACTGGATGGCCTGGGCCATCGCGATCCTGATCTACCTGAACTTCTTCACCCACCACTATATCGGCGACTACCGCTGGTACCTGGCGGCCTGCGCGCTCGGCCTGTACTCGCGCACCATGGTGGTGTTCCGGCCGCTCGACCGCGACCGCAGGATGCCGCTGCTGCTGGCCTTCGTGCTGATCGGCTTCTTCATCTGGCTGGCCGAGAACATCGGCACCTTCTGGGGCGTGTGGCGCTACCCGAACCAGCTGGGCGCCTGGTCGGTGGTCCACGTGAGCAAGTGGAGCTCGTGGTCGCTGCTGGTGATCATGACCTTCACCATCGTGGCCAACCTCAAGCACATCAAGGAAAAGATCCACGTCGCGCGAGCATAGCTGCGCGCGGCGCGGGTATCATGGGTGGGTAGCGCCCGTGTCCGCTTTTCCAAAGGAGCCGCCATGAAACCGCCGACCAGCCTGGTCATGCTTGCCCTGCTCGCGGTACTGCCCGCCGTCCTGGCGACGCCGGGAGCCGTCCAGGCGGCCGGCTTCCAGAGCCAGCGCGCCATCGCCGCCGGCGAAGTCGACCTTCCGTCCATGCTGGCCGGAATGGAACGGCAGCGCGCCAAGGCCATCGTGCAGCGCGATATCGCCACCCTGCGCCACCTGATGGACCGCGAGTATTACCACGTCGACAGCCGCGGACGGGTGCGCAGCAAGACCGAGCTGCTCACCGCGCTCGAACGCAACGAATTTCGCTTCCGGCTCTACGAGATCGACAGCACGGAGGTGCAGCTGCTGGAGGGAGGCAACGCGGCGCTGGTGATCGGCACCTTCCGCGCGCTGCAGGCAGGCGGTCCCGTCAAACCCCCGCGCTATCGCTATGCGCACCTGTGGATACGCCAGCCGGACGGCTGGAAGAACAGCTTCCACCAAAGTACTGCCATCCGTCCCGCGCAGGACGATTGAAGATCAGGCGACGGCGACTTCCGCCGTGCTCCAGCTGACGCTGCCGCTGCCGCCGGCGAACAGCAGTTCGGCGCCGCTGGCCTCGCGCAGGCGCGCCTTGATCTCGCGTGGCGCAAGGTTGTAGTGATTGCCGCGCTCCGCGTCCGCGCTGTCCGGTTCCACGTCGAGCGCACGCACCGTGAGCTCGCCGGCCACCTGGGCGATGGCGACGCTGACCGTGCCGCTGTGCTGCGCGCGCTGGGCTTGCAGCCTTTCCAGCAGCGCCATGCCGGACTGCTGCTCGGCCTCGACGTCCTTGATCTCCTGCGACAGCGTGGCCATCTGCTTGAGCGCCGGCGCGGCGGCGGCGGCGAGCTTCTTGAAGGCCGGCTGCTGTTCCGGCGTGAGCACCAGTTCGCCCTTGCGCACGCGCCCCGCCAGCCTGACGTAGCTGGCCACCTCGGGCTGGGCCGCCAGCGCACCCATGGCGGCGCGGCGCCGGCCGGCCAGCTCGCCGAACTGGCCCACGCGCTCGCGGATCATGCCGATCGCCGCATCGATGCGCGTGCAGTCCGGGCGCAGCACGAAGATCCGCATCTCGCTGTGTCCGCGCGGCGCGGCGCGCTCGATGGCGATGCGCCTGGCGGCGATGGCGCAGCCTTCGGCCTGCTTGATGTCCACCTCGTCGGCCACGATCTCGCAATTGAGCGCTTCGACGATCGAGACCCTGCTGCCGGAGATGATGCAGTTCTCGGCGCGCTGCAGGCTGACGTCCCCGTTGGCGCTCTGGATGGTGGCGTTCGATGCGACGCCCGCCACGACGATCGGGCCATCGCTGTTGCGCGCGCTGCCGCCCATCAGGTTGCGGTTCAGGCGCACCACGCCGCCGCGCGAGGCGATGCGGCCGAAGACGTCGGCATGCACCGTGATGCTCTCGCCTTCGACCACGCGGTTTTCCTGCACCTCGCCGAATTCCTCGTAGTCGCCCTCGAGCTGCAGGTTGCCGGTGGTCCTGGCACTGACCCCGTCGTGGCTGACGATCTTGTCGCCCACCGAGATCCGGTTGCCTTCCACGTTCAGGAAGCCGTCCTGCAGGGCGAGCACGAACTCGCCTTCGGCGATGCGGTCGACCGTGGTGCCGGGGCCGCTCCAGTCGCTCAGTTCGAGATCGAGCGGCAGTTCGGGCGCAAGGGCGATGCCGGACAGGTCGAAGCCCGGCTCACCCTGCACGCGCGGGAGCTTGCGCAGCAGGCGCGTGCCGCGCTGGACCTGGGGGAAGCGGTTCTGGAAGCTCATCAGGTCGAGCTTGCCGTTGGCGAGCTGGCGCGGGGCGTCGCTGCGGTGCAGTTCGTTCGAGACCTCGACCACGCGCGCATCCTCGCCCGGCCACGGAGGCAGGCGGCGCGCCACCACGATGCGGCCGGCCGCGCCGGTGGCGATGGCGTCCCTGACTCCCGCGACGTCGATGCCGAAGCGGATGCCCTTCATCCACATGTCGGCGATGAACTCGTCGATGTCGAGCCGGGCCGGCTGCTCGACGCCCTCGGGGTCCGGCAGGAACACGGGTTCGAAGTAGTATTCGGCCTGGCCGTCGGCGATCCTGACGGCGCGGTAGAGCTCGCGGCGCGCCGGATCGAAGGGCAGGATGTCGTCCGCCAGGCGCACCACGGTCTCGCCGCGCGCATTGCGCGGCAGCTCGGGACCGTGACCGAACAAGGCCTTGATCAGGACCGGATAGTCGAGCCTAGAGAAATACTGGTTCCCGAGCAGGATGCCGTCGACCGCCGCCAGCAGGGCCGGGCCCAGGGCGGCCACGTCGCAATAGATGCCATCGGCCTGGCGGGCGATGCAGGCTTCTGCGGCTGCTGGGTTGGACACGGCGCGTTCTCCCGATCTGCTAAGGTCTCTTCAAGATAGCACGTTGCAATACGAAAATAAACATATAGCAACTAGATTTCCACGAAGAAACCCCACCGATGGGGGGAAGCACGCCGTAAACGAGAACGGCGCCCGCAGGCGCCGTCAGGATTGCAGGCCGGCTCAGCGGCGCCGCGCGTTCGGATACAGATCGCGGTTGGCTTCGTTGATCTGGCGCTTCAGTTCGCTCCGCTCGTCCGGCGTCATGCGGCCGCGGCGGCCACCCTCTTCACGCATGGAGTCGCGCATCGCCTGTTCCTGGCGCATGCGGGCCTCGTCGCGCATTTCCTGGGCGCGCGGGTCGTAGCGCGGATCCTGGGCGCGCATCTCGTAACGGTCGCGCATGGCCTGCTGCTGCATCTCTTCGCGGCGCTGGCCACGGTCCTGGCCTTCTGCCATGGCGCCGGCGGCGGTGCAAGCCAGGGCGACAGCGATCACACCGTGCCTGACGAAACGCGCCAGCCGCCCTTCGTTTGCTGCCTGGATTTTCGTGTGCACGTTGTTCATGGTGTTCCTCTTCCGCGATGCCATATAAACAGATAAGCTGTGATTTCCACTTGCAGCCAGTGTATGTGCATAGCGTCCGAGGTGTAAGACCGAATGGGTAAAGTTTGTAACACAATGTAATGGCTGAGCCATCCGAACAAGATGTTCAAGCGATAACACGTTACCATAGCGACATGCTTCTGACAATTCTGGATTCCATATGAACGCATCGACGAACAATACGGGCAGCAACCCGACCAACAACAGCGCCACCGGCAACCAGGGCGGCCACTCCGCCAAGATCATGGTGGTGGACGACGACGTGCGCCTGCGCGACCTGCTGCGCCGCTACCTCACCGAGCAGGGCTTCCAGGTGGTGACCGCGGAGAGCGCGCCGGCCATGAACAAGCTGTGGCTGCGCGAGCGCTACGACCTCCTGGTGCTGGACCTCATGCTGCCGGGCGAAGACGGCCTGTCGATCTGCCGCCGCCTGCGCGGCGCCGGCGACCAGACCCCGATCATCATGCTGACCGCCAAGGGCGAGGACGTCGACCGCATCGTCGGCCTCGAGATGGGCGCCGACGACTACCTGCCCAAGCCCTTCAACCCGCGCGAGCTGGTGGCCCGCATCGGCGCGGTCCTGCGCCGCAAGGGCCCGGACGAAATCCCGGGCGCGCCGAGCGAAACCCCGCAGACCTTCGAGTTCGGCGATTTCGTGCTCGACCTGGGCACGCGCACGCTCAAGAAGAACGGCGAGACCGTGCCCCTGACCACCGGCGAATTCTCGGTGCTCAAGGTGTTCGCACGCCATGCCCGCCAGCCGCTCTCGCGCGAGAAGCTGATGGAACTGGCCCGGGGCCGCGAGTACGAAGTCTTCGACCGCTCGCTGGACGTGCAGATCTCGCGCCTGCGCAAGCTGATCGAGCCGGATCCTTCCAGCCCGCTGTACATCCAGACCGTCTGGGGCCTGGGCTACGTGTTCATCCCTGAAGGACAGCCGCGCTAGTGTTCGCCCCACTCTCGGCGGCGCGCCGCGCCGCCCGCTTTGCCTGGTACCGGAGCGGCCTGTTCTGGCGGACCTTCCTCCTGATGTCGGCGCTCACCGCCGCCTCGATGGGCTCGTGGATCGGCATGATCAGCGTGTTCCAGCGCGGCCCGCAGATCCAGCAGACCGCCGAGCTGGTGGTGTCGGCGGTGACCATCACCAGGGCTGCCCTGATCCACTCGGCGCCTGCGCAGCGGCTCGAGCTGCTGCTCGAACTGGTGTCGAACGAAGGCATCCGCGTCCTGACGCTCAACGAAGACGACATCGTCGAGCCGCCGCCCAACAATCCCCTGATGCCCGAGATCGCCGCCATCGTGCGCGAACGGCTGGGCAAGCAGACGCGCTTTTCCGCCGGCGTGAACGGGGTGCCGGGCTTCTACATCAGTTTCAACATCGACGGCGACGAATACTGGCTGATGCTCGAGCGCGAGCGCCTGGCCGGGCTGACCCGCGTGCAGTGGCTCGGCTGGGCCACGCTGGTGGGCCTGCTGTCGCTGATCGGCGCCGCCTTCATCTCCTCGCTGGTGAACCGGCCGCTGGCGCGCCTGACGGCGGCCGCGCGCGCCATCGCCAAGGGCGAAAAGCCGGCGCCGCTGCCCGAGAAAGGCTCGCAGGAGATCATCGAGGCCAACCGCAGCTTCAACCAGATGGTCGACGACCTGGCGCAGGTGGAGAAGGACCGCGCCGTGATCCTGGCCGGCATCTCGCACGACCTGCGCACGCCGCTGGCGCGCATGCAGCTCGAGGTCGAGATGGCCAACCTGCCGCAGGAGGCGCGCGAAGGCATGCAGTCGGACATCGACCAGATGGATGCGATCATCGGCCAGTTCCTCGACTACGCCAAGCCGACCGATGCCGCCACCTTCATCGCGGTGAACCTGTCCGAGATGCTGGCCGAGGTCGGCCGCGAGGCGGGCCGCATCCGCGACCTGCGCGTGCAGGTCGACCTGATGCCCGGCGTGCACGTGATGGGCAATGCGACCGACCTGCGGCGCGTGGTCAACAACATCATCGAGAACGCACGCAAGTACGGCAAGACCCCGGGCCAGGATTACACCGAGATCGCGATCGTCCTGCGGGTCAAGGCCACCGGCCACGGACGCCGCGCCGTGATCGAGATCTGCGACCACGGGGTGGGCGTGCCGGAAGACCAGATCAACCAGCTGCTCAAGCCCTTCACGCGCCTGGACAGCGCACGCGGCCAGGCCAACGGCGCCGGCCTGGGCCTGGCCATCGTGGAACGCGTCTTGAGCCGCCACAATGCCGAGCTCACGGTGAGCAACCGCGAAGGCGGCGGGCTGCTGCTGCAGCTGGCCTTGCCCCTGGCCGGGTAAGCGCGCGTGGGTCAGCTGCTGGCCGCCCTCCTCCGTGGCCTCGGCCGCAACCTGCTGCTGTTCGCGGCCATCGTGCTGGTCCTCGCCTCAGGCCACTGGCTGCGGGGCGAATGGGCGAACATCCAGCACATCGTCGCCGAGCTGCCGGCGCTGCGCCAGGCGCAGGCCGGCTTCGACGCGCACCGCGCCGCGCTGGCGCGCAATACCGAAGAAGAACTGCGGCAGTTGGCCGGCGCCGGCATCGCCCGGCTCGACGGCCGCATCGCCGCCATCGACGTCGAGATCGCGCGGCTGCGCCGCGAGAAGGAAGCGGCGTCGGTGCTGGGCGCCGCCCTCGCCGGCCGCGAGGCACTGGCGCAGCAGCTCGCCCGTTCGGCCATGCGCGACATGGAAATCGAACTGCGGCGCCAGGAAAAGACCCACCTGCAGGCCCTGCGCGCGCGCGCCGATGCGCTCGCCAACCGGCAGGCCGCGCTGGCCACCCTGGAGCGGCTGCGGCGCGAGCACGTGGCGGTCTACACGGCGCTGCAGGACACAATGAAAAAGCGCGCCCAAGTGGAAAAGGCCGCGGGAACCTGGGGCAAGTTGTTCTTCACCGACGACTACCGGCAGCTGCGGGCACTGGACGCACAACTGGCCCAGCTGCGCGCCAGGAACAGCGCCGCACACCGCGCCTTCGTGGCGCAGCGGGCGCTGGTGAACACGCTGCCGGCGGTCGGCGCACCGGCCGCGTTCCGGCTCAATGAAGAAGCCCTGGCGGCAGCGTCCGCACCGCTGCGCGAACGGCTGCGCGAGGTTGAGGAGCTGGCGGGCACCAGCGGCGCCTGGCGCGCCTACGGGCTGGTGCAGCCGCTGTTGCTGCCGGCGCTGCTGGTGCTGGCCGCGTGGTGGCTGGTGCCGGCCGCCATCCGCGCCCTGTTCTATTTCGTGCTGGCGCCGCTGGCGGCGAGGAGGCCGGCGATCGTCTTCAAGGACGCGCCGGCGTCCTCCAGCACGCCCACGCGCACTTCCTCACGCATCTCCGCCGTCTCGCAAAAACTGGCGCTGGCGCCGGGCGAGGAACTGCTGATCCGGCCCGACTACTGCCAGAGCCAGCCCGCCGGCGTGCTTGTTGCGACCCGGCTGCTGTTCGACTGGCGGCGGCCGCTGAGCAGCCTGGCCGCGCGCCTGTGGATGCTCAAGCGCCTGCGCGCCAGCGCGGCGGCCGAGGTGGTCGTGTCGGCCACTAGCGACCCGCTCGACGAAGTCGCGCTCCTGGTACTCGGGCCCGGGGAATCCTTCGTGCTGCAGCCGCGCGGCCTGGCTGGCATGGTCTACCGGACCGGCCAGCGGCCCGCCATCCGCAGCCACTGGCGCGTGGGAACCCTGCACGCCTGGCTCACCCTGCAACTACGCTACCTCGCCTTCGAGGGCCCGGCGACCCTGGTACTGAAAGGCTGCCGCGGCGTGCGCCTGGAATGCGCCGGAGCCGGCCGCACGATCAGCCAGGATGCGACCCTGGGCTTCAGCGCGCATGCGCGCTACAGCACCGTGCGCGCCGACCCCTTCCTGCCCTACCTGGCGGGCAGGCAGCCGCTGTTCCACGACAGCTTCGCCGGGCAGGATGCCTGCTTCCTGTACGAGGAAGTGCCGCGCTCGGCCCAGGCGGGCGGGCGCCGCAGCAACCCCTTCGAGGTGCTGCTCGACGCCGGGCTGAAGGCCTTCGGGATCTAGCCCTCTTTCGCGAAGGCCAGGCTGATCCTGAACTCCTGTAGGGTGTACGGCTCTGTGAACAGCCCACGCCAGTGCGGACGGATGCTGAACGCATGAAACGCGCTCTATCACGTAATGCCGGTCACTGAAAGGCTAGGCTCATCCGTAGGGTGGGCGGGTCTCCCGCCCACGCGGTCAAATTACAGTACTGCAGCCTGTGCGATTGTTCATATCCCATCTATCGCCGCGTGGGCAGGGAACCTGCCCACCCTACAATGCTGGCTTAACTGACTAGTATTGCTCTATCAGGCGCCTTTCAGGCTCGCCAGCGCCTGCGCAATGCCGGGATAGCGGAACGCGAAACCCTCCCGCTGCAGCCGGCGCGGCGCGACGCGCTGCCCTTCCAGCAGCAGGTCGGACTGCTCGCCCAGCACCATGCGCAGCGGCCAGCCCGGCGTCGGCATGAAGCACGGGCGGCGCCAGATGCGCGCCGCCGCCTCGCTAAATTGCGCCTGCGTGACGCATTCGGGGGCCGTGAAGTTGCTGGCCCCGACCGCACCCGGACGTGGGTGCGCGAGCGCATGGCGCCAGCGGTGCGCCATGCCGCCGACGACATCGTCCACATGGATCCACGACAGCCACTGCCGACCGCTTCCCAGCCTGCCGCCCAGGCCGAGCAGGATCGGCAGCAGCATCATGGGCAGCGCCCCGCCCACGCCCACGACCAGGCCGAAGCGCATGCATTCCACCTGCACGCCGTACTGCGCGGCCCTGCCGGCCGCCTCTTCCCATTCGCGGCACAGGTCCGACATGAAGACCGGCTGCGGCGGCGACGATTCGTCCAGCTCGGATTCGTCGCCGATGCGCTGGATGCCGTAGTAGCCGATGGCCGAGGCATTGAGCAGCAGGAAAGGCTTGTGGTCGGCCCGCGCGATCCAGTCCACCACCTGCCGCGTCAGGCCAATGCGACTGCGGCGCAGCGCTTCCTTGCGCGCCGCGGACCAGCGCGGACCCAGGATGCGGGCGCCGGCCAGGTTGACCACGAGCTCGATGCGGGTCTGCGGCGGCAGCGCCTCCATCGATCCGACGCAGTCCACCCTGCCGTCGAACAGGCGCGCCGCCGCTTTCGGCTGCCGGCTCAGGGCGACTACCCTGTGGCCGTCCTGCAGCAAGGCCCGCACCAGGTGCTGACCGACGAAGCCGGTGGCGCCGGTGACGAGGACGCTGCGTTGATGCGCGTCGAAGGACACGGCGGGCGTAGCACCGCCGCCCTGCCCGCGCGCCGCCGCGATCAGCTCGCGCAGTCCCGAAAGCTTTCTCACGGTGGATGTCATGGCTGCTCCTTGCTGGTGGGTCCGAGGAAGCGGGCGACCTTGCCGCCCATCTTGAGGAAGCGCTGCAACGTCTGCGGCGGCAGGTGCCGGTAATCCTCGAAGCTGGCGCTGAGCATCTCGAGAAACTCGAGCACGACCTGCATGCGCGCCAGCGTGGCGGCATCCAGGCCGGCGTCTTCTTCGCCTTCGATGGCGCATTCGCGCAGCACGGTCAGTGTCGGGTCGATCTCGCGGCGCTTGCGCTCTTCCAGGATGACCCGGAAGATTTCCCACACGTCCTGCAAGGCCTGGAAGTGGTCGCGCCGGTCGCCCAGCACGTGCGACACGCGCACCAGCTTCCAGCTCTGCAATTCCTTGAGGCTGTTGCTGACGTTGGAGCGGGCCACGCCCAGGGTCTCGACGATGTCGTCGGCGGTCAGCGGGCGCTCGGACAAGTAGAGCAGCGCGTGGATCTGGGCCACTGTGCGATTGACGCCCCAGCGGGTGCCCATCTCTCCCCAGTGCAGGACGAATTTCTGTGCGGTCGGGCTCAGGCTCATGGCTTTCCTTTATTTCTGTTGTTACAGAAATTAAAGAACATAATGAACGAAAGGTCAAGCGGCTTCTGCAGGAGCGCTACAATGCGCTTTGCCGACATCGACCGAGCCCACCATGAAAAATCCTTTCCGGCATGCCCTGTTGTATGCAACGCTGTCCGCTTCGCTCATGACGCCCGCATCGCCTGCCGTCGCGCAGCAGGATGCGCCTGCGCACGTCGACCTGGCCACCGGATTGCGTTTTCCGCCCTACCTCGCACGCCTGCGCTTCCAGGAGATCCGGACATTCCCGGACAAGAAGCTCGGCTACTGCGCGCTGTACTCGTCCGCAGTGGCGACCGGGCAGATATGCGTGTACGACCTCGGCTACGACAAGCTGCCGACGGGGATCGACAGCCCCGGCTTCAAGGAAGCGCTGCGCATTGCCATGGAAGGCTTCGTGTATAGCCTGAACAATCCTCCCTATGCGAAAGGACAGGTCATTGGCGCGGGGACACCGTCCGTCAAGGCCGACGGCAAGATCGCCAGGGCCGAAATGCGTCTGTTGAGTTCGGAACTCACGCAGTCGGACCAAAGCTTGGCCCAGGGCACCCACCTGCTCTTGATGACAGGGGGCCTGGGAAAGATTCTGAAGCTGAATTATTCCCAGCGTAATGTCACGCAGGAGGTCTTTTCCGCGGACGCAGAGCGGCTCATCGAAGACTTCGTGCGCTACAACGAGGCTGCCATGAAAACGCTGCTGCTCGAGCCCGACAAGTCCGGCGATTAAAGGCGGCAGCATTCGCTATACTGTCGGCTTTCGACTTTCGCGAGCCCGCCATGACCGCTACCTCCGCCGCTGCCACTCTTACCTACCGTGAGGTCGAACTGGCCGCCGGGCGCCTGGCTGGGGCCGCGCACCGCACGCCGGTCCTGACCTCGAGCACGGCCAATAAGCTCACCGGCGGCACCCTGTTCTTCAAGTGCGAGAACTACCAGCGCATGGGCGCCTTCAAGTTCCGCGGCGCCTACAACGCGATCGCGAAGTTCGACGATGCCCAGCGCGCCGCCGGCGTGCTGACCTTCTCGTCGGGCAATCACGCCCAGGCGATTGCCCTGTCGGCGAAGCTGGCCGGCATCAAATCGACCATCATCATGCCGCAGGACGCGCCGGCGCTGAAAGTCAAGGCCACCAAGGAATACGGCGGCGAAGTCATCACCTACGACCGCTACACCGAGAATCGCGAAGAGATCGGCCGGCGCCTGTCGGAAGAGCGCGGCATGACCCTGATTCCGCCCTACGACCATCCGGACGTGATCGCCGGCCAGGGCACGGCGGCCAAGGAATTGTTCGAGGAAGTCGGCGAGCTCGACATCCTGCTGGTGTGCCTGGGCGGCGGCGGCCTGCTGGCCGGCTGCGCGCTGGCGGCGCGCGCGCTGTCGCCGAACTGCAAGGTGATCGGCGTCGAGCCGGAAGCCGGCAACGATGGCCAGCAATCGCTGCGCAAGGGAGAAATCGTGCACATCGCGGTGCCCAAGACCATCGCCGACGGCGCCATGGTGACCCATATCGGCGAGCACAACTTCGAGGTGATCCGCCGTAGCGTGGACGACATCGTCACCGTCAGCGACGCCCAGCTGGTGCAGACCATGGCCTTCTTTGCCGAGCGCATGAAGATGATCGTCGAGCCGACCGGCTGCCTGGCGGCGGCGGCTGCGCTGCACGGCGTGGTCGACGTCAAAGACAAGCGTGTGGGCATCCTGATCAGCGGCGGCAACGTCGACCTGTCGCGCTTCGCCGAACTGATGCAGACATTGGACGCCTGATGGAATGCATCCAGGCGCCCGAACTGCCGGCACCGGCCGGGGTGTTCGGCGCGCACCGGCCGGCGCGCGCCGTGGTGCCGGTGCCGGCGCTGCACTATGGTTTCCTGGTGGAAGTGCAATTGGTGGCGGAACGTCCTAACGGCTGAGAGATTCTTGTGCGCAGGCCGCGCACACGTGAGGCAGCGAACAGAGCATTGTAAGATCGACATCGACAATGGAGGCTCGAACAAAGGAGCCGACCATGAAGCGTCATCTCTGCCTCAGTATCCTTGTCGCGGCACTGGCCGCGCCCGGCGCCCACGCTGGCGCGAACATCGTCAAGTGCGTGGACGGCGCCGGCCGCGTCACCCTGACCGACCAGCCCTGCGAGCACGGCGCCACCATGGTGCGCCTGGCGAATATGCCGGCCGACGAAGGCGTCACGCGCCCCGATCCCTATCCCTTGATCACCGAGCGCGGCGTGCTGCCGCCGACGCCGGTCGCGCAGCGCCGCCAGGCGACGCAGCGCGTGAAGGCCAAGCCGATGCTGCGCGACGTGGTCACGCTCAAGGCGGCGCGGGCGCAGTTCCTGTTGATGGATGCGGCGGGAACGCCGAAGCATACGCTGGCGACGCTGGATTGAGCGTTGTGGCTGTTCGGCGAAGGTCAAATTAGGCGGAACAATGCCAGTGGCATTGTTCCGGCCTGCGCCGGAACGACGGTCTTGAGTGTGATGGCCGAAAAAATTTTACCTAAGACGTCCCGCTAGCACGTCGTTCCAGCGAAGGCCGGAACCCAATTTTGCGTGAGCGACCCTAACGCTCAGTGCAAATCGTGCAGCCGCGTCACGCTCGCCAGGTGCGACGGCGACGGCGACTCCAGCATGCGCAGCACCTCCAGCACTTCCGGGTGGGTGATGAAATCCGCGGCCGACCTGGCCTGCAGCAGGCGCTCCGGCGGCTGCGAGCGCGCCACCGCCCAGCCCTGCACGTAGTCCACGCCGATCTCCGCCAGCGTCTGCACGGTGGCCGCGTCTTCCGCCCATTCCGCGATCGTCTTCATGCCCAGGTTGCCCGCCAGGCTGACGATCGCTTCGACGATCGCCACGTTGGCCGGGTGGGCGTTGATGTTGACGATGAAGTTGCCGTCGATTTTCAGCACGTCGGCCGGCAGTTCCTTCAGGTAGGAGAAGGAGGTGTAGCCGGCGCCGAAATCGTCCAGCGCCACCTTCACCCCGAAGCTGCGCACCTGGTCGATGAAGCGGCGCGTATTGTCGAGGTCATGCAGGGCGACGCTCTCCGTGATCTCGAGGCACAGGCGGCTGGCGACGTGCACGTAGCGTCCCAGGATGTCGAAGGTGTCCTGCACGAAGCGCTCGTCGTTGAGCGAGGCACCCGACAGGTTCATGCAGACGAAACGGGTATTGCCCAGCTCCTCGGCATGCTCGGCGATCCAGGCCAGGGTGGTGTTCAGCACCCAGCGGTCGATCACGCTGGCGCGGCCGCTCTTCTCGGCCGCCGAGATCACGGCGCCGGCCGGCACCACGCGGCCGTCCGGCTCGCGCATGCGCAGCAAGACCTCGAAGTTCAGCGATTCGCGCGGGCTGCGCAGCGACATGATCGGCTGCATCTCGAGCAGCAGGCCTTCGGTGGCCTGCGGCCCGGACAGGCGCGCCACCATGTCCAGCTCGGCCGCGCGCTGGCGGAAGGCTTCGGCACCGCGTTCGTACACCACCAGGCCCTCGCCCTGCCCCGTCTTGGCTTCGCGGCAGGCGCGGTCGGCGGTCGACACGGCGTCCTTCATGGCGATGCCCGGCGTCACCTCGATCAGGCCGACCGAGCCGCGCACGTGGAAGGCCTTGTCGCCCACCCGGTACGGCGTGTTGCCGAGGCGGTCGACGATGCCGCGGCAGATGATCGAGGCCAGCGGGATGGCGGTCTCCGGCATCAGGATCACGAACTCGTCGCCGCCCACGCGGCCGATCTGCTGGCCGCCGGCCAGCATGGTGGCCATGCGTTCGCACACCTGCTTGAGCACTTCGTCGCCGGCGGCGTGGCCGAACAGGTCGTTGATGAGCTTGAAGCGGTCGAGGTCGACGTAGGCCAGGGCCATCGGCTTGCCGGCGGCCAGGCCATTCGCCGCCAGCGCGAATTCGCGCTCGATGCCGCGGCGGTTGAAGACCTTGGTCAGCGGATCGTTGTTGGCCATGAAGTGCAGCTGCTCGGTGGCCTTGTGCTTTTCGGTGGTGTCCTGCAGCACGCCCTCGATGCGCGAGCGCGCCAGCGTGGCGCTCACCAGGAAGCGCTGGGTGCCGTCGCGGCTGGTCAGTTCCATCTCGGCCTCGGCCTTGGCGTGCACCCCCTCGTGCAGTTCGGTCCAGGTGCTTTCGGTGAAGAACTGGCGCCATGCGGTGCGGCCCGGCACGAAGCTGGCAATGCCCAGCATCTTCTGCAGCGCCGGGTTGACGCTCAGGAAGTGGCCATACATGTCGAGCGTGAACAGGCCCACCGGCATGGCCTGGTAGGCGTGCTCCAGTTCCTGCTGGGCCGCTTCGCGCTGCTCGGTCTCGACCCGCATCTGCTCGGCCACGGCCAGCGCGGCCAGCAGGCTCGACGCCAGCGCGGCGGTGACGCTGTTGATGATGCCCAGCAATTCGCGCATGCCGAGCGCGGCCGAGGCGACTTCGGCGATGGTGGCCAGGAAGCTGACGGCGAACGAGGCGGCGAACCAGGAGGCGACCCGGTTGCGTGATTCCGCGATGATCTTGAACAGGCCCACCGTCATCACCGAGAAGCAGCATACGGTGATGCCCCACAGCAGCGGCAGGTACATGCCGTAAGGCAGGAACATGGCGGCGGCCAGCATCGGCATGCACAGCCACTGCATGATACGGAACGGCAGCACGTAGCGCAGCGCGGCGATGTTCTCGCGCAGCAGCGACTGGTACAGGGTGAGCGTGGCGATGCCGTACAGGGTGATGGTCACCGAACGGCTGCGCAGCAGCCAGTCCGAGGGGATGGTCTGGCCGAGCCACTGGATGTCCCAGCCGGCCGACAGCGCGGCCACCCGCAGGTTCAGCACCAGCCAGCCGGCGAACAGCACGTACAGCGGCTGGCGGTTGATCAGGGCGGTGATCAGGATGAACAGGGCCAGCACGATCATGCCGCCGTCGAGCAGGCCCGATTTGCGGTGGTACTGCTCGACCGAGAGCTGGTGCTGTTCGGCCGGCCACTGCAGGACCGACAGGCGCGCCGGGCCGGAGAAATCGGCGCGGCACAGCAGTTCCGGCGGCAGCGGGTTCAGCGTCAGGGCGAAGCCGGCTTTCGAGGCTTCGATGGCCCCTTGCCCGGCGCTGCGGGTGGCGCTGCCGAGCGGCGCCAGGCTGGCGGCGTCCCAGCAGGCCACGTCGAGCGCGTGACGCGAGGGAAACTCGACCACCTGGGCGCCGGCGCGCGGCATCGGCTCGAAGGCGAACCAGACCGGGGCTTCGGACAAATGGGTGTCATGGCCGGTCACCAGGCTGGAGGCGCGGGCGCGCGCCAGCGCGGCGCCCGGCGACAGGCTGGCTTCCTGCTGGACCGTCACATGCATCGACAGCGGCACGTCGCCGGAGGTGCGGTACTGGTCGTGCCAGAAGATCAGGGCGACGAGGGAAACGAGGCCGATCCCGAACGGGATCAGGTAATACGAGAACAACTTCAACACCCGCTCCACCACCGCATGCGCGGCGGCCAGGAGCGAAGAACGACGTTGGGGTGTTGGGATGGACATAAGCTGGACCGGTGCGAATCAATGCTGCGCCGGAGCCGGCGCAGCGTCAAGTCGCAAGGATACAGCTTTAGGTAGATGCCGTCATGCAATATATGCTTAGCAAATAGCGAATTGGCGTGTCTGCAACGTCAAATCCGTCAATTTTGTCACCTTGGTGGTGGCCAGCGCCGGCGGCGCGGCGAGGCCGACGTCGATGTCCGGATGCTGCGTATCGAAGAAGAATTTGGCCAGCGGATGGCGCGCATCGCGGTAGCGCTGTTCGAAGCTGGCGATCTCGAAGGCCATGACGCGGTGCGGGATATTGCCGACGTGGCGCAGCGGCACGGCGCCCTGCTCCGGGAACACATCGGAAAACAACAGTTGCTCGTACTGGCGGTCCACCGGCGGACGGCCGGTAGCGACCGAATAGTCGATGGCGTTGTCTTCGCAATACATGAAACAGGCCTTGATCAGTGCCATCTTGACCACACGGCCGATGCGGCCCTCGTCGATGCCGAGGCGAGTCGCTTCGACCAGGCGGCGGCCCTGCAGCCAGGACGGCAGTTCGACCGATTCCTCGACGCCGAGCGGGCGGTACAGGTTGGTGCGGATGCGGGTACTGCCGATCGGCGAGCCGTCCAGCCGGGATTCGGCCAGCAGCACGATGGTGTCGTCCTCGTAGTCGGCGGCTTCGGGCTGGGCCAGCGAGCGTGCGAAGTCCGGCACGTGGCGGGCATAGGCCGCATGGCGGATCTTCACGGCCTTGAGCAGGTCGGCCTCGGTTTCGACCCGGCGAATGGTGAACGGCAGGCGCTCGATGGGGCGACCGGCGGCGCGAGCGGCACGGGCCACATCGGCGGGGTTGGAAACGACTGGGTCGAACAGCGACATGACAACTACTCCGGATTGAAATTATGAAACGAAACTTGCTTGATTCAAATTATCAATCTGCTCAGCAATATTCTAATTGCTGAGCTGAAGCACTTTTTGCCCTCTGTTTGTCCTACACGATTGCAAGATTACTCCGACATTTTTGCAAGATATATCCTACACGAAAGCACGAGCGTACTTAACAATGTCGTCACACTTACCAATAGTTATTTGACAATCAGCGCCGCCCGGTTAGCGCCGCAGCGTGTTTACATCATGCGTGCCGTGCCGGACACCCGGATCGATGCACCCGCGTCAAGGCCGATGTCGGCGGACAGGCGCGAGCGCATGCCCATGTCTTCGCCCTGCACCACCTCGATGCGTCCGCCGTGCGGCCAGCCGATGTCGCGCAGGTAGCCGGCGAAGGCCGCGGTACCGGCCCCGGTCGCCGGGTCCTCGAGCACGCCGCCGGAGGCGAAGGGATTACGCGTATGGAACAGCTGCGGCGTTTCCGCCCAGGCGAAGACCACCGTCACCAGGCCGTGTTCGTTCATCAGGCGGCGGCCGGCGTCGAGCTCGTAAGCCATGCGCGCCAGCGCGGCCCGGCTGTCCAGCGCCAGCACCAGGTGGTCGGCGCCGCCGTGGGCCAGGGCCGGCGGGATGCGTTCGTCGAGGTCGGCGCGGGTATAGCCGAACAGGGCCAGCGCGGCGTCGACCAGCGCGGCGGGCGCCGGGCTGCTCCTGGTCGGCGGCGACTGCAGGCTGGCCGCCACCCAGCTACCCTCCACCCGTCCCTCGACCGAGATGGTGGCCGCGTTCAGCGCCAGCTCGTAGCGGCCGTCGCCGAAGCGGCGCGCCAGCGCGGCGCCCAGCGCAATGGTGGCATGGCCGCAGAACGGCACTTCGGACTCGGGCGAGAAATAGCGCACGCGCCAGGCCCCGGTCGAGCCGGCAAGCTGCGGCGCGGCGAAGGCGGTTTCGGAAAAGCCGATGGCGTGCGCCAGCGCCCCCATTTCGGACGGGGAAGGCAGCGCTTCGCCGATCCAGACGCCGGCCGGGTTGCCGCCCTGGTCGCCGTCGGAGAAGGCGGCAATGCGGAGGATGTCTGTTTCGTTCATGGCAGTCTCTTTCTTGTGCTTGGGCGACCGCCATCATAATCCCTCAGGGGCAGCCCTGCTGCATGGCTGCGGCCATCTCCTCGGGCGAGACGTCGCGGATATGGGTGGCCATCGACCAACGGTGCCCGAACGGGTCTTCGACCACGCCGTAGCGGTCGCCCCAGAACATGTCGGCTGGGGCCATGCGCGCGATCGCGCCCGCCTCCACCGCGCGCTCGAAGGCGTGGTCGACGTCCGGCACCGACAGGTGGATGGTGACCGGCGTGCCGCCCAGCGCCGCGGGGCCGGTGGCGTCCCAGTCGGGGAATTCGTCCATCAGCATGAGCATCGAATCGCCGATGCGCACGCTGGCGTGGGCCAGCTTGCCGCCGGGCCCGGGCAGGCGCATGACTTCCTCGGCGCCGAAGGCGCGCGTGTAGAAGGCGATGGCGTCAGCGGCGCCGGCGCAGACCAGGTGGGGCGTTATGGTGTGCATGCCGTCTTCGACGGGCTTGACGGTGTTTTCTAGCGTGCTCATGGCGGTCTCCTCGGTTTTGGACAAGCGTACAGACACTAGCGCCGCGCGAAGGTTCTGGCCATCCCTAAAAAGCTTGACCTGAGACCGTGACGGCCCTAGTATTTAGACAATCATCTAATTAGAAAGCGATCGAACATGGCAGGACCGCTGAACGAGGTGTTCAAGGCGATCGCCGATCCGACGCGGCGCGAGATCCTGCGCCTGCTGCGTCACGAAGAGATGAGCGCGGGCGAGGTGGCGGCACGCTTCGACATGAGCAAGCCGACCATGTCGCATCATTTCGCAGTGCTCAAGGCGGCCGGGCTGATTACCAGCCGGCGCGAGGGGCAGACCATCTGGTATTCCCTCGACACCACGGTGCTCGAGGACGTGCTGGCCTGGTCGATGGACATGGCGCGCGGCGCCAGGGGAGAAAAATGATGAAGAAGCGTTTTATCCTGGTGTGCCTGGCGGCGCTGCTGATCGTGCTGGGCATGGTCGCAACGATCTATCCGGAACTGCCGGCGCGGGTGCCGGTGCACTGGAATGCCGGCGGCGAGATCGACGGCTGGGACGAGCGCCACATGCTGCTCATCCACTCCGCCTTCCTGCTGGGACTGGCCGCGCTCTGGCTGGTGCTGCCGAAGATTTCGCCGCAGCGCTTCGCGGTCGACGGTTTCGAGAGCACCTGGTGGTTCAGCGGCATGCTCATGGTCTGCCTGATCGCCTACCTCCAGTGCGTCCACCTGTGGGCCGCATACCAGCCCGGCTTTCCGATGGACCGCGCGGTGCTGGGCGGGCTGGGGTTGCTGTTCATCCTGCTCGGCAACGTGATGGGCAAGGTGCGCCGCAACTTCTGGCTCGGCATCCGCACGCCGTGGACGCTGGCGAACGAGCGCGTGTGGTACGCCACGCACCGGGTGGCGGCCAGGAGCATGGTGGCGGGCGGCCTGCTGCCCCTGCTGGCGGCCTTCGGCGTGCTGCCGGGGGCGGTGGCGGTGGTGGCGATGATGGTGTCGGCGCTGGTGCCGGTGGCGTTTTCGCTGATCTACTACAAGCGGCTGGAGCGCGCCGGGACGCTCGAGGCCTGATCCTTCAGCGCTCCAGCACCTCTTCCAGGCGCCGCGCCAGGAAGTCCACCAGCGCGGCCACGCGCGGCGCCAGCGATCCCTGTTTATAGAACACCGCCCACACCGGCTGGGTCCACGGCAGGCTCGCCTCTTCCAGCACGGGCACCAGTCTGCCAGCCGCCACATCGGCGCGCGTCAGGAAATCCGACAGCGAGGCCACGCCCGCCCCGGCCAGCGCCAGGTGGCGCACCGTCTCGCCGCTCGATGCCGCCACGCTTGGCGCCACCGTCCACCCTTCCCCGTCGGCGTGGCGCAGCGGCCAGGTGTTGAGCAGGGCCGGCGCCGTGAAGCCGAGCGTGCGGTGCTCCTTCAGCGCGTCGACGCCGGCCGGCGTGCCATGCTTGTCGAGATACGCCGGCGCCGCCAGCACGCGCAGGCGCGAGCTGCCCAGGCGGCGCGCGTTCAGGGTCGAATCGGGCAGCGCGCCGATGCGGATCGCCAGGTCGGCCCGTTCCTCGATCAGGTCGACGTAGGTCTCGCCGCTGACCAGCTCCAGCTGCACCAGCGGATACTGGTCCAGAAATTCCGGCAGCAGCGGCGCCAGCAGGTGGTCGAGCGCCGGCGTGGCCGCGTTCACCCGCACCAGGCCCGAAGGCTGCGAGCGCCGCGCGGCGGCCTCGAGCTCGGTATTCGCCAGGTCGGCCAGCAGGCTGCGTGCCCGCCCCAGCAGCCAGCCGCCCTCTTCCGTCAGCTGCAGGCGCCGCGTGGTGCGGTGCATCAGCGTCATGCCCAGGTGGTCCTCGAGCCGCGAGATGGTGCGCGATACCCCCGAAGGCGTCTGTCCGAGCCGCTCGGCGGCCTTCGAGAACGATCCTGTATCTATGACTGCAGCGAACGCAATCAAGGCTTCCACATCGATCATTCGTGACTCCACGTCAAAAGTAAATTGTACGCCAAGGCATTTTTCTGCGCAGCCCGAAGCGGCACACTGCGAGGCCTGGATCAATCCCCCGGCATACAAAGGAGAACACCATGCCACTCGCCCTCTGGGCGCTCACGCTGAGCGCCTTCGCCATCGGCACGACCGAGTTCGTGATCGTCGGCCTCATTCCCACCATCGCCGCCAGCCTGAACGTGTCGGTGCCGTCCGCCGGCCTCTTGGTAAGCCTGTACGCGCTCGGCGTCGCCGTCGGCGCGCCGGTGCTGACCGCCCTCACCGGGCGGGTGCCGCGCAAGCAGCTGCTGCTCGGCCTCATGCTGCTTTTCACCATCGGCAACCTGGTGGCCTGGATGGCGCCCGGCTACGCGGCCCTGATGGCCGCCCGCGTGCTGACCGGCCTCGCGCACGGCGTGTTCTTCTCGATCGGCTCCACCATCGCCACCAGCCTGGTGCCGAAGGAAAAGGCCGCCAGCGCGATCGCGCTGATGTTTACCGGCCTGACCGTGGCCCTGGTCACCGGCGTGCCGCTCGGGACCTTCATCGGCCAGCACTTCGGCTGGCAGGCGACGTTTCTCGCCGTGTCGCTGCTGGGCCTGATCGCGATCGTCGGCAGCTGGATCCTGGTGCCGGCCGACATCGCCGGCAGCAAGCTCTCGAGCCTCCTGACCCAGCTCGCGGTGCTGAAGAAGCCGCGCCTGCTGCTGGTGTATGCCATGACCACGCTCGGCTACGGCGGCTCCTTCATCGCCTTTACCTACCTGGCGCCGATCCTGCAGGAAGTCTCGGGCTTTGCCGCCTCGAGCGTGAGCCTGGTGATGCTGGTCTACGGCGTCTCGGTCGCGGCCGGCAACATCTGGGGCGGCAAGCTGGCCGACCGCAAGGGCCCGCTGCCGGCGCTGCAGATCGTGTTCGCGCTGCTCGCGCTGGTGCTGCTGGCGCTCGGCTTCACCGCGCCGAACAAGTGGCTGGTATTGGGAACCGTGCTGGCCTGGGGTGCGGTCGCCTTCGGCAACGTGCCCGGCCTGCAGGTCTACGTGGTGCAGCGCGCCGAACGCGATGCGCCGCATGCGGTGGACGTGGCCTCGGGCCTGAACATCGCCGCCTTCAACGTCGGCATCGCCTTCGGCGCCTGGGGCGGCGGCCTGATCGTCGCCAAGTTCGGCCTGATGGCCACGCCCCCAATCGGCGCCCTGATCGTCGTCGGCGCCTTCCTTCTTACCACGCTGGCGCGCTGGCTCGACCGCCGCGACGGCCTGCCAGCCAAGGCGGCTCGGCAACACGCCGTCGCCACCCACTGATTTTTCAATCAAAGGATTCACCATGCACATGCCACAACTCGGCCTCGGCACCTTCCGCCTGCAGGGCCAGCAGGCCATCGATTCGGTCCGCAACGGACTCGAACTGGGCTACCGCCACATCGACACCGCCCAGATCTACGGCAACGAAGCCGAAGTCGGCAGCGCGCTGGCCGCGTCGAAGCTCGCACGCAACGAGGTCTTCGTGACCACCAAGATCTGGACGGAGAACCTGGCTGGCGAGGTCCTGGTGCCCAGCCTGAAGGAGAGCCTGCGCAAGCTGCGCCTGGAGCAGGTCGACCTTACCCTGATCCACTGGCCTTCGCCGGGCGCCGCGGTGCCGGTGGCCGAATCGATGGGGGCCCTCCTCAGCGCACGCGAACAGGGTCTCACGGGAGCCATCGGCATCTCGAATTTCCCGGTCGCCCTGATGCGGGAAGCGATCGATGCGGTCGGCGCCCACAACATCGCCACCAACCAGGTCGAGCTGCATCCCTACCTGCAGAACCGGACGGTCGCCGCCTTCGCACGCGAGATGGGCATCCACCTCACCGCCTACATGCCGCTCGCCTACGGCAAGGTGATGGATGATCCGGTCATCAAGGGAATCGCCGCGCGCCATGGCGCCACGGCCGCGCAGGTGACGCTGGCCTGGCTGATGTCCAAGGATTATGCCGTCATCCCCTCGTCGACCAAACGCGCCAACCTGGCCAGCAACCTGGCCGCCGGCAGCCTGGTGCTGACGCGGGACGAGCTGCTTGCGATCGAAGCGCTGGACCGCGGCGAACGCCTGGTCAGCCCCGAGTTCGCGCCTGGGTGGGACTGACTACTCGTCGAGTTCGGGATAGTGGCGGAAGATCCCGTTCTGGTTGAACGGGATGCGGCGCGGCGAGGCCAGGTAGGCCGCGATATTGGGCCGCGCCGCCACGCGGTCGCGCAGCGCGCCGAGGGCCGGATACTCGCCCTCCAGCCGCTTCATGGCGTTCGGGAAGGCATAGCGCAGGCCTTCGATCACCTGGAACAGCGACAGGTCGGCATAGCTCGGCTTGTCGCCCACCAGCCAGTCGCGCTGCTCGGGATTGGTGAGCAGGCGCGAGAAATAGCCGAAGAACTTGGGCAGGCGCGTCTCGATGAAGTCGGCGGCGCGCCGCTGCGCTTCCGGCTTCTGGTCTTCATAGTAGAGCGAGGTGGCGATCGGATGATGGGTATCGTGGATTTCGGTGACCAGGTCGGCGATGGTCAGCTGCAGCTGGTGGGTCCACAGCCGGCCCGGATCGGACCGGGGCGCCAGCGCATGCTGCTCGCCCAGGTACAGGAGGATGTTGGCCACCTGGCCGATGGTCAGCTCGCCGGCACGCAGGAAAGGCGGCGCGAACGAGGGACGAGTTTCGGTCTCGAGCGCCGACAGCAGCAGGTCCATGCCGCCCGCGCGGCGCGCCACGTCCACGTACTCGGCTCCCGCTTCTTCCAGGGCAAGCCGGACGAACTCGCCACGCCCCTGTATACCCGGCCAGTAAAAAAGTTCATACGCCATCTCGCACCTCCGGTCTGGTTCGGTCTGGCGCAATTATCGATGATGAATCGGAAGCGTGTCGCCGCACAAACATGGTAATCTTGTTTGCCTGTCAGGCGAAAACAAAAAGTCGCAAAACAGGCGAAAAACAAGCAAGAATAAGCAAGACGAACCACGAGAGAGAGACACGACATGAACGCAACCCGTCCCAGCGGTTTCATTCCCATCCCCCAGCGTTCTCCGTATTACCACAGCACGAGTTAGCATCCTGGCAAATTGCGTGGCAGAATGTGATTTCTGCGATGCAAGCCCGTTCACACTCGCGGCCTCCTGAAACCCACTGCAGCGCGCAGCGGGTTTTCCGAGTACCCATGTAGCGGGCATCGAAGATAAAGCAGTGGCGCCGCCGTGGCGCCCGCAACTTTACGCCGACTGGAGCGCTCACATGATTTTCGCTCACCTGACCAAGCACTGGATTGCACGCCGCAGCCAGTACACGCCTGCCTCCTGGATGCTGAGCATCATGCGCAGCCTGCGCGTGCTGCGCTACTGGCGCGAGCACCAGGCCCTGTGCCGCCTCGACCTGGTGCGCCGCTTCGTCGCGGCCGCGCCCAACGACGACCTGTTCCACCACCTGAGCCACCGCAGCTACCTGGCGCGCGACCTGAGCGCGCGCGAGCGCGTGCAGTGCGTGCTGTCGCACTACCGCTTCGAAGACGCCGCGTTCAGCAATGCCTACCACCAGGCGGTCTACGGCGGCGGCGGACTCACGCTGTGGCAGCACGACACCGGTGAGCACAGCTTCCTGCTGCGCCTCGAGATGGCGCCGCGCCACGATGCCGAGGGCGACCTCACCATCTCGCTGGTCGCCGACGGCAAGTACCTGCACCGCCTGTCCTATACCTGGATCGACGGCCAGCTGGCCGGCAGCGAGCTGCCCACCGTGCCCTTCGTCACCCGCAACCAGGGCCGCTGGCTTGACTCCGGCGCCGCCTTCGACGCTTTCGAAGAAGCCTTTCCCAACAACTCGCCGAGCTTCTTCTGCTTCGCCGCGATGCAGGGCGTGGCGCAGGCCCTGGGCATCGACCAGGTGGTGGCCATCAAGTGCACCTCGCACATCGCCTACGATCCGGCCGACCTGAAGCACTTCGAGAATGCCTACGACGGTTTCTGGAAGATCCTCGGCGGAGTCGAGATGCCGGGCCGCAGCTACCTGATCCGCCTGCCCTTCTACCTCAAGCCGCTGGCCGACATGCCGTCCAAGCACCGCAAGCGCGCCGCCCAGCGCCGCGAATACTGGCGCGCCATCGGCGACTCGACCCGCACCACCATGCTGCGCCACATGGTGCCGGCCGCCAGCGCCCAGGCGCGCGCGGTCGCGGCGCCGGCCACGGCCGAGGCCTGAAGCCGGGCGGCTCGTCGCAGGCCGCCCACTATCCCACGCTGTCCCGTCCGGGACGTGCCGGCGAGGCCGGAAGCCGGCGCGCCCGCACGTGCATTCCGACTATGATGATGGGACATGTCCTCTCGAACCCATTCGACATCCGACAGCCGCGCATCGCCCGCCGTGCCCGCCTTGCCGCGCCTCGTCGCCTGCGCCTGCGCACTCATCGCCACGATCTGCCTGCTGGGGTGGGCGGCCGGCATCGATGCGCTCGTTTCCGTCTTCACCGGTTTGCCTTCCATGGTCCCGCTGACGGCTATCCTGACCCTGCTCGCCAGCGGCGCACTCGCCTTGCATGGGCGCGGAGCCGATACCCGCTTCGGCCTGGCGCCGGCGCTGCTCGTGACAGCCATGGCGGCCGCGATCCTGCTGGCGCACGGCGGCGCACGGCTGGAATGGCCTTTCGCATCCGCCTTCATTGTCGACCATGCCGGCTGGCGGCGCTTGTCGTCGCCGCTCACCGCGGCGATGTTCCTCGGTATGGGCATCAGCCTGCTGGTCTTGCCGCATGCCCGCCATGTCCAGCTCGCGCAATGGCTGGCGCTCTGGGTGCTGTCCCTGGCGGTGCTGACGCTGGCGAGCTACATGTTCCGCGACACCTTCCTGTACCAGTCGCTGCCCGGCAGCGGCACCTCGATCCTGACGGCCCTGGTGCTGATCCTGCTGCCGCTCGGTTCCCTGGGCGCGCGGCCCACCGAGGGGATGATGGCGGCCGTCGCCGGCCAAGCGCCAGAGGCGCAGATGGCGCGCCGGCTGCTGCTGTCGGCGATCGCCATGCCGGTCCTGCTCGGCGCGCTGGTCTGGCTCGCCCTGCGCTTCGACGCTATCGACACCGAAACCGGCATCGCGCTGCTGGTCTGGGGGATCGCGGCACTGATCGTGGCGACGACTTGGCACGCCACGCTGCGCCTGAACCGCGCCGACGCCGCCCGCCGCCACGCCGAGCACGCGCTGGAGCGGGCCCTGGCCTCGCTGCGTGAAGCGGACACCCACAAGGACCGGTTCATGGCGGTGCTGGCACACGAACTGCGTAATCCGCTGGCCCCGCTCCGGGCGGCGGCCGACTTGCTGCGCCTGCCACGCGGCGCCGACGCCGCGCAGCGGCATCGCACCGCCGAGATCATCGCGCGCCAGGTGGAAACGATGACCCACCTGGTCGAGGACCTGCTCGACGTGTCGCGCGTGCGGCAAGGCCTGATCGCGGCGGAACGCGCGCCCGTGGACCTGTGCCTGGTCCTGAACGACGCCCTCGACCAGACCCGCCCGCTGTTCAGGCAGCGCCGCCACCGGCTGCATGCGGACCTCCCGCCGCAGGGGCCGGTCGTGCTGGGCGACCACAAGCGCCTGGTACAGATCGTCGCCAACCTGCTGGTCAACGCCGCCAAGTACACGCCCGAAGGCGGCGAGATCCGGCTGGCCCTGCACGTCGGGCGCGAGCGCACCGAGATCAGCGTGCACGACAACGGCGTCGGCATCGAGGCCGGAATGCTCGGCCGGGTGTTCGACTCCTTCAGCCAGGTCACGCGCACGCCGGGCCGCAACGAAGGTGGCCTGGGCATCGGCCAGGCGCTCGTCAAGAGCCTGGTCGAACTGCATGGCGGCACCGTCAGCGCGCACAGTGCCGGCCTGGGCCTGGGCAGCACCTTCGTGGTGACCCTTCCCTGCGCACCCGCGGCCGCCCCCACAGACGCCATGGCGTCCTGAGTTCCGGCCCGTCTTGCCACTTTCACCACGGCTTCCCGTGTCCGTGCTACACTGCCGCCTCGCTAGGGGTCCTGGCATGCGCGAAAAGCGCGTAGCCGGGTGAGAGATACCCTTCGTACCTGATCTGGATAATGCCAGCGAAGGAAAGCGCAACGCAGTTCCCATCCTTGTTTGCCCTTCCCCCACGTTGGCTCCGGCTTTTTTAATGAAAGCAGCGCGCCATGTTCGACGTGGCGCGCGAAGACGAGCAAACCATGACATCCAAGCTGAAGTACTCCCTGATTGCCTGCGCCATCCTGCAGGCCTTCTCCACCAACGCATCCGCACAAGAGCTTGACGGCGTGGCCTCGGTGGTCGTCACCGGCAGCCGCTGGGTCGCCAGCGACCGCGCCAGCATCGGCGGTTTTTCCGACGCGCCGCTGCTCGATACCCCGGCATCGATCACCGCCATCAATCGCACCCAGATGCTGGATCTGTCGATCCGCAACGTGACCGACGCCGCCCGCTACGACGCCTCGATCGGCGACGCCTACAACGCGGTCGGCTATGCCGAGCAGTTCTCGATCCGCGGCTTCGCCCTCGACAACGCCACCAGCTACCGCAAGGACGGCATCGCGATTTCCGCCGACACCCAGATCCCGCTGGAGAACAAGGAACGCATCGAGGTGCTGCGCGGCCTGGCCGGCCTGCAGGCCGGCGTCGCGGCGCCGGGCGGCATGGTCAACTTCGTCACCAAGCGCCCGACCAATGCGCCGCTGCGATCCGTCCTGGTGGAAGCGAGCGAGCGCGGCACCCTGCACGGCTCGATCGACCTGGGCGGCCGCTTCGAGGACCGCCGCTTCGGCTATCGCATCAATGCCGCGTTTGATGACCTGAAGTCCTACGTGCGCGGCGCCGACGGCGAGCGCCAGTTCGTCTCCGCCGCCTTCGACTGGCAGATCAGTCCGGACGCCCTGCTCCAGCTCGACGTCGACCACCAGCACAAGGCGCAGATCACGGCGCCGGGCTACCAGCTGCTGCGCAACGAAGTCCTGCCGACCGGTGTATCGGCCAAGACCCTGCTGAACGACCAGCCCTGGACCAGGCCGGTCGAGACCGACAGCAGCAACCTGGGCCTGCGCTTCGAATACCGCCTCAACCCGGACTGGACGGCCACGGTCAACGCCAACAAGCACTGGTTCAAGCGCGACGACTACACCGCCTTCCCCTACGGCTGCAGCAACGAGGGCGCGGGCTTCTATCCGGGCTACTGCTCGAACGGCGACTACGACGTGTATGACTACCAGAGCGTGGGCGAGCGCCGGACGCCGTGGGGCCTGCAGGCCATGCTGCAGGGCCGCTTCGCCACGGGCGCGGTGCGCCACCAGCTGACCGTGGGCGCCGCCCTGTCCGAGCGCCACGACAGCTTCGGCGAATACGTCTACGACTACGCGGGCTACAGCAACATCTGGAACAACCAGGCCGTCGATCCGGCCCCGGGCAATCCGCGTACCGGCCCGGTGATGGAGCGCCGCAGCGACCGCGAAAGCGCGCTGTTCGTGCAGGACGTGGCCGCGCTGTCCGACAAGCTCACGCTGCACACCGGCCTGCGCTGGGTAAAGCTCAAGCGTGACGAGCTGGCCGAGATCGAACAGGGCTGGGTGCATGCCGACGATTCCTTCGTGCTGCCGAGCGTCGCCCTGGTCTACAAGCCGGCGCGCGACTGGAGCGTCTACGGCTCGCTGAGCCACGGCCTGCAGCACGGCGGCATCGCCGAAATGGGCACAGCCAACGAAAACAGCGTGCTGCCGCCGAGCCGCTCGAAGCAGGTGGAAGTGGGCGTCAAGGGCGTGGTGGGCAATGCGGTGATGCTGTCGGCCGCCGCGTTCGACATTCGCCAGGGCCTGGAGTACGTCAACGCCGCCAACCTCTTCGTGCGCGCCGGCCAGCAGCGCCACCGCGGCGTCGAACTGGCGGCCCAGGGCAAGCTGAATTCCGACCTGAACTACAGCCTGTCCCTGATGGCGCTCGACGCCGAACAGACCGGCACTGGCGACCTCGATGTCGAAGGCAAGCGCGTGACCAACGTGCCGGAATTGCGCTCGACCGCCTGGGTGGAATACGCGGTGCCGGCGCTGCGCGGCCTGAAAGTGGACGCCACCTGGCAGTACTCGGGAAGCAAGGCCTTCGACCCGGCCAACCGCGCCGTCGTGCCGGGCTACCACGTGGCCGCGCTGGGCGCCTCGTATGCGCTGCGCGTGGGCGGGATGGACACCATCCTGCGCGCCCGCGTGGACAACGTGTTCGACAAGTTCTACTGGCGCGACGTGACGCAGTCGCTGGGCGGCTACCTGCTGCCGGGCGCGCCGCGCACGTTCAGGGTGTCGGCGCAGTTTGACTTCTAAGAAGTTGTAGGGTGGGCGGTTTGTAATTCCGGGCATTGCCCGAAATTACCCCGCCCACCCTACGGCCGACGCATACTCAGTCGGACAGCTCGGCCAGCTTGCCCAGGCAGCGCCGCTGGAAGCCATCCAGGCCGGCGGTCACGAAACTGTCGTCCGGCTCGATCACCTCCGCATCGAGCAGCAGGCGCAGCTTGGCGATGCGGTCGCCCTGGGTCAGCGCCTGGGCCAGGTGCGGCCCGTCCGGGTCGCCCGCCCAGGCGATCGCCTCGACCACCTCGGCCGGGAAGTCCCAGTGGCGGGCGATCACGGCCGACAGCTGGCGGCTGGCCTCGAACAGTTCGATCCCGAAGGTCCCCGAACCGGGCACCTTGCCCTGGCAGACCCGGTCCGCGATCTGGAACGCGACCTGCAGGCCCACGTTCTGCATCAGGCCGGCCAGGTAGGATTCGAACACGCTGGCCGACAGGCCCGGCGCCATCACGCTGGCGGCAAAGGCGCAGCGCTCGGAGTGGCGCCACACGTTCGGCGCCACCTGGCGCGCGACACCCTGCACCTTCACGCGGATCAGCGGGCGCATCGCGATGCACGCCAGCAGCATGCGCAGGCCGTTCAGGCCGAGCATGGTCACCGCGCCGTCGAGGGTCTCGATCGGCTTGGCCGGCCGGTAGTAGGCGCTGTTCGCCTCGCGGATCACTTCGGCGACCAGCACCAGGTCGCGCCCCACCTCGGCCGACAGCGCGCTAGTGGAGATGTTCTCGTCCGACAGGGCGCCCAGCAGCTGCGTCACGAGTTCCGGCACGCGCGGCACCAGGCCGGACGCGCTTTCGGGGTCGTCCGTGAGAGCGCGCAGCTCGTCGAGGATCTGCCGTTCGATCTCCGGACTGGCGTTGGTGCCGCTCGAGGCGGCCAGCCAACGGTAGTAGGCAGCGTCCACGTCGGCCGCCATATCGGTCTCATTTGCCACCGCGGCCGCGTCAATGGCGGCTGAGGCAGCGGTCTCCTTCTCGGTGCCGCCGAGCAGGCGGCCTATCCAGTTTTTCACAGCGCACCGCCGTATTTATCAAAGCTGAGAAAAACATTCTAATACCATACGGCAACAAAAAGGCAAATGTAACCGCTTGTCTCCTCAATCCACCTCAATCAAGAGACAAAGAGTCAGCAGGACGCCCCAGCAGACCCTCCACCCGGCGCAAGCGCTGTTCCAGGCTGCCTTCGAGCAGGACGTAGGGGATGGCACGCGCCTGCAGCGTCTCGACCAGCATCCGGTGCACTTTCTGGCGCACCTCTTCCGATTCGCGCTGCAGGCCGTCCGGCTCCCAGGGGCTGTCGGGCGCCGTCACCAGGGTCCAGGCGTAGTCGTGGCAGCTGGCGAGGCGCGCCAGCTGCGGGTCGACGCGGCCCCAGTACTGGCGGCTGTACAGCGCCGTCATCAGGGGCGTCGTGTCGCAGAACAGGAAACCTGCGGCGCGCGCGGCCGCCTCGTCCTCGCGCGCGCGCTGGGTGCACGCGATCGGGTACTGGTCTTCTTCGTCCGGCACGCGGCCGTGGGTATCGACGAATTCGCGCAGGTATTCCGGCACCCACACGGTGCCGTAGCGCCGCGCCAGGGCTTCGCACAGGGTCGATTTGCCGGACGATTCCGCGCCGAGCACGGCGATGCGCATCGGCTTGGGCTTCACGCATCCCTCCGCGCGATGTTCGACCAGGCGCGCCAGCCGGTCCAGGCCAGCACCACGAACACCCCATACAGGATGGCGGTCAGGTGCAGGTCCTTGTAGATGTACAGGCCGACGTAGAGCACGTCCACCACGATCCACACCAGCCAGTTCTCCACCTTCTTGCGGCCCAGCAGGAGCTGGCCCACCAGGCTGCCGGCGGTCAGGAAGCCGTCCGCATGCGGCACGTCGGTGTCGGTGAGACGGTCGAGGAACTGCGACAGCAGCACGAAGCCGATGGCCCAGGCGGCGATGGACCAGCCCCAGCCCGCGGGCTTCAGGCGCGTGACCACCAGCGGCCGGTCGCCGGCGCCGTGCAGCCACTGGTACCAGCCCCATACCGAGGCGCCGATGAACACGAACTGCAGGCCCATGTCGCCGTACAGCCTGGCCTCGAAGAAGACCACGGCATAGGTGCTTGACGACGCGATCGAGAACAGCCAGGCCCAGTGCTTCTGGCGGATGTTCAGCAGCACGGTGGTCACCGCCAGCAGGAAGGAGATGAGTTCCAGCGGCGTGGTCGAAAAGCCGAGGAAGGAAAACGGGTCGTTCATGCGCGGCAGGGAGGGAAGATGTCAAGTCAACAGGCGATTATGGGAGGTGGCGCGCGAATCCGCAAGCCGCGCCGCATGTCCTGCCCCTGCCTGCCCTCCCCGGACTGCCCGGATCCGGACAGCGGTGCCCGCGGACGGGCAGCGCGCCAGCGCCCTGTGCGCCTTCGCCAGAGGGAAGGCCGGCTGGCACGATGCTTGCAATGAAGGCTGCATCTTCATTCGATAACACCAGCATCCCATGGACCAAACCATCGGCATCGACATCCTGCGCCGCCGCCGTTTCCTCCGCCTCGCCGGCGGCATCCTGCTGTGCACCGGCTTCCTGGGCGCCGCCTGGGGCATCAACCGCGCCGTGCGTCCCGGCGTCGACGCCGCCGACATCGTCGTGGCCGAGGTCAGGCGCGGCACGGTCGACAACACCATCAACGCCGCCGGCGTCGTCATCCCCGTGCACGAGGAAGTCGTGTCCAGCCCGGGGGCGAGCCGCATCGCGCGCGTGCTGGCCAAGCCGGGCCAGCAGGTGGAGCAGGGAGAGCTGCTGCTGGAACTGGACGACCGCGAGATCCGCCTGGCGCTCGACTCCCTGAAGGAGCAGCTGGCGCAGCAGGAAAACAAGGTCGCCTCCTTGAGAATCGAGATGGAGCAGAAGCTCACGCAGACGGCGTCCGCCATCGAACTGCTGGAGATCGACCTGCAGGCCAGCCGCGCGCTGCGCGAGCGCAACCGCAAGCTGCGCGAGAGCGGCCTGGTATCGGGCCAGGATCTCCTGAGCTCGGAGCTGAACGTGCAGCGCAACGAGGTCCAGCTGCGCCAGCAGCGCGCGTTGATCGACGATACGCGGCGCGCCACTGCCGGCGCCATCGCCGCCGCGAAGCTGCAACAGGAGATCCTGCGCAAGCAGATCGTGCGCCAGGAAAGCCTGCTCGAACAGACCCGGGTACGCGCGCCCTTTGCCGGCATGCTGACCTCCCTGGTAGAGGAAGCCGGCGCCAGCGTGGCGGCCGGCCAGCTGGTGGCGCGCATCTCGGAACTGAACAACTACCGGGTCGAGGCGACCCTGTCCGACTTTCATGCGCGCCAGCTGGCGGCGGGCCAGCCGGTGCGCGTCGAGCAGAACGGCGAGGTGCTGGCCGGACGCGTGCACACCATCCTGCCCGAAATCCAGAACGGAACCATCAAGCTGCTGATCGACCTGGAGCAGCCGCACAACCCGAATCTTCGCAACAAGATGCGGATCGACGCCAACATCGTCACCGAACGCCGCGCCAATGTCCTGGTGATCGACAGCGGCAGCGCCTTCAACGGCAAGGGACGCCAGAGCGCCTTCGCCGTGCGCGACGGCGCCGCCCACAAGACCCTGCTCACGCTCGGCGCCAGCGACGGCAAGCTCATCGAAGTCGTCGACGGCGCCCGGCCGGGCGAGCGCTTCATCGTGTCAGGCACCAGCGCCTTCAAGGACCTGGATCGCATCCGTATCACCGACTAAGGAGAAGAACATGATCAAACTGAACAAGGTCAGCAAGACCTACCGCACCGACAAGGTCGAGACCCTGGCCCTGAAGGACATCGACCTGCACGTCAGGGAGGGGGAATTCGTGGCCATGATGGGTCCCAGCGGCTGCGGCAAGAGCACCTTGCTGAACATCATCGGCCTGCTCGACCGCCCTGGCCAGGGCAGCATCGAGATCGCCGGTGCATCGATGAAGGGCTACGGCGACCGCCAGCTGGCCGGCCTGCGCAACCGCAGCTTCGGCTTCATCTTCCAGAGCTTCCACCTGATTCCCGATCTGCGCGTGATCGACAACGTCGAACTGCCCCTGCTCTACCGCAGCGGCAGCGGCGCCGAGCGGCGCCGGCTGGCGCGCGCGGCGCTGGAGAAGGTCGGCCTGGGCGCGCGCATGGACCACTATCCGAACCAGCTGTCGGGCGGCCAGCAGCAGCGCGTGGCGATCGCCCGCGCCATCGTCGGGCAGCCGAAGATCCTGCTGGCCGACGAGCCGACCGGGAACCTGGACAGCAAGATGGGCGAGGAAGTCATGGACATCCTGCTCAGGCTGAATGCCGAAGGCACGACCGTGGTGATGGTCACCCACGACGAACAGGAAGCGCGCCGCACCAACCGCATCGTGCGTGTGTTCGACGGCCAGCTGGTCAGCCCGGCCGGCGCCACCGGGGAGCAGCCACATGCTGCGTAACTACCTGCTCACCGCCTGGAAGGTCTTCATGCGCCGCAAGCTGTTCACGGCGATCAACCTGGCCTGCATCGTACTCACCCTGGTGGTGCTGATGGTGATCACCGCCCTGCTGGAGGCCACCTTCTGGCCGAGCGGGGTTGAAGGCCGCAGCGACCGCTTCCTGCAGATCTACAGCATGCGCAGCACGAGCGCGGACAGTTCGATGATCCGCACCAGCCTGCTTGGCTACAAGACCATCGACAAGTACCTCAAGCCCATGCCCGGCGTCGAGCGCGTCTCGGCCTTCACCACACCGAGTGCGGTATCGATCTACCAGGGCGAGCGCGTGAGCGAACTGCAGATGCGCCGCGTCGATGCCGACTACTGGAAGATCCTCGACTTCACGCTGCTGGCCGGACGCCTGCCGAACGAAGACGACGAAGCGGCGGGCCGCCTGGTCGCCGTGCTCAACGCCAGCAGCGCCCGCCTGCTGTTCGGCGGCACTCCGGATGCCGCAGTCGGCAAGGCCTTCAGCGCCGGCGGCCAGCCGTTCCAGGTCATCGGCGTGGTCGAGGATGTCATGCACCTCAATGCCTTTGCCGACCTGTGGGCGCCGCTCTCCACCTTCCCGTCGAGCGATTACCGTAACCAGATCACGGGTTCCTTCGCCGCGATGCTGCTGGCGAAAAGCCCGGCCGACCTGCCGCGCATCCAGCGCGAGGTCGAGCGCATCGCCAAGAATTTCGTGACCGAGGACCCGAAGAACTTCGCCATTACCACCTTCTGGGCCGACAGCAAACTCGACCTGGTTGCCCGCACCCTGCTCGCCAGCGACATCAACCGCGGCGCGGGGCCCGACTCCGGCGCCGGCAAGCTGCTGGCGATGATCGCAGGCGGCATGCTGGTGTTCATGCTGCTGCCGGCCCTGAACCTGGTCAACCTGAACATGGGGCGCATCCTCGAACGCAGCGCCGAGATCGGCGTACGCAAGGCCTTCGGCGCCACCAGCATGCAGCTGGTCGGCCAGCTGGTGATCGAGAACATCGTGCTGTGCCTGGCCGGCGGCCTGCTGGGCCTGGCCGCCACGCAGGGCGTGTTGTGGTGGCTGGAATCCTCGCAGCTCATTCCCTACCTGAAGGTGAGCATGAACCTGCCGGTATTCGGCATGGGCATGCTGCTCGCCTTCGTCTTCGGGCTGCTCTCCGGCGTGATCCCCGCCTGGAAGATGTCGCGCCTCGATCCCGTCCACGCCCTGAAAGGAGCCGCATGATGCTGCGCCACCTCTTGAAGCTGACCTGGAAGCGCAAATCCAGGAACCTGCTGCTGAGTCTTGAAATCCTGCTCGCCTTCGCCATCGTGTTCGGCGTCGCCGCCTTCGCGCTGCGCTACTGGCAGCTGTACCGCGAACCGGTCGGCTTCGACGGCAGCGACACCTGGTCCGTGACGATCCAGACCGGCAAGGACAGCGCCGCCATTCCGGCCGACACCTACGACACGCTGCAGCGCGGCCTGCGCGCCTTGCCCGAGGTGCGCGCGCTGGGCTTCGCCGCCTACGCGCCCTACACGATGTCGAACTGGTACACCTCGATCAAGTCACCGCAGACCGGGGCCGAGGTCGAGACGAATATCCTCGAAGCCGGCGATGGCTTCGCCGATGCGGTGGGACTGAGGCTCGTGCGCGGACGCTGGTTCCTGCCCTCGGACGAGGGCGCGGCCGTGCAGCCGGTCGTGATGGACCGGCGCCTTGCGGCCGCGATGTTCCCCGGCAAGGAAGCGCTGGACCAGCAATTCACGCACAAGGAAGGCAAGACCATGCGGACGCTGAAGGTGGTCGGCATCATCGACGGCTTCCGCAACCAGGGGCCGCTGGTGGCGGCGAAGAAGTTCGTCATTACCCGCTTCGCCCCGCTGACCGACAGCTCGCGCGTCAATGTGATCCTGGTCAGGGTCGCACCGGGCACGCCCCGGGCTTTCGAAGCGAAGCTGAACCGGCAGCTCAAGCTGATCCGCAACGACTGGTCCTACGAGATCGCGCCGCTGTCCGCCATGCGCGCTTCCCTGCTCAAGGAACACCTGGTCCCGCTGGCCATCGTCGGTGTGATCGCCGCCTTCATGCTGGCCATGGTGGCCTTCGGCCTGTTCGGCGTGTTGTGGCAGAACACCACGCGGCGCATTCCAGAGATCGGCCTGCGCCGGGCCGTGGGGGCGTGCGCCGGCGACATCTACCGGCAAATCGTCGCCGAGCAGCTGTTGATCAGCTCCTTCGCGATGGCGCTCGGCCTGGTGCTGCTGGTGCAGTTGCCGGTCACGGGCGCGCTGGGCGAGGGCCTGAACTGGCTGGTCTTCCTCGGCGCCGCCGGGCTGTCGATGGCGGTGATCTATCTGCTATCCTTGCTCTGCTCGCTCTACCCGGGCTGGCGCGCCAGCCGCCTCAGCCCGACCGAAGCGCTGCACTACGAATAAATGGAGCACGGCATCAAGACTATGGCATCAACACGCAAGCGGCGCATCCTGGTCGTCGACGACGATAGCGCGGTCCAGGTTTCGCTGGCCCTGCTGCTCAAGCAATCCGGTTTCGAGACGGTCTGCGCCGACGGCCCGCAAGGGGCGCTCGAGCAGCTGCAGGCCGGCGCCGCCGGTCCGCGCTTCGACCTGGTCCTGCAGGACATGAATTTCTCGCTGCAGACCAGCGGCGAGGAAGGCCTGGACCTGCTGGCCCGTATCAAGGGACTGGAACCAGGCCTGCCGGTGCTCCTGATGACGGCCTGGGGCTCGATCGCGCTGGCGGTGCGCGGGGTGCAGGCCGGCGCCGCCAACTTCTTCACCAAGCCCTGGGACAACGACCAGCTGGTGGCGCTGGTCGAGGCCACGCTGCAGTTGAGCGATGCGCTGGCCACGCCCAGCCTGGCGCCGCGCACCAGCCGCCGCGCCCTGGATGCGCAATGCGATTTCGCCGCCATCGTCGGCGAGCACCCGAAGCTGCTGAAGGTGCTGGAGACGATCGCGCAGGTGGCGCGCACCCGGGCGCCGGTGCTGATCCTGGGCGAGAGCGGCACCGGCAAGGAGCTGGTCGCCGACGCCATCCACCGCAACAGCCCGCGCGCCGCCAAGCCCATCGTCAAGATCAACATGGGCGCGATCACCAGCTCGCTGTTCGAGAGCGAGATGTTCGGCCACGTGCGCGGCGCCTTCACCGATGCGCGCAGCGACCGCAAGGGCCACGTCGCCGCGGCCGACGGCGGCACGCTCTTCCTCGACGAGATCGGCGAGCTGCAGCGTGGCGACCAGGTCAAGCTGCTGCGCGTGCTGCAGGACCAGCGCTACCAGCCGGTCGGCGCCAGCACGAGCTCGCAGGCCGACCTGCGCGTGGTGTCGGCCACCAACCGCGAGCTGGCGGAACTGGTGGCCGGCGGCGAATTCCGCGAAGACCTGTTCTACCGCCTGAACCTGATCACGATCCGCCTGCCGCCGCTGCGCGAGCGCCGCAGCGACATCCCCCTGCTGGCGCGCCATATCGCCGAGGGCGTGGCGCAGGGCTACGGCCTGGGCGAGGTCGTGCTGGCGCCGGATGCGCTGGACTGGCTGTCGAACCAGCCCTGGCCGGGGAATATCCGCCAGCTCAAGCAGACCCTGGAACGCGCCCTGCTCCTGGCCGGCAAGCAGCACCTCGGCCAGGCCGATTTCCTGGCCGCCAGCGCCGTCGACGAAGGGGCCCCGAACGGCCGCCTCGGCATGGACGGGATGACGCTGGAACAGGTCGAACGCCACATGATCGAACAGGCGCTGCAGCAGCACGCGGGGAACATCTCGCGCATGGCCAAGGCGCTGGGGCTGTCGCGCACCGCGCTGTACCGCCGCCTGGAACGCCACGGCCTGGGCGTGGACCTGCGCGAGGAATGAAGCTGCCCGCCATCCCGCTCCGGAGGCAGCTCATGGCTTACCTGGCGCTGCTGCACCTGCTGCTGGCCGGCTGCGCGCTCCTGCTGCTGCCCGCGCAAGCGCTGCTGTTCGTCGGCGCCGAACTGCTGCTCGCGGCCAGCATGGCGCTGGGCTGGTGGCTGGTCCGGCGCGCACTGGAACCGCTCGGCTACACGCGCCGCTTCCACGACCTGCTGCAGGACCAGCACTACGCGGCGCGCCTGGCCGCACCGGGCGTCACGGAACTCGACGAACTGGTCGCCATGTTCAACGGCATGCTTGGCGCCCTGCATCGCGAACGCCTGGCGGCCGGCGAGCAGCAGGGCCTGCTCGAGCGCCTGCTGGAAGCGACGCCGAGCGCGGTGCTGGTGTTCGATTTCGACCACGCCATCAGCCTGCTGAATGCGAGCGCCGCCGGCCTGCTGGGCCTGGACGCACCGCTGGGCAGGCCGCTGTCCGCATGGCAGGACGCCGGTGCGCGCTTCGACCCTGCGCTGGACCAGCGGGGCATCGCGCGCAGCCGCGACCTGGTGCGCCAGCTCGACGGCCTCGCACTCGGCGACAGCCGGCTGCTGGTCGATCTCGACGGCCGGCGCTACCGCGCGCAGCGCAGCCGCTTCTTCGACCGCGGCTTTGCGCGCCACTTCCTGATCGTCGAAGACCTGAGCGCCGAACTCGAGGACTCGGAGCGCGCCACCTATGCGCGCCTGATCCGCGTGCTGGCGCACGAGGTCAACAACACGGTGGCGGCCACCCGTTCGGTGCTCGACTCCCTGCTCTACTACCGCAGCCAGCTGCGGGACGCCGATGCGCAGGATTTCGTCACCGCCATCGACGCGGTCAAGCGCCGCAACGTCAGCCTGGGCGAATTCATCGACCGCTTCACGCGGGTGGTCAAGATGCCGGTGCCCGAGCTGCGGCCGGCGAATCTGCAAGCCATCGTCGACGACATCCTGTGGCTCAACCGCGAACAGTGCGCGCGCGCCGGCATCCGACTCGGCTGGCGCCGCTGCGACCCGGTGCCGCCGCAGCCGCTCGACGTCGGCCTGATGGAAGCCGCGCTGCTGAACATCGTCAAGAACGCGATCGAGGCGGTGCTGGCCCGCCAGGCCAGGGGCACGCCAGGCGGCCATGTCGAGATCACCCTTGAGCGCCTTGGCGACGACACCGTGCTGGCGGTGCTCGATTCCGGCGACCTGCTGGGCGAGCTGCCGCCGCGCCAGCTGTTCACGCCCTTCTTCAGCACCAAGCAGGGCGGCCAGGGGATCGGCCTGATGTTCGTGCGCGAAGTCCTGATGCGCCACGGCCTGCCCTACTCGCTGGCCGCCACCGGCCAGGGCGAGACCCGCTTCGAGATCCGCTTTACCTGAGTCTGCGGCGGCGCGCACCGCGCAGGCCGAGCGCCGCCACCGCGAACAGGGCCAGCGACCCGGGCTCCGGCACCTCGGCAGTGAGCGCCCAGCCGTCGATGCTGCCGGCGTCGCCCGCTTCGCTGTCCACCACCGTCAGGGTCCAGGCGCCGAACACGTTGTGGCCGATGAAGGCGGCCAATGCCTCCTCCGGCCGGAACGACCCGGTGTAAGGGGCATAGGCATAGCCTTCGGCGATGCTGATGGCGGCGCCGTCGTCGAACAGGGTATCGGCATAGTTGGCGCCGCCCGAGCCGCCCTGGCGGTTCGACAGCAGCACAGTCACGCCGTCATGGCTCAGGCTCAGCACCAGGTCGGCATCCCAGCCGTGGGTGATGTTGACCAGTGCGTTGACGTCCAGGACGCGGCCATGGCGCTCCACGTTCAGTGTCGAACTGACCGTGCAGGTATCGCAGATCTCGACTGGCACATTGGGGCTGGCGATGGTGACGACGCCGGCGTGGGCGCTGGTGCTCCCGATGGCGAATGCGGCGGCGAGGGTCAGGCAAAGGGAAGTGAGTTTCACGATGGTCTCTTCTGGAATGTGTTGTGGTGGAGTGCTCTCCCCTTGGCGCGGGAGAGCCTCTACTTGCGTGTGCTTAGTTGATCTTGACCAGGTCCATGGCGTCGAAGGAGACGGCCGGGGTCAGCCAGCTCGAGGAGCTGGTGGACCCGCTGACGACCCAGATCTTGAGCGTGTTCTGGCCGGCGATCAGCGCGCTGGCCGGAATCGTGTAGTCGTAGGTGATATTGCGTGCGCGGTAGGTGCCGACCGTCATGGTGCGGGTCGATGGCTGGCCCGGCGGGAACTGGTCGCCGGACTGCGAGCCGACGAAAGGCGAGGTCCAGCTGTTCACGTTGATCTGCGGCCGGCCACCCGCCTGCGCGGCGGTGATGCCGATCCTGAAGCGGTAGGTGGACGTGGCCGAGATCTGGCTCGCCTTCAGGGCGAAGCTGATCGTGACCGGGCCGTTCGGCGCGGTATTCAAGCCCTTCCACTGGAAGGCCGGCATGTGCAGGCCGGGTGTCGAGGTGCCGACACGGTAGGGATCGGCGCTGCTCGCCGTGGCGAACCATGGGCTCATGCGCACGTCGGACGGGTGCATGATGGTGATCTTGTCGCCATTCAGGAATTCCCGCGGCGTGCCGTCCCACTCGCCGATACGGAACAGCGCCTGCGTCAGGCTCGGGTCCCCCTTCGCGATGTGCCATTTGCCGCGCGGGTCGTCGTTGTTCACCAGCGGATCGGCGGCGATCGTCAGCGCCGGCACGATATTGGTGGTGCCTGCGGTGACGTTGACCGTCGACGTGGCGACCGCCAGTTCGTTCTTGTAGACGGTCATGGTGTAGGCGCCGGGTAGCATGCCGTTGGCCTGGGTATTGCCGTCGTGGCTGGCGGCATCGGCCCAGTATTGCGCGGTGGCGTTGGCGAAACCGACGGTGTACGGGAAGGCCGGGTTGCGGCCGTAGATGGCCGGCACGAACACGTTGCCGCGCGCCGTCGGCGGCACGTAACCGAGCAGGTTCATCTTCGAGAACCATGCGGTATCGACGCTGCCTGGCGCCGCGCCGTTGTTGAACACCATGGTGTAGGCGTTCAGGCGGTTGAAACGGAAGGCTTCGGTCTGGCCCTCGCCATAGTTGACGATGTAGGTGATCTCGTTGTTGGTGCTGGTGATCTGGTTGAGCAGGCTGCGGTAGAACGGACCGCCGGAGCCGCCTTCGTTGTTGTCGCGGACGATCCACACGCCGACATTCGGACCGGTGCCGCCGATATGGGTCCAGTCCTTCAGGCGCATGTTGGAGTAGTGCTTGGAGCGCGTCTCGCCCGCATTCGCGCCGCTGTTGATGCCGAAGATGTCGCCCGACTCGATGGCGCCGGTGGTGCCGCGCAAGTCGTCCGGCCAGGATGGCGGGCGGTTCGGATCGGCATTCGTCACCAGGCCGCCGGGCGTGCCTGCCGGCGTGCCGCTGGGCAGCGCGGCGATGCGCAGGCGCGCGATGAAACGCACCAGCGCCTGGCCGGTCGGCTCGGCGGTGAAATGGGTGCCCATGTAGATCCTGGGGTCGCCCTTCCTCACCAGGTAGTAATGGGTCAGGACCCCGGTCGCGCCGCCGAGCGTCTTGACCGTCACCTTGATGTAGTCGCTGGCCGCGGTGGTCGCGCTCTGGCCGGCAGCCGGCACCGTCACCGGCACGGCATTGCCGTTGGCGTCGACCACTTCGGCCTTGACCTCGACCCCGGTCTGGTCCGTGTAGATCCAGTCGTAGCCGCTGTTGACCTGGGTGCCGCGGGCCGCATCCTGGAATTCGACGCCGTTATAGACGATGCTGGACAGGTCGCCGGGGGAGGTGGTGCTGGTGTCGTTCGGGTGGCCGCGCACCTTGAATACCAGGCCGGCGCCGGTGTCGATGGTGTAGCTGACGATCCTGTCGCTGGCGTCCTTGGTCGTGGTGACGCCGAATGCGGCCTGGGCTTGCATCGATGCGCCGGCCAGCATCGTGAAGAGTGCGCAGCCTTGCAGCAAGGCTTTCAAGCTTGGTGTTCTCATGCTGTCTCCAATGATGTTGTTGTAATTGCATTTTTAGTATTGGATGTAAAGACGCTGCAGGTCAATCGTCTGGTCGAGACAAGCGGAAATACTCACTTCCGTGAGCAGAATGCGAAAACCGCGGCGGGATCGCTCCGGCCGCGGTTCCAGGAAAGCGTGCTGCGCTTACTTCTTCGGATACTTGATCGTCATTTCCTTCAGCAGGTTGTCGGCGTGGTCGACTTCCTTCATCACCCACAGCATGTAGCGGATGTCGACGTGGATCGCACGCGTGATCGCGGTATCGAAGTACCAGTCCTTGGTGATCGATTCATAGGTTGAATCGAAGTTCAGGCCCACCAGTTCGCCGCGCTTGTTCATCACGGCCGAACCCGAATTGCCGCCCGTGGTATCGGCGCTCGACAGGAAGTTCACCGGCACCGTGCCCAGCACCGGGTCCTTGAACACGCCGTAGCGCTTGGCCTTGATCGCATCCAGCAGCGGCGCGGGGGCGATGAACGGATCCTTGTTGGTGGCCTTCTCGACGATGCCTTCCACCGTCGTGAACGGACCCTTGACCAGGCCGTCGCGCGGGGCGTAGGGCGCCACGGTGCCGTAGGTCACGCGCAGGGTCGAGTTGGCGTCCGGGTAGACCGGCTTGCCCTGCGACTTCTTCCAGGCGATGACGGCCGCCATGTACTGCGGGATCACGCGTTCGAGGTTGCCGTCGATCTCGTTGCGGCGGTTCTCCAGCGCCATGCCGGTCTCGTGCAGGCGCACGGCCAGCTGGATGAAGGGGTCGTTCGACTTGCGGAAGGCGTCCGCATCCTTGCCGATCCAGGCCAGGCGCTTGGCGGTGTCGGCCAGCTCGGTCGCCTTGTACATCGCGTTCAGCGCGTTCGGCGCCGGCAGCAGCCCGTCCAGGCCCTGCGGGTGCATCTTCGCATCGATGCGGGCATAGCGCGCCAGCGCGGCGCCCCAGCGGGCTTCGTCGACCTGGGGCACGAAGGACTGCTCGAGGCGGGTCAGGCGCGCCTTGATGAAGGACAGGTCGCGCTCCTGGTAGCCCGATTCGCGCTGCGCGTCCGGCTTCTGGCGCTCCAGCGCCAGGCGGTACAGGGTGCGCGCGCTCTTGAGCAGGTCGCTGTGCGTCGCCTCGGCCCAGGCGGCTTCCTGGCGCGAGGCCGCCATGTCCTGGGCGATCACGCCATCGAGTTCGCCCAGCAGGCCCTTGGCGCCCTTGCCATTCTGCTTGTGCCAGGCGCGGAACTCGGCATCCTGCACGTCCTTGATCGCGGCGATGTCCTTGCGCGCGAAGCCGTCCAGCAGGCCTTGCGTCTTCTTGAGCACGTTGTTCAGGCTCTTGGCCACGCTCGCGTAGCGCACGTCCCAGGCCGGGTTGCCCATGGTGGCGGCCGAGATCACCGACAGGTCGGCGGTGATTGCACCCACCTTGGCGGGGAAGTCGACGTCACGCGCGAAGCGGATCTCGCTCGGCAGCTTGTAGCGGCTGGTGCGGCCCGGATAGCCCGCCAGCAGGATCGGGTCGCCGTTCTTCAGGCCTTCCGCGGAGACCACCAGGAAGTCCTTCGACTTGTAGGGCACGTTGTCGGGCGACGGGTCCGCCGGGCGGCCGTCCTTGCCGACGTAGGCGCGCAGGAAAGCGTAGTCGCCGGTCTGGCGCGGCCATTCGTAGTTGTCGATGTCGCCGCCGAAGTTGCCGATGCGGTCGGACGGCGCGTACACCAGGCGCACGTCGCGGATCATCAGCTGCTTGATGCGGTAGTACTCGAGGCCGCGGTGGAAGGCCGGCACCGAGCAGCGCACCGACTTGTCGGTCTCGCACTCCGCCACCAGCGCCTTGATGCGCGACTCCACCAGCTCGTGGCGATCGCGGCCCGACATGGTCGGGCTCAATCCCTTGAGCACGCGGTCGGTGACGTTCTCGACCTTCTCGGTCACGTACACCAGGGTGTTCGGGCCGCCCGGCAGTTCATCGGCGCGGGTCTTGGCCAGGAAGCCACCCACGATGTAATTCTTCTCGGGGGTCGAATTGCGCTGGACCGCGCCATAGGCGCAGTGGTGGTTGGTGACCACCAGGCCATCCGGCGACACGAACGAGGCCGAGCAGCCGCCCAGCGAGACGATGGCGCTCATCGGATGCTTGCTCAGGTCGGCCAGTTTCTCGGCCGGGATGGTGATCCCGATACGCTTGAGTTCGGATTTGAGTTGCGGCAGCTGGTGCGGTTGCCATTGGCCTTCATCGGCAAGCGCGAAGTTTGCGACGCCGATCAAGGCAACAGGCAGGACGAACGATTTGAACAAGGTAGACCCCAGATGAATAAAAAGCACCCGGCAGTATAACTTTGTTATATATGCATGAGGTCGTTTTTTGGCGTAATGACGGGCAGTTCAGCCCTGCTCCTGCCCCGCGCGCCAGCCGCCGCCCAGCGCCTGGATCAGCGCCACCGCCGCCGCCTGGCGGTCGGCCTGCACCTGCACCAGCTGGCGGCGCGCACTCAGCGCGGTGGCCTGCGCCTGCACCACTTCCGAATAGCTCACCTGCCCCGCGCGGTAGCGGTTCAGGATCTGCTGCTCGACCTTGTCGGCGGCTTCGGAAGCCACCCGGGTCAGCTCCTGCTGCTGCTCCAGGATCCGGGTCGCGCTGAGCTGGTTCTCCACGTCGGCGAAGGCCGTGAGCACCGTCTGGCGATAACGCGCGACGGTCGCCTGGTGGCGCGCCTCGGCCCCCGCCACGCTGGCGCGGGTGGCGCCGGCGTTGAAGATCGCCTGCGCCGCCGACAGCCCGAAGGACCAGGCGGCATTCGATGCCGAGAACAGGTCCGACACGCTGCTGCCGCCGGTGCCGAGCGAAGCCGACAGGCCGATGTTCGGGAAGTAGGCCGAGCGCGCGATGCCGATCTCCGCATTCGCAGCCGCCACGTCGCGCTCGGCGGCGGCGATGTCGGGGCGGCGCTGCAGCAGCAGCGAGGGCACGCCCACCGGCACCGCCGGCACCGTCACCCGCCATTCCGGCAGCGGCGCGAGCGTGAACTCGCTCGGGGCCTTGCCGACCAGGACCGCGATCGCGTGCTCGAACTGGGCGCGCTGGCGGTTCAGGCTCAATTCGTCGTTGCGGGCATTGGCCAGCTGGGTCTGGGCCTGCAACACGTCGGTGCGGGCGACGATGCCGACATTGAAGCGGTTGGTCGTGATCTGCAGCTCGCGCTCATAGCCGGCGATGGTGCGCGCCAGCAGGCTGCGCTGGGCGTCGAGGGCGCGCACGGCAAAATAATTCGCCGCCAGCTCGCCCTGGGCCGACAGGCGCGCGCTCGCCAGGTCGGCAGCCGTGGCCTCGGCACTGGCCTGGGCGCTGGTGACGCCGGCCCTCAGGCGGCCCCACACGTCCGGCTCCCAGCTGCCGCCCAGGTTCAGCCGATAGGCATTGTCCGCGCCCTGCCCGCGCACGCCCGCGCGGTCGCCGGACAGGTTCAGGTTCACGGTCGGGAACAGGGACGCGCGCTGCTGCGCCACCAGCGCACGCGCCTGCGCATAGTTGGCAACCGCCACCGCCACGTTCTGGTTCGAGACCTCGATGGCACCCGCCAGCTCGTTCAGCACCGGATCGTCGAACAACTGCCACCAGGGGCCGCGTTCGAGCGCATCGGCGGGCGCCGCCGGCACCCAGCCCTGGGCTTCCTTGAAGGCCACCGGTTCCGGCGTCGTGGGACGCTGGTAGGCGGGGCCGACGGCACAGCCGCCGGCGATGCCGGCAGCCAGGGCGACGAGGGAAAGGCGGTACATGGCGTGGGTTCTCATCATGGATTCGTTATTTTGCTGGGATCGGCTGATCGAGGTCGGTATGGCGGGTCAGCTCATGCTCGTTCGGCTTCCTGGTGCGCAGCTTGTCGAGCAGGACGTAGACGACCGGCGTGGTGAGCAGGGTCAGGAGCTGGCTGGCGACCAGGCCGCCGATGATGGCGATGCCGAGCGGGCGGCGCAGCTCCGAGCCTTCGCCGAAACCGATCGCCAGCGGCAGCGCGCCCAAGGCAGCGGCCAGGGTGGTCATCAGGATCGGGCGGAAGCGCAGGATGCAGGCTTCGCGCACCGCCTCCACCGCGGAGAGGCCGCGCGCACGCTCGGCCTCGAGGGCGAAGTCGATGATCAGGATGGCGTTCTTCTTGACGATGCCGATCAGGAGGAAGACACCGATCAGGGCAATGATCGAGAACTCCATCCGGAACAGCAGCAGGGCCAGCACGGCGCCCACCCCGGCCGAAGGCAGCGTGGACAGCACCGTCACCGGGTGCACCAGGCTTTCATACAGGATGCCGAGCACGATGTAGATCACGACGATCGCCGCCAGGATCAGCATCGGCTGCTCCTTGCTGGATTCCTGGGCGGCACGCGCCGTGCCCTGGAAGCTGCCGCGCACGTTGGACGGCATGGCGATGTCCGCTTCGGCCTGCTTCACCGCGGCCTGGCCGTCCTCGAGGTTGAAGCCCTCGGCCAGGTTGAATGAGACGGTGGTCGAGAGTTCGCCGTCCTGGTGGTTGACCGAGGTCGGGGTCGAGCTTTCCGCGTAACTGGCGATCGCGCTCAGGGGCACCATGGTGGTGGCGCCTGTGGACAGAGCCGCACCGCTGGACGGGTCGCGTGCGGCGGTCAGGTTGGTGGACGAAGCGGCCGCGCCGGACGAGGATTGCGTGCCGGTGGCGGTCCCACCGCCGCCGCGCGCCGGCACGTAGACGTCGCGCAGGGCTTCCGGCGACTGGGCATAGCGCTGGGCCACGCCCATGATCACGCGGTACTGGTTCAGCTCGTCGTAGATGTTGGCCACCTGGCGCTGGCCGAAATTGTTGTACAGCGCATTGTTGACGTCGCGCGTGCCGATGCCCAGGCGCGCCGCCGTGTCCTTGTCGATGGTGACGAAGGTCTCGACGCCGTTCTCGGCCTGGTCGGTGTCGACGTCGACCAGCGCCGGCTGGCGCTTCATCGATTCGGCCAGGCGCGTGGCCCATTGCTTCAGGTCGGCCGCGTTGTCGCTCTTGAGCGTGTACTGGTAGGTCGAGTTGCTGGAACGCCCGCCCATGCGCAGGTCCTGCACCGGGTTCAGGAAGATCGACACGCCGGTGACCCGCGCCAGCTTCGGGCGCAGGCGCGCGATGACGGCCTGTCCGGTATCGCCTTTCGCGCGCTCGTCGATGGGTTTCAGGTTGATGAACATGAAACCGCCGCCCGCGCGCCCGCCGCCGGTGAAGGCGACCACGGTGTCGACCGCCGGATCGCGCCGGATGATGTCCACCAGCTGGCGCAGCTTGCCCTGCATGGCCTGGAAGGAGATGCTCTGGTCGGCGCGGATGCCGCCGTTGAGCTGGCCGGTGTCCTGCTGCGGGAAGAAACCCTTCGGCGCCGCCGCGAACAGGTAGACGTTCAGGCCGACCACGAAAGCGAGGATGATCATCACCAGCAGCTTGCTGTCGAGCGCCCAGTCGAGCGCGTGCCGGTAGACCCGCAGCGTGCGGTCGAAGCCGCGCTCGGACCAGCGTGCGAGTAAGCCGGGCTTCTTGTCCTTGTCTTCCTTGCGCAGCAGCCAGGCGCACATCATCGGCGTCGTGGTCAGCGAGATCACCAGCGAGATCATCACCGCGGCCGACAGGGTCACGGCGAATTCGCGGAACAGCCTGCCCACCTGCCCGCCCATGAACAGCAGCGGGATGAACACCGCCACCAGCGACAGCGAGATCGACAACACGGTGAAGCCCACTTCGCGCGCGCCCAGCAGCGCCGCCTTCATGCGGTCCATGCCGGCCTCGATGTGGCGCGCCGTGTTCTCCAGCACCACGATGGCGTCGTCGACCACGAAGCCGGTGGCCACCGTCAGCGCCATCAGGGACAGGTTGTTCAGGCTGAAGCCCAGCATGTACATGACGCCGAAGGTGCCCAGCAGCGATACCACGGTGGCCACCGCCGGGATGATGGTGGCGCGCAGGCTGCGCAGGAACACGCTCACCACCAGCACCACCAGCAGGATCGACAGCACCAGGGTGAACTCGATCTCGTGCAGCGAGGAACGGATCGAATTGGTGCGGTCCGAGGCCACCTGCAGGCTGACGTCGCCGGGCAACTGGGCCTGCAGGGTCGGCAGCAGCGCGCGCACGCCGTCGACGGTCTCGATGACGTTGGCGTCCGGCTGGCGCGTCACCAGCACGATGACCGCCGGCTGGCCGTTGAACAGGCCGAGCGTGTTGACGTTCTCGACGCCGTCGATGACCTCGGCCACGTCGCGCAGGCGGATCGCCGCGCCGTCGCGCCAGGCCACCACCAGGTCGCGGTAGTCGGCCGCCTGCGGCCTGCCCTGGCCGGGGGTGCTCCCCTCCTTGCCGGCGGGCTGCGAATAGATCTGGAAGCGGTTGCCGGCGCCTTCGATCGCGCCTTTCGGGCGGTTGGCGTTGGTGGCCTGGATCGCGGCGCGCACGTCCTCGCTCGACAGGCCGTATTTGTTCAGCGCATCAGGCAGCAGCTCGACGCGCACCGCCGGCAGCGAGCCGCCGCCGATTTCGACCTCGCCCACGCCCTTCACCTGCGCCAGGCGCTGCTGCACCAGGTTCGATACCGATTCGTAGATCTGGCCCGGCGAACGGGTCTTCGAGGTGAGCGCCAGGATGATCACCGGCGCGTCGGACGGGTTGGCCTTGCGGTAGGTCGGGTTGCTGCGCAGCGTGGCCGGCAGGTCGGCGCGCGAGGCGTTGATCGCGGCCTGCACTTCGCGCGCGGCCGAGTCGATCTTGCGGTTCAGGTCGAACTGTAGGCTGACCCGGGTCGAGCCATTGCTGCTGCTCGAGGTCATCTCGTTGACCCCGGCGATCACGCCCAGCCTGCGCTCCAGCGGCGTGGCCACGCTCGAGGCCATGGTCTCGGGGCTGGCGCCGGGCAGCGAGGCCGACACCGAGATGGTCGGGTAGTCGACCTGCGGCAGCGGCGAGACCGGCAGCACGAAGAAGGCGGCGATGCCGGCCAGCGCCAGGCCGATCGTCAGCAGGACGGTCGCGATCGGGCGTTCGACGAAGGGCCGCGACAGGTTCATGCGCCGATCCTCTCGGGCTTGTTCGGCGCCCTTCCGGTGCGGCGTTGCGCCAGGCGGTCGAAGGCCAGGTAGATCACCGGCGTGGTGAACAGCGTCAGCAGCTGGCTGACGATCAGGCCGCCGAAGATGGCCAGGCCCAGCGGGCGGCGCAGCTCGGCGCCCTCGCCCGTGCCCAGCATCAGCGGGACGGCGGCGAACAGCGCGGCCAGCGTGGTCATGATGATCGGGCGGAAGCGCAGCAGCGCGGCCTGGCGGATCGCCTCCAGCGGCGCCTTGCCCTCGTCGCGCTCGGCCTCGATGGCGAAGTCGATCATCATGATCGCGTTCTTCTTGACGATGCCGATCAGGAGGATGATGCCGATGATGCCGATCACCCCGAGCCCCTGCCCGGTCACCCACAGGGCCAGCAGCGCGCCCACGCCGGCCGAAGGCAGGGTCGACAGGATGGTCAGTGGGTGCACATAGCTCTCGTACAGCACGCCCAGCACGATGTAGACGCAGACCACCGCCGCCAGGATCAGCCACAGCTGGTTCGACAACGAGGCCTGGTAGGCGCCGGATGCGCCGAGGAAGCTCATGCTCACCGCGTTCGGCATCTTGATTTCTTCCGCCGCCTTGTGGATCGCATTCACCGCAGTGCCCAGCTTGACGCCTTCGGCGGTATCGAAGCCGACGGTGGCGGCCGGGTACTGGGCCACGTGGGTGATCTGCAGCGGCGCCTCGGCCTCGCGGATGGTGGCCACCGCCGACAGCGGGGTCGGCTGGCCCGAGCTGGTGCGCAGCTGCAGGCGGTTCAAGCTTGCCAGCGACATCGCCTCGTCCTGCTGGGCCTCGAGGATCACCCGGTACTGGTTGGTTTCGGTGAAGATGGTCGAGACGATGCGCTGCCCGAAGGCGCTGTAGAGCGCGTCGTCGATCGAGGCCGCCGTGATGCCCAGGCGCGAGGCGGTGTCGCGGTCGATGTCGATGTAGGCGGCGCTGCCGACCGCGCCGGCGTCGGTGGTGGCGTTGCGCACTTCCTTCTTGGTGGCCATCTGGGCGACCAGCTTCCTCGCCCATTCGTTCACGGTGGCGCTGTCGGCGCCCTCGATCGACAGGCGGTACTGGGTCGGGCCGCTTTCGGCGTCGATGGTCAGGTCCTGGGTCGGCTGCAGGTACAGGGTGACGCCGGCCACGTTGGCCACCCGGCTGCGCAGCCGGTTCATGATCGCTTCCTGGTCGCCGCGTTCCTCGGCCTTCAGGTTGATCAGCATGGTGCCGGTGTTGAGCATCGTGTTGTTGGCCGCGTCCACGCCCACGTAGGAGCTGAGCGAGGCGACCGCCGGATCCTTCAGCACTTCGGCGGCGGCAAGCTGCTGCAGCCTGGCCATCTCGGCATAGGAGATCGACTGGCGCGCCTGCAGGCGTGCCTGCAGCTGGCCGGTGTCCTGGGTCGGGAACAGGCCTTTCGGAATGACCACCCACAGCAGCGCGGTCAGCACCAGGGTGGCCAGCACCACCAGCAGGGTCAGGCCCTGGCGCGCCAGCACCCAGCCCAGCGCCACGTCGTAGCGCCCGATCACGCGGTCGAAGAAGGCCTGGGATTTTTGCGCGAAGCGGCCCGGGCGCTCTTCTTCATGGCTCTTGAGCCAGCGCGCCGACATCATCGGCACCAGCGTGAGCGAGACCACCATCGAGATCAGAATGGTCACGGCGAGGGTCACCGCGAACTCGCGGAACAGGCGGCCGACCACATCGCCCATGAACAGCAGCGGAATCAGGACCGCGATCAGGGACACGGTCAGCGAAATGATGGTGAAGCCGATCTGGGTCGCCCCCTTGACCGCCGCCGCCATCGGCTTCTCGCCTTCTTCGATGTAGCGCGCGATGTTCTCGATCATGACGATCGCATCGTCGACCACGAAGCCGGTGGCGATCGTCAGCGCCATCAGGGACAGGTTGTTCAGGCTGTAGCCCATCAGGTACATGACGCCGAAGGTGCCGACCAGCGAGATCGGCACCGCCAGGCTGGCGATCACGGTGGCGCGCAGGCTGTGCAGGAATGCGAAGATCACCAGCACCACCAGCACCACGGCCAGCAGCAGTTCCATCTGCACGTGCTCGACCGAGGAGCGGATGCCGGCGGTGCGGTCGCTCAGCACGTCCATGCGCACCGCGTCCGGCAGCCCGGCCTGCAGCTCGGGCAGGCGCTCCTTGATGCCGTCCACGGTGGCGATCACGTTGGCGCCGGGCTGGCGCTGCACGTTCAGGATGATGGCCGGCTTCATGTTGGCCCAGGCGCCGATGCGCACGTTCTCGGCGCTGTCGACCACGCGCGCCACTTCTTTCAGGCGCACCGGGGCGCCGTTGCGGTAGGCGACGATCAGGTTCTGGTAGTCCTCGACCGCCAGCAGCTGGTCGTTGGCGTTGATCGCGTAGGAACGGGTGGGACCGTCGAAATTGCCCTTGGCGCTATTCGCGTTGGCCGCCGTGATGGCGGAGCGCAGGGTGTCCAGGCCCAGGCCGTAGGAAGCCAGCGCCTCGGTATCGGCCTGGATCCGCACCGCCGGACGCTGGCCGCCCGACAGGGTCACCAGGCCCACGCCCGAAACCTGGCTGATCTTCAGCGCCAGGCGCGTGTTGACCAGGTTCTGGACCTCGGTGAGCGGCAGCGTGTCGGAGGTAATCGCCAGGGTCAGCACCGGCGCGTCGGCCGGGTTGACCTTGGCGTAGACCGGCGGCGCCGGCAGGTCGGTCGGCAGCAGCGAGCCGCCGGCATTGATGGCGGCCTGCACTTCCTGCTCGGCCACGTCCAGGGTCTGGCCGAGGCCGAACTGCAGCGTGATCACCGACACCCCGGCCGCGCTGGTGGAACTCATGCGCGTCAGGCCCGACATCTGGCCGAACTGGCGCTCCAGCGGCGCGGTGACCGTGCGCGCCATCACTTCGGGACTCGCGCCAGGGTACAGGGTCTGCACCTGGATGGTCGGGAAGTCCACCTGCGGCAGCGCCGACAGCGGCAGGAAGCGGTAGCCGACCAGCCCGGCCAGCACGATGGCCAGCATCAGCAAGGCCGTCGCGACCGGCCTACGAATAAATGGCGCCGATGGACTCATTAGTTAGCCTCAATTCCGTCGCCCCGGCGCAGGCCGGGGCCCAAGTTCGCTTGCACAGCCAGGCTCATTGTTGTGTCCCTTGACGCTGACGACGTCCCTCGCCCTGCCCCTGCTGTCCGCCGGCACCACCACGCGCTCCCTGCGGCCGGTCGCCCGGCAGCGTTACCTTGGCGCCATCGCGCAAGCGATCCGCCCCTTCGGTGATCACCTGCTCGCCCACCTTCAGGCCGGTCTTGATCTGCACCTTGTCCACGGTCGCCTGCCCGCGCGTCACCGCGCGCTGCGACACCGTCTTCTCCTGCGGATTGAGCACGAACACGAAGTCGCCGTTGGCCCCATGACGCAGCGCCGTCACCGGCACCACCACGGCGCCCTCGATGGTGTCCATCTGCAGGCGCAGGTTGACGAACTGGCTCGGGAACAGCTTGTTGTCGCTGTTCGCGAAGCGCGCCTTGGCGCGCACGGTGCCGGTCTGCACGTCGACCTGGTTGTCGAGCGCAATGAAGCTGCCCGTGGCCAGCTGATCGGTGCGGGTACGGTCCAGCGCGGTGGCCGGCAGCTTCGCGCCTTGCGCGATGCGTCCCTGCAGCGCCGGCACCTGGTCCTGCGGCACGGTGAATTCGACGTCGATCGGCGACAGCTGGGTGATCACCGCCACGCCGTTCGCATCGCCGGTGTTGACCAGGTTGCCGATATCGACCGTCCGCAGGCCCACCCGGCCGGAGATCGGCGCCTTGACCTGGGTGTAGCCGACATTGAGCTGGGCGATGCCTTCGGCCGCGCGGTCGGTCATGACCGTGCCCTCGAGCTGCTTGACCAGCGCCGCCTGGGTATCGACTTCCTGGCGGGCGATCGACTCCTGGGCCAAGAGGGTGCGGTAGCGGCCGAGCAGCAGGCGCGCGTTCTCGAGCTGGGCCTCGTCGCGCTGGCGCTGGCCGCGCGCCTGCAGCAGCGCCATCTCGAAGGGGCGCGGATCGATCGTGGCCAGCACCTGGCCTGCCTTGACCGTCTGCCCTTCGGTGAACAGGATCTTCTGCACCACGCCCGAGACCTGCGGCCGCACGGTGGCGGTGGCCGCCGGCACCACGGTACCGAGGGCGTCGATCAGGATCGGGATGTCGGCCTGTTCGGCGGTCGCAACGCCCACCGTGGTCGCCGGCCCGCCGCGCCCGCCCCGGCCGCCGCCACCGGCGCCAGGACCGCCGCCAGCGCCGGGACCGCGTGCGCCGGCCGCCCCCGGTGGTCCGCCCGCGCCCTCGCCCGCCGGACGGTGGGTCAGGTACCACGCCAGCGCCGCCAGGCCGGCCATCGCGAGCACTGCGATGACGGTCCCGATCAGGCGCTTGCGGCGCCTGGCCTCGGGAGACGGGGGTGGTGGGCTCGTGAGGGCGGACTTGGGGGACTGGTTCGAATCCATGCTCAACCTTGTTCTTATGGGCGGAATGTTATTCAGATAAGGCAATGCCCAAAAGATTAGCATGGTGCACTGCCCTGATATGTTTCGTAACGTACATTGCGCGCATGACGCTGTTACATGAGCGGGACGCTTCTTTACATCGATTTACACCGATCGCCGCCAAATCCGCGGAGTAAACGGGAAACGGGTGCGGAATCGCTTCCGCACCCGTCTGTTTGCCGTAGCACTCAGTTACAAACTGGCTACAAATCCGACGCCGTCCCGGTCATGGCGTACCGCACAGGCAGTGGGTCACCGCGGCGAAGGGCTTGCGGCCGTCGGCGACGTCCTTCAGGAAGGCCATGTCCTGCGCCACCTGGGCCACGGGGCCGGCTGGCAGCGCCGCTTCCATCAGGCCGAGCTTGACCTGGATGTTGACGGCTTGCGCGGTCGAGGCGCCCATCATGTTCAGGAAGCGCTCGATGCGGCTGACCGGCCGCTCGATGTAGGCGACCCGGTAGTCCTCGCCCAGCTTGGCGCGCTTGGCGGCCGAGGCCAGCGCATCGCGGTAGCCGCCCAGGCGGTCGACCAGACCGCGTTCCTTGGCCTGGGCGCCGGTCCAGACCCGGCCCTGCCCCACTTCGTCGATCTTCGCCGGAGTGGTCTTGCGCGCTTGCGCCGCCTTGGTGGTGAACTCGCTGTAGACGTGGTTGATGCTGCTCTGGACCAGCGAGCTGAAACGCGGGTCGATCGGACGCAGCGGGTTGTAGGCATCGGCCAGCCAGGTGGTGGTGACGCCGGCGGTATGGATGCCCAGCTTGTCGCTGATCTTCTCAGCGGTCGGCAGGATGGTGAACACGCCGATCGAGCCGGTGATGGTGGCCGGGTCGGCGATGACTTCGTCGGCCGCCATCGAGATCCAGTAGCCGCCGGAAGCGGCCACGCTGCCCATCGACACCACCACCGGCTTGCCGGCGGCGCGCGTCAGTTCCAGCTCGCGCCGGATCAGCTCCGAACCATAGGCGCTGCCCCCGGGCGAATCGACGCGCAGCACCACGGCCTTGACCTGTTCGTCCTCGCGCGCCTGGCGGATCAGGTTGGCGGTGGTGACGCCGCCCACCACGCCGGGGCCGCTGGTGCCCTCGGTGATGTTGCCGGAGGCGGTGATCACGCCCACCGCATCGCCGAAGGGCCGGGTTTCGTGACGAGCCAGGTAATCGTGGTAGCCGATTTGGCGGAAGGATTTGATGCCCTCGTCCCAGGCGCCGCGCTTGGCCAGCATGGCGCGGATCTCGTCGCGGGTCTTGAGGCCGTCCACCAGCTTGGCGCCCAGCGCCACCTGCGCCGCGCTGCCGCCTGCCGCTTCCATCTGCTGCGGCAGCGTCTCGATCCACCTGGCCACGCTGCCCGCGGGGAGCTTGCGGTTCTTCTCGACCTGGGCCGTGTAGTCCTGCCACAGGGCGTTGTACAGGTAGCTGTCGGCTTCCTGGGCCGCTTCCGACGGGCCGTTGGCGATATAGGGTTCGGCGAAGCTCTTGTAGGTGCCGACCTTGATCAGGTTGACGGTCACGCCCAGCTTGTCGAGCGCGTCGCGGTAGTAGTTGCGGCGACCGCCGAAGCCTTCGATCAGCACCATGCCCATCGGGTGCACGTAGACTTCGTCCGCGTGCGAGGCGATCAGGTAGCGCTTCTGGTCATAGGTGCCGCCCCAGGCCACCACCTTCTTGCCTGCAGCCTTGACGCGGTCGATCGCGGCGCCGACCTCGCGCAGCTGGGCCAGGCCGCCGCCATTCATCTGGTCGAGCAGCAGCACCACGGTGCCGATGTGCTTGTCCTTTGCCGCGGCATCGAGCACGCGCAGCAGGTCGCGCAGGCGCACGCTGCGCTTGCTGTCGCCGCCGATGGAATCGAGCACTGTGTCCTCCAGGCTCGACTGGTACTGCTCGACCAGGTCGCCCTTCAGTTCCAGCACCAGGGCGGTCTTCTCGCCGATCGGCTTGACGCCGCCCGAGCTCATGATCGAGATGACGATGATCACGAACAGCAGGAACAGCAGGTTCATGAAGGTGCGGCGCGATACGTCGACCGCGTGCCACAGCATGCCGAACGCGCGGCGCAGCGCACTCAGGGGTTTGAAAGCCATCGAAACTCCGTCTTCAGTCTATATGAAAGGCGCAGGCCGTCTTGTTACACGGTGACTGCGGCCGTCCCGGCCTTTTCCTTGTGGGAGATGGCGAACAGGCCGGCAAACACGAGTATGCCATTTACCATGAGCAATTCCAGCCCAAGGCGGTAGGAACCGAGCAAGTGTTCCTGATTGTACTCAAGGAGAGCGCAGAGAATCGGCGCGCCAATCGTAATGTACGGCACCAGGCGGTCGGTCAGCGTGCGGCGCGTGAGCATGCCGAAGGCGAACAGGCCCAGCAGCGGACCGTAGGTATACGCCGCCAGCTTCAGGATCACCCCGATCATGCTCGGGTTGTCGGCCGCCTTGAAGCCCAGCACCAGGACCAGGAACAGCGCGGCGAAGCCCAGGTGCACGCGGCGGCGCAGGCTTTCCTTGGCCGCTTCCGTCATGTCGGTACGGCGCTTGATGCCCAGCAGGTCGATGCAGGTCGACGAGGTCAGCGCCGTGATCGCGCCGTCGGCGCTGGGGAACAGGGCCGAGATCAGCGCGATCAGGAACACGACCTGCAGCGCCGCCGGCAGGTGGCCCATCACCACGGCCGGGAAGATCTTGTCGCCGCTTGCCGTGACGCCCGCGATCGGCGCGTACAGGTACAGCAGGCCGCCCAGGAACAGGAAGGAGAGCAGCACCACGACCAGCACCGCAGTCAGGGTCAGCATGTTCTTCTGCGAGTCCTTCAGGGTCTTGACCGAGATCGTCTTCTGCATCATTTCCTGGTCCATGCCGGTCATCGTGATCGTGATCAGGGCGCCGGCGATGATCTGCTTGAGCCAGAAGTTGGGGCTGTCCAGGTCGTGCGTGAAGATTTTTGCCAGGCCTTGCGACTGCATCTGGTTCAGGCTTTCCGGCACCGACATGTTCAGTTCGCCCAGCAGGATCCACACGCATGCGAACAGGCCGAACAGCATGGCGCTGGTCTGCAGGGTGTCGGTCCAGACGATGGTCTTGACGCCGCCCTTGTAGGTATACAGCAGGATCATGCCCAGCACGACGAGGGTGCTGAGCCAGAACGGCACGCCGAGGCTGTCGAGGATGATTGCCTGCAGAATATTTACCACCAGGTACAGCCGCGCGGTGGCGCCGAGCAGGCGCGACACGATGAAGAAGCCCGCACCGCTCTGGTAGGCACGCCGGCCGAGGCGGACGTCGAGGTAGTGGTAGATCGAGGTCAGCTGCAGGCGGTAGTACAGCGGCAGCAGCACGTAAGCCACGGCGATGTAGCCGATCACGTAGCCGATCACGATCTGGGCATAGCCGAAGCCGTCGACGCCGACCGCGCCCGGCACACTCACGAAAGTCACGCCGGACAGCGTGGTGCCAACCATGCCGAAGGCGACCAGCATCCAGTTGCTGCTCTTGTTACCGATGAAGAAGCTGTCGTTGTTGGCGTTGCGGGAGGTGGCCCAGGCCACCGCGAGCAGGAGCGCGAAGTAGCCGATCAGGATTGCGAAAAGGAGTGCCGGGGACATGGAATTCCAGTGGGGTTATCGTTTCGCCCAGCAATATACACCTAAGCGATGCCACCGGGAATGCAGCAAGCTTGCCCTGTTATGCCCGTGGGTTATGCCTGCCCCCCTTGATGACCGGCTACTCTTGGCAAAAATTCCCGACAGTTGCAATCAAGGTGGCGCCACAAGTCGTTTTATGTCCCTCGTAGGCGACTGCGATGTCGTCAATGACGTGGCGCTGCTCTCCTTCGGCGATCTTGCAGTTGTCATGTCCCTTGATGGGACAACTGCAGACGTCGCCAACGCGGGCCACCGGTTTGCCATCCACCGTGAAATGAACTGCGCTCACGCTCACGACCTTGCCGCCATGGGATGTCGGGTCACCGAGACGAATAACGTTGCGCATCGCTCAGCCTTTCTCTTCGGGCGGGTGTTTCTGGTGTAGCCTATCGCCAGAATTGTTGTGTTCGACAACCTTCGTAGCGCCATCCTCTGGATGACTTTGTGCGACCAATGGCGTGTTAACTGGCGCAATGGCAAGAGCACGCTGGTCCTTATAGTCGACCAGCTTCCAGACTGTCGCCAACTGATGGGAAGGTGCTTCTCCTTTAAGCTTTTGCCAGAGAGATGGTCTGCCTAGCACTGTCACCCGCGGCATTGTTTCGCCAGCTTGGATATACCTGCGCCGGCTACTTTCGGTGCCGGATGCTTCGTTGGATTCCCACATACCCGTTTGCGGGCAGGTGCGTCCCGTGGCGGCAAGCTCTCCCAACGGAAAACGCGGTTGCGGGTCGGTGCCTGTGGTCTTTACCGCCGCGGTGCCGGTCGGGCGCACACGGATAGTGCTGGTTATCTTGTCCCACACCGCGATGGCTTCCTCGTCGGTCAGGCTGGGTTTGGTGGCGCCGGCGGCGTTGTTGGCGACGCCGGTTTGCATGAGGATCAGCACGAACGGTTTCAGAGGATCATGCGGCACGCCCTGGAAATCGATGCCGAAATCGTGAATGCCGTGAATGTCGGCCTGGTCTGGCGAGCGGGACAGGCCTTCAAAGCCGTCGGCCCAATCGTGGATCTGCCGCTCGCCTCTACGGAAATATTTGGTTTTCAGGCGCGGGTGGTTCGAGTTTTCGGCTTTCAGATTCTTTTCGAGCCGTTCGAGTTGCCATTTCAGCGTATTGCTTTCGCTGCGGTGCGGGTTTGAAGGACGGATAGAGATGGACAGGTGCGTGTCGGGGAATTCCTTCAGGCGAAAGCCGATGCTGATGAGTTCGGCACGACGCTCATTCTCTGTACCCGGTTTATCTGGAAGGAAGGCATGCTCGATGCAATTGCCAGGTTCAGCAGGTACTTCATACTCCGCACGCGGTCGCAGACGCTGGGCGATGCTAATGATATCCGAAGTCACACGATCTTTCATATTATCCAAGGGACGAGAATCGATCACCACTCCGTCATCGTTCAACTTGAAATAACCGTTGATTTTAAGCTCGCCGATCGCCTGAAAACCTTCGTAACCGGTTACAATTTTTCCCTCAGGGTGAGGTATTTCTGCAACCGAAATCAATAAGGGAATGTCATTGAGATAAATAGCTTTCTCGCTTTTTAGCTCGTCGATGAATGTCTGCGCCATGGCATTGACTTCATTCACGCCGTTCGGATACACACTGACTCCGAGAGGGATACTAACTGTCCAGTCCCGTTTGATCATAAACGCGTTTAACGAATAACTCAGGGCGCTTCT